>OLWE01000433.1_pt1 | contig 25633 bp, 19 predicted proteins | sample 1673591 | NCBI WGS metagenome assembly OLWE01 (sample SAMEA103958116, study PRJEB25191) | human gut metagenome | biome: human-associated habitat [ENVO:00009003]; feature: intestine environment [ENVO:2100002]; material: feces | place: Germany | collected 2013/2015 | reverse complement strand
CCGCCCCTACAAACTGCCCCGCAAGCTTTTTATATAAAAAACAGGGCGCTGCTTTTGCAGCGCCCTGTCTGGGATATGTAGGAAATTAGAACACGCCCTGCTCGTACATGGCTTCGGCGACCTTCTTGAAGCCGGCGATGTTGGCGCCAGCGACGAGGTCGTAGCCCAGGCCGTACTCTTCGGCAGCCTCTGCGGAGACCTTGTGGATGTTCTTCATCATCTTATGCAGCTGCGCGTCGACCTCTTCCGCGGTCCAGCTCAGACGCTCGGAGTTCTGGCTCATCTCGAGACCGGAGACGCCGACGCCGCCGGCGTTGACAGCCTTGGACGGAGCGACGACCATGTGCTTCTGCGCGCGCAGGAAGTTCAGAGCATCGTTCGTGGTCGGCATGTTGGCGACCTCGATGTAGTACTTGACGCCGGAAGCCGCGATCTTCTCTGCGGACTCCATGCGGACATCGTTCTGGGTAGCAGCCGGCATGTAGACGTCAACGTCCTTCACGCCCCAGCACTTTTCACCCGCAACGAACTCCACGCCGTACTTGTCGGCATAGGGCTTGCAGTGCATCGGGTCCTTGGCGCGCATCTCGAGGATGTAGTCGAGCTTTTCGCCGGTGACGCCGTCCGGATCATGGATGTAGCCGTCGGGACCTGCGAAGTAGGTGACCTTGGCGCCGAGCTCGGCAGCCTTCTTCATGATGCCCCAGCCGACGTTGCCGTAGCCGGAGATCGCCAGGCGCTTGCCCTCGATGGTGTCGTTCTCGTGCTTCAGGACTTCCTGCAGATAGTAGACTGCGCCGTAGCCGGTGGCTTCCGGACGGATCAGGGAGCCGCCGTAGCTCATGCCCTTGCCAGTCAGAACACCGTTCTCCCAGACGCCCTTCAGACGGCGGTACTGGCCGTACAGGTAGCCGATCTCGCGGCCGCCAACGCCCATATCACCAGCGGGAACGTCGATGTCCGGCCCGATGTAGCGGTACAGAGCGGTCATGAAGCTCTGGCAGAAACGCATGACTTCTGCGTCGGACTTGCCGGCGGGATCGAAGTCGGAGCCGCCCTTTGCGCCGCCCATGGGCAGGCCGGTCAGGGAGTTCTTGAAGGTCTGCTCGAAGCCGAGGAACTTGATGATGCCTTCATAGACGTTCTTCTGGAAGCGCAGGCCGCCCTTGTACGGGCCGATGGCGCCGTTGAACTGGCAGCGCCAGCCGCGGTTGGTATGATATTCGCCCTTGTCATCCATCCAGCAGACGCGGAACGTGAACATTCTTTCCGGCTCGACCATGCGCTTGAGCAGGTCGACCTTCTCGTATTCGGGATGGGCGTCCATGATCGGGGACACGGAAGAAAGAACTTCCTCAACCGTCTGAACGAATTCAGGCTGGTTGGCATGCGTCGTCTTTACATAATCGATGACACTGGCTACATAAGCATTCATTTTGGTAAATCCTCCTCAAAAATGATACCAAATCAATCGTGAGCTTTTTACAATTTGCTCGAAATTATCATATCGCATCCGCGCCCGAAAAACAAGCTTAGATGTTTGTGCCAAATAGCTGAATTTACGCCTTGAAATTTGTGATAATGTCCACGATCTCCGCGCCGATGCGCTTCTGGGCCTCGACGGTGGCAGCGCCGATGTGCGGCGTGCAGGAGACCATCGGGTGGGAATACAGCGCAGCGTTGGAGGCGGGCTCGTCAGCGTAGACGTCCAGACCGGCCGCGCGGACCTTGCCGCTGTTGAGGGCGTCAAGCAGAGCAGCCTCGTCGACGTTGGTGCCGCGGGAGGTGTTGATGATGCAGACGCCGTCCTTCATCTTGGCGATGCGCTCAGCGTTAATGAGAGCGCCGCCGTCGACTGCCGGAGCGTGGACGGAGATGAAGTCGGACTTGGCCAGCAGCTCATCCATCTCGACGTACGGGATGCCCAGCTGCTCTTCGATGCCGGGGATGTGGAAGATATCGAACGCGATAACGTCCATGCCGATGGCCTTGGCCATGACGCCCAGGTGCTGGCCGATGCGGCCGAAGCCGACGATGCCGAGGGTCTTGCCCTGCAGCTCGATGCCCTTGCCGTAGGCCTTCTTTTCCCACTTGCCTTCGCGCATGGTGTGGCCCGCGATGGACAGGTAGCGCGCGCAGGAGAACATGTGGCCCATAGCCAGCTCTGCAACGGACTGAGAGGAGGCCTTCGGGGTGTTCTTGACGGTGATGCCGTTGGCTTCCGCATACTTGACATCGATGTTGTCGACGCCGACGCCGCCGCGGATGATGAGCTTCAGCTTGCCGCCCTTGGCCTCGTCGATGTGGTTGGCGCGGACCTTGGTCTTGGAGCGGACAACGACTGCGTCAAACTCACGCAGGGCAGCGCCCAGCTGATCCGGCTCATAGAACTGCTCGACGACCTCGTGGCCTGCCTCGCGCAGCTGCGCCATGGCGGTCTTGTCCATTCCATCAGTTACGAGAATACGCATGATAAAATCTCCTTATAATTTGTTCTGTAAAACAAGGCGCGACCTGCGCCGCGCCTTGTAATGTTTTTTTATTTGCCGTAGTTGGCTTCGAAGTTCTTGAGGAACTCGGCGAGAGCTTCCACGCCTTCCTTCGGCATGGCGTTGTAGATGGAAGCGCGCAGGCCGCCGACGGACTTGTGGCCCTTGAGGTTGTCATAACCGGCTGCCTTGGTCGCGGCGACGACTTCCTTGTCGAGATCGGCGGAGCCGGTCACGAACGGGATATTCATGAGGGAGCGGAACTCGGGCTCGACGGTGCCCTTGAACATCTTGGAGGAATCCAGGAAGTCATAGAAGACCTTCGCCTTGTCGAGATTGCGCTTGTGCATTTCCTCGAGACCACCGATGGACTTCAGGTACTTGAAGACCTTGCCGCAGCAGTAGATCGCCCAGCAGTTCGGGGTGTTGTACATGGAGCCTGCGCCCGCGTGCGTGCTGTACTGCAGGTAGATGGGCAGATCCGTCAGATCGTCGCGGATGAGGTCTTCGCGGATGATGCAGACGACCATGCCGGCCGGGCCGACGTTCTTCTGCACGCCTGCGTAGATCATGCCGTAGTCAGAGACGTTGCAGGGCTTGGACAGGAACATGGAGGACTGGTCGGAGACGAGGACGTGGCCCTTGGTGTTGGGCAGCTTGTTCCACGTGACGCCGTGGATGGTCTCGTTCTCGCAGATGTAGACGTAGTCGGTATCCTCGGGGATCTCGAGGTCGGAGCAGTCGGGCACGTAGGTGTAGTTCTTGTCCTTGCTGGACGCGGCGACGATGACCTCACCGACCTTCTGCGCTTCCTTGATGGCCTTCTTGGACCATGCGCCGGTCTCGATGTAGACGGCCTTGCCGTTCTTCATCAGGTTCATCGGGATCATGGAGAACTGGAGCGTCGCGCCGCCCTGGATGAACAGGACCTTGTAGTTGTCGGGGATGCCCATGAGGTCGCGCAGATCCTGCTCAGCCTCGTCGATGATCTGCTGGAAGACCGGGGAGCGGTGCGACATTTCCATGACGCACATGCCGCTGCCGCGGTAGTTCATCATCTCGTCCCGGATCTCTTCCAGAACGGGTTCCGGCATCATCGCCGGGCCGGCGGAGAAGTTAAAGGTACGTCCGTATTTCATAATACTTAGCCTCCTGAACGTTTGTGTTGTTGTTGTTTGGAGTTGCTTCCTGATTCCAGTATATCGCGTCCGTATCAAAGAATCAACCCATTTTCTAAAAAATTTTTTCTAAAACTCATAAATTTTTAGCTGTCTGCACAAAAAGTGCCGGGCCTTCTCCAGAAGCAGGAAAAAGCCCGGTAAAAACCAACAATTCAGTATCCCTTGTATTTTTTTCTGGTCGCCAGACCGCCGCGGATGTGGCGCTCGGCCTTGTTTTCGTCAAGGATCTCGCGGACCGCGGCGTACAGCGCGTGGTTCGCGGCCGGCAGCCGCTCGGCAAGGTCCTTGTGTACGGTCGATTTGGAAAGTCCGAAGTGCTTTGCCGCCTGCCGGATGGTGGTGCGGGTCTCGATGATGTACACAGCCAGCTCCCTGGCTCTGGTGAGTAAGTCCTCTGTCATACGGGCACCTCCAGGCTGTGTATGCTATTGGAGTATATGCCCGCGCCTGGGATAGTATGAACCGCCGGGGCAGGGCCCCGGCGGCGGTTTGCTCAGTGATGGCGGTAGATCTTTTTGTCCAGCGCGAAGATGCGGCCGGAGAACGTGCCCTCCGGCAGCTCCTGCAGGGCCTCGGCGTAGATCTCCATGCGGCTGTCGACCAAGTCGATCAGCGACAACAGCTCCGCCTCGGCGCACATGGGGCGCACGGCCGCGCCGAAGTCCGGCTCGCCGTGGTGCGAGAGGATCATGTGCTGCAGCAGCAGGCTCTTTTCCTGCGGCAGGCCGAGGGACTCGGCGCACTGCTGCACCTCCTGCGCGCCCATGACCAGATGGCCGATCAGCTGGCCGGAGAGCGAATAATCCGTGACCATGCCGAGCCCCGAGAACGTAAATTCCCGCTCCTTGGCAAAATCGTGCAGCAGCGTGCCGGTCAGAAGCAGGCTCCGGTCAATGATCCCGGCGTAGAGCCCGGACAGGTAATCGGCCAGCCGCAGCATGTTGGACGTGTGCATCAGAAGGCCGGACAGGAAGCTGTGGTGCACGCTCTTGGCCGCCGGAATGGACCGGAAGGCCTCGAGATGCCGCTCGAGCATCGTGCGGGCGACGGACTGATAGTCGGCATCCTCCATGGAGTCGATCAGGCGGCGGATCTCCTGCAGGCGCTCGTCCGGGTCGATCGGAGCGACCGGCACGAGGGCCGACACGTCATACTGGTCATTGCCGTCCGCCATGCGGATGCGGCCCGCCGTGAGCTGCGGCGCGCCCTTGAACTCGGAGACCTGCCCGCGGATCTTGACGATCCGGCCGGTGTCGGCCGGGTTCGCGCCGATGGGGCCGGAGTAGTCCCAGACCTTCAGGTCGATCGTGCCGGAGCGGTCGGCCAGCACGCCGGATAAAAACGGCTTGCCCGCCGCGGTGGTCTTGAGAAAGGCGTCCTTCAGGACGTAAAACCCCTCCACATCGTCGCCGGTATGCATCCCGGCGATCAGCTTGTTGTATTCCATATACGCATCCTCGCTGTTCTTATATTTTATGATGATTATAGCAGTCTTTTCGCCCGTCTGCAATCATACAATGAAAACCTTCTTCCATACATAACACAGGACGCACCCGCGGCTCTTTTGGGAGCTTTGGGTGCGTCCTTTTTGTGTTTGCTCAGGCCAGGCAGCAGTGCAGCAGGGCGGATGCTTCGGCTCTGGTGGTAAGGCCGGCCGGGTCGATCCGGCCGTTCTTGCCGTTCATCAGGCCGCTGCCGACGGCCCAGCGGACCACGTCGACGGCCCAGCCGGAGACGCTCGCCGCGTCCGCGAAGGCGGACAGCGAGGCGCTGGCGGTCGTCTGCAGGCCCTTATAGGCCGCGTAGCGGTAGAGAATGGCGACGAACTGCTCTCTGGTGATCGGCGCGTTCGGGCGGAACAGACCACCGCCGAAGCCCTTGAGGCTGGCCGCATCGAGGGTCACGGAACCGAGCGCAGTGATCAGCTCGAGCTTCACGTTCTTGTCCGCGAGCTTCCTGACGTCCGCGCTGGGGAGTGTGAAGCTCAGACCGGTGGAGGAGGAATTGCTTGCGTCGACGGTGAGCAGGCCGTTGTCCGCCAGCTTATCGAGCGCATCGGACATCTTGCTGCTGTCGACCGTGGCGTTCGTACCGCTGATGACGGCGGGGACCGTGATCTGCGCGTCCTTCTGGACGTCCATGGTCACGACGATCTTCTGCACGCGCTGCAGCATACGCATGGCGCTGCAGACGTCGCCGGTCTGCATGCTGTCACAGTCATCGAGCGCAGTGTAATTCGCAGCGCTCAGGCCGTGGGCGAAGCGGAGGTTCGTGGGCTTATACGCCGTTCTGGCGACCGCGTCAAGCGCGCTGCTGTCGGGCGTCGTTTCGATCTTGCCGGTGTTCCATTCCAGCGCGATGATCGCCGGGACGGGCGTCGCCGGGCTGGTGACCTTGCTGTTCGTATAGCTGCTGGCCGGGAAGAAATAGGAGTTCTGCTGGAGATCTGCGCCGGTCGCGGAATATGTCGCACCTTCGCCCGCATAGAGCGTGATCGTATCGGTGCCCGTGAGCGGTTCGCCACCGATCAGATCGTCGATGGTGACATATTCGGTCGCAGCCATGACGGCCCAGCCCTTCATGCCGACGTACTGATAGCCGGCCAGCGTGGTCTGCGCCATGCCTTCCAGATCAGAGAGCGTGTACTCATAGGTCTCTGTGATCTAGTTGGTCTTCTTGTCCCGAACCTCGACGGTGAGCACGGTGGGCAGGGCGCTGTAGAGCGCGCTTGCGCGGGCAGGCGCAAGATTTGCAAGGGCCGCGCCCTGATCTGCTGCTGCATAGTGGAAAACTGCGTTGACGCTGGGCGACATGGTATATTCGGCCATGCCGTCTGCGCCCACGGCTCCACCGCCGCAGCCGCCACCACCGCAGCCGCCGCTGCTTGCCGCCTTGAAGTGGTAGACAAGCTCGCCGTTATTATACGTGGTATTCGTCCAGATGTAGGTGATCTCGGTCTTTTCCTTGTTCTCGCTGTCGAACTGCTGGTTGCCGAGGTCGATGAAGCAGGTGTCGAACTCGTTGCGGAAGAAGTATTCCTCCGGCTGGTTGCAGTAGACGTCGGCCTTCATGCCGTTGCTCCAGCCCGCCATGTAGAGGGACAAACCCTCGGTCTGGCTGATCCCATCGCCGAGATGGACTTCCTTCAACTTCACGCACTCATAGAACGTGCCCTCGGGGAGGCTGGTGACGTTTGCGTTGCCCACAAAGGTCACGGAGGACAGATTGCCGCAGTCGGCAAAGACGTACTTGCCGAAGCTCCGGACGCTTCCCGGGATGGTCACGGCGGTCAGGCCGTGGCAGTTGCGGAACGCGCCGTTGCCGATGGAGGTGACCTTGGCCAGCGGCAAGCTGGTGAGCTTGACGCAGTAGCCGAGGGCGCATTCGTCGATCTCGGTCACGTTGGGCGCAATCAGCGTGGTGAGGCCGGTGCAGTACCAGAACATATACCGGTCGAGCTTCGTGCCGTTCACGGTCGCGGTGGTGAGGTCGGCGCAGTTCATGAACGCGCCGTGCCAGTCTTTGCCGCCGCGGGGACGGTGACGGTGGTCAGCTTGGAGCCGTAGAAGGCGTAGTTGCCGATGTCGGTGACCTTGTTCAGATCGATGCCGGTCAGGCCCGTGCGCTCGAACGCGCTCACGCCGATGGCGGTGACCGAATCGCCGAGGGTGACGGAGGTCAGCTTTTCGCAGCCCCAGAAGGCCTTATCGGGGATCTTTGTCACGCCGGGTTCGGTGGTGACAGTGGCCAGGGTCTTGCTGCAGTCAAAGATATAGCTGCCGAAGGTCACGTTCGCGGGGCGCTGGACGCTGGTGAGGCTGGTCTGGCGGAACGCGCCGCTCTTGATCTGCTTCAGGCTGCGCAGGAAGGTCACGGTCTGGAGCTTGCCGGGCTTCTGCTGCATACCGGTCGCGGTCTGCATGAAGGCACATTCCTCGATGATCTCGGTGCCGTCCGGGATCGTATAGGAGGTCGCGGATTTGCCGACCGAGTAGCGGACGAGGGTCTTGCCGTCCTTGGTAAAGAGGACGCCGTCCACATCCTTGAAGCTGGGGTTGCCGGCCGCGACAAAGATGTTCTACAGGCTCTGGCAGCCCATGAAGACGTTCTCGGTGTAGCAGACGGACTCCTCCTGCTTCCCGTCGAACTTCTTGTTGGACTCGCTGCCGCCGTCGTAGCCGCCGGTACTGGTGTCCTTATCTGTGGACTGACCTGCGTTTTCCTTCGTCTCGGTCTTCGTCTCTCCGCCGAAGGTCGCGAGCGTCGCGGGGAGCTTGATGGTCTCGAGGCTTTCGCAGTTATTGAACGCAAAGCTGCCGATGGAGGCGACCTTCGTATTGCTCAGGTCGATCTCGGTGACACCGGCAAGACCGGAGCAGCCCCATTTGCCGATGTACTGCAGGGTGCTTGGGAACTTGACTTCGGCGAACCAGTAATCGCTGGACGAATAGCCGTTCTCATATTCATACAGGGCCTTTTCGCCGATGCCGATGATCGTGAAGGTGAAGTCCGTGTCAGCCTTCGTGATGGTGACGGTTTCCGGAATGGTGAGCGTGCCGCTGGCACCGTTCAGCTTGCTGCCGCTGGTCTTTTTGACCTTGCGGACCTCTGCTGTGTATTCGGAGCCGCTCATGCTGATGACGTTGTACGCAATATCATCTGTTTCGAACTGAGCAAAGTAGACGCTTCCGCCCGGCTCCTGGATGGTGATGTCGCCGCCATTGCCCTTGTAGCCGGTGATGTAGGCGACCTGCGTGCCATTCTCCGTGCGCAGGTCGAAAGAATACTCCGCCTTCGGCGCTGCGGCCGTGGTCAGGGTGACGGTCTTATTGGCCGTGACATTTTCGACCTTATACAGGCCGTCATAGCCGTCAACTTTCACCGCCGTGCCGGAGGATTTGATCATGTAGCCGCTTTCGACCTTGGCAAGGAAATAGAGATTCTTGCCACTGCCGACGGTGTAGCTCGTGCCGGTCTTGCCCTCGGCCGTGAAGGTGAGGTGCTCACCGCCAAGCGTGACAGTATAAGCCGGCGTCCCCTCGCCGCTGCCCGCGACGACCGTCGTCAGCTTGCAGACTGAACAGCTCTTGACCGTCGCCTTGCCGCCATCGACCGCGACGTTTTTGCTCTCGTCATAGGTGTGGCTCGCAGGGATGATCGCCTCGGCATCCGACATCGGAGTCGTGCAAGCCTTATCCTTGAACTTGCCTTTGCAGACAAGGCATTCATAATACAGGTTATTGCCGTCCTTCGTGCAGGTCGCGGCCTCTGCCGCAACTTCCTGACTCAGACTATGCGGGCAGGTCTCGTCCATCGTGATGTCAGTGATCTCGACATAATAACTGTCTGTCGCATATGTATAGCTGGAGACGGTGAACGTAATCACGTCTCCATGCTTGACTGTTGCTTCAAAGGCCGTTGTCGTCGGCATATAGCTCGTGCTGCTCAATGTGCCGACCATCTTTTTGTTTGCGTCGGTGGCCGTGACCTTTGCCATCGGCTGGCTGACCGTGCCCTTGACCGTCAGATAGCCGCCCTTCTTCATCGTCAGCGTGAAAACCTTTTCCTCGCTGCCAGAAGCCTTGAGCTTATACTTCAGGCCGGACGGAAGCGCCGTCCATGCCTTGTCCGTGCTGTTCACGGCCGTCATGTCGGCTGTCCTGCTCTCGAAGAACTTCTGGAAAAGATCTTCCTGTGCCGGTTCCGTATAATCGCAGCCCTCGCGGGTGCATTTGCCGGCCACAATGTTGTGGCCGAGGGCCTTGATCTCAACATTGTTTATAGTATTGCTGCATCTTGTACAGACAACATTCTTGCTGCCTGCCGTCTCGCAAGTGGCAGCGGTAATGATCTCATCCTTCTCAAGATGACCAAGAGCAGGAATCGTCACAGTCCGAAGTTCTGCACCGCAGTCTTCGCAGGTGATAACCTTGCTGCCCGGCGTAGTGCAGCCAGCGGAGGTGGTCACGTCTTCCGTTTCATTTTCGTGCGCACAGGTTCCCGTCGAGCCGCCTACATCTCCTTTAATGTAATCTTCGGAGAATCCCTGATAGCTATACCAATCCACATCCTCCGCGCGGCAATGGACTTCCATAATGTCCATGTCGTCAAAAGAGAATGCATCGATATCTATGCATTTACCGAGGAATGTGACCTTGGTCAAATACTCGCAACCACTGAACGCATATTCAGCAATCGTAACGACGCTTGCGGGAATCGTTACGGATTCAATAAACTCGTTGTAAGCAAATGCACCTTCATCGATCCGTGTAATTCCATCCGGAATCACAACATCCGTATCGGTGCCTGTGTACTGATATAGTTCAGTACCGTCAATGATCTCAAAATCACTGTCACCTGCCAGCGCGGTCACGCTCAGGCCGGTGAACAGGGACAGGGTCATGCTGCAGACGAGCAGCAGACTCATCAACCGTTTCTTCATACATTTCCTCCCAAAATATCATTGTTTTTCCGGTAAAACCGAAAAAACAGGCGGGGATCCCCGCCTACGTGTTCGTGCGCGCATGGCTGCGCGCTGGTTCCACGCGTTATATTTTATAAAAACGAACGACTGTGTCAAATCGTTTGTCTGATATTATCGCATTTTATTTCGTCCATGTCGAATACAAAGGTTTTCTGCGATTTAGCCAAATACATCGTGGTATTTCTGCACGAATAACCATATTTTTGGGATTGCGCCTTCCAGCCCGGCAGGCTATACTGAATAAAAAACCACGTTCCGGCCCGGCCGGGAGAGGAGGCAGTATGGAAGACCTTCTGCAGCTGCAGCTGCTCGCGCGGCAGCAGCGCACGCCCTACGCCGTCGCCACCATCGTGGAGGCGACCGGCTCCACGCCCCGGACCGAGGGCAAAATGCTCGTCTACGCGGACGGCCGCAGCGCCGGGACCATCGGCGGCGGGCTTGCCGAGCTGCGGGCGAAAAAAGACGCCGCCGATGCCATCCGCTGCGGCAAAAACCGCCTCGTGCGCTACGAAGTCGTGCCGCAGGCGGCGGCGAGCGGCATGGCCTGCGGCGGGACACTGCAGGTGTTCATCGAAGTGTACGGCACACGGCCGCTGCTCGTCGTCTGCGGCGGCGGGCACGTGGGCACGTGCGTGCTGCGCGCGGCGAAGCTCACGGGCTTCGAGCTCTGGCTCTTTGACGACCGGCCGCAGGAGGCCGTCGCGGAGGCCGCGGCGCTGGCCGACCGGTTCTTCCCGGTCGCGGGCGATTTTTACGAGGGGATCGCCGCGCAGGCGGTCTCGCCCGGGGCGTTTTTCGTGATCTGCGGCCACAGCCACACGCAGGACGGCGAAGCGCTGCACGCCGCGCTGGGAAAGGACGCGGCCTACGTCGGCATGCTCGGCAGCCGGAGAAAGATCGCCGCGCTGTTTGAGCGGCTGCGCAGCCTCGGCGTCCCGCAGGCGCAGCTGGACACGGTCTGCACGCCCATCGGCTTCGATCTCGGCGGCGAGACGCCGGAGGAGCTGGCCATCGCCATTCTGGCGCAGATCCTGCTGGTCAAAAACCGCGGCCGGCAGGCGCTGACCGACGCAAAGGAGTACAAGGCATGATCTGGCTCACCGGCGACACACACAGACATTTTGACCGCGTGGAGGCGTTCTGCCGCGAACAGCAGACCACGACGGACGATATTCTGATCATTCTCGGCGACTCCGGCTTCAACTTCGGCGGCGGCGAGCGCGACCGGTTTTTGAAAACGCGCGCCTCGCAGTTCCCCATCACGATCTTCTCCCTGCACGGCAACCGCGAGAACCGGCCGCAGAACATCCCAGGCTACGTGGAGGGCAGCTTCCACGGCGGGAATATCCTGTACGAGCCGCAGTATCCGAACCTGCTGTTCGCGGTGGACGGCGAGGTCTACCGGTTCGCGGGGACCGACTGCCTCGTCGTAGGCGGCGCGTACTCCGCCGGCAAGGAATACCGGCTGGTCAAGGGCCTCGGCTGGTGGCCGGACGAGCAGCCCTCGGACGAGACAAAGCGGCAGGTTGAAGCCCTGCTCGCGCGCCGCGGCTGGCAGATGCCCGTCGTGCTGACACACACCTGCCCGCTGCGCTATAAGCCCCTCGAAGCCCTCAAGCCCGATCTCGACCAGTCGACCGTCGACTGCACGACCGAGCTCTGGATGGGCGCGATCGAATCCCGCCTCCGCTATGACCACTGGTTCTGCGGCCACTTCCACACCGATAAACAGATCGATAACCTCCAGATCCTCTTCCAGACCTTCGTGCCGTTCCCGTCGGAAGGCTGAGCACCCGTTCTTCCGTCGAAACCGGCACCAGCGGGCGGAGCAGAGCCCCGCCCCTACAAGGTGCAAAGCAAATAATGAAATCCAATGCAAAAAGGTGCAGCCCGGCAAATCCGGCCTGCACCTTCTATTTATAGCAGTTGTTCTACGACAACTAGTTACAAATTTGATACCTCCGTATCAGGCGGCGCGTACCAGGACGCCCGTAGGGTGACTATCGTGTGGAACGACGCCTGAAACATTGGTTCCCGCCTAAAATCAGAGGCAGGATGCACCAAACCGTAACCCAGCGCCCTTTTCTCCCCTATCTTTTCTCTTGCGAGAGAAAAGATGTGGCCGCCGGAGGCGATGGCAGTCGCAAATTTGCGACAACAATCCCTCAGTCACCTTCGGTGACAGCTCCCTTTACACAAGGGAGCCTGGGAGGGGAGCTTTGGGGTCAGCTGAAGCGTTCGGCGTAGCCGCAGCGGCGGCAGAGGGGGGCGGCGCGGATGCCTTTCTCGAAGCCTTCGCGGACCGTGCGGGCCAGAGGGGCGGAGAGGATCTCCGGCAGGTCCTGGCGGAGGAGGTTTCCCAGCGCGAGCGTCCCCTCGTGGTCCAGGCAGCAGGGCACGACCGTGCCGTCTGACAGGACCGCCAGCTGATCGGAAAGCGCCCGGCAGCGGCCCAAGGCGCCCCGGTCGGCCGCCTGTGCGTCCGGCCAGTCAAACCGCTCGCCGAAGCTCACGAACACGCCCTTCGCCAGCCGCCAGCCCCAGGTATTCCGCTGCCACGGCTCGGAAAAAGCTGCGTGCAGATGCGCAAGGATCTCGTCGTTGCGGTCATGCAGGCCCTTCGTCTGCGCGCCGTCCAGATTCCAGAGACGGAAGTCCGTCAATACGCCCGCCGCCATCGCCGCGCGGGCAAAGTCCGTGCAGCCCGTCAGGTACGCCCGGAAGTCCCCCGCCTCGTTTGCCTCGAAGCTGTGCAGGCTCACCGAGACCTTGCGCAGGGCCGGCGCGGCGAGCAGGACCGGCTGCCGCGCGGGCAGGAGCGTGCCGTTCGTCGTGAGCGTCACGCGGAAATCCAGCGCGCGGCAGATCTCCAGCAGCTCCGGCAGCTGCGGGTGCAGCAGCGGCTCGCCCATCACATGCAGATAGAGGTACTGCCCATAGGGCCGGAGCTTTGCGGCAAGGGCCCGGAAGGTCTCCGGCGTCACAAAGGCCGCGGGCCGCGCCGTCCCGGGACAGAAGCTGCAGGCGCGGTTGCAGCAGGTCGTGATCTCAAGATACAGCCGTGAAAACATCGCATATCCGCCTTTTCATTTCTATCATTAGTATAACGGCTCCGGCCGGAAAAGGAAAGATGGAATTCTGTCGTGCCATGTGGTATGATAGACGCAGAAATGAGGGATATCCATGTGGACGCTGGAGCAGGTCCGCGCGGAGTACCACCGGCTCGACCGGCTGCTCGGGATCGACACGAGCGGCATCCCGGTCCGTTTTTCCAAACGTATGACCCGGCAGTACGGCGTGTGTACCTTTTTGAAAAACAGGCCGCAGGAGATCCGCCTGGCGGACTTTCTGCGGCAGGAGGACGCCGTCTTCTGGGACACGGCGCGGCATGAATACGCGCACGCGGCCGCGGCACTGCTCACCGGCAAGCGGCACGGACACGACGAGGTCTGGCGGGCCGTCTGCCGCCGGATCGGCTGCCCGGAGGACCGGCTGGCCCCGCAGTGCGCGGCGGCCGAGGAAAACCGGAAGCGCATCGCCGCGGCACGCGGCGTGTATGTGGTGACGTGCCTCGGCTGCGGCGCGGAATCCAGATACCTGCGGCGCGGCAAGGTGGTGCAGGCGCTGGAGGAAAAACGGGGGCAGATCCGCTGCCGCCGGTGCGGCGGGAAGAAATTCCGGCTGGAAAAGCGATACGAACAGGAGGAGCACGAACAATGACACGAGCAGAACGGGCAAGAGATCTGTTTTTTGAAGGCTGCAACTGCGCACAGGCAGTCTTTCTGGCCTTTGCGGAGGACCGGATGGACCGGGATACCGCGCTGAAGATCGCCTCCGGCTACGGCGGCGGCATGGCGGGGATGCGCGGCGTCTGCGGCGCGGTGAACGGGATGTTTATGGCCTACGGCCTGCTCCGCGGTTCTGCCGACCCGAACGACCGCGCGGCCAAGACCGCCGCCTATCAGACGCTCCGGCAGCTCGCGGGGGAATTTGAGGCGCAGAACGGCTCGCTGATCTGCCGCCAGCTGCTCGGCCTCGACCCTGACTTCAAGCCCCAGCCGCCCGAACCGCGCACGGAGGGCTACTACAAAAAGCGCCCCTGCCCGGAGATGGTCTTCTGCGCGGCATCGATCCTCGAAACCTATCTGGAACAGAACCCGGAATAACGCAATCGGCCGCCCGGCATAACCGGGCGGCCTGTTTTCTCTGTTTTACGCCTTCCGGGCGAGCGTGGCCCAGTAGGTGGGGATGTTGTGCGCGTGCAGATTGCCGTAGCCGTTGGTGTCCTCATAGAGGTCGAGCAGCTGCAGCCCGGCTTTGAGCTGGCCGGTCAGCTGTTCGTGCGCGGTGTGGGAGAACTGGATGCCGCTGTCGTCCTTCTGCAGCTGGCGCATCTGGTCCTCGTCCTCGAGTGGATTAAAGGGCAGGGTGTTGATGATCTTCGTCTCGTCCTCGTCGAACGCGTAGTTGAAGCCGTTGTCCAGCCCTGCCAGCAGCCGCCCGCCGGGCTTCAGGACCCGCGCGCATTCGCGCCAGATCGGCAGCACCGCGTAGACATAGCAGTTGGAGACGGGATGGAAGATGAGATCGAAGCTGTTGTCGTCGAACGGCAGGCGCTTGGTCATATCCGCGCAGACGATGGTGATGTCATAGCTCTCGCGCTGCGCGACCATGCGCTCCGACTCCAGCTGCTTTTCCGAGTAGTCGAGCACGGTGCATTTGGCGCCCAGCGCGGCAAAGATGGGCATCTGCTGCCCGCCGCCGGCGGCCAGACCCAGCACACGTCTGCCCTTCAGGTCCCCGAACCAGTCGTGCGGGACGAACTTTACCGGCGTGAGCTTCACGTCCCACTGCCCGTTCTTTGCCGCTGCATAGACCTCGCGGGAGATGGGCTTGCCCCACTCCCAGCCGTCGTCCACCCAGCGGTCGATGGTCTTACGATTGATATCCTGATAGGAAATTTCCATAAAGGCTCCTTTCCGGAACAGTCTCAGTTGCCTTCCTTCGCCAGCTTCCAGGCGACGTAGTCGTCGTAGGAGCTCAGACGGTCGATGATGGTGCCGTCGGGCTGGAACTCGATGACGCGGTTGCAGGTGGTCTGCAGCAGCTCATGGTCGTGCGAGGCGAGCAGGATATTGCCCGGGAAGGCGCACAGGCCCTTGTTGACGGCCTGAATGGCCTCCATGTCCAGATGGTTCGTCGGCTGGTCGAGCAGCAGCACATTCGCGCCCGAGAGCATCATGCGCGACAGCATGCACCGCACCTTCTCGCCGCCGGACAGGACGTTCACGGGCTTGAAGACCTCTTCGCCCGAAAACAGCATCCGGCCGAGGAAGCCGCGCAGATACACGTCGTCCTTCTTGCTCGAGAACTGGCGGATCCAGTCGACGAGCGAGTCGGTGCAGCCCTCGAAATACTCCGTATTGTCCTTCGGCAGATAGCTGGTCGTGACGGTCTGGCCCCATTTGACGCTGCCCTCGTCCGGCTCGAGCTCACCCATGAGAATTTTGAAAAGCGTCGTCTGCGCCAGCTCGTTTTCGCCGACGAAGGCGATCTTGTCGTTTTTGTTCACGATGAACGAGACCTTGTCCAGCAGCTTCACGCCGTCGATGGTCTTCGACACATCGGTCACGAACAGAATATCCTTGCCGACCTCGCGCTCGCGCTCAAAGCCCACGAACGGATACCGGCGGGAGGAGGCCGGCATCTCCTCGACGCTCATCTTGTCAAGTAACCGGCGGCGGGAGGTCGCCTGCTTGCTCTTGGCCTTGTTGGCGGCGAAGCGGGCGATGAAGGTCTGCAGCTCGGCGATCTTCTCCTCCGCGCGCTTGTTCTTGTTGCGGATGAGCTGCTGGATGAGCTGGGAGGATTCGTACCAGAAGTCGTAGTTGCCGACGTACATCTTGATCTTGCCGTAGTCGATATCGACGATGTGCGTGCAGACGGTATTGAGGAAGTGGCGGTCATGGCTGACGACGATGACGAGGCCGGTGTCCTCATAGTCGAGGATGAAATCCTCGAGCCAGTTGATGGCCTCGATGTCGAGGTTGTTGGTCGGCTCGTCGAGCATGACGATGTCGGGCTTGCCGAACAGCGCCTGCGCGAGCAGCACCTTGACCTTCAGCCGCGGGTCAGTATTGCCCATGAGGTCATAGTGGAGCTCGACCGGGATGCCGAGACCCTGCAGCAGCTTCGACGCATCGGATTCCGCTTCCCAGCCGTCCATGTCGGCAAACTCGGCCTCCAGCTCGCTCGCGCGCATGCCGTCCTCCTCGGAAAAGTCGGGCTTTTCGTAGAGCGCATCCTTCTCCTTCATCACGTCATACAGATGCTGGTTGCCCATGATGACGGTGTCGAGAATGGTATAGGCGTCATACTGGTTCTGGTCCTGCTTCAGAACGGACATCCGCGCGCCGGGCTTGATGGATATCTGGCCGGACGTCGCCTCGAGCTCGCCGGACAGGATCTTCAGAAACGTCGACTTGCCCGCGCCGTTGGCGCCGATGATACCGTAGCAGTTGCCCGGCACGAACTGCAGATCGACCTGCTTGAACAGCAGCGACCCGCCAAACTGCATGGCAAGATTGGAAATCGTGATCATACTAACCCCTCGTGATTCTTATAGTTTTTCCTATTGTACCACAATTCCCCCAGTTTGCATAGGCGAAAAACAAGTGGGCTGCTAAGGCCTCCCCCCTGCCTCCAAAAACACCCTTACGCCTCGGCAGAACATGACCTTGTGATCTCAGCACATATATAAACGCCGCGCTGCGATGCAGCGCGGCGTTTTTGTTTTACATGACCCGTTCCACGGCGTGGTAGAGGCTGCGGATGGCGAGTTCGTAGTCGGTTTCCTTGACGGCGATGATGATGTTCAGCTCGCAGGAGCCCTGGTCGATCATGCGGATGTTGATGTTCGCGTCGGCGATCACGCGGAAGATGCGCGCGGCGGTGCCTTTGGCGTAGATCATGCCCTGGCCGACGACGGCGATGAGGGCGAGCCCGTCTTCGACGCTGACGTGGTCGGGCTGCAGCTCGTCCTGGATCCGGCGGAGGATCTCCTCGCGCGCCGGGGCCAGCGCCTCGGTCGAGACGATGATGGAGACCGTATCGATGCCCGACGGGCAGTGCTCAAACGAGATGCCGTGGTCAGCGAAGATCTGCAGCAGATGGGCCACAAAGCCGATCTCGCCGTTCATCATGGATTTTTCCACGTACACGCTGCTGAAGCCCTTGTGCCCGGCGATGCCGGTGACCTTGCGCTTGTGCGCGTTGGCCGGGAGCGTCGGGACGATGAAGGTGCCGGGATCCTGCGGGCGGTTGGTGTTGCGGATGTTGATGGGGATATTCGCGCGGCGGACAGGGAAGACCGCGTCCTCATGCAGGACCGATGCGCCCATGTAGGAGAGCTCGCGCAGCTCGCGGTAGGTGATATAGTCGACGACGTGCGGATGCTCGATGATGCGCGGGTCGGCCGCCAGCACGCCGGACACGTCCGTCCAGTTCTCATACAGCTCTGCGCCCACCGCGCGGGCCACGATCGAGCCTGTCACGTCGGAGCCGCCGCGGGAGAAGGTATGGATGGTGCCGTCGGGCATTGCGCCGTAGAAGCCGGGGATGACGGCGCGGTCGATGCTGACGAGCGCGTGGCCGATGGCTGTGTTCGTGGCCTCGGCGTCAAAGGAGCCGTCTGCGCGGAACAGGACCATCTGCGCCGCGTCGACAAAGCTGAAGCCGAGATAGGCCGCCAGCAGTCTGGAGTTCAGATATTCGCCGCGGCTGGCCATATAGTCGCGCTGCGGTGAAGTGCGCAGGTGTGCTTCGATGGCGGCAAAGTCCGGCGCGAGATCGACCTGCAGCTGCAGCTCGGAGATGATATCGGCAAAGCGCTGCCGGATCTCATCGAGCGCGGGGGCAAAATCCTGCCCGGCGCAGGCGGTGTCATAGCAGCGGTAGAGCAGGTCCGTGACCTTCGTATCGCCGGAAAAGCGCTTGCCGGGCGCGGAGGCGACGACGTAGCGGCGGCCGGGATTTTCACGGATGATGGCCGCGACCTTTTCAAACTGACCGGCGGTCGCCAGCGAGCTGCCGCCGAATTTCACAACGATGGGGTTCATAAGGGGGCTCCTTTCTGCAAATACCCTGCAGAGGGATGGGATTTTAACGCTATTTTCGCACAAAGGGCCCGTTCCGTCAACTGCAAACTTTTTCAGAATCACCGATTTGGACAAAATTTATGCGCGCGGCAGAAAAACAGATGTCTTTTTGGTGAGAACGAACAAAACCGCCGGAGGCTGTGCCTCCGGCGGCTGTCATTGAAAAGTCAGCCGATCAGGCTGCAGACGAGATCGGTATATTCGCCGGCGTTTTCGACCGGCAGATCGGCCATCAGCAGCGCCTGCGTGTAGAGGATCTTCACAAGATCCTCGGCCTTCTTCTCATCCTGCGCGACGGCGATCTGCAGCTTGGCGAAGATCGGGTGGTCGGCGTTGAATTCGAGGATACGGTCAGCCTTCATGCCCGAGTTCGGGTCCACGCGCTTGAAATACTTCTCCATCTCAAACGTCATGCCCTCCGCCGGGACGACGCTCACGGGGTGACTGCCCAGATTGTCGCTCAGCCGCACGTCCTTGACCTTGTCGCCAAGCGTCTTTTTGACGAAGTCCAGCGTCTGCTTCGACTTTTCGCTCTTTTCCTCGGCGGCCTTCTTTTCCTCCTCGGTCTCGAGACCGAGATCGCCCGCCGTGATGGACTTGAGCTCTTTCTCCTGATACTTGCCCAGCGTCTGCGGCACGAAGCCGTCGACCTCGTCGGTCATGAACAGCACGTCGTAGCCCTTCTGCTGCAGCTTTTCCATCTGCGGCAGCTGGCCGAGGCGCTCGCGGCTCTCGCCGTTGGCATAGTAGATATACTTCTGATCCTCCGGCATGGCGGCGGCGTATTCCTTGAGGGAGATGAGCTTGCCTTCCTTGCTCGACCAGTAGAGCAGCAGATCCTGCAGCGCCTCTTTTTTCGCGCCGTAGTCGGCCAGCACGCCGTATTTGATCTGCGGGCCGAAGGCGGCGAAGAACTTCTCATATTTCTCACGGTCGTTGTCCAGCAGCTTCTGCAGCTCAGCCTTGATCTTCTTTTCGAGATTCCCTGCGATGAACTTCAGCTGCCGGTCATGCTGCAGCATTTCCCGGGAGATGTTCAGGCTCAGATCCTGCGAGTCGACCACGCCGCGCACGAAGCGGAAGCAGTCGGGCAGCAGATCGGCGCAGTTTTCCATGATCATCACGCCGGAGGAGTACAGCTGCAGGCCCTTCTTGAAGTCCTTGGTGTAGAAATCATACGGTGCCTTGGCCGGGATATAGAGCAGGGCCTTATACGTGACCGCGCCCTCGACATTCGCGTGGATGACGGCCAGCGGGTCTTCGAAGTCGAAGAACTTCTCCTTATAGAAATTGTTGTATTCCTCGTCGGTGACGTCCTTCTTGTCCTTGTTCCAGATGGGAACCATGGAGTTGAGCGTCTCGACCTCGGTGTAGGTCTCGTACTCGGGCTTCTCGTCCTTCTGCGTGCCCTCTTTCATGCGGCTCTTTTCGACCTCCATGCGGATGGGGTAGCGGATGTAGTCGGAGTATTTGCGCACGAGCTGCTGCAGCTCCCAGGTCTTGAGGAAGCGGGAATATTTTTCGTCGTCGGTGTCGGCCTTGAGCTGCATGATGACGTCGGTGCCGGCGTTCGCGCGCTCACACGGGGTCATGGTGTAGCCGTCCGCGCCCTCGGATTCCCATTTCCAGGCCTCGTCGGAGCCGTATTTCTTCGAGATGACGGTCACCTTGTCCGCGACCATGAACGCCGAGTAGAAGCCCACGCCGAACTGGCCGATGATGTCGGTGTCGGCGGCCTTGTCCTTGTCGAGCGCCTGCTTGAACTGCAGACTGCCGGAGCGGCAGATCGTGCCGAGGTTGTTTTCCATCTCGTCCTTGTCCATGCCGATGCCGTTGTCGCTGACGGTCAGGGTGCGGGCGGTCTCGTCCGGCTTCAGCTGGATGGCGAAATCGCTGCGGCTGAGGCCGACGTTTTCGTCGGTCAGCGCCAGATACGCCAGCTTGTCGATGGCGTCGGAGGCGTTGGAAATAATTTCACGCAGGAAGATCTCCTGATGCGTATAAATGGAGTTGATCATCAGATCCAGCAGGCGCTTGGATTCTGCCTTAAACTGTTTCTTTGCCATACATGTCACGTCCTTTGCATATTAGCACTCATCGTCTCTGAGTGCTAACTGTATTCTAGCACACTTTCCCCCATTTGCAAGCGCTTTTTGCAAAATTCACAATGTATTCACATGCACATAAAAGCTCACTTGTGTAAAGGGAGCCTTGAGCTGCAGAAAAATTTCGGATTGATGCTTATTGCCGCTGCAGTTCGGTGCGGAGGGTGGCGGCTTGGGCGGTGGGGGTGGCTTGGGTGAGGAGGCGGGCGCAGAGGGTGGCGGGGTCTTTCTGCAGGGCTTCGGCGGCGCGGGTGTGCTGCAGACCGTGGAGCAGGATCCAGAGCTCCTGGTCCTCACCGAACGTGTTCTGGACGAACCGCAGGCCGTTTTCACATGCGCGGCAGGCCGCTTCGCGGCTCGTCTGCGCGGAGGCTGCCGCGTCCGCCGCGAGCTTCCGCAGGGCGGCCGACGCTTCCGCATCGGTCCTGACGGGCGCGAGCGCGGCTTCGGCGCGGGAGAGGAAGGCCGCTTCGCGCCGCTCCTCCTCCGGCGGCAGGACGCCGCAGTCCTTCCGCACGGCCAGGGCCGCGCGCCGCTTCCGCAGCAGCTCCTGCGCGCGGACGAGCGCGTCCGCGCCGGGCGGGACGCTGCCCGCAAAGCTGGACGCGCTGAAGGCAAGGTCCGCGTCCTGCTGCATGGCGGCCGACTTTGTCTGCAGGCTGTGCAGCAGGAACTCCACGACGGACAGCCGCCCATCGAACGGCAGCTCGCGCAGCGCTCCGGCCTCTGGACACGCGCCGCCGGTCAGAATTTCTTCGAGCGGAAGCTGCGCGGCATAGCGCCGGAACAGCTCGTAAAACGCGGCAAAGCCGGCAGCCGCCTCCTGCGCGTGCAGATACTGCTGCATCTGCGCGAGCGTGCAGGGATAGCCCAGCGCCTCGTAGGCAAGCAAAAGCGCAGAAAGCTCCTCCCAGCCGCGGGCCGTGGCGAACTCCCCTGCCGCGGCGCTCGCGCTGCAGAGGAAAAAGTGCTCCGGGTGCAGCCGCAGATAGCTCAGCACGGCCGGATGCACGCCGCCGGCGGCAGCATAGGGCTGCCAGGCGGCAAGACTCGGCTCGAGCTCGATGCAGCGCACGCGGTCGAGCGTCGCCATGTCGAAGCTTCGGGCCGACTGGTTGTAGCGCGGCGGGTTGCCCGCGGCCACGATGAGCCAGCCCTCCGGCAGGCTGTGCACGCCGAAGGTCTTGTTCTGCAGCATCTGCAAAATCGCTGGCATGAGCGTCTCGGACACGCAGTTGATCTCGTCGAGGAACAAAATGCCCTCATGCAGGCCGGTCTTCTCCATCTGCTCGTAGACGGAGGCGATGATCTCGCTCATGGTGTATTCCGTGGCGCGGAAGGTCTTCCCTGCCGCCGTGCGGCCCACAATGACGGGCAGGCCGAGCGCGCTCTGGCGCGTGTGGTGCGTCATGGTGTAGGCAGCGAGGCCGATGTGCTCCTCCTGCGCCAGCTGGGAAAGGATCGCGGTCTTGCCGATGCCCGGCGGGCCCATGAGAAGGACCGGCCGCTGCATCCTCCGCGGCATGCGGTACACGCCGTCTTCGGTCTTGGCCGTGTAGGCCCGGATGGTCCGCCGCAGCTCCTGCTTCGCCTGTGCTATATCCATTGTTCGTCTCCTTTCGGCGCTTCGGCCTCCAGAATCAGTTTCTCCGCCCATGCGGGCAGGTCGATATCGTCATACCGGTACCGGAGCATTACGAAGACCGCCCGGTACGCAGGCGGCACGTCCGGAAAGACCCCGTAGCCGTCGGTAAAATACAAGAGTCCCGGCAGGTGCGCAAATTCCCCGCGCTCCACCAGCCCGTCCACATAGCGGAAGGCCGGGCGGAAATCCGTCCCGCCGCCGCCGTGGAGCGTCATGGTCCGCAGCCAGTCGGTCAGCTCCGCGAGGGTCGTCAGGCGGGTATCCTGCTGCACCTCGCAGTCGCACTCGAGGATGTGCAGATTGAAGCGCTCAAAAAACAGGTCCTCCCGCGTCAGGATCCCCGCCAGCTCCCCCAGAAACGCCGCGCAGAGCGAGCGCGAGCAGGACGCAGACGTGTCGATCACGACGGCAAGCTCACGCAGGCGGCGTTCCTCCGAGTATTCCAGCGGCTCGATGAGCGGCATGCCGCCGTAGTGCTCCAGACCGTAGAGATACCACGCGTACTGAAATTCGTCGCCGGAGACATGGCGGTTTTCCCGCATCTCGGAGCATTCGCGCAGCAGCGCCGCAAAGGCCCGGCTGCCGCGCGCATCCGGGCGCACAGCGAAGGCGGCGTTCCCGCTTCCGCTGCCGATCACGGGCTTCGGCGGCAGCGGATCCGGCAGCTTCCGGCCGAGCGCCTGCCAGCCCTTCTCCGCGCCGCCGTCCGCGGTCTTCGGCGCGGAAGCAGACGCGGAGAGCTGCCAGAGGTGGTGGTCGTCCAGGTGAAACGCGGCCTGTTCCTCCGCGGTCAGCGCGTCCGGCTGCTCGAACAGCAGCGCGTAGATCGCCGGGGCGCGGACCGCCCGCCTCGCCTGCAGCTTGCAGCGGGCGGAAAAGACCGCAGGCGTCTCCGGCTCCTGCGGCAAAAGCGCGTGCCGGACGAGGCCGACCGCCAGATCGCAGGCCGTATCCCAGAGCGCCCGCGCTCTCCCCTGCCGCCCCCACGGGTGGCCGAGCATGAGGTGCAGCAGCAGATGCAGCGTCAGCCGCTCCGGCAGGTCGCTTTCCGCAAGGAATTCCCGCCGCAGAAGCCCCGGGGCAAATACGGCGGCTTCGCCGTCGGTCCCGGCGGGGTCCACATCGCCCTCACGGCAGGTCAGCCTGCCCAGCGGCAGCGCAAGCGACGGCAGCTTCGCATACAGCCCGCCGCACACGATGGAAAAGATCCGCTCCTCCGCCGTCATCTGCCCGCCTCCTTTTTCTTTATTGTATCAATTCCCCGCAAAAATGCAATCCGCCATTTTTCTTCTTTACTTTCCGCCCCCGGTCTGCTATACTATACGGGCAGTTAAATATGCGCCCGTAGCTCAGCTGGATAGAGTGACAGACTCCGACGTTTCTGCCCCATTCGGCTGAGAGAATCCCAAAGCCGTTGATACGACTGGACTTTTCGGGCGTGAGGGCGATTTTTCGCTTGTTCCTTGACTACTGTTTGACTACCATTTTCAAAAAGCGATGACCGGCACTTCGCCGTTTATCTCATAAATGCGCTCGTAGCTCAGTTGGATAGAGTGACAGACTCCGACTCTGTAGGTCGCAGGTTCGAATCCTGTCGGGCGTACCAAAATGCCGTGAAATCGTATGATTTCACGGCGTTTTTATATAGAATTGTTCAAATTATCTGTTTTTACTGCGTAGCGCAACCGGACAGAGCTTTCCGGAAGATAGCTCAGATCTCCAAGCTGCTTTGCATGATCTGGCTGGCGGCTTTCTTGTTCTTATCAAACGCGTGGGTGTAGATATCCAGCGTGGTCGACGGTTGACTGTGTCCGAGCAATCCAGCAACTGTGCCGACATCCGTGCCGCTGGCGATGAACAGGCTTGCCGCCGTGTGACGCAAGCTGTGGACATTCAGGTCTGTTGGCAGATCGTTCGCTTTGAGGATTTTTTTGAACCGCCATGTGAATGTTGATGGAGTCATCGGGAGCTTCATGCCTTTTCTGCGGAACACATAGTCATCTTTGGTCTGCTCGCGCCGGTCGTAACGCTCCGTTTCGGCGGCGCAGAAGGCTTCGTATTCGCGGAGCAGGCTTTCCATCTCGGCGGAGAAGAACACATACCGGTTTCCGGCTTTCGTCTTCGGCGCTTTGACGATAATCTCGTCGCCGGTCGTTTTGACGGCATTGCGGCAGACGTGGATGCTGCGTTCGGCATAGTTGACGTCCTCCCACTTGAGCGCACAGCACTCGCCACGCCGCATTCCAGTTGCGATGATGAGCTTGAAGTAGGTTTCGTACAGGATGCTCACGGTTTCCAGCGCCTGAATCAGCTTTTTCACCATTTCATTGTCCGCAATCTTCTTCTCTTTCTTCTGTCCTGCGTACTTGCAAGTGCGCCACGCGGGATTGTGATCAATATAGCCGCCCTCCATCGCGTCGGAGAGGATACCGCACAGGCAGCTGTGGACACCTTCGACCGTCGCTTCGGAGAGCGGCTTTCCTGTCGCTTTATTTTTCTGCTTCCGCAGCTTTGTGTACAGACAGCGGAAGTGTTCCGGCCGCAGATCGACCAGCTTGTAGCTGCCGAGGTATGGTTTGAAGCGTTCAATATCCTGCTTCTCGCGCACGAGCGTGGACTTCGCCAGTTTATCTGGCGCAATGGCTTGCAACCAGATCTCGGTGTACTTTTCCAGCGTGATTGACCGGTCAATGTCCGGGTTCAGCTTTTTACAGCTCATCTCGAACAGCATCGCCTGCTCCTGTAACCACTTTTCCGTCTGCTTCGGTGTGAGACCTGTGGGCGGCTTGACCGTTTTCTGCTGCGGATTGCGCCGCCGTCCGTCGGGCGTGTAGCCCATCGAGACGACGAGCAAATAACTGTTTCCACGTTTTCTGATACTTGCCATTTGTGATTCCTCCTGTTTCGCTCAGCACGGCTGAGATTTTGTAACAGCAACAATACCAGAAAAATCGGGAATAGCGAGTAGATTTTGAAGATTCTACGAAACCAACAATTCCGGATTAGGCGCTGCAAACAGGCTATTGCTCATCCGCTTTGCAGCCTCCTGCTTGAGCTGCATCTGCGGATGGCAGTAGGTGCGCTCCAGGAATGACGTATCGCCATGACCGGCGAGGTCTGCGACCGTATTTTTGTCCACGCCCTCATGCAGAAGCGTTGAAACAAAAAAGTGCCGGAGGGTGTGCAGGTGATAGGTTTTCGGCAGACCGATTTCCGCGAACAAGGCTTTCAGGTGCTTGCTGAACGTGTCCGGATGGATGGGCGTGCCGTCGTCTTTTGTGAAAATGTACTCTGGAAACGGGATGCCCTTCTCGTCGCGTAGTCTCATTTTGCGGTAGCAGAACCCGCGCAGCAGGCTGAACATTTCTTCGTTCATCGAGACGGTTCTGGTGCGTCCGTTTTTGGTTTTGCCCTCCTGCACACCCTCGCCGGAAACGGTGCTGCGCGAGTGTTGGACAATGATATAGCCCTCGTAGCTGCCAGTCACGATCACGTCTGACCAGCGCAGGGCGCACAGCTCGCCGCGCCGCATCCCCGTGTTGATGGCGAGAAAGTAGAACAGCTGGAAAACTG
>OLWE01000432.1_pt1 | contig 25645 bp, 20 predicted proteins | sample 1673591 | NCBI WGS metagenome assembly OLWE01 (sample SAMEA103958116, study PRJEB25191) | human gut metagenome | biome: human-associated habitat [ENVO:00009003]; feature: intestine environment [ENVO:2100002]; material: feces | place: Germany | collected 2013/2015 | reverse complement strand
CGACATTAAAGGGTGGATGAAAAAAAACAATCTGAAAGCAATATTTTTAGATGAGTATTTTACAGTTCAATAAATAACATTATTTTGCGAAATAAAAATAATTTTGGTCAATTATAAAATATCCCGCCAAAGATACTGGTGGGATATTTATGACATAGGTTATTTAAAATACTAATAACCAAATGCGTATCGATAATTTTCAGATGACTAGTTTGGTGTTAATTTACCTATCCATTTTTATCGGTTAAATTCACATTGCATTTGAGAAAAGTGTTTTATTTGAATGGTATGTTAAAACATCTTCATTGCTGCTGTTTTATATGAGTAATTATATTTTAATAGTTATATAGGATAGTGATTATAAAAGAGAGCAAGACCATTGAAATAAATATTTATAATTGTATGTAGATTAAGATATGTAATAATAGATGCATTTATATGATTTATTGTGGGGTTTGTATTTAACTAGATGTGTGATTCATAGACATCGTTTCAATTTTCTCAGTTCAAGTTCAAGTTTGTAATTCTGTTCCTGTATATGCTCTTCATTGGGCTGATAGCTTGCGTGAACGGCATCAGAGTATGGTGTTTGCTCTGCAAGTTCGAAGTAGCGCTCCATCGGAGTTTTACCGTTGTGAGCGCTATGAGGGCGTTCCCAGTTATAGTAATGCTGCCATTCTGCCAGCAGTTCTTTCAGGTCATCAGTTGAGAGGTCTACGGTAGCGTAAAACTCGGCTTTGTCTGTCTTTTGAGAACGTTCAACTTTGCCATTAAGATGAGGTGAGGCTGGCTTATTTGGACGAAACTTGATGCTGTATTCTTTCAATTTTTCCTGCACCTTAACGGCAAAAAACTCTCTTCCCCGGTCTGTCTGTAAGCGCTGTATCGGGAAAGGCATTTCTTCAATAACACAATCGATAAAATCCAGTGTGTTTGCAGCCGTGCGACGAGAGTAGAGTCTCAGGACTCTGTAGCGAGTGCAGTCATCAACAGATGTGTACTGATACAAACCGGGGCCAATTTTACAGGTATCCATCTGGACCCGATCACCGGGAACAGGGCGTTCGTAGCGAATAAAATCTGCTTTACGCCGGAATTTAACGACAGGTTTAACCTTATTCTGGCAAAGAACTTTGTGGATCGTTGCCACTGCCAGTGAGATTGCATGAAGTCGTTTTAACTCGCTCTGAATCCTCCTTGCACCCAAATTTCGCAGGGAACGTAACTCCAGAATCAGAGCGACTTCGCCAGCGCCGGTTTTCGTTGATGGTGAATGTTTAGGGCGACGGCTATGGCTTTCCAGACCAGCGATGCCCTGAGCCAGATATCTGCGCCACCATTTACGCAATGTGGGGCGGGAAATACCGCAGCGACGGCATACGAACCCCGCGTCACCAGACGTTTCATAGAGTTTTACCCACTGTAGCCGCTGCTGAATTTCCCTGTTCATAGTAAGGCATTATAGTGAAACGATGTCTATGAATCACACAAACTAGATAATACATGGGCTATTATCTGTTTTTTATTGCGAGATGTGTTTTATTTTCCACCATCATTCTGTTTTCAAAAAACCTTCCCCCATAATAAACTGCATTAACCTGCGTCTTCATCAATAAATACCCTCGAAACTTCTTAAACAGTTTCATATCCGGTTTAAAATCGGCCTGCCAGAACTGGTGCAAATGCCCTTGATACGTCAAGCCCTTGATGTCGTACAGGGCATTGCCCATCACTTTGAGTGGTTTGTTATGAATCAGTGCAGATATCCCCGCCGTACTGTTAATTGTCACCACCGCTTTAGCATGGCGTAATAATTCCGGCATCGGGAGATCGTGCACATAAATGACGCGCTCGCCTAAGCCATATTCCTTACTCAACCGCTTAATTAATGGTCGATAGAGTCTGTGACCACGATCCATCGGATGATGTTTGATCACCAAATAACTTTCTTTCGGCGCTTTACGTGAAAATGAGTTCATGACTTCATTAATATAGTCACGCACATCGTTATAATTGCTGTGGTTACGAATCTGGCTATCGTTATACACCTGCAAAACGGCAAGATAATAACGCTGGTCCAGCTCATTCATTAACCTCGGTAATACCTTACGCTGTGTTACCTTGTAAAGTTGCTTGCGCCAGTATGCACGAACCCAGCAACGTGCTTCATACCAGGGGGAAAACGATTTATGGTGGCGGTAGCGAGGGAACTCATGGCGGTAATGCCAGCCCATCAGGTAATACCACATCGCATGACCTATACGTTTCATCGTTGAAGGTTTTAAGTTCTCAACGTGCGGCGTAGGCATATCTGGTAATTTACGATAAAAATCCGGATCACGCGGTAGCGATGAATATGCGTTTACTCCGCCTTCTTCAACGGTAATAAATTGCGGGCGTAAATATCCTTCCTCAAATGCCAGAAAGCGGATCCCTTTCGACTTTGCCCAACGTTTTGCTTCTTTGTGCAATGGGCGGCAGTCACCAAAGCAGAGGATGGTATCAAAGTCATATTGCCGGTGGAGATCCCGTAACCATCCGGGGAACTCTTTCGGCGTTTGGTAGTAAGCCAGGTATTGTCGATGGCGGCAGTAAAAACGATCCCCACCGTTGAATACAACATTCACAGCGTTACGTCCTAATGACTCTAACCATTCGGCGACGTCATTGAAAAAAGGTCCCATCGGCCCCTGCAATAGCAGATATTTTTTACCGGATAATAAAACGGTTAGTGCATTACCTTGCATAAATAATTTGCGTAATAGTCAACTATGAAATTGTTTAGCCAAATCTGACCTTGCAGAAAATAATTAATTTGCGGTAATAGCGTATTACCCGCCCCGCTTTTTTTCGGGTAATAAACATCGGCTTGCGCGGCGTCTTGATTAAATATTCCGCAGCTTCTTCTACCGTAATAGGTTGTAGCCGTGTTGGGTGGATATAGGTTGGATAAACAATCAACGCCTGATAGATCAAATCTGCTAACGTTAATTTTTGCTCGCGGCGCGGGCAGTGATGTTCATCAACGGTTAAACCCCAACCGGCATAGAAGGGCAGGCCGTAACAATGAACTTGCTTGCCATGTAATAACGCTTCAAACCCGGACAATGATGTCATGGTGTGCACTTCATCTGCGCGCTGAATGCATTGAATAATATCTGCGTCCAGTGCCTGATAATCAGCGAGTTCAGCAATTAGTTCTGCCGGAATATCGCCCTTGCGATTCCCCACCAGTACATCCGGGTGCGGTTTATAAACAATGTAGGCGTGCGGATTACGCTCGCGTACTGTGCGTAATAACTCAAGGTTGCTCTTAATCGAGACAGTGCCTGTTTTAATAGAGGCATCGTCCTCTACCTGACCCGGCACCAGGATAACTTTTTTATCTTTGGCTTCGGCTGGTAGAGAGAAATCGGCTCCCAGGTTGTACTTACTCAGTTTGCTTTCAACCAGTCGCTGGCGTAATTTTTCAGCTCGCATCTTCTGCGCCAGCGTTAGCTGGCTATGATTCAGCAGCACTTCCAGATCGCTGGGGCGCGTGGCGTCATAGTAAATACCGCGTTTATCCAGCACCAGCGATAGCGGCGGCAGCAGGTCAGAGCCAAGTCCGGATGAACGCAGAAAACCATCTTCCATTCGCCATAACGGCAGTGATTTTCGCTGCGCTTCGGCTCGCCATTGCTGTTCTCCCTTTACACCCCATACCACGCAGGCGCTCGCCGCAGTACAGCGACGTGAAAAACTCAGCCGGTTTGTTGCCGTTTGCAAGAAAGGTTTCAGGATCGCTGACTTCCACAGCGTTAAGCCTGGCGCCCATAAATAACCATTACGCTGTTGCAGATGTCGACGTTGTAATTGCAGCCATTGCAGCACGGTAAATAGATCGCTTACTTCTCCCGTTTGCGGATCGATATAGCGACAGTAACGCAGGTATGCAGCGGCAAAAAGTTCCTCCAGCGTGGCAGAACCGCGTCGGGCAGATAACAAAGCGGACTGTGGATGACGATCGTCGGTTAAGCCCCAACCTGCATACCAGGGCTGGCCGAAACATGTTACTGGTTTTCCTGCCAGCAAGGCTTCAAAGCCGTATTGGGATGTCACGACGTAAACCTGGGAAACGTGTCGCAATAGCGACTGCGGACTGACATTCTCGGCAATCAAACATACTCGTTGCGTGGCACGCAGATCGGCTAAATAACCTGTTTTCTTTCCTTCCAGTACATCTGGGTGCACCTTCACCCAAATTTCGGCTTGAGGATTTTCCGCCATCGCGGCTTCCAGCATGGCAGCAAACTCATGCGGGCCAGCATTGCCATACGTCACTGACATATCATTAAATGTCTGATCGACAACCAGAACGATGTCTGAACGTTCTGATTCATCCGCCACAAACGCAGGTGCCAGGTTATATTTCGACAAATCCCCGGTCACGATGGTGTGCATCGCTTCTCTGGCCTGATCAGCCAATGCCGCATTTCCGGCTTTATCCTGTACCAGTTTCTCCAGCGCCGAAGGCTTGCTGGCATCGTAGTAAATGCCACAATCATCCACCACCAGAGAAAGCGGCGGCTCGCCATTGACGCCAAGATCCAGCGAACGCACAAATCCATCTTCCAGACGAATGACGGGTTTTCCCGCTGCTTTGGCGATGGCGATTGGTTTCGCCGCGCTGGGACGATGTCCCCACACGGCGATAGCATCAACTTCTTGCGGAACAGGGCGCAGCAGAGAAAGTTTCTGGCACGGTTGCGCCAGAAATTTCTCCAGATGCGGAATACGCCAGATGCCAGGCGAGTAAATGCCAATCATGCGTTTTCAGCCAGTTCCTGTGCCATCAGGGCGCGCACTTTTTCCAGGCATGCTGGGGTGTCGACGCCCGGACCGGTTGCGGCAACCTCAAATGTGCGGATGTTGATCCTTGCGCTCATCAACCGCAGCTGCTCCAGTGATTCTGCCTGCTCTGGCATGGACTCCGGTAACTGGCTGTAGTTTTGCAGCACATCGCGACGATAAGCGTAAATACCGACGTGTTTCAGGTAGCGCGCTTTTTCAGCATTTCGCGGATACGGAATAGGCGAACGGCTGAAATAAAGCGCATCCTGGTGGGTATTTACCACCACTTTTACCGTGCTTGGCTCGGTCGCTTCTTCGGCAGAAATCGCGTGGCATAGCGTTGCCACTGGCAACGCGGGGTCATCACGCATTCCTTGTAACAGCGTTTCTACATCCCGCGGGCGAATCATTGGTTCGTCGCCCTGCAGGTTAATGTAGATATCTGCCTCGACTTTATGCATCACCTCGACCAGCCGATCGGTGCCGGATTCATGATCGTTGCGCGTCATGATGGCTTTCCCGCCAAATGCCTGCACGGCCTTTTCAACACGCTGATCGTCTGTTGCCACCCAAACTTCCGCAACGCCCGCCACCTGTAACGCACGCTCGTAAACATGCTGGATCATCGGTTTACCAACAATATCGAGCAGTGGCTTACCCGGCAGGCGCGATGAGCCATAACGAGCCGGAATGACAATAACTGCTTTGCTCATTTCAACTCCTTACAAAGACAGAATCACTTTTGCACCCACCGCCAGCTGATAGAGGATGGTGGAAATACCACGGGTAACTTCAATGTTTTTCGATTCATATTTCGGCAGAACCATAATCTCATCGCCCGGTTTGAGTGAATCCACATCTTCTGCGTTGACGGCTGCACCGTTCTGACGAATGACGATAATTCTGGCGTTACCCGATTTCTGCGTCAGGCCACCACATTTCTCGATGTAATCCTCGGTGGTCATACCCTTCTGCCAGCTCACCGCGTTCGGGAACAGCACTTCGCCATGAACCATAACCAGCGATGTTTTCTCCGGAATATTGATGACGTCGCCATCTTCAAGCAGAACAGAATCAATATTGGATTCGTTGAGGATCACTTCACCTTTCGGAACAACGGTGCGTGCTTTCGCCACAAAGCGGCTGATCAGTTGTGCTTCCTGCATTCGCAGGCTGGCTTCTTCTTTGGTGGATGACTGGGCAGAAAGTGATGCTTCCTCCAGCTTTTGCAGCGAGAGATTCAGCATCTCTTTCTGACGCTGAGCCACTGATGGGCGATAAAGCTGAACTGCGTTCATCTGCGACATGCTGTTCGGGCGGACTTTTTCCAGAACCGCACGCATAGTGGAACCATAAGGCAGTACCATGGCATGTTCACCGGAGTGTGCGCCTTCAACCCGCACCTGAATGGTGCCGGCATAGCGGTCAGTGCTCACGATTAAGGTATCGCCATTTTGCAACATACGGCCTGGCGCAGAACTGATCGGATAGTATTCGCTGCGTTTTTGCAGCCCCTGTTTACGCATAATCGTAATGTGAGTCGCGCCAGGCTTAGGGCGCGCCCAGCTCAACGCTTCCGTTACGGGAATGCTGCTTTCGCGGAACTCAAAGTCGTAGCTGTTAAAGACATCGCCCTGAACGCTGAAAGTATGCTGACGCGGCCCGACGATGATGGTGTCACCATCGGCGAACTGCGAAAGCCCCAGTTTGCCGTTCAGCAGGAAGTCGTACAGGTTGACGTTGGAGCGCACGCGGTTACCGCGCTTGACCACAATATCAACGTAACTTCCGCGCTCTGGATCAACGCCGCCAGCCTTGATCAGATAATTGAGTAACGAATCAGACGTCACACCGCCATACAGACCAGGATTACGCACAAATCCGGTCACGTACACTTTTACTGGCTGCGCCTGTAATAAGGAGGCGTAGACGTTGACGTTGGACTGGTATACTTCCTTCACTTTGGATGTGACCAGGGCATTTAGCTGACTATTACTGACGCCAGCAACTTTCACCGGACCAACGTTCGGCAGGAAAATATTACCTTTGGGATCAACCTGTAACGCACCATCAAAGGTGAACGCACCCCACAAGCGAACCTGAATGCTATCACCCGGATTCAGAATATAGTCAGGGTTGAATCCTACCGTCGCACCGCTATCTGCGCTGGTGCCGTTGAAAAGTTGAGCACCAAACATACGGCTCATGACCACCGGCGGTGCGGGCGGCGGGGTATTGTCGAAGCCGCTCATGTTTTGCGTATCCGACTGTTGCCCGTTCAGAATACCGGTAAGCGGCGCGGCTCCTGTAAGGTTTGGGTCAGCGTTAATATCAATGGCCGCGCTGGCCTGCGCCGCGTGACAGGCGGCAATCAGTAAAATTGATTTAAATAATTTCATCACAAACTCATTCAGCGACAGCGTTAGTCTCGGTGATCTTCAATAACAGCCAGCAACAGTTTCAGGGTGCCGAACAGCAGGCAGCACACCAGTAACCAGCAGGCGATCAAATAAGGGATATTTGGAAAAGACGATTCCTGCGGCAACTGTGGCGAACTGATCACTGACAGCACCTTGAGCTTACGAGCCGCTTCTACACGGGTCTTTTCAATGGAGGTCAGGGTCAGTTTGTACAGCTCGGTGTTGAACTCTACTTTTGATTTGATTTCTTCAAAATCCACCGCCATACGGTTTAGCTTGTCACCCTGCGGCGCTGTGATTTTGCTTTTTTCTTCGTCAATTTGTGCCTGCAATGACTGAATCGCATTACGCGCACTCACAACTTGCGGGGCGTCCTCACGCAGATACGTCAGCAAGTTCCGCAGGTCCGCTTCCATCTGGATCTTCTGGCCCATCAGCGTATTCACTAACGTGCTCGCCGCCTGTGCCTGTGCCTGTGGATCCAGAACGTTGTTGTTGTCTTGATAAGAGAGCAATTCCGCTTTGCTGGCGTCCAGACGCTGGCGTGCCTTTTCCATCTCCGTTTCTGCAAAGGCAAGCTGGTCACGCGCGATGCGATGTGACATCTCATTGATAAAGCGCTCTGACTCTTTCAGCACGGTCTGGTTAAACTTAAGCGCAAACTCCGGGCTAAAGCCCTGCGTCTGAATATTCAGTAATCCGGTTTTATCGTCATACGAGACGTTGATACGGTCCTTGTAGTACTTCAGGAAGCCTTCTACAGTTTCATCCTTGCTAAGATGATTAAGAAAATCGAGCCCGCTGTGGCTAAACGCTTCACGAAAATTTAGTTGCTTATCCAGCGCCGCCAGCATATCCGGCGAGTTGATGTACTCTTTCAGATACAACGCATCTTCTGCGGAACTGGGGTTAGAGGCACCCAGAAGCAGACCAAAATTCAGGCTGCCGCTGTTTAAATCATCCGAGCGTTTAATGGCGACTTTCGACTCGCTCATATAGCGAGGCTGGCTGAAGATAGCCAGATAGATCAGCAGCACCGCCATCGGTGTCAGAATGATGATTTTCGCCAGGTGTTTTTGGATATCTGCCAGTGAGGTGGCAGACAGACGAGCACGCATCCAGGATACGGCAGACTTCACTTTTATCAACATGTAACGATTATCAAAGTTTCAGTGGGGCGCAAACTCAATGAGAGACTAACCTCTCGAACCCCGTTGCTTAATTAGTCGAAAATGCGCACAAGGCCAGTGACTTTATTTGCCTTGTTGGTCACCAATAACGTTGAGACGCGGTGCTTTTGCATTTTTTCTTCCGCTTCAATGATCATGGTGTCTTCCGGTAGCGTCAGCGGTTCACGTGTCATCATCTGCGCAGCCGTGGCGGATGTCAGAGAATCCTCTTTTTCCATAAAGCGACGCAGGTCACCGTCGGTGATAATGCCCGCTAGCCCACCTTCTGCGTCTTCTACCATCACCATTCCCTGGCATCCGCTGGTGATACGTTGAATCACGGTTTTAAATGACGCATCCAGCTGTACCGCAGGAACATCATGCTGCATGACATCAGCAACGCGGGTCAGCAGGCGACGACCTAATGAACCGCCCGGGTGATAGCGCGCAAAATCATTCGGCATAAATTTGCGTTGGTGGATCATGGCAATCGCCAGCGCATCGCCGATCGCCATCGTCAGCGTGGTAGACGTTGTTGGTGCAAGATTATTCGGGCAGGTTTCATTCGCCATGTGGAGTTCCAGCACGGCATCAGCATTTTTCGCCAGCGTGGAATTTCCATTATTGGTAATGGCGATAATTCGGTTGCCGAAATTTTTCAGTGAAGGAACTAGCTTGAGGATTTCATCCGTTTCACCGCTGGCAGAAATAAGGATCAGAAGATCGTAAGGCGTAATCATGCCCAGATCGCCATGGAAAGCTTCTGCAGGATGAATAAAGAAACTAGGCGTACCCGTAGAGGCCAGCGTCGCTGACATTTTACGACCGACATGCCCTGATTTACCCATTCCCGAAAGAATAACGTGCCCTTTACAGTTCATTATCAAATTAAGGACACGCTGGTACTGCCCGGAATCCAGTTGTTTAGACAAGTTTTGTAATGCTGCGCCTTGTTCTGCCAGAGTCTGGCGAACAGAGGTAATTAGATATGGATCGATAGTACTGCTCTGGTCATCAGGTAAATGTCTTTCAGACATATCAGCTCCTTTGCACGGAAATAATGCCACAGTCACAACAAATCCGAACCCACTATAATTTATTTATGCTAAATCAATGGGTTGTAACAAAATTTTTAATGAATATAAAACCATGGTCAGTCCATGCTTATATGCAGGACTTATCACCTTCTTATTAAGTCGCAATGTCTCATGGAGGTGCGAAGATGCTGCAATATTACAGGCGAGAAGGGGAACCAAATTTTGCCCACCTATTTAACACACCCCTACATTATGAACAAGGAATTTAGGATTTTTATCATTTATTAAAATGTTTCCTACTTGACTATTAAGAACAAAAACAATTTATCAATTGATTATTTCCTTGTAAAAAAAGAACGTATGACTATGTTATTAATAAATAAAACACGCAAATAATGGTGATGTTGTTTTGTGATTAACTATTTAAGTGCGGCATAATAAACAGGTTGACAATTTCTATGTAAAGAAGAGGAAAATAATAAAATTTTAGCGGTGACTATTGAATGATATGATAGTTGTGGTGTTGATTATTTCTGGTAATGAATGCGGAATTAAATCTGGCCGGATTGTATTTTTGCTATATCTATTTTTCAGGAGATTATTATTAAATAGAAAAATAACAATGGTGATTATCTCCGGTTGAGCTGGAGTCACGTATGCCAGCGAGTGCTTTCTTCCGGGCCTTCCTTCACTTCAGAGAAAGAGCCTATGGAAAAGAGGCAATCATCAGGCTCTTTTTGAGTCATATGCGCCGATAATCAACTGTCTTGAACGTAAAAATTATGGAGCAACATGATGCTACGATTCATTTCACTCTTCGTTCTTTCTGAGCATTGCGTTCAGGATGGTCAGCAATTTACGCATACAGTCAACCAGCGCCACTTTTTTGGTTTTTCCGGCTGCTGGCAGATGCATGTAAAACGCCTCTATCACCGGATTAAACCAGGTTACCACAAGCGCTGCCATGTGCAGGGCTGCTCTTGCCTCCGTATGCGCACTGGCGTCGTTCGGCCAGCAGATATGTGTGGGATAACAGGGATGTTATGTGAACTGAACTGTGTTTTGTTAGCGGGGGATGTTTATTGATGATTCGGGAGTGTTTAAGACCTGATGGCGTTATGCTCCCAAGTTTATTTTATATAAAGATCCAAAAGCAAAAACCCGCCTTGTGGGCGGGTTTTTAAGAATTAGTGGTGCCCGGACTCGGAATCGAACCAAGGACACGGGGATTTTCAATCCCCTGCTCTACCGACTGAGCTATCCGGGCAACGGGGCGCATTAAACCTGATTCGCCTCGTCTCGTCAATCAAATTTCTTCAATTTACTGCAGACTGCACAATCTATCATCACTTTGCCGCTAATGCACGCATTGTCAGGCAAACCAGGCGGTCCAGGCGGCGGAAAGCGGCATTGCCAGAAGGAGTGCTGGAAGCATGTTGACCACCGGGAACATTTTAATGCCACAGATGCGTAATCCGGTTGCCAGCAGCAATAAACCGCCTACGGCGCTGAAGTCTGCCATCATCGACGGTGTGGTCAGCGGTAATATCAGCGCGGCAGCCCACGCCAGCGTTAACTGGATGATCAGTAATGGGATACTAATCACCGATACCGCAATACCCAACGAGCAGGCGAAGATCATCGCCGTAAAGAAATCGAGAAATGACTTGGCGATTAAAATACTCGGATCGCCGGTCATCCCTTCGTTCATCGCCCCGAAGATCCCGGTGCCGCTGGCGCAAAACAGGACAATAATCGCGACATAATTCTGAATAAAAGATTCATGCGCTGGCTTCTTACGTGAGTGGCGAAACAGATTTTGTGCTTTGGTGACCGCGGTATTGACGCCTTTTTCCAGCAGACAAATTTCGCCGATTAATGCACCGAGTAAGGTTGCTAACACCATCGCCGGAAGGTTGGCGCATTTCACCACCAGTAAAATACCAATCCCCAGCGATGCCAGACCAAAAATTGATGTCATGGAGACGCGGATACGTTCCGGTAAGCGTTGGCTAAGGAGTGCACCGAGAACGCCACCCAGTAATACTGCACTTGCGTTGATAAAAGGACCGATGACCACAAGAGTTCCTGTTAGCTGCATTGTCTGATTTTCTTATTATGACCGTTTGGCACCTTCGATGGCTTGTTTGTTCGCAAAGTCCTGGCTTGCACGCTCTGGTGAAAGGTGCCATGATTGCGCGAATTTTCTCCTCTCTGTACGGAGTTTGCCCGATGCACGCCACCTCCTTACATTCTCTCGCTTATCGCCGTTTCGCGCGAAACTCCTCCCCTTTTCTGCTCATGCGGTGAAGTTAACGCACGCTCACTGCAGGACAACAGTAAAATCAGAGCGTTTCTGCTTTTACTGATGTCTGGCGGTCGGAGCTGGTGACCAGTTTGACCCATATCTCGTGGGGCAGGGTTTTTCACCTTGTCCGGTATTCTTACTTCCCCGAAACGGGTTTTGCGCTTATGAAATCAATGAATATTGCCGCCAGTAGTGAACTGGTATCCCGACTTTCTACTCATCGCCGCGTGGTGGCGTTGGGAGATACTGATTTTACTGACGTCGCGGCAGTCGTCATTACCGCTGCGGATAGTCGCAGTGGCATTCTTGCGTTGCTTAAGCGCACCGGTTTTCATCTACCGGTGTTTTTGTATTCCGAACATGTTGTTGAATTACCTGCGGGCGTTACGGCGGTAATCAACGGCAACGAGCAGCAGTGGCTGGAGCTGGAATCCGCAGCCTGTCAGTATGAAGAGAATTTGCTGCCACCGTTTTATGACACGCTGACGCAGTACGTTGAGATGGGCAACAGCACTTTTGCTTGCCCTGGGCATCAACATGGTGCGTTCTTTAAAAAGCATCCTGCCGGACGCCATTTTTACGATTTCTTTGGTGAGAACGTCTTTCGCACCGATATGTGTAACGCTGACGTAAAATTGGGCGATCTGCTTATTCATGAAGGATCGGCGAAAGATGCGCAGAAATTCGCAGCCAAAGTCTTTCATGCCGATAAAACCTATTTTGTGCTGAACGGCACATCGGCAGCGAATAAAGTAGTGACGAATGCGCTGTTAACGCGTGGCGATCTGGTGCTCTTCGACCGTAACAACCATAAGTCGAATCATCACGGCGCGTTGATTCAGGCGGGGGCGACGCCGGTTTATCTGGAAGCTTCACGTAACCCGTTTGGTTTCATTGGCGGTATTGATGCGCACTGTTTTAATGAAGAGTATCTGCGCCAGCAAATTCGCGACGTTGCGCCAGAAAAAGCGGAGTTGCCGCGCCCGTTTCGCCTGGCGATTATTCAGTTGGGAACCTATGACGGCACTGTCTATAACGCCCGTCAGGTGGTCGATACCGTTGGGCATCTGTGTGATTACATTCTGTTTGATTCCGCGTGGGTCGGTTACGAACAGTTTATCCCGATGATGGCGGATAGCTCGCCGCTGCTGTTAGAACTTAACGAAAACGATCCGGGGATCTTTGTGACCCAGTCAGTGCACAAACAGCAGGCGGGATTCTCACAGACGTCGCAGATCCATAAAAAAGATAACCATATCCGCGGACAGGCGCGTTTTTGCCCGCATAAGCGGTTGAATAATGCCTTTATGCTCCATGCTTCTACCAGCCCGTTCTATCCGCTATTTGCCGCGCTGGACGTTAACGCCAAAATTCATGAAGGGGAGAGTGGGCGTCGGCTGTGGGCTGAGTGCGTTAAGATAGGGATTGAAGCGCGCAAGGCGATTCTTGCGCACTGTAAGCTGTTCCGCCCGTTTATCCCGCCCGTTGTTGATGGCAAATTGTGGCAGGATTATCCGACATCAGTGTTAGCCAGCGACCGCCGTTTTTTCAGTTTTGAGCCGGGGGCGAAGTGGCACGGCTTTGAAGGATATGCCGCGGATCAGTATTTTGTTGATCCGTGCAAGCTGTTACTCACTACACCAGGTATTAATGCCGAAACTGGCGAATATAGCGACTTTGGCGTTCCGGCGACGATTCTGGCGCACTATCTGCGTGAGAACGTCATTGTGCCGGAGAAGTGCGATCTCAACTCCATTCTGTTCTTATTAACTCCGGCGGAAAGCCACGAGAAGCTGGCGCAACTGGTGGCGATGCTGGCGCAGTTTGAACAGCATATTGAGGATGACTCGCCGCTGGCTGAGGTGTTGCCGAGCGTTTATAACAAATATCCGGTGCGCTATCGCGACTACACCCTGCGCCAGTTGTGTCAGGAGATGCACGATCTGTATGTCAGTTTCGACGTCAAAGACCTACAAAAAGCGATGTTCCGCCAGCAGAGTTTCCCGTCAGTGGTGATGAACCCCCAGGATGCGCATAGCGCTTATATTCGCGGTGAAGTGGAGTTGGTGCGGATTCGTGATGCCGAAGGGCGAATTGCGGCAGAAGGGGCGTTGCCTTATCCACCAGGCGTGCTTTGCGTGGTACCCGGAGAAGTCTGGGGTGGGGCGGTTCAACGTTATTTCCTTGCGCTGGAAGAAGGGGTGAATTTGTTGCCGGGATTTTCGCCGGAGCTGCAAGGTGTCTATAGCGAAACCGATGCGGATGGCATGAAACGATTGTACGGTTATGTGTTGAAGTAAGAAAAAAACGGGTCACCTTCTGGCGACCCGTTTTTCTTTGCGTAATTAGTGGCTCACCGTCTGTGTGCCTGTCGGGACACGAACGTGTTTATATTTGAACATCGCCATGAACGCGAAGGCCAGAACCACGGAGTAACCAGCGAAAATCAACCATACGGTCTGCCAGTCGGTAATGCCGTTTTGGGTGTACATCTCAACAACTTTACCGCTCACGATGCCGCCAAGGATACAGCCGAAGCCGTTAGTCATCATCAGGAACATCCCCTGCGCACTGGCGCGAATTGCCGGGCTAACTTCTTTTTCGACAAACACCGAACCAGAGATGTTGAAGAAGTCGAATGCGCAACCGTAAACGATCATCGACAGTACCAGCAGTACAGTACCGAACGGAGTCGGGTCGCCGTAAGCAAACAGCGCAAAACGCAGGATCCACGCCACAATACTGATCATCATTACGTTCTTAATACCGTAGCGGCTTAAGAAGAACGGGATAGTCAGAATGAACAGGGTTTCAGAGATCTGCGAAATCGACATGATGATTGACGCATGCTGCACAATAAAGCTGCTGGCAAACATCGGATCTTTGTCGAAGCTGTGCAGGAAGGTGTTACCGAACATGTTGGTAATCTGCAGTTCCGCGCCCAGCAGCATTGAGAAGATGAAGAAGATTGCCATACGCTTGTTTTTAAACAGCGCGAATGCATCGAGGCCCAGCAGGGTTGTCCAGCTCTGATTCGCTTGCTGTTTAGCAACCGGAATATGCGGCAGAGTCAAGGTAAACAGAACCAGAATGGCGGAAAGTGCTGCGCCAATATACAGCTGCATGTGGCTTAATTCGAAGCCAGACAGGCTCACCACCCACATTGCCATGATAAAGCCGATGGTGCCCCAGATACGGATTGGCGGGAAGTCAGTAACGATATCCATCCCGGCATTTTGCAGGCGATAGTAAGAGATGGTGTTGATTAACCCAAGCGTTGGCATATAAGCAAACGAGTTAATCAATATCACAAGGAACATCGCCTCCGGCGTCGTGACCTGGGCCGCCATGAACAGCGTGATAGCGCCAATGGTGTGGCAAATGGCATAGACCCATTTCGCACTTAACCATTTGTCGGCCACAATCCCCAGCAGCGCTGGCATAAAGACCGCGGCGATACCCAGTGAACTATAAACTGCGCCGATAGAAGCACCGTCAAACTTCAGGGTAACAAACATATAGGAGCCGAGGGTCGTCAGCCAACTTCCCCACAGACAGAACTGCAGAAAAGAGAGGATTTTCAGCTGCAGCTTAAGATTCATGTTAATTTCCTCACATCGTGATGCGGATGAGTGTTTGAAAAAGCACATTTGACCGTGCGAGATGATGGGATTCTATCAACTTCGCGGACTGGTTTTTTGTTACCTGCGGCAAATAATTGCAAACATTCCCAATTTGCAAAACGAAATTGTGATGTGGATAACATTTTTGCCCCTGAGCATCGTCAGGGGCGGTTAGTGGAATTATCGGCGGCGGTAGGATTTTTGCGCGGTATTCACTTTATAAAGATAACGGCGAGATTCCGCAGAAGGATGGCGGGTCGTCAGCGTCTGATAAACATCGCCCGGCGTCATGGTGTTAATAATATTGGCAGCCTGAATCTTATCATTCGAAAAGACTCGCAGCACGCTGCCTGCGCCGCCGTTATAGGCGGTGATGACGGCATAACGCCGCGATGTTGGGTTATCAATTCCGCCGAGATAAACGTTGTTCAGCATCGCGAGATACGCGGTGCCGGTATCAATATTGCTGGCAGGATCAAACAAGAAACTGCGGCTCGGCGTGCCGGATTTTCCCTGCGAGCGGAACACATCTTTCCCGGCAGTATGTTGTACCACCTGCATTAATCCCAGCGCATCGGAACGGCTGACCGCATACGGGTTAAAGGAAGATTCAGTCTGCATAATTGCCAGTATCAGCGACTCATCAACGCCATATTTCCGTGACGCCTGGCGGACCATGCCGAGATATTTGTGCGCACGTTTATCAAGGTGGTTCGGCACCATGTTAATGGTGACGCTGTAGATGATACGCAGCCCGTTGCTGCGGCTCTTCAGACGGTTTTTCAGCAGATAATCCGCGAAGTTGCTCGCGCGACCTTCCCAGCGAATCGGCTGCCCGGTGTTGTCCACCACCTGACCGTAAAGGAAAGGTTCTTTCGAAATCGTAATATCATCAACGTCGGAATAGAGATCGACCGAACTCGGATCGTCGCCCATCAGCAACGTTTTGATAATTGCCCGACGCAGATGCGCGGCAGGTTCTGTCCCGGCGATGGTTTCGATAGTGATCGTACCGTCATCGAAGTTGATGTGGCTGCGGGTCTGATATTGATCGGTGTATTTCACGTAGTCCTTAGGACCGGCGATCACCACCTCTTTGAAGCCCCAGATGTTCTCAATATTGTGGGCAAATTGCCCCATCAGAATATCAAAACCGTTGGTATCTTTGACCCAGGCTTCGTTATAGGTATCGCCTTTTTTGGTCGTCGAACAGGAGATGAGCAACGGCGCAATCAAAGCCAGCGCGAGATATTTTTTCATCATTCCGGGTGCGTGTTGTGTTTGTTTTTATGCAAGTTGCCGGAGGCGTGCTCCGGCACTGTTTTTATTTTTTATCTTCCGGCGTATAGCCCTCGATATGCACCTCTTTACCCTCGAACAGGAAGTTGACCATCTCCTGCTCCAGCAGCTTGCGGTGCTCGGCATTCATCATGTTGAGTTTCTTTTCATTAATCAGCATGGTTTGTTTGTGCTGCCACTGCGCCCAGGCTTCTTTGGAGATCTCGTTATAGATGCGTTTTCCCAGCTCGCCGGGGTACAGCTGAAAATCCTGACCTTCTGCTTCACGTTGCAGGAAAGTACAAAAAATCGTTCTGCTCATAAATCATCCTCTTTATCGACTCACGCGCTAAACCGGCGCGCCAGTGCGTAACTGCTGTAACAAACGCTCCACGGGAGCCGCCAGGCCAACTGACGGCGGTTGCGCTAAGTTATACCAGAGCGCATTGCCTTCATCCATGCAGCCGGTGAATGACGACACGGGAAGCCACATAGGCACAATATCTAAGTGGAAATGGCTGAAGGTATGCCGAAACGCGGTCAGCTGCGTCAGGTTATCGGCAGCAATCTGCCGTTGCGCCAGCCATAGTCGCAAACTTTCTTCATCGGCAAACTGCGGGAAACAGTATAAACCGCCCCACAATCCACTCGGCGGGCGCTGCGCCAGCAATACCTCATCATCATGCTGTAACAGTAAAAAGTAACCCGTGCGCTCCGGTAGCGTCTGCTTTGGTTTTTTGCCCGGATAAAGCGACCAGCTATTGTTGGCGGCGGCAATACACCCGTTTTGTAGCGGACAGAGCGAACATTTCGGCTTCGAGCGCGTGCAAATCATCGCGCCCAAATCCATCATCGCCTGATTAAACCGATCCACGCCGACCGCGGGCGTCACCTGCTCGCTTAAACTCCACAGTTTATTCTCGACCTCTTTTTTCCCAGGCCAGCCGCTTACAGCATAGCAGCGCGCCAGCACCCGTTTGACGTTACCGTCGAGAATCGGAAAGTGCTTACCCAGAGAAAGCGAGAGAATCGCGCCTGCGGTGGAACGCCCGACGCCCGGTAACGCCGCGACTTCTTCAAAGGTTTCCGGGAATTTACCGCCGTGTAAGGTGGCAACTTGCTGTGCTGCTTTATGCAGATTGCGCGCGCGGGCGTAATAGCCAAGCCCGGTCCACAAGTGGAGAACTTCGTCCAGCGGCGCATTGGCGAGATCGGTCACCGTTGGGAAGCGCGCCATAAAGCGTTCAAAATAGGGGATAACGGTCGCAACCTGAGTTTGTTGCAACATCACTTCTGAGAGCCATACTTTGTAGGGCGTCTTGTCAATTTGCCAGGGCAGCGTTTTCCGCCCGTATTTATCGTACCAGTCCAGAACCTGGGCTGAAAATTGCGACGCTTGCATGGTCACCGAATTCACTGTTGTTGGGGGCAAGATTGCAGCACAGCGACGGCAGGGTGTAAACCGGAACTTTCCGCAGCCACGGCCTTATCATGCTTGCATCCGGCAACTAACTTTGGATAATGCCCGTTTTCAGAACACTTTCACAAGCGACTAAATCTTTATGAAAAACGACGTCATCTCACCGGAATTTGATGAAAACGGCCGCCCACTGCGCCGTATCCGTAGTTTTGTGCGCCGCCAGGGGCGACTGACCAAAGGCCAGGAACATGCGCTGGAAAACTACTGGCCGGTGATGGGCGTTGAGTTCAGCGAAGATATGCTGGATTTCCCTGCGCTTTTTGGCCGTGAAGCGCCGGTGACGCTTGAGATTGGTTTTGGCATGGGGGCGTCGCTGGTGGCAATGGCTAAAGATCGCCCCGAGCAGGACTTCCTCGGCATTGAAGTGCATTCACCGGGCGTTGGTGCGTGCCTGGCTTCTGCGCATGAAGAGGGCTTAAGCAACCTGCGCGTGATGTGTCACGATGCGGTTGAAGTGCTGCATAAAATGATTCCTGACAATTCATTGCGCATGGTGCAGCTCTTTTTCCCTGACCCGTGGCACAAAGCGCGCCATAATAAACGCCGTATCGTTCAGGTGCCGTTTGCCGAACTGGTAAAAAGCAAACTGCAACTGGGGGGCGTATTCCATATGGCGACCGACTGGGAACCTTATGCGGAACATATGCTTGAAGTGATGTCTTCTATTGACGGGTATAAAAACCTGTCAGAGAGCAATGATTACGTACCGCGTCCGGCATCACGTCCGGTGACGAAATTTGAACAACGTGGTCATCGTCTTGGTCACGGAGTATGGGACTTAATGTTCGAGAGGGTGAAATAATGGCAAAGAACCGTAGCCGTCGTCTGCGTAAAAAAATGCACATCGACGAATTCCAGGAATTAGGATTTTCGGTGGCATGGCGATTCCCGGAAGGTACATCGGAAGAACAGATTGATAAAACCGTTGATGACTTTATTAACGAGGTTATCGAACCGAACAAACTGGCCTTTGACGGCAGCGGTTATCTGGCCTGGGAAGGTCTGATCTGCATGCAGGAAATCGGCAAATGCACCGAAGAACATCAGGCGATTGTGCGTAAGTGGCTGGAAGAGCGCAAACTGGGCGAGGTACGCACCAGCGAACTTTTCGACGTTTGGTGGGACTAAGAAAGCATACGGGCGATGACAAATGCAAAACTGTCTGATGCGCTACGCTTATCAGGCCTGGAAAGATGCACAATCGAGTAGGCCGGATAAGGCGTTTACGCCGCATCCGGCATGGATGACATGTACTTTGTTATCAATCTGGGGCCAGCAAATGCTGGCCTGATTTGTTCTTGAGGGAAGACTATGATGCGCAAAATGCTGCTGGCGGCAGCACTTTCAGTGACGGCGATGACCGCTCACGCCGACTACCAGTGCAGCGTCACGCCGCGTGACGATGTGATTGTCAGCCCGCAAACCGTGCAGGTGAAGGGCGAAAACGGCAATCTGGTGATCACGCCAGACGGCAACGTGATGTATAACGGTAAGCAATATTCCCTGAATGCCGCCCAGCGCGAGCAGGCGAAGGATTATCAGGCTGAACTGCGTAGCACGCTGCCGTGGATTGATGAAGGTGCGAAAAGCCGCGTCGAGAAAGCCCGTATTGCGCTGGATAAAATTATCGTTCAGGAGATGGGCGAAAGCAGCAAAATGCGCAGCCGTCTGACCAAACTTGATGCGCAGCTGAAAGAGCAGATGAACCGCATTATCGAAACGCGCAGCGATGGCCTGACGTTTCACTATAAAGCCATTGATCAGGTTCGCGCCGAAGGCCAGCAATTAGTGAATCAGGCAATGGGCGGAATTTTACAGGACAGCATTAATGAAATGGGCGCGAAAGCGGTGCTGAAAAGCGGCGGTAACCCATTACAGAATGTGCTGGGAAGCCTGGGCGGTCTGCAATCCTCAATCCAAACCGAATGGAAAAAGCAGGAAAAAGATTTCCAGCAGTTTGGCAAAGATGTTTGTAGCCGCGTTGTGACTCTGGAAGATAGTCGCAAAGCCCTGGTCGGGAATTTAAAATAATCCTCTATTTTAAGACGGCATAATACTTTTTTATGCCGTTTAATTCTTCGTTTTGTTACCTGCCTCTAACTTTGTAGATCTCCAAAATATATTCACGTTGTAAATTGTTTAACGTCAAATTTCCCATACAAAGCTAAGGGATAATGCGTAGCGTTCACGTAACTGGAGGAATGAAATGGAGTTTTTCAAAAAGACGGCACTTGCCGCACTGGTTATGGGTTTTAGTGGTGCAGCATTGGCATTACCCAATATCACCATTTTAGCAACCGGCGGGACCATTGCCGGTGGTGGTGACTCCGCAACCAAATCTAACTACACAGCGGGTAAAGTTGGCGTAGAAAATCTGGTTAATGCGGTGCCGCAACTGAAGGACATTGCGAACGTTAAAGGCGAGCAGGTAGTGAATATCGGCTCCCAGGACATGAACGATAATGTCTGGCTGACACTGGCGAAAAAAATTAACACCGACTGCGATAAAACCGACGGCTTCGTCATTACCCACGGTACCGACATGATGGAAGAAACCGCTTACTTCCTCGACCTGACGGTGAAATGCGACAAACCGGTGGTGATGGTCGGCGCAATGCGCCCGTCCACGTCCATGAGCGCAGACGGTCCATTCAACCTGTATAACGCGGTAGTGACCGCAGCTGATAAAGCCTCTGCTAATCGTGGCGTGCTGGTGGTGATGAACGACACCGTACTGGACGGTCGCGATGTCACCAAAACCAACACCACCGACGTAGCGACCTTCAAGTCTGTTAACTACGGTCCTCTGGGTTACATTCACAACGGTAAGATTGACTACCAACGTACCCCGGCACGTAAGCATACCAGCGACACGCCGTTCGATGTCTCTAAGCTGAATGAACTGCCGAAAGTCGGCATTGTTTATAACTACGCTAACGCATCCGATCTTCCGGCTAAAGCACTGGTAGATGCGGGCTATGATGGCATTGTTAGCGCTGGTGTGGGTAACGGCAACCTGTATAAAACCGTATTTGACACTCTGGCGACCGCCGCGAAAAACGGCACTGCAGTCGTGCGTTCTTCCCGCGTACCGACGGGCGCTACCACTCAGGATGCTGAAGTGGATGATGCGAAATACGGCTTCGTCGCCTCTGGCACGCTGAACCCGCAAAAAGCGCGCGTTCTGCTGCAGCTTGCTCTGACGCAAACCAAAGATCCGCAGCAGATCCAGCAGATCTTCAATCAGTACTAATCACCTCGCCCCGGTATCGTGCCGGGGCTTTTCACTTCAGACTTACGTCCATTGCCAATTTTCATTATCCTGATGATAATCACCGGGATAAATTATTCCTCGTGAGGGTTTTCGGGTGAAAAAGCAATGGATTGTTGGCACGGCGCTGCTTATGTTGATGACTGGTAATGTCTGGGCAGATGGCGAACCGCCAACTGAAAATATTTTAAAAGATCAATTCAAAAAGCAGTATCACGGCATTCTCAAGCTTGATGCCATCACCTTAAAAAATCTTGATGCTAAGGGTAATCAGGCCACCTGGTCAGCGGAAGGCGATGTCTCTTCCAGTGACGATCTCTATACCTGGGTCGGTCAGTTGGCAGATTACGAACTGCTCGAACAGACCTGGACGAAAGATAAACCGGTAAAATTCTCGGCGATGTTAACCAGTAAAGGAACGCCCGCGTCTGGCTGGTCGGTGAACTTTTACTCTTTTCAGGCGGCAGCCAGCGATCGTGGGCGGGTGGTCGACGATATCAAAACGAATAATAAATATCTGATCGTGAATAGCGAAGATTTCAATTATCGCTTTAGTCAGCTTGAGTCTGCGTTGAATAACCAGAAGAACTCGATTCCTGCGCTGGAAAAGGAAGTGAAAGCGCTTGATAAGCAAATGGTGGCGGCGCAGAAAGCAGCGGATGCATATTGGGGAAAAGATGCAAACGGTAAGCAAATGACCCGCGAAGACGCCTTTAAAAAAATTCACCAACAGCGTGATGAGTTTAATAAACAGAACGATAGCGAGGCTTTCGCGGTTAAATATGACAAAGAGGTTTATCAACCGGCGATTGTGGCATGTCATAAACAGAGTGCAGAGTGTTATGAAGTGCCAATTCAGCAGAAGCGAGATTTCGATATCAACGAACAACGGCGACAGACTTTTCTGCAATCACAAAAACTTAGCCGTAAATTGCAGGATGACTGGATAACGCTCGAAAAAGGGCAATATCCGTTAACGATGAAAGTTTCAGAAATAAACAGTAAAAAAGTCGCGATTTTGATGAAAATTGATGATATCAACCAGGCTAATGAACGCTGGAAAAAAGATACCGAACAATTGCGGCGCAATGGAGTGATTAAGTAACTCATGTTAAGTACCTTTGCCGGATAATATAAAAAGTTATCCGGCAAATTATTTTTTACATTAGCCCTAGTAGCTGTGGAATGAACAAGGATATTTGCGGGATGTAAGTGATCATCATCAACGCGATTAACAATGCGGCATAAAATGGCAGCAATGGTTTGATCAAATGTTGAATCTTCACACCTGAAATAGAACAACCAACAAATAGCGCACTACCCACCGGCGGTGTTAACAGCCCAATACAAAGGTTGGCCACCATCATAATACCGAAATGTACCGGATCCATTCCCAGCTCTTGTGCAATCGGCAAGAAGATTGGTGTGAAGATTAGTACAGCCGGTGTCATGTCCATAAAGATGCCGACAATTAATAAGACGATATTAATCAGCAGCAATATGATCAGTGGGTTATCAGAAATCCCCATCAACGCGTCGCTGATCATATAAGGAATATCAGCATTGGTCATTGACCAGGACATGCCCACGGAAAAACCGATCAACAGTAATACAATCGAAGTGGTAACAACCGATTCCAGAATCAGTTTGGGTAAATCGCGCCATTTTACTTCCCGGTAAATCAGCACCGAGAGAATAAATGTGTAGACAACGGCAATCGCAGACGCTTCAGTTGCGGTAAAAATGCCGCCCAGAATGCCGCCCATTACAATGAACACCAGAAGCAAACTTGGTAAGGCATCCAGAAACGCTTTACAGGCCTGAGCAAAGGTTGCTCTTTCTGAAAGTGGGTAGCCACGGCGTTTAGCAATAATGCCGCAGACTATCATTACCGCAAGACCCATTAAGATCCCTGGCAAATATCCCGCCATAAATAGCGATGCTACAGAAACGCCGCCAGCTGTCAGGGAAAACACAATTAACACGTTTGAGGGCGGTATCAGTAATCCAGTAATACAGGATGAGACGTTTACAGCGGTAGAAAATGCCGGATCATAACCTTGTTTGGTCTGAATGGGATTCAGTGTGCCACCAACGGCAGCAGCTGCCGCAACGGCTGAACCAGAAATGGAACCAAACATCATATTCGCCAGGACGTTCACATGACCAAGTGAACCAGGAACCCGACCAACCATTACCTGGGCGAGGTTAATCAAACGTATCGCAATACCGCCGCTGTTCATCAGCGTTCCGGCAAAGATGAAAAAGGGGATTGCCAATAGGGCAAAGTTATCCAGTCCATTAGCCAGTCGCTGCGAAACAGTGATTGCCGCGATATCCCAGGGAAACATCAAAAGCATTGAAGCTACAGTGGCAATACCGATTGAGAACGAAATGGGCACACCAATAAAGACCAGCACAAAAAAACAGCCAAACAGTGTAATCGCGATATAACTATCCATTAACTGGCCTCCTGCGCAGGTTGTTTCAGTTGTTGAATGCTTTGATTAATAAAACACAAGGCATAAAACATCATCACCAATCCACTTAATGGCAGAATGATATATACGTATCCCATCGGTATTTGCATTGCGGCAGATACCTGTGATGTTGCCAGTGTTTTATCAATTAATTTCAGGCCACCAGTCACAATGACCGAACCGGCAAAACCTAAAATAAGAACGTTAATGACTATACTAAGAAGTAATTGCTTGCGCTTATTCAGGGCGAGAGCAAATAAATCGATAGAGAGATGTCTCTGCGCGCCGACGGTATATGCAGCACCTAATAATCCTACCCAGATCATCAAAAAGCGTGCCAGCTCATCGGTTAATGTACTTGGCTGGTTAAGTACGTAGCGGCTAAATACTTGCCAGACTACGCATACAACCAGAGCAAGCATTACGGCGACAGAAAACGCGGCAATGACGCGGTCTACCGCAAGTTTCAGGCGGTTAAATATCATTGTAAGCATCCTGGAAAATCAGGGCCAGAGACTGGCCCGAAATATTATTGAGCAGCGTTGTCGAATTTCTCTAACAAAGCAGCTTGTTTTGGATCTTTTTTGAAGTCGTCAAACAGAGGTTGAACTGCGGCACGGAATGGGGCTTTATCAACCTTAACGATTTCACCACCCATAGCTTTCGCCTGAGCACGTGTGTCAGCGTCAATTTTTTCCCACAATTTTTGTTGATAAGCTTCGGATTTCTTCGCCGCTGTTTCGAGGATTTGTTGCTGTTCTGGGGTTAATTTATTCCATGTTTTGGTGGAGATAACCAAAAAGTCAGGAATTGAGGCATGTTCATCTTCAGAAAAGACTTTGGCAATTTCGATATGTCGAGTCTGTACCCAGGAAGGCACGTTATTTTCTGCGCCATCTACTACACCTTGCTGCATCGCAGTATAAACTTCGCCAAATGAAATTGGAGTGGGTGAGCCACCCATCAGTTCAATCATTTTGATGGTGGTCGGGCTTGGCTGAACACGAATTTTCAGCCCTTTAAGATCTTCTGGCTTAGTAATCGGTTTTTTCGCATAGAAACTGCGTGTACCCGCTACATAAGCTGATAAAGCAAAAAAGCCTTTATCTTTTGTTGAATCCATAATTTCTTTACCAACTTCACCAAAAACCACTTTGTTGAAGTGCGCCTGATCTTTAAATAAGAACGGCAAATTATAGATAGCATAAATATTATCAAAAGACTCCAGATCACTGGCGGAACCTTTGGTCATATCCAGTGCACCATTTTGCAACAACTCCATAGTTTCTCGCGCATTACCCATCTGGCTGCTGGGGTAAATACGGATCACCATATTACCTTTTGACAGCTGTTTTACTTCTTTCGCCAGCTCTTCAAAACTCTGATGTACAACATGACTTCTTTCCAGGTTGTGTGCTAACTTTAACGTCACTTTTTCTGCGGCGTTTACGCCAGTGCTAACCAGAGCCAGCAAGGATGCGCAGACTAATGAGCGGGTAAATGACCTCATTTTCATAAAAAAACTCCCTGTTGAAGAATGGAAATTGGTTGATATCTAATTGTGCTTATCAGTGCTTTGTGCGACAAATTGGTTAACCTGTCTGACAACTTGTCTATGTTTATCACAACTTGAAATAAAGTCAGAAATTAAATATTAATTTTGTGCGCCAGGTTGTACATGTTTATACTCAATAAATGATGAGTAAATATTCACTAAATATATATAATAAATATCGTCGATATTTA
>OLWE01000430.1_pt1 | contig 25721 bp, 31 predicted proteins | sample 1673591 | NCBI WGS metagenome assembly OLWE01 (sample SAMEA103958116, study PRJEB25191) | human gut metagenome | biome: human-associated habitat [ENVO:00009003]; feature: intestine environment [ENVO:2100002]; material: feces | place: Germany | collected 2013/2015 | reverse complement strand
CCTTTTCTCCCCCTTCTTTTCCGGCAAGACGGAAAAGAAGGGGCCGTCGGAGACAACCGGCAGCTGCAAATTTGCTACAACCTCTCAGTCAGCCTTCGGCTGCCAGCTCCCCTGGGAGGGGAGCCTTTTTTACTCCTTCTGCATCAGGTGATACTCATACAGCAGCTTCGCCGCGGCCTCGCGGGTGATCGGCTGCTGCCAGCCGAAGTTCCCCGCGCTGTCGCCGGTGAACACCCCGTTCTGCTTCGCCCATTCGGTCGCCTCCCGCGCCCAGTCCGAGGGCGCGTCGCCGGTGCCCTGCAAGCTGAGCAGTTCCTCCTTCGTCACTTCCATCACCTCCATCACCAGCCGTTTGAACCGGACCCACGCCGACTCGTCGTCCACCCACATAGCCGGGCAGCGCTTGCTCACCACGTCGTAGTGCCGCAGCACGTTCCCGATCGGGATCTGATAGGTCCGCATGAGCGTTCTCGTGAGCAGCGCCGCATTCTCGACCACCGCGTCCTCCAGCCAGTACCGGCCGTTTTCATACCGGCAGCACATCTCGATAGAGATCGAGTTGCCGTTGTGGCAGCGCGGATGCTTCTGCCGGTAGACGCCCGCCGTGCCGACCGCCCATGCCGTATCGCCGTCGTCCACCGACTGCAGCCAGCTGTTCCGGTCGACAAAATAATGCGCCGAGGCCCCGCGCGGGGACCGGAAATAGTTCAGATTCCCCGCGGCGGAGTCATTGCGTCCGGCCGTGTAGTGCAGAACGAGAAATTCGATGCGCTGCGTCCGTCCTCTGGTGTAATTACTCGGATGCGCCGTCGTCATGCTTCGCACCCGCCTCGCTGTGCAGCTTCTGCGCCTGGGTGCCGAAATAAAAGGCGATGACCGTCGTGTAGATCATCATGAAGTCCTGGCTGACCTCGCCCTTTACGGCCTGCCACGCAAAGACCGCCGTCAGCGCCAGCGTCACGATCGATTTGACCGTCAGCAGATTTTCAATGCGCTTCAAAACCTGTTCCATACCTCCCGAAGCTCCTTTCATGTCACGATCTCCCACCCGGCGATCTCCTGCGCGATGCGGTCGATGAATGAATTGCCGCGCAGCGCCTTGTAGGCCTTGTACTCATAGAGATAGTTCTCATATTCATACTGCCGGATGGTCTTTTCCTCCCTGTGCTTATAATATGTCGCCAGCATGTCCGCGCGCAGCATACATTTCTGCCCCTCGCGGATGGCGCTCATCCCGAACAGCCGCTCCCGCACCGGCTTCGCCAGCAGCACCAGCAGCGTTACGATCGACCCCAGCCCGCTGCACACACTGACCAGCGCGGAAAACGCCGTCATCTGCCCCGCACTCATCGCAGCGCATCCTCCGCCGCCTCGATGAGCGCCGCCAGCTCCGGAATGAGGCCCGCCAGCGTCTTCTTTGCCGCCGCGCCGAGCGCCGCATAGCCCTCCGTCAGCTTCCGCAGCGCCGGCAGCAGCGCCGCCAGCTTGTCCGACGCGCGCACGTCCAGTTCCTCGAGCCGGGCTCTGATCTGCGCGAGCAGCTTTTCTTCCAGTTTCGTCATGCCAGTGCCTCCCCGATCTGCCGCAGCGCCTCTTCGAGCTGCGTGTATTTGCCCATCTTGACCGTCAGCGTCCCGTCGCGGTGATCCGTGATCGGGCCCGCGACGCAGTAGTCGGCATTGTCCCATTCCTGCGCGGTCTCGGTCCCGCCGCCGTCCGTGCCGTCCGGCACCGTCTCCCGCTGGACGATGGACCATACAAGCCCGTCCACAAACAGCTGCACGCCCTCAGCATGGGTCATAGTCAGCGTGATGGACTTGGACGCGCGCCCGTCCCAGTCGCGGTCGATCAGCCTTCCGCTGATGTATGCCGGATATTCATTCTCCTGTACCTTCAGATAGATCATTGCCTCTCCCTGTCTCTCCTTTCCTTAAAAGCACCATGCCGCCGCGATGCCGTCCGTGTTGGACGCGACGCTCCAGTCCGCTTCGCCGCTCCATCCCGTTCTGCAGAAGCAGCTGGTTTCGCTGATCCTCGGCGAGCGCAGATACCACGCGCGGTTTTTCTTCCGGTTGGCCTCCGTCTGGTAATACGCGTACTGCGTGCCCTCGCCCGCATAGGAGAATGTCCGTGTGCCCTGGATCTCGATCTCCGACAGCAGGAACAGCGTGTCCTCCGTCGTGTCGATGGCGGAGCTCGCGCCGCCTGCCGTGGTCTTCTTCGTCACGGCCTTCAGCGCGGCCACGACCTCCGCCGGCATCACCTTTTTCAGCGCCGGGAACGCGTTGTACTTCCGCACCAGGCAGTTCACCCAGCCGCAGTTGTTATACTCTCCGCCGTTCATCTTGTACTTCGTCGCGTAGGTCGTGTGCATCTGGAACGTCAGCGGAGCCTTACCCGAGCCGTCGGCATAATCGTCGTGGTTCTTGCCGATGATGTCGATCTGATAGTTTTTCTCCCCGAACGCCATCATACAGCTGTCCCCGACGTTCCATGTATCCGGCACCTGCTTGTTCTGGCAGGCGGCGATGATCGTCCGCCAGCTGTTTTTGGAAAAGTCCGCATCCAGCCCGCCAAAGCCGATCGCGTAGGCCGTGCCGTCCACCAGCGTCCGGCCTGCCGTCCGGCTGCGGGCCGTGCCGTCAATGAGATCCGTGCCGCCCGTGACCGTATAGCCCGTGCCGCCGATCAGCGTCCTGTGCGCCATCTCCCCGCCTCCCTACTCATACTGCCAGGCGATCGCGCCGTTGACCGTCGGCGTCGTCTCCTGCGCGAACAGTGCCTCGCCGCGGGCCATGTAGGTCGTGTAGGCCGTGTCGGCGGCGTGGACGTCCGTGCTCCGGTTCAGCCGCGCCGTAAGTTCCGCGGGCGTCGCATACGTCCCCGCCAGGCTGACCGCGCCGGTCTGCCCGTCGACCGAGCTGACCGGCACGCTGACCTGCGCCGCAGCCGCCGCAGCCAGCTCCTGCTTGTCCGCCTCGGTAAAATAATCCGTCCCCTTCACCGGCGCCGCGCCCGCGGGCCCCTGCGGGCCGGTCTCGCCCTGTGGGCCTTTCTCGCCCTGTGGACCAGTCGGACCCTGCGGGCCCGTCTCACCCTGTGGGCCCGTTGGGCCCTGCGGGCCGGTCTCGCCGGGGTCTCCCTTTGCGCCGTCTGCGCCGGGCTCACCCTTGTCGCCCTTTTCGCCGCGGGCGGGCTTGCCGGTGTCGGTCTCGCCCAGATACCAGTTGCCGTTCGCGCCGATCACCGGCGTCACACCGTCGATGCCGTCGACGCCGTCCGCGCCCTTCGCGCCCTGCAGCGGCCCGTTGTTGACCCACGCGCCCACCGCGCCGTCATAAATGTAAATGTCATACGGCGCTGCCGCGCCCACGCCGTAGGCGTCTCCCGCCTCCGGCGCATCGACGCCCGCCGCCAGCGCCTCCGCCGTGGCGAAAAAGCCCCGGATCGTGAAGCCCGCGCCGGTCTGCCCCGTCTCGCCCTGCGGGCCGGGGTCGCCCTTCGGCCCCGGTTCTCCCTGCGGGCCTGCAGGTCCGGCTGGACCCGCGGGGCCTGCCGGTCCCTGCGCACCGGTCTGCCCCTGCGTGCCGGTCTCGCCCTTCGGGCCGGGCAGGCCCTGCTCGCCGCGCGCGCCCTGCGGGCCAAGGACGGAGCCGAGATCCTCCCGGCTCCCATCCGTCAGCGTCAGCACCAGATGGCCCTCGTCCGTGACCTCCGCCGCCTTCACGCCGCGGGAGACCAGCCCGTGCAGCGTGACCGCGATCGTATTCGGAATTTCCACTCGCATCCGCTCACCTCATTCTGCCGCCGCGCAGTTGCCCCGCGCGAGCGTCGTTTTGTCGCCGTGCGTATAGAGGATATCGTAGCGATACGCCCCCTGCGGGAATTTCGCGCTCACCGTCTCGTCAAACGTCAGTGTCACGCAGTTCCCCGTCACGCCGGTAAAGGAGAAGGTGTGCACCGGCGCGTTCTGCTCATCATAGAACCGGACCGTCACGCTGTCGTCCGCGCCGACCGTCACCGCCTCGCCGTCCTGATCCTGCAGCTCCAGCCGCAGCGTGACTTTAAACGTATCTCCCGCGTACCAGCGCAGCACGCCGCCCGCCACACGCGGGCTGGGCCTTGCCGCCGGAAGCTTTGTCATGCCCGTCTCCCCCTTCCGTCAGTTCAGCTCCGCCTGCCCGCTCGTCCAGGCGCTGCTGCGGGTCTTCTTCACGCCCGTACTGCGGCCGCCGGCCTTGGAAGACGCCGTCTTCTGCTTCCGGCTGCCCGCCGTACCGGTGGATTTCGCCGCGGCGTTCTGCGCCGCCTTCGTGGCCGCCTCGGCAGCCGCGGCCTGCTTGTCCGCGTAGGCCAGCTGCTTCCAATACTGCGCGTTCGCCGCGTCCTCACGGTCCGCCTGATATTCGAGCGAGCTCCAGTAATTGTCGTTCGCCAGCTTCGCCGCGCTCGCATACGCGCTGCGCGCGTCGTCCAGTTCCGCATAGTAGTCGCTCATCTGATCGCGGTAGCGCGCGTAGTCGCTCTGCTCGCGGCTGCTGAGCAGCTGATAGCGGTCATAGAGCGCCGCCTCTCCGCTCTGCCACTGCTCCCGCGCCTGCGCATACAGCTCCGGCACGATCTCGTTCAGCTGCTGCAGATACGCATTGTACGCCTGCTGTCCGGTCTGCTGGCCGTAGCTCGAGCCGTAGCCGCCCGTGAGCGCTGCCGCCTGCCCCATCGTGTCCTGCATGGCGAGCCTGCCCGCCGTCTGATACTGCTCTCTGGCCTGCCGGTACATCGGATCTTTGCCCAGATCGTAGGAGAAAGCTCCCCGCTCCGCGATCCGGTCATAAAGCTCCTGCAGCTGCCCCTCCCACCGGGAGGCATACGCCCCCGGCTTCGCCGCCTGCACGCGCCCGAGCGCCGCTTTTGCCTCCGACACGCCGGAAAGATCCTGCACCGGCTGCTGCGCCGCGCGGGCCGCGGGCGTGCCGTAGCTGCCGCGGTAGTTGTAGATCGTCTGCTGCTGGTTGCTGAGCGCGCTGCGGTAGCTGCCGTCCGCGTTGACGCCCAGGATCCGGTAGGTGCCGCCGCCCGTCACGACCTCGTCGCCCGCCTGCAGGCCGGTCGGCGCCTTGCCGTTACTCTGCACTCTGTAAAGCGCCATCTTCTGCCTCCTGTTCTTCCTCTTTTTCCGCTTCCTCCTGCCGCTCCAGCACGGCCACCTGACCGCGCACCTGCTCGAGCACCATGCCGACGATGCACGGCGGCAGCCCCGCCGCGTTGATCGCCTCCACCAGCCCCGCGCGGAGCGTGTGGATGCTTCCGGAAAGTCTGCTCATGTTCATCCCTCCAATCGTTCTATCCGCGCCTGCAACCGCTGGATCTGCCGGATGCAGAGAGCCACGAATTCCTCATACCGCAGGCCGTAATCCGCCCCGCCGCCTTCGCGCGGCGACCGGACGAAGGCCGCGAAATCCTGCCCCGTCAGCCCGCAGGCCGCGAGCGCCTGCTCCACGTCCTGCGCGATCAGCCCCGTATGCACCCGGCCGGACGTCCCGTCCTTCAGCCGGTAGCAGACCGGCCGCAGCCGCGCGAACAGCGCGTCATAGCGGTCAAGCTCGTCGGAGATCTCCGTCTTCTTCTCCCGGTCGGACGTGCTGATCGTTCCCGTCTGCGCATAGACGACCGACCAGCGGTAGTTCGAATACCCGAGCGAGCCCGCGCCGTCATACTCCGGCGCCGCGCCGCCCGAGACCGACAGATTCCCGCCCACGGTCATCGTGCAGTTCGTATGCGCGCCGCTGCCGGTCACCGACAGCGTGTTCTGCCCATAGCAGAGCTTCGCGCCGCTCGTCGTGGCGACGACCTCGCCATAGCCGCTCATCAGATGGATGCCCGCGCCGCCGTAATCGCCCGTCGTGTACCCCAGATACCCGCCGACTGCGCTTCCCAGCAGCGACGAATACACCGCCATATCCCCGCCGAGCTTGATATAGTCCGCCGACAGCGTCCCCGTCGTGATATCGCTCGCCGACAGGTGGTCGACCGAAAAATTATTGAAATCCAGGATCCCGCCATTGATGCGCGAGGCCGAGAAATTCCCCGCCGTGATGTCGTCCGCCCGCAGCCCTGTGACCACGGCGTTCGTCACGTTGAGGCTCGTCGCCGTGATCGCACCGGAGATGCTCGCCCCCGTGCACGTCAGCTTGCCGTTCGCGTCGACCTTGAATTTGTCCTTGATGGAAAGCCCGCTCGTGCCGAAGTACATGCTTGCGCTGCCGCCAAATTCATTGGCCGTGCGGTAAATGCTGCTTTCCGAGATCGTCCACGGCCCGAAGGTCGAGTCGGCTGCCGCCGTGATCTTCCCCGACAGCACCGCCCCCGCCGCCTCCAGCGTCCCGGATGGGAAATGCAGCTTCTTGTCGCTTAAATACGCGACCTCCTGCCCGTCCTGCCAGAAGCTCACCCGGTCCGGCGTCACCGTCACCAGCTCGTTCTTCGTCTGGTCGATGACCCGTTCGCCGCCGTCCGTCACCGTCGTCTCGATGTTCCCCACGCCCACGCCGTACACCGGCACAGCGCCCTTGTAGTAGAGCAGCCCCGTCTTGATATACTGCTTCGAATTGACGGAAAACTGATTGTTGACGCCCGCCGTGTAGTCATACAGCTGTTTGATGCCGACGGAGTTTCCCTCGATTGTCAGCTGCGTCTTCTCGAGATACTTGCCGAAGTCCGAGATGGCCACATAGCTGCCGGACAGCTTCGTCGACCACGTCTCCGAGTTCGCCGCGGCGAAGTCCGCCGTCTTGATGATGAGCGCTTTCAGCGCTCCGTAGCCGGAGAGCGTCGTTTTTTTCTCCGCCTCGGGCAAACTGTCCGCGTCGATGGCCTGCGAGATCTCCGTCAGCGTTGCCTTCGCCGACCAGTCGGCGAGGTTCAGCTGCTCGGTCACGCTGCACAGATACCGCCGCATGCTCTCCAGCTGCTCCTGCGTCGTCTTCCCCGCGATGGACGGGTATGCAAGTGTCAGACTACCCATGTTGCACCTCCCGTCTTACGCATCGCTTCCTGCCTCCAGGACTCGCGCCAGACTGAACAGCTTCATCTCGCCCTTTCCCGTCAGCCGGAACTTCAGATGGTCACACCGCGCCGGGCGAATGGGCAGCAGGAACGTCCGCAGCCCCCGTCCCTCGATATGCCCGCAGTGCCGCCAGACGCCATCGGAATCGTACTGCACCCAGAAGTCGACCGAGGAACCCTTCGGCAACTGCATCCGCAGGTTGATCCGGGACACATACTTCTTCCCGACCAGCCCATACGTCATGATCCCCGTCTCCGCCATCCACTGCACACTGTCTTCCAGCGTCCCGACCGAGCCATAGACAGTCCTGAGCGTTCCATCCTCAAGGAAGTACAGCTCATCGTCCACCCGCGCGAAGTCCGCCGCATGGGTGTCGTCCTCCCTGTGCCAAAGGCCCTTGCGCGTGTCGTAGACGAACAGCGACCAGTTATGCCCTTCATCCTCCATGCTGATGAAATACTTTCCTCTGGCGCCGCCCGCCACGGCGTTGTAGTAAAGCGCCGTGCCGAAGCAGCTGCCGATCTCGCTCGGCAGACTCCCGTCGTACACGCAAACGCCCATCCGCGATTTGTAATACAGCCGGTCATCCACCACGACCAGGCTCTTGCTCGACCCATTCTGCACGCCCGCGCACTTCTGCACGACCACCTGATGCGCCCCCGTCGCCGACGGATACACCCGGTGGAGGCAGTCCTCCTTGAAGAACACCGGGCTGTCCGCCAGCGTCGCCGCGCCGGTCCACTTCCCGTCCGTGCCGCAGCTCGCGCGCCATGAATCCGTCGACACGCCCTGATAGCACTCCCAGTTCTTAAAATCACCCAGCTTGCAGCAGTAGATCTCATTGACGGTCTCACCGTCCGTCACGCCGTATTTGCACCCCCACAGCCGGTTCCCGCTCTCGGTGATGAAGTCCATGCTTGGGACCTTCCGCGCCGTCTTCACGGTCCCGCTCGTCACCTTCGTCGTCTCGTCGACGAGGCCCACGATCACGAGGTAGCTCTCGCCCACGTCGTACAGGATCTGGCTGCCGTTGAGCTTTTCGACCTGCTCGTTTCCGGTCAGCCCCGAAAGCCGGATGCCGTCGTATTGCTTAAAGCCCTTCCCGATGCCGTTCGCGGAAAGCTTCAGATACACCGTCGGCACGGATACCCACTGGCTCGTCGCCTCCGCCCACTGCTTGAGCGTGTGGAGCTTGCCGGACGTGTCCAGCCAGTACTGGCCATTCGTCGGGTTTTCCGGCTGGCTGGCTTGCTTATAGCTCACCGTCAGCGCCGTCCCGTCGACGAGACACAGGGAAATGTCAATGTTCGTGCTTGCCGCGTTGACGGTGTTCTCCTGTCCCATGTATCCGTTGTCGGAATACTTCTCGGTGTTGAAGTAGATCCCGTCCGGGAAGATGCACAGGTACGCGCCCATGGAGATGAGCTGCTTTTCCCCCTCCGAGATCGACACGGACGGCATATACGCCTCCATCGAAGCGCCGTTGATATAAAGCACCTGGTCCTGCACCCAGCACAGTGCATCCTTCGCCAAAATCCCCTGCACGCCCTCGATCGCCTGCGCCGTCCCCCGCCTTGGCCGCGGCGCGAGCAGCGGATACGCATCCGCCGACAGATTCTCCATGTCGTAAAACTCCCCGTCCGCGAGTTCTAGGTTGTGGTCATACCCGCCGAACGCCTCCGTCGTCAGCGTCTGCTGCCGCCCGGCGGCCAGCTTCGGATAAAACATCCCGCATCCCTCCTCACAGCCGGAAATACGCCGCTTCGCCCTTCGGCATGTGCGCGCGGTTGTAGGCGTTCTGATACGCCTGATAATACGTGTTGTACTTGGCCGCGGAGTTGTTGTACTTCGTCATCTCGCCATTGGCGTCGTCGATCTTCATCTCCAGATACCACCGGTAGATCTCGTCATACGGCCACCCGATCAGAAGCGCCGTCCCGTCGAGATCCGTCTCCGGCCCATACCCCGCGAACGCCGGGACCGCCGTCTCATGCGCCGACCAGATCTCATGCCAGACCACCCCGTCTAGCTCCGACAGCCCCCGCAGCTTGTCCGCGCTGCCGTACTGGTTCGGCTTCAGCCGGTCGACCAGCTCGATCGCCTCCCGGATGGTCATGCGCGTCCCCTCCTTCCAGCGACGGACTTCTCAGCCCGCGGCCATCGCATCTTCGATCCTCTGCGCCGCCTCGAGCTGCCGTCTGGCGTTTTCCAGCACCTCATAGACCGGCTCCGGCACCTCGACCGCCTTTCCGCGCGGCACCTGAAACGTCCGTCCGTTCACGCAGACGAACTCCGACTGCTGCTCCGTGCCGCCCGCGCGCGGCAGCGCGATGCTCTTCATCTCTGCAAATGCGTGTTCCATGCCTTGCTCCTTTCTTCTGCCCGCTCCCGGACCGGCCTGCCGGTCCGGGAGCATCTGCCTCAGTTCGCCTCGTCCTCCGCGGAATACGCGCCGCAGCTCTCCACGCGCACCATGCGGTCCTGATACAGGATCTTCGCCGCGCTGGAGAACTTGTAGCCCAGCGTCGAGAACTGGTTGAGCGGTCCGCCGACCTGGCCCTTGTCCTTGATGATCATCTCCATGTTGCCGCCCTCCGGGTCGATCATGCCGTAGGCGTCCTTGCCGAGAAACAGCGTCGCGTACACGCTGTAATACTCCGCGGGCGTGCCATTGGACTCGTCCGCCGCGGTCTTGACCGGGCAGCCCTCGCCGTTGAAGACCTTGGCCTCCGTCGTCTCGATGAAGCGCACGCCGTGCAGCTCGCCGATCTCGCCGGTAAACAGCTCCGTGATCCCCGCGTACTTGTGCGCCTCGACCCACGCGTCCGACGAGCGCAGGTCATAGGCGACCGACGGATGGATGATGGCGACATACTTGCCGTCGATCTTCGGCGCCTTGAGCTTCTTGAGCAGCGTGACGGCCTTGTTGACCTCGTCCGGCGTCAGCTTTGCCGTGGTGTCAAGACCCGCGCGGCTCGTGACCGCCGTGTGCGCGCCGTTCGTGCCGACCTTGTCGCAGTACTGCACGTTCGTACCGGCCACGACCACGTTGCGCACCAGCTTGTCCTGCGTCGTACCGGCCGACGCGCCCAGCTCCTCCGCCGCACCCAGAATGACGTCGTCGATCGCGTGCAGCTCCAGCTGGTCAGACACCGACACATACGTGCCGTACTGCGTGACGGCCTGCGTCACCGCGCTCTGGCCGAACTTCTGCCCCGTCGGGATCACGCCCTCAGTCAGCGCGCCCGCATCCTCGAGCGTATTCCACTTGCGCCACTCCACGGTCTTGCCGCGCCCGGCCGGCAGCACCTGCTTGCGGGCAAACTGCGTGTGGATGAGCTCCGGCCGCGCGTTTTCCAGCAGCTCGGTGTCGTAAAACGTCTTCATCGAAGCCGTCATGCCGCCGCCCTCCGGGAAAGCGGTCGTCTCGCCCGTATAGGCGTTCACATAATTGCCGCCCGCGTTCACCAGCGTACCGGCGTCGGCAAACAGCTGCAGATCCATCTCCTGATGCATATCCATTCTCCTTTTCCTCCTCACAGACGGATCGTCTCGCCCCGTCTGGCCCTTGTTTTGAGTTCCTCTCTCGTCTGCCGCGACCAGTGCTCCGGACTTTCGGCGAACGCGCCGCCAGCTCCCGGCGTCAGGCCGCTCTCGCGCGGGCGCAGATACCCCGCCTGCATGGCGGCCGTCAGCTCCTCGCGCGCCCGTCTGGCCCCGTAGGCCATCGCCTCCGCCGTCAGCTCGCGCAGATGCGTCAGCTCATAGGCGCTCTTCGCGTCCACACCGTGCGTGACCAGCCGCAAAAACCGCGGATCCTCCAGCGCCCGGCTCAGCTCCGCCTGCGGATAGGCCGCCTGCACCGCGGCAAACTGCGCCTTCAGCCGCGCATAGCCCTGCCGCATCGCCGCCTCGCGCTGCTCCTGCGTCAGCGCCTGCGTGCCCTCCGGCGAAAGCGCCGCCAGCCGCTCCTGCTGCTCCGGCGTGGGTGCCGCCGCGCCGGTCTCCGGCTGCTCCGGCTCTGCGAACGCCTGCAGCCATTCCAGTTTCTCCATCCTTCTCCTCCTTCTGCCCGTTCTCCGGGCCGTCTTCGGGTCTCTGCCTGCTACTTTCAGGACTGTCCTCGTCCATGACCCGCACATATTCCGGATACCGCGCCGCAAGCAGCCGGTACCCCGCGCCGATGGCGGCGAACACCGCCTCCACCCGCGCCCGCTCACCTTCCCGCGGGCGCACCGCGATCCGGAAGCTGCCGCACGCCGATTCGATCTCCGGCGTCCGCTGCAGTCCCGCCTCCTCCATCGCCGCCGCCAGCGTGAACGCCAGCATCGACGCCGCCGCGCAGACAATATCGCTGCCGTACCGCGAAAACCCCGCGTGCCCGCGCACCGTCAGCGCAGTCCCGGAAAGCTGTACCGTGATCATTCCGGCTGCGCCGCCTCTGCGGCGCGTTTTCTCGCCTGCCGGACCTGCGCAGGGGCCTTCTCACCCTCCAGCCGCACGTCCGCGCGCACGCCCTGCGCAGAATCTGTCAGAGAGGCGAACAGCTCCGGCTCATACCGCTGCGCGAGCGTCAGCGCCATCCGCTGCCAGAGCGCGTCCTGCGTCCCGCCCCGGATCTTCTGCAGCACCTGCTCCTTGCCGTCAAAATCCATCATGTCGAGGCACGCGAGCGCCTGCTGCTCCATCCCCGGCCGGAAGAACCCCAGCTGGAAAAACTGCAGCGCCAGCTCGTTCTGCGCCAGCTTCGTGTATTCCGTGTGCTTCTGTGTCGTCACCGTCACGTCAAAGACCGGCGTGCGCAGCAGCCCGTCCGCGCCGAGGCTTTGTGCCTTGAGATGCGCGTTGCAGTAGGACACGTATTCCTCCGCCCCGCCCGCGCCCAGAATGCGGAATTTCCGCGGCAGATCGTAAAACTGCCGGATGCGCTCGATGACCATCCGGATCATCCGCGCGTAGGCCCGGTAGGCCGACCGCGTCGCCGCGCGCGAGCTGCGGCCCGAGGCCTCCTGCAGCGCCGCGATGGCCGAGGCCGCCGTCACGCCCGACGAGACCTGCCCGTTCGTCACGTCCGTATTGCCGGTCGTCCACTTGAGCTCCTCGATCTTGCTGTTCAGCACCTGCACGCACACCGCCGGCAGCGTGCGCACCTGCACCTGCTGCAGCGAGTCCTGCCCCAGATTCCCGTCCACATGCACGAACGGCTTCGTCCAGTCCGCATACTCCTGCTCGTTGACCGAGCCGTCCGCGCGCCGGAACCACCGGGGCGTGGCCGACATGATCGTGTTTTTCACGATGGCCTGGTCCATCCGGTCGATCTGCTCCTGCGCGCCCTTGCCGATATCGATGTACCCGTAGCCGCAGATCGAGCCCTCAATGGGGAACAGCCGGTCGAAGATGAACGGATACTCCCCGTCGTCATACAGTCCCCGCTCGCACGCGGGCCCGCGCACCGGCACCTGCACCAGCGTCCGTTCGCCCCGCTCGTCCACCTCCTCCCGCGTGACCGACGGCACGAACGTGTCGTTCTCCGTCGCGTACAAGACCGTCTGCCCCACATACTTGCAGTAGTGCAGCACCGTCCTGCCCTCCACGCGCTTTTTGTAATACCAGTCCACCACCAGCGTCTTTTCCGACAGATCCACCGCGTCGTCCGTCCGGTACCTTGCCAGCAGCCCGCTGCTGCCGCCGAGCTTTCCCGCCAGCTGCGGATACGCCGCCAGCAGCGTCTCGTTGTCCTCCAGCTCCAGATAGAACACGTTCTGCGACTTCTGGATATCCGTCACGCCCGGCTCCCAGACCAGATTCAGCACATTCACCGGCCGGATCGAGATATCGCCCAGCCCGCCCAGCTTCTCCTGGTCCCAGTACACGCCCCATACGCCCGTGCCCTGCTTCATCTTCTGCCAGCACGTGTCGGAGTAGACCTCCTCAAAGTCGTTCTGCTCCAGAATGCACGGCAGGATGGACGAGAGCATCTGCGCCTCCATCCGGTCGTCCGGCTCCCGCGGACGGATATTCGGCCCCGGATAGGCCGCGATCGCGTCCGCGTGCTTGCCCATGATCACGTTGAACAGCCACCCGGACGCCGGCCGGTCGTCATTCGGATTGCCCTTGTCCGCAAACTGCCGCCACTGCCGCAGCTTCCACCAGTCCTCGTCGGCGATGATGCGCCGCTCGAGATTCTGCCTGCCCTGCTTGTAGCGGCGCAGGATCTCCGCCGCCCGCCGGAGCTCCTTCTCCCCGATCACGGGGATGCCTGTTGTCCGTACCTCCATTGCTTCCTCCTTATCTCAGTTGGTCGAGCGGATCCGACCAGATCGCCGCCGTCTGCCCGCCCCGGATAGGCCGCACCGGCCGCGACATGCAGAAATACCGCCACTCGTCGCACACATGGTCCTCCAGCGCCGTGTCCAGATCCTCCGGCCGCGTCTGCGAATACAGCATCAGCGGCACCGTCCGGATAAACGCCCTGCAGTTCCGGAACACATACATCCGCGGATACCCGTTCTCGTCGAACTGCAGCCGGTAATGGCACTGCATCCACCCCGCGATCCGCTCGTTGTCGCCGGGCGAAAAATACACGCCGTACCGCGCCGCCGTCTGTGCCACGCTCTCCCCGCGCGACGCGTCCCAGATTGCCGGATCCGCCACACCTGTGATCTCGCGGCCCTTCAGCCACGGGTGCTCCGTCTCGATCCGCCGGATCTCGGCGAACTGCCGGTCCGGCGTCCACTTGACGCCCTCGTTCGGCGTCCGCGTGCAGCCGTAGAGCTCCAGGATCCGATAGAGGACCCCGTCATAGTCGACCGCCCACCACGCACAGGAAAACGGCTTTCCGTACCCGAAGTCATAGCTCCGGCAGACCGTCCACCCCTTGTCCGGCGCGAACGGCTCAATGACATGCGTCCACCGCCGGTCCCGGTAGTGCTCCGGCACGTCCCGGAAGTCCTCAAAAAACTGCCCCTCGTACACATCCCACGACCCGTGCAGCCACGCCTCGCGCAGCTTTGGCGGCAGCGTCTCGAGCTGCTGCAGATAGTCCGGCTGCCGCTCGAGCAAGACCCGGTTGTCCGTCACCAACGCCTGCACGAAGCTGTAGGCGTCTTCCCGCTCCCCCGGCTCAAACCGCCGGTCGATGAACAGCCGCTTAAAATACCCGTGGCTCGGCCCGCCGGGATTCAGCGTGTAATACGTCCGCTTCGGAAATCCGTTCGTCCCGCGCACGCAGGCGTTGATCGCGTCGATCCACGCCTTCTGCAGCTGCCCCGCCTCGTCGAGGAACACCACGTCGTACTCCGCGCCCTGATACTGTCCCAGATCCCCGTCGCACGCGCAGTAGCCGAAGGTCAAGACCGACCCGTTCGGAAACTCGAACCGCTTGTCCGCCGCCTTATACTTCGCCACGCCCGCCAGCTCCTGCCGGAGCGGATCGATGTGGTTGTTCTGCAGCTCCCGCAGCGTCCGCCGCACGATCAGCAGCTTGATCCCCGCGTACCGCAGCGCCAGCAGCTTTGCCTTCGTCCGCACGGCCCAGCTCTTTCCGCCGCCTCTGGCCCCGCCATAGGCGATGTGCCGGTGCCGGTCCAGCAGAAACCGCCGCTGCTTCTCGTTCGGCGCATCCATCCGCAGCTCCGTCATTCCGAAAACTCCTCCGCCTGCCCCGCAAAGACGACCCGCACGCCGCGCTCCTGCCCGGCCCCTTCGCCCTGCAGCTCCTGCCGGATCTCCACGGCCTGCTTCATCACCTTCGCCAGCTCCCCGAGCTCCTTGCCCGGCGTCTCGCCCTCCTTGATCTGCGTGAGCAGCCGGCGGGACATCGTCTCCAGCGCCTTTTCCAGATTCCCGGAGGCCTTCCCGATCGGGTCCGCGCGCTTTCTTGCGCCCTTTTCCTCACGCATCCGCATACCTCGCGTTGATCGCCCCATAGAGCTCGCACTTTTCGCAGTGCTTCGTCCGGCAGAAGATCTCCATCTGCTGCCGCTTCGCCCGGGCCGACACAAACGTCAGCCGCAGAAAGCTCTCATCCGTGATCCCCTCGCAGAAAATGCTCTTCCCGCTGTCCTCCCGGTAAAACGGGCACCAAACCGGCAGCACGCCGCTTTCTTCCTTACGCATCCGTATCCTCTCCTCTCTCGTACCGGTATCCGGCCTGCGCCGCCAGCCGCCGCAGCCCCAGCGCCTCCAGCAGGAATTCCTCCATGCACTCCTCGTGCACCACCGCGCCGTCCGCCGCCGCATACCGCCCTTCCGTCCTGCGGACCGGCTCCCTGCACCAACGGCAGCAGCCACAGACCACCTCCATACCAGCTTCCTCCATCATATTTTTATGCGATTCAAGGTTGACAAAAAGCGCCGCAGCGGATACAATAAATGTATCTGAACTTCCCGCTGCGGCGGCTTTCGCTCCCGCATCTGCACGCTGAGTGTATCTTATTTTTATGCGATTGTCAAGGGGAGTACGTCGCATATTCGTTCGATTCCACATTCTGCACAAAAGTGAGGTGGCTGATTTGTTCGTTTATACCAGATTTGAAGCCCTGATCCGCGAGACCGGCGTCACCAAAGCCTCGATTGCCCGCCGTCTCGGCCGGACCCCCACCATCTGTCAGGACTGGAAAGCCGGCAAATCCGAGCCGAACGACGAGCAGCTTTCCATCGTCGCTTCCGCCCTCGGCACCACGCCCGCCTACCTGCGCGGCACGACCGACGAAAAAAAGCTCCCCACCGAGCCCGTGCCCGGTGAGGAGGATCCGCTCGACGCGCAGCTCAGGGAGCTTCTTTCCCATGCTGACGACGATCTGAAGCAGGCGATGATCGCCTTTCTGGAGCGTTTTCAAAAAAAGTAAGAAATTGCTGCTTTTCTTCCCGGCTCAGCGCCTGAAACAGGCGTAAGATGGTCTCGTCCATCTCCCGCGCCCGTCGGTGCGTCTCGGTCTTCCCTTTCGGATTTTCCGGCATCCTGCATCCACTCCCATCCTTCCGTTCCGTTCAACCAGGTTCTTGCGTTCGAGGCAGTAACTGTATATTAAAACATTTGTTCTAATTTTTCAAGATGGCAGAACAACCAAACTATCGACGAAATTTTTTATTTCTCTGCTATTTCCCATCGCCTCCCGCCGCCCGGATTCCTCCTTGACGCACCGCCCATTCGGTGCTAAAATATCCCTACCCGCCGGTGTGGTGGAATGGCAGACACAAGGGACTTAAAATCCCTCGGCATAACAACCGTGCGGGTTCGACCCCCGCCACCGGCACCACTCAGAAATGACCTTTGGATGTCAGATGATCGCGCAAGCGCGACCATCTCGACAGCAAAGGTCTTTCTTCGTTTCCGAATTGCAAACACTTCGTTGGTTTGCAATTCGGTTCTTGTCTCACGGCCGCTTCGCTGAGTCCCGATTCAAGGTTTATAAAATAACTTTTCCCGGAGGTCTCCCCATGTCCCATTCCAGATTTCAAACCGCCCGGAAGCTTCTGATCTTCTGGACGTTCTTCATCGGCCTCGGCGCCGTGGCCGGCGCGGCCGCCATGCTGATCGACCCCAGCGGCCGCGCGCTGGGCATGGACGCCATGCTGCCGTATTTTCAGGTCCTTCCCTTCGCCGAAGTTCTGTTTCAGAACTTCATCTTCTCCGGCTGCGCGCTGCTGATCGTCAACGGCCTGAGCAACCTGACCGCCGCCTGCCTGCTCCTCGCGAAAAAGAAAGCGGGCGTCGTGCTCGGCGGCGTCTTCGGCGTGACGCTGATGCTCTGGATCTGCATCCAGTTTTACATCTTCCCCCTGAATTTCATGTCCTCGCTCTATTTCCTCTTCGGCCTGTGCCAGGCCGCGACTGGCTATGCCGCCTGGATCTTCCTGCAGCAGGAGTCCTTCCGCGTCGACCCCGCCGACTACCCGCACATCGGTGCCGACCCCCACCGCCTGGTCGTCTGCTTCTCCCGCATGGGCTACGTCAGAAAGCAGGCCCTCGCCGAGGCCGACCGGACCGGCGCGGCCGTCTATGAGATCCGCGCCGCTGAGCGGACCGCGGGCACGCTCGGCTTCTGGTGGTGCGGCCGCTACGGGATGCACCGCTGGCCCATGCCCATCGAGCCGGTCGGGCTCGACCTTGCCGCCTATGACCACGTGACCATCTGCGCCCCCATCTGGGTCTTCGCCCTGGCCGCGCCGGTCCGCAGCTTCTGCATGCAGGCCGCCGGCCGCATCCGCGAGGCCGATTATCTCCTCGTCCACCACACCCGCGGCCGCTACGAAAACGCCGCCCGCGAGATGGACGCCCTCCTCGGCCTGACCCACACCGGCTTCCGCACCCTCCAGTGCCACACCGGCCATTACCGCACCCGATAAAATTTACGAAATTTTGTTCGCATATTTCCGCAATTTGTGTTATACTGTTTCCGGAACCATGAACTTCGGACATATCTGAAACCAAAGGAGGGAGCCGGATGCAGCAGCGGCTGATCTTTCACGTAGACGTCAACAGTGCCTTTCTGTCCTGGGAGGCGGCGCGCCGCGTCGCCGCAGGCGAACCGGACCTGCGCGCCATCCCCTCCGCCATCGGCGGCGACCGGGACAAGCGCACCGGCATCATCCTCGCCAAGTCCATCCCCGCGAAAAAATTCGGCGTCACCACCGGCGAGCCGGTCGGCATGGCGCTGCGCAAATGCCCGCAGCTCGTCCTCGCCCCGCCGGATTTCGCCCTCTATACGCGCAATTCCCGCGCCTTCATCGCCATCTGCCGCCGCTTCGCCCCCGTGGTGGAGCAGGTCTCGATCGACGAATGCTTCCTCGACATGACCGGCACCCACCTGCTCTACCCCGACTCTCTCGCCGTCGCCCACCAGATCAAGGACGCCATTTTCTCCGAGCTCGGCTTCACCGTCAACGTCGGCATCTCCGAAAACAAGCTCCTGGCCAAAATGGCCAGCGACTTTGAAAAGCCCGATAAGGTCCATACCCTTTTTCCCGCCGAGATCCCGCAGAAGCTCTGGCCGCTGCCCGTCGGCGACCTGCTCTCCGTCGGCCGCGCCCTTGCCGAAAAGCTCACTGCCGCCCGCATCCGCACGATCGGCGATCTGGCCCGGACGGACCTCGCCTACCTGCAGAAGCTCACCGGCGTCCGCACCGCCGCCCTCCTGCACGACTACGCCTGCGGCGTCGACCCCTCCCCCGTCCTTGCCGAGCCCGAGGCCGTCAAATGCTATGGCAACTCCACCACCCTCGAGCAGGACGTCACCACCATCCCACAGGCCAATCAGGTCCTGCTCGCCCTGTGTGACAGTGTCGCCGCCCGCCTGCGCGCCGACGGCCGCCGCTGCCTCTGCCTCACCGTCACCATCCGCGGCAGCGATTTCAAAAACCGCTCCCACCAACGCCGCCTCCCCGAGCCCAGCGACGTCACGCAGGAGCTCTATGACTGCGCCAAATCCCTCTTCGCCGAATTCTGGGACGGCCGCCCCCTCCGCCTGCTCGGCGTCACCCTCAGTGACCTTACCGACGGCCAGACCCAGCAGCTCTCCCTCTTCCCCGACGAAAAGCGCGACCGCGCCCGCAAGCTCGACCAGGCCGTCGACCAGCTCCGCGGCAAATTTGGCCCCGCCGCCATCTCCCGCGGCCCCCTCACCCCCACCACCCACCGCCTCCACCGCAAATTCACCCCCAACCCTCCGGATAGCATAGAACAGTAGCCAGATCGCAGATCCCACGTATATACGCACAGAAAAAAGCAGAGAGCGGAAAGTCCGCCCTCTGCTTTCATCATTTATTTCCTGTCATTCTTCTGCTGCCTGCGCATCTGCATCTTCTGTGTCGCCAAAAGAACTTTCACAGATCACATTTTCCGGTTCCTCAGATTGAACAGCTTCTGATTCTGCAAAATAACTCTTTCCATAATGAATCAGGACCAGCGCGCCAGCCATCATGAAAAAGACACCGGCATAGCGGGCCTGAGCTGTTCCGATTTCGCGCAAGTTGTTTGCTGTCGCTGCCACGTTTTCAGCAACTGTTTTTGTTGCGTCATATTGATACGTATAATAATCGGCGCCAAAGGCCGCATACTCCGCCGATTCCGTGTGATAGGCTTCCGGCGGCGAATTCAGAAAAACAAGTCCGACGATCAGCATCACCAGTCCCAAGATGCAGCCAATTAGATTCCAAGTCCGTTTCTGTTTCAGCATAAAGCTCCTCCCATGAATCCTTTGTTTTTCGTGCAGCCGGGTTATCTCAGCTCATCGATCGCATCGTTGATCAGTTGAATGTCATACGTTTCATCCGGTGTGATATTCAGATCCACATCAATGTCAAAACTGCCCCAATTCCAGAATCCAAAGTTATCATCCAGCATATATACCGTCGTAGTATTCCCGCCAAACCCATTCTGTGCGGAGACCTTCACTGTCCATGTGTTATCCAGCGTAGCTTCCTGGATCTCTTTGATGATAACGGAATCAGGATTCTTAAAGGCATCCAAATGCTTCATCGCCAGATCCACAAATGCTTTTTCTTTTTTTGACAGCCGCTCATAAGCGGGTTTCTGCTTGACGGTAACAGAGCAAGTATCGATCACGCCATCCTCTGTTGAAATCGAAATGGTAGTCTGACCCGGTGCAATACCCGTGACCACGCCGGACGCATCGACGGTAGCGACCGCTTCATCCGCACTCTTCCAGCTCAGCCCAACATCGCTGGCATCTTCCGGGAATAAGGTGTATTCCAGTTTGAAGGTTTCTTCCTCAGTCACCTCTGTTGCCTTTGCAGACAGCACGATACCGGTGATCGGTACGATCGAGACTTTTACCGTAAATTCAGCGACTTCCTTACCGTCCGCCTCCGCGGTAATAAGTGTGGTTCCGGCTCCTACCGCCGAAATCCTGCCATACTGGACCTCGGCAATGCTGGCGTCCGAACTGCTCCAATCCAGATTCTCGTACCGGTCGAGCTTTTTATTCGTGATCTGATATTTTTCCCCATAGGTCAACGCAACAGTTTCTTTCACCGCGCAGGCCGAAAGGCTCACCAGCATCATCGCACACAATAACAGGATCGCAGCAAATCTTTTCATGATACATTCGCTCCTTTTACAGATCAAAGACTCGAGCCAAGCTTCCCGTATGTGACCCGGCTCGTGTACATATTCGTAAACGATACAGAATAGTTATCCTTCACATAGTAGGACAGCTCAAAGATATTATTCTTAAACAACAAAGTCGTATCGCCGTCTATCACATGCGAAGCAGGCATTTGCGCTACCTTTGTGATTGAGAAAGTTTTGCTCGTTTTGGTCGCCTTACAGTATTCTTTCAAAGAGGAATAATCCGTGAACCGGTAGAACTCGACCTCGCCGTTCACAGTGACCGTGTCATCACTGTTGATCACGCATCTGATCGTGATACTTTGATCGGTGAGAACGCCGTCGTAGTACCAGTTGCTCCAACTGCCGCTCCGGTTGTAAACGTTCTTTGACTCGATATAATTATCCGTTACCTTCCACGTTCCGCACAGCGCGGCAAACGACTTGAATTTCTCCAGCCTTTCCAGCCGGACGCCAACCTTTGCGCCATTTTTGTAAGAATAGTCCTTCGGCAGAGCCTCAAACAGTTTCTTCGCAGTATTGAGCTCCCCGTTCTGATAATGCTCTTCGGCTGTCAGATAGTCGCATGCTGTGCACAGGTCAGCTGCATCTTCCACTGCGCATTTTTTAAATTGCTCTTTTGCATCACTGTACTTTTTCCGGCTGAACAGTTCTTTGCCTTGTGTGTAGTAATAGTAATCCTCGCTCTGGCTGCTGCCGCCTGTTTCAAACGCTTTCTCTGCGAGGGAAAAATCATTTGCATTCAGTCTCGCAAGTCCGATTGCAAAGATCCGCTCTTTTGCATCGGAATAGTCTCCGATCGAATCAAATTCCTCGATTGCCTTTGCATATTCTTCTTTCTTTTCATTTTCGTCCGCAAGGGCATAGGTGGAAGCCAAAACCTGTTCCGCTGCGTCCTGGAAATTCTCCGCCTGTTCAAATTCGGAAATTGCCGAAGGATAATCCCCATTTGCAAACGCTGTCTCAGCCGCTTTATAGTGTACGCCAAGCTGCGACTGCCTTACCCGTTCCGCTGCATCTTCATAGCCAGCTGCCGCTGTAAATAACGCAGACGCCGCTGTATAGTCTCCAGCATTGAATTTTGCTTCGCCGTCTGCGTAGCTTTGCGCAGCGGTCGCTCTTTTGGCTTTTGACGCGGCATCTTTATAATCCCCTGCTGCGGAAAACTGCTCTGCAGCAGCAGAAAATTTCCCGGAATCGAATAACTTTTCGCCTTTGCTATAGTGAATTGCCGGATTGAATACGATCCTTAATACCACTGCAAGGAGAATGACCCCTGCAGCTCCAATTATCCACCATTTCGATTTTTTTACCTTTTCCCAAATATCACTCTTGGTCTGCCCCATGTTCTCTCGATCCTTTCTCTTTTTAAAATGCAGTCTATCTCTGCTTGCAGCCCGGAATCAGGCCGTCTTCCTAAATCACGTATATAACATTTTGTTTTATATTTAACAAAATGTTTTCTCTATACTTTTCTGTGAAAACTTCCATAAAGGAGCGCACGAAAATGTATAGACGCATCCGCGATCTGCGGGAGGACCGCGATCTGCTGCAGCGGGATCTGGCCGCCTACCTGCAGTGCTCACAGGTCTGCTATTCCCACTACGAAATGGGCGAACGTGACATTCCCACCGACGTTCTGATCAAGCTGGCCGACTTCTACCACACCAGCACCGACTACCTCCTGGCCCGCACAGACGAGAAATCACCTTACCCAAAGCCCCTGGACTTTGGTCACCAATAGCCTACTTTTATTATAGCAAACGCTACGGAATTTTGTTATGCTGCCTGCATACTTTTGAAGAAAAGTTTTACTATTCTCGTCGATCCGCCATACCCGTGCAAAAAACGAGTATCCCCGCAGCCCCAAAGCCGCCGGGACTCTCGTTTTATTTTCCCAAACCATAAAAACCGCCGCGAACATCAACGTTCGCGGCGGTGTGTGAAATGTTCAGGATCGCTGCACCGGCAGCGCATCACATCTTCCCTCTTATGGATCCTCTCCCCCCGCTGGCCGAGCAGCTTTTGGGGGCAGAAATAAATAAGATCCCGCATACTCTCGTATGCGGGATCTTGGTGCGCGAGGCGGGACTTGAACCCGCACGTCCGGAGTGGACACTAGAACCTGAATCTAGCGAGTCTGCCAATTCCACCACTCGCGCATAAGCCTTGTCGTTCAAAGCTTGTTTAATATAGCATTTCGCGTGCGGATTGTCAAGCGTATTTTCCGCAACTGCCAGAAAAAATCGCAACGTGTGTCGAAAACGTGAATTTTTTCCGCTCCGGGTGTTCAAATCCGGCGGTATCTGGTATACTATATCGATGAAAATGAGACCCGGCCATGCCGGGAACGGAGTTGTGATCAAAATGGATTTGAACCGTGTTGCCCTCAAAGCAGACGCCCGCCGGCGCGCCGCCGGCTACCGCCCGAGTCCGATCCTCGCGGCATTGATCGTCTTTGCCCTCGGGCTGCTCATCTCGACGCTCTCGTCGTACCTGATGGGTGCCGACCGCCTGACCACGGCGCTGACGAACGCCGCACAGTTCGGCGCCGAGGCCGTCGAGCAGGCATATATCAGCTTCTTTGAGCACTACAGTGTGTCCGCCGTCGCGGTCGTGCTCGTTGTCGCGCTCGAGATCATGAGCTACATGGTCAGTGTCGGCTTTGTGATCTTCTCACTGCACGTCAGCCGGGACGAAACCGCCGAGATCGGCAACCTCTTTGACGGGTTCGGCCTCTTCTTCCGCGTGCTGTGGCTGGCGATCCTGCAGGGGCTGTTCGTGTTTCTGTGGAGCTTGCTGCTGGTCGTACCGGGCATCATCGCGGCCTATCGCTACCGGCAGGCGCTGTACCTGCTGCTCGACCACCCGGAGAAGTCCGCCTGGCAGTGCCTGCGCGAGAGCGCAGCGGTCATGCGCGGCCACAAGTGGGAGCTGTTTGTGCTGGATCTGAGCTTCCTCGGCTGGATGCTGCTGAGCGCCCTGTTCGCGCCCGTGTCCATCTGGCTCGACCCGTACCGCGCCATCACGAACGCGAATTATTATAACCGGCTCGTCGGCGCGCAGGGCGGCCCGCGCATTTACGAGGGCTCGTTCACCGACATCCCGAACGATCCGCAGTCCTGACGGCTTTATCCCGCCTTTCCCCCCCGCCTGCCGTGCGCAGGCGGGGTGTCTTGCGTTGACAAGCCGTGGCTGTGCGGTATAATCTAAAGAGAATTCCGAGGAAAACGAGGTGCACGGATGCAGACAGCAAACGACGGCCGCCCGCAGGCGATGATCGCCATGAGCGGCGGCGTGGATTCGAGCGTGGCGGCATACCTGATGCAGCAGGCGGGTTACGACTGCATGGGCGTGACCATGAAGCTGTATGAAAACGAGGACGCCGGCGTGCCGCGCGGCCACACCTGCTGCGCGCTCGACGATGTGGAGGATGCCCGCCGCGTGGCCTATGCGCTGGGCATGCCGTACTATGTCTTTAATTATAAGGATGCGTTCCGTGAGCAGGTCATGGCGCGCTTTGCCGCGGCCTATCAGCACGGGGCGACGCCGAACCCCTGCCTGGACTGCAACCGGTATCTGAAGTTCGGCCTGCTGGAGACACGCGCCCGCGCGCTCGGGTGCGAGGTGCTGGCGACCGGGCACTACGCCCGCATCGAGCAGCTGCCGGACGGGCGCTATACGCTCAGAAAGGCCGTGGACGCCTCGAAGGATCAGAGCTACGTGCTTGCCTGGCTCACGCAGGAGCAGCTCGTGCACACGCGCTTTCCGCTTGGCGGCCTGCACAAGACCGAGGCGCGTGAAATCGCCGAGGTGCACGGCTTTTGCAACGCACACAAGCACGACAGCCAGGACATCTGCTTCGTGCCGGACGGCGACTATGCTGCTGCGGTCGAGCGGCTGACGGGCACGCACAGCGAGCCCGGTCGCTTTGTGGACACGCAGGGCAAGGTGCTCGGCGCGCACCGCGGCATCATCCACTATACGATCGGCCAGCGCCGTGGGCTTGGCATCGCGGCTGAGGCACCGCTGTACGTCTGCGGCATCGACGTGCCGAACAATGAGGTCGTGCTCGGCCGCAATGAAGCACTGTTTTCGACCGAGCTGGACGCGAGCGGCTGCAACTGGATCTCCGGCGACGTGCCGGGCGCGCCCCTGCGCGTGACGGCCCGCATCCGCTACCGGCAGCCGGAGCAGCCGTGCACCGTCACGGCCACGGGTCCGGACACGGTGCACGTGTCGTTCGAGACTCCGCAGCGCGCCATCACGCGCGGCCAGGCCGTCGTGTTCTACGACGGGTACACGGTGCTCGGTGGCGGCACGATCGACTGAACCGTGATTTTTGGAAGGGAGGCGCGGCCATGTCCGTGACGCTCTATCTTGCGATCCCCTGTTATAACGAGGAGGCGGTCCTGCCGGAGACGGCGCGCCGCCTGTGGGAGAAATTCACTGCCCTGCGCGCCGCCGGGACGATCGGTCCCATGAGCCGCATCTGCTTCATCGATGACGGCTCGAAGGACGCCACCTGGCAGCTCATTTCCGACCTGCACGCGCGCGACCCGGTCTTTTCCGGCATCCGCCTGTCGCGCAACCGCGGCCACCAGAACGCGCTGCTGTGCGGCCTGATGACGCTGCGGGACCGCGCCGACTGCGTTATCTCCATGGATGCCGATCTGCAGGACGACATTGATGCCATCGATGCCATGCTCGCGGCCTTTCAGAACGGGAATGATATCGTCTACGGCGTGCGCGCCAGCCGGAAGCAGGACTCTGTCTTCAAACGCGCTACCGCGCAGGGGTATTACCGCCTGCTGCGCGCACTCGGCGCGGACGTGGTGTATAATCACGCCGACTACCGGCTCATGAGCCGCCGCGCACTCGACGCACTCGCGGAGTACAAAGAAGTGAACCTGTTCCTGCGCGGGCTCGTGCCGCTCGTGGGCTACCCGAGCACGGTCGTGTATTATGAGCGCGGCAGGCGCTTTGCGGGCAAGAGCAAGTATCCGCTGCGCAAGATGCTCTCATTCGCGTGGGAGGGCGTGTCGTCGCTGACGGTCTCGCCGCTGCGGCTCATCACGCGCATCGGCATCGTGATGTTCCTCGTCAGCATCGCCATGCTCATCTATTTTCTCGTGCGCTATTTTACCGGCCACACCGTCGCCGGCTGGTCGAGCCTCGCCGTGTCCATCTGGGCCATCGGCGGGCTGCAGCTGCTGGCCATCGGCGTGGTGGGGGAGTACATCGGCAAGATCTATCTCGAGACGAAGGCGCGCCCGCGCTACCGCATCGAGACGGAGCTTGATGACCGGGAGGCGGAGCTTTGAAACGCCTGCGCACGCTCATTGACGCGAAGCTGTGGAAGTTTCTGCTCGTCGGCGTGGTCAACACGCTCGTCGGCATGGGCATTATGTTCGGGCTGTATAATGTTGCCGGCTGCTCCTACTGGGTGTCCTCGGCGGCGAACTATGTGCTCACGAGCATCTTGAGCTTCTTCCTCAATAAGCACTTCACGTTTCAGAGCCGGGGGCGCGGCGCGGGGCAGGTCGTGCGCTTCGCGGCGAA
>OLWE01000424.1_pt1 | contig 25988 bp, 27 predicted proteins | sample 1673591 | NCBI WGS metagenome assembly OLWE01 (sample SAMEA103958116, study PRJEB25191) | human gut metagenome | biome: human-associated habitat [ENVO:00009003]; feature: intestine environment [ENVO:2100002]; material: feces | place: Germany | collected 2013/2015 | reverse complement strand
AATGTTAAAATGCGTTGCTTGTGGCAACGGGCAATTTCGACTACAATAACGGTAGCGACGGAAAGAAAGGCGGCTATCCTTAATGCTCAACGAAAACATTAAAGCAATCAGAAAATCAAAAGGGCTTTCACAACAAGAACTTGCTATTAAATTGAATGTGGTACGGCAAACAGTATCGAAATGGGAAACCGGCGCTTCCAAAAGTTAAAGAAACCACCTACAAACTTACGCTTACATTACTTCCAATACAGAAAATCAATGATTTATTGGAGGTACTATTATGGATAAGAACTTAACTTACACCCAATATGGTGATTATTATATCCCGGACATCAGATTGGAACATACGGGAACACAGACGCTTGGCAAATACGGTAGGATGCGCAGAGCATTTCTGGAACAGAACAAACCGATGCTTTTCAACGATATGGTTTTGACGGAAACGTTGTTCCCACATCTGTGGGGAGTGCAGCAGACCTGTGAGAAGCGAATGGAGTCGCTGATGGAGGAATTGTTGGCGAAGAATCCGGCTCCAGACAAGGCAACACAGCAGCTTGCGTGGGTAGCACATATGAATAGTTTGAAAGCACAGGCGGAAGAAAGTGTCCTCCGGGAACTGGTCTATGAGGAGGACATCGTATGAAATTCTTGAAGAATTTTGGTACGGCAATATTGAGCCTACCGACTACGATACTTCTTCCTGTAAAGAGTATAAGAAATTACAGGAACTGATTTGCCGGAATGAAGAAAAACTCCGAGTAGCTATGACGGACGAACAGAAAGCATTGTTCGAGAAATACACGGATTGTGTCCGAGAACATCAAACCATTACGGAGTGCCTGATATTCCAGAACAGCTTTAAGCTGGGTGCCAGAATGATGTTGGAAGTCATGGAAGAATAAAGAACATAGACGATTTGATGCCACCCGTAGGAGCGATCCTTCGGGTGGCATTTTGTATCTATCAAAATGCAAAAAATATTTTCCGTCTGTCAAAAATCGGTGTTTTCAATCGTTATTATAGTTAAACGAATATGATGGGGGTGATATGTTGTCCGAGGAATTATTGAAACAGGTGGCTGAGGAATTTGCTCTTGCAATGAATGAGAGTTTACCGATACCGGAACAATGTCAGCATCAATTCTCCGAAGAGTTTGAGCGCAAAATGCAGCGTCTCCTGTCCGCTGTTCCAATCAATACGCAATAGCAGTGGTTGTTCCTGAACTGAGTTACAACCAAACCTATGAATTGCAATGAAGGCTGGCCTATTGGGTCAGCCTTTACTCTGTGGATTCACAACTCTTGAATTGTGTTTTTGACAATTCCAGAATTGTGATTTTCACAATTCAAGAACTGTGAAAATCACAATGTAATAATACTGATATTAATAATACTGATTATAGTGATACTGATCCTTTTCTATCCGTTCCGGAATGGAATTGAAAGAAAATGACCATTTATGTACAATCACAGAAATCAAGCTGTCATCGCATATAGTTGCGAATGTATCTTGAAAATTACGGCAAGTTTTGTTATTATTATACACAGTAAGCGTAAAAGCGGAAACAGGAGGTAGACGCATGGCTATTTCATATAACCGAATGTGGAAACTGCTTGTCGATAAGAAAATGAGTAAAGCAGATTTACGAAAAGCGGCAGATATTGCTCCCAATACAATGACAAAGCTTCGCAGAGATGAACCGGTCAATCTTGCAATCCTTGGCAGGATTTGTGACGTGTTGAACTGCGATTACGGTGATTTAATGCAATATGTGCCGGAGGAGAATACAAATGACCAATAAACAGTTGAAAAACTTAAAGGATACATTGTGGACAACCGCCGATCAGCTACGTGCTAATTCTGGCTTGAAGTCCACGGAATACGCCGAACCTATTCTCGGTTTGATTTTCCTGCGATTTGCAGATGTAAAATATAGCAAGTTCGAACCTGAGATCAAGGCAGAGTTTGATTCTATCAAGGGTACTCGTATGGAACGCCCTATCCATGAAATCGCTATCGAAAAATGCGGTTTCTATCTGCCTGAAGAAGCTCGATATGATTGGCTGCTGAATTTGCCTGAAAGCGAAGATCTTGCCAAGAAGGTGAAGGAAGCTATGGAAGCGGTTGAGAAATACACCGCTGAATTGGAAGATACTCTTCCAAAGGACATTTATTACAGCGTTAACAGTGAGGATGATCCGCTTGTATTGGCAAAGCTCTTGAAGAACTTTAAGGATATTCCTGCGGATGTAGAGCTTGACATCTTCGGTGAGATTTATGAATACTTCTTGGGTGAATTTGCATTGGCGGAAGGTCAGGGCGGCGGTGAATTCTTCACCCCTGCATCTGTTGTCCGTTACATGGTTGAAGTCCTTGCGCCTACTGAGGGTAGGATTCTCGACCCAGCTTGCGGTAGCGGCGGTATGTTCGTTCAGACTGCCCATTATATTGAAAAGCACAAAGCTCAGGGCAAACAGATGAATCTGCGTGCTTATGGCGTGGAAAAGACGGGCGCAACCGTTCGCCTGGCAAAGATGAACCTTGTCCTTAACAATGTCCGTGGCACCATTACCCACGCAAACTCCTATTATCGTGATCCTTATGATAGCTTCGGTAATTTTGATTATGTTATGGCAAATCCGCCTTTCAATGTGGATGGCGTAGAACTGGATCAGGTTAAGGATCAGCCTCGTTTTAATACCTACGGCGTGCCTCAGAACAAAACAAAAAGCAAAAAGAAAGATGCCAAGGAAACCGTTCCTAACGGCAACTACCTTTGGATCAATCAGTTTGCAACTGCGCTGAATGATACTGGTCGTGCTGCGCTGGTTATGGCAAACTCTGCATCTGATGCAGGTAACAGTGAAAAGGATATTCGTGTAAAACTGATAGAAAGCGGCATTATCAGCCAGATGGTAACACTGCCGTCCAATATGTTTACCTCTGTTACGCTGCCTGCTACCCTGTGGTTCTTTGATAAGGCGAAAGTAAAGAAGGATGAAATTCTGTTTATTGATGCCAGAAATATTTTTACACAAATTGACCGTGCGCACCGTAAATTCTCCGATGAGCAGATTCGGAACCTGGGTATCATTACCAAACTGTATGAGGGCAAAGCCGGGGAATTCGAAGCCCTGCTGGCTGATTATCGTGCCAAACTGGCAGATGCACCTGAAGTGTCTGACGATGAAGATATTATGCCTAAGAGTTACTGGCAATCCAATATTGACTGGCTGACAGAACGCTTCCCGGAAGGAAAATACAGAGATGTTGTCGGTCTATGCAAGGCAGCAATCATTGGCAAAGTTTATGATGAAAACGGAAAGGTTGTTGGCTACGAAGATGACAGTATCGGCGATCAGGACTTTTCTCTGAATCCCGGTCGTTATGTTGGTGTTGTAATCGAGGATGACGGCTTAACACAGGAAGCGTTCAAGGAAAGGATGATGGCATATTACACGGCTCTTTCCAAGTTGAACGAAGAAGCGCATGGGTTGGAAAAAAAGATATCTGGTGATTTAATATCACTGTTCAAAGTAGAAATGGACGGTGGTACGGATGAGTAAATGGGCGGTGACACGTGTATCGGAAATGGCTGATATTATCAGCGGTGGTACACCTAAAACAGAAATTGCCGAATATTGGAATGGCGATATTCCGTGGTTATCAGTAAAGGATTTTTCGGGGGATTCTAAAAGGGTATATTCATCAGAAAAGAGCATTACCAAACTGGGCTTGAATAACAGTGCGACACAACTCCTATATCCAGGCGATATAATTATTTCTGCTCGAGGAACTGTGGGTGAGGTTGCGCAAATCGGAAAGAGAATGGCTTTCAATCAATCCTGTTATGGATTGCGTGCAAAAGAGGGATACTCTGCAAACTTTTTATATTATGTATTAAAATATCAAGTGAAATACCTGAAAGCAGTAGCAAATGGAGCTGTATTTGATACGATCACTTTGAAAACCTTCGATAAGATGAAGTCTGATATACCTGAGTTCCCAGTTCAAGAAAAGATCGCAAATATATTGTCTCATTACGATGATCTACTCGAAGCAAACAACCGTAGAATTGAGTTGTTGGAACAGACAGCGCAAGAACTGTACAAGGAATGGTTTGTCCGTTTTCGCTTTCCCGGGTATGAAAATGCCAAGTTTGAGGATGGAATACCAGAGGGGTGGAGCTATGTACGTTTTGGAAAAGCAATTGATATTATCGACGGTGATCGAGGTGTGAACTACCCAAAACAGGAAGAGTTTTATCCTGAGGGAGATTGCTTGTTCCTAAATGCAGGCAATGTTACGTCAAAGGGCTTTAATTTTTCGGCTTGCTCCTACATTACCAAAGAAAAAGATTCTATTCTTCGTAAGGGCAAATTGCAGCATGGGGACGTTGTACTTACAACCAGAGGTACAGTTGGTAATGTTGCTTTTTACAACGAAACTATGACGTTTTCTGAAATGCGCATCAATTCTGGTATGGTTATTCTGCGCAATCTGGGCGTAGTTTCTCCGGAGTACATCTACACTTCACTTCATCACGAGTATCTACAGAAACTTATGACTATGTATGCGTCTGGTTCTGCTCAGCCACAACTACCAATAAAGGATATGAAACGTATGAAGATTATCAAACCCGATGCAAAGACGATGGAGCGTTTTACAGAAATGAGTGCTGATATTTACAATCAGATTTCTCTGCTCATTATGAAAAATCAAACTCTCGCCAAGCAGCGTGATATGTTGTTACCTCGTTTGATGAGCGGCAAATTGGAGGTGTAAGTATGAAAACTTTAAGAATAAAATTTCCTCATAATGAGGAGCAAGAACTCGAGTTTGGAAAGCCTGTTGTTTTATTGGGCGCAAATGGTGCTGGTAAAACAAGATTTAGCATCAAAATTGAAGAATTGAACGATCCGACTTTTAATAATTGGAATGCCCAAGAGTCTGTGCTGATACATAGAATTTCTGCCCAAAAATCATTATCTATCCAAGAAAGTATTTCAATTTTAGATCATGAAAGTTCCGTGCGCAGTTTCTTTATAGGGGATGCCAATCAATATGCTACTAAATCTGGAAATCGTTTTGGTTCAAATCCCGCTACATTTCTGTTAGATGATTTCAACAAAGCATTATCGCTTCTGTTTTCTGAGGAAAATAAAGAATTACAGTTAGCACATCAACGAGATAAAGAGGCAATAAAAGAAAACTCAACACGTCCTGCGCCAATTACAACGGTAGTTGAAAAAGCAACGGAGATTTGGAATGAGTTACTTCCGCATAGAAAAATTGATTTGACCGGAAATGGTGTTCATGTAAACTATGAGAGCCAAAGATACCACGGTAAAGAAATGAGCGATGGAGAACGTGTCATGCTGTACATGATTTGTCAGGTCTTGGTACAGCGCCCAAACACATTGCTTATTGTTGATGAACCTGAACTTCATATCCATAAATCTATCGTTGATAAATTATGGACACGGTTGGAATCCGAGCGAAATGACTGTGTATTTATGTACATCACTCATGACCTAAATTTTGCCTTGTCCAGAAACGAGGCTAAAATACTTTGGGTTAAGAGTTACAGTGGGACTGATTGGGAATATGAGTTCCTGGATAGCGCTGACTACGAGGACATTCCAGAAGATTTGTTGTATGAAATAATAGGTACTCGCCAAAAAGTGCTTTTTGTGGAGGGAACTAAGAACAGTTACGATCATTATCTTTATCAAGAAATTTACAAAGACAAAGGATATCATGTTATTCCGTGCGGTGGTTGCCAAGAGGTAATTCGATTGGTAAAAGCAAAACGCACATATGAAAAATTAAATGCAATAAATGTATATGGAATTGTAGACCGAGATTTCAGAACAGAAGATGAAATATCAGCATTACGTGGTGATGGGATTTATTGTCTTGATGTTGCCGAAGTGGAGAATTTATTCGTAGTGCCAGAACTGCTTGATATCATGGAGACCGCATTGGCGTGTAATCCTGGAGCAGCACAACAAGCAAAAGATTTTATTGGCAATCTGTTCTCCCAAAATAAAGATAATCAAGTTGCACTCGCTTTGGCACAAGAAATGAAACATCAGCTGTCATTGTTTGAATTGGGAAAACAGAAACTGACTCCTAAAGAAATTAAGGATAAGATTGACCTGAAATATTCGGAACAGAATATTTCGACATTCCTTACTGAGAAACAGGCGATTTTTGATGGGGCAGATACAACCGAAAAGATTCTTGCTGTGTTCAATTTTAAGGATATGTCAAAGAAGGTTGGAGAAAAATTTGGCATCAAAGGTCGTGACTATCCACAAAGGGTATTAAATCTGCTACGCAGTAAGCGTAGTGAAAAAGAAGTCATTTTGGAAGCTTTGGGTAAATATACGCCTGAGCTCCCCTAAAAAACTGGAGGTGATTCTATGCCGAAAATCATAACGGAAGATATGATTGAGCAAGCTGCTATTAAGGCTTTGCAAGAGCGGCATAATTATACTGTTCTGAATTGTATGACAGAAGAGCCGGATACACTTCCTGACGGAACCGGACGTAAAGATAAGAAACAAGTTGTTCTGCCAGATGTGATGTTGGAGAGCCTGTGCCAGATCAATCCGGATATTCCGGAACAGATCGTTCGTACGGTGTTGGACGAGTTGTGTCATACTCCTGTTTCCGGAGATTTAATGTTGACCAATTACCAGAACTATCAGAAGATCCGTAACGGTATCACTGTGGAATACAACAAGGACGGCAAGAAAACCTCCAATATCCTCCGCCTGCTGTCCTATAACGATGCTTTGAGCAATACATTTACGGTAGCTTCTCAAATGTGGATCAAAGGAGAAACGCATTGGCGCAGACCGGATCTGATTATTTTCATCAATGGATTTCCGCTGGTTTTCATTGAACTGAAAAACAGCAATATCCCGGTGAAGAATGCCTATGACATCAATCTGAAGAATTATCTGAAGGATATACCGTATCTATTCAACTACAACCAGATTTGTGTTCTGTCTAATGGTATGGAAACTCGTCTGGGAAGCTTTGCCGCAGGGTATGAGTTTTTCTTTGAATGGCTGAAGGTGGAGAACGAAAAGGAAAACCCGGACAGAAAAGCCATCCGAGAGAACTGCACCAGTTTGGAGTATTTTATTGCCGGTCTTTGTGAACCGAAAAATCTGCTGGATTACATAGAAAACTTCATTCTTTACGATCGCCGCAGAACAAAGATCATTGCAAAGAATCATCAATTCTTTGGCGTGAACAATGCCTACAATGCTTTCCTGCGTCGTGAGGAATTGAAGGGTAAGCTGGGTGTGTTCTGGCATACCCAAGGTAGCGGTAAGAGCTATTCCATGGTTATGCTTGCCCGAAAGATTAAGCATAAATGTACTGGCAATTTCACCTTCCTTATCGTTACTGACCGTGAAGATCTGGATACGCAGATTTATAAGAACTTCTTGCGTACCGAATTTATTACCGATAAGGACAAGGTACAGCCTGCCAATAGCAAGCAGTTGCGTGAAGAACTGAAAACCAACAAATCTATTCTGTTTACACTGATTCATAAGTTCAGATATGACAAGGGAAAGAAATATCCAGTTTTGTCTGAGCGTGATGATATTATTGTTATCGTTGACGAAGCTCACCGCACTCAGTACAAAGATTTGGCAGAAAATATGCGCACCGGCTTGCCGAACGCACAGTTCCTGGCATTTACAGGGACACCTCTGCTTGGAGCAAAGCGATTGACCAATGCGTGGTTTGGTAATTATGTCAGCGAATACAATTTCGCAGAATCTATCAAGGATAACGCTACCGTACCGCTCTACTATGTGAAGCGTGTACCTGAAGTAGAGTTGCAGAACGATTTCCTTGATTCTGATTTTGCGGAAATTTTGGAAGAAGAAAACCTGACGGATGCAGAACAGCGCCGTCTGGAAAATCACTATGCAAAGGAACTGGAAGTCATCAAGCGTGATGATCGTCTGGATGCCATTGCTCAGCACATAGTTTACCATTTCCCTCGCCGTGGTTTCCGAGGAAAGGGCATGGTTATTTCCGTAGACAAGTTTACTGCCGTGAAGATGTACGATAAAGTAAGCTACTACTGGAAAGAAGAAATTAAAAAGTTAAATGCGCAGATCACCAAAACCAAGGATGCTGCTGAGAAACTCCGTCTGAAAGATCTTGTGGACTATATGCGTAAAGTGGAAATGGCTGTTGTCATCAGTGAAGATGCCGACGAAGAAGCTAAATTTGCAGCAGAAGGATTGTCCATAAAACCGCATCGTGACCGTATGAACAAGATTGATGAAAATGGTTTTGACATCGAGGATAACTTCAAAGACCCGAACAATCCGTTACAATTGGTTTTTGTCTGCGCTATGTGGCTAACAGGATTTGATGCACCGTCTGTCTCCACCTTGTATTTGGATAAGCCGATGAAAGGCCATACGCTGATGCAGACCATTGCCCGTGCCAACCGTGTATATAACGGCAAGGAATGTGGTTTAATCATCGACTATTTGGATGTGTTCAAGTATCTGAAACGTGCTCTGGCTGATTATGCGTCTGATGACGGTGGCTTAATGCCAGTAAAAGACGTGGACAAGCTTTTGGGGCAGCTGCACGAAGCAATCGACCTGACCAAAACTTTCTGTATGAGTCATGACGTAGATCTAAATAAGGTTGTTGAAGATGGCGATACATTCAAGAATTTGTCTCTGTTTGAGGATTATGCAAATACCATCGTTGGCAATGATGATGTGAAGAATGAGTTTGCTGTAATGGCAAATACCGTTGATGGTCTGTACGAATCCCTACGACCGGATATTTTCAAGATGGATTTTGAGCCCGCATACAAAGATGCCATCCTCTATTTGAAGGGAATCATTGATGGCAAAATCCGTCCGGAAAAGATTGAAGCAGCACAAGCCAGAATCAACGAACTGTTAGATCAGAGTGTTATTACTGCCGCTGATGCGAGAAAATATACCATCACAGAAGCGGGAAAAGAACTTGATCTGTCTAAGTTGGATATTGATGAACTCAGATCTCAATTCAAAAAGCTGAAGAACAAAAACCTTGAAATCGTTAATCTGCGTAAGTATATTGAAGAAAAGCTTCAGAAAATGCTGCGACGCAACATAACCCGTACAAAATTTGCGGAGCGTTTTAGAAACATCATTGACGAGTACAACGCTGGTGGCTCTCAAAACGATGATTTTTATGAGAAACTTCTGAAATTGATGGAAGAACTTCGTACCGAAGAAGAACGTCATATTAAGGAAGAATTGTCGGAGGCTGAATTGGAGTTGTTTGACCTTCTTAGAAAAGAGCAACTTACTGCCGATGAAGAAAAACATGTGAAGTTGGCAGCAAAAGAACTCTACAACACACTTACAGAAAAACGCAATGAGTTGTTCATTGTGGGATGGCAAAACGATCCGCAGCCAAAGGAGCGAGTAAAAGGTGAGATTGTCTATATCCTAAATAAGTTCTTGCCGGAAAGCTATGACAGAGAAGTTTTCTTGAGAAAAAGTACGCTTGTATTTGACCATATTGTGGATCAGGCAATGACCGGTTATAACTGGGTAGCATAGTATAAAAATTATATGAAATGACTTCGTCTCAATTTGGGACGAAGTCATTTTTCCGCAACGATACAATATTTCTTAGGACCAAGTTGGTCTGAAGTTACCATACAGCTTCCCGACAACTCGTCGGGAATAAAAATAACTTCTCGCCAAATTGGCGAGAGGTACGGTTCCTGCTCTTTGACTTGTTCCCGATTTGGGAACAGGTCCGATCGTGAGAACTCTTAATTTCACTTGTACCCAAGTTGGTCACAAGTTCAAAAAACGAGAAAGCGGATTTTAGCTTGTGGACGAATTGGCCACAGGTGGCATGGCGGAATTATTCCCAAGTTGGAAATAATTTGCCTATCACTTTATGCTTGCACAAAGTGGCAAGCAGTGTAAACCTGTACAGGTTCACTCATTTTCACAAAATCACCTTTCGGTGCTTTTGCAAAAAGTGCTTGTTGGGGCAACATCCCCAATCCCCTTCGAACATCATCTTTCGATGATGGCTGCTCACTCATTCTGAGCGTTTCCAAGAGTGCAACTTCTGGCCAATTTGTCCAGAAGTAACATGATAAAAAATAACTTCTGTGCAACTTGCGCCGAAGTGAAAAATGTTTTTCCGGCACTCCTCGACACACTTGTTTTTTTTACAATTATCCAGTAGAATAAACGCAGAAAATTGAATATCGGTTCGAGATTGATTTTATAGTTTTGCGGGATTCCCCGATTTGAAGTCCGACATATTTGTGAAGGGACGAGTCCTTCTTCACGTTGGCTGTTACATAGAACCATCAGATAAGTGCAGGTGTTCTTGTTCTTATTTCTTGATGCTCTGTGTGGCAGCTTTTTTGTTTTACTTCTACCCGAATTGGGCAGAAGTAAACAGACAACACACGAAGGAGGAAATGAATGAACCACAAAATTGCTTATGAAGAAATCAACTATGAAAACAGCGATTATGAACTGGATGTATGGAGCAGCTGCTTCAATCCTATTTTCAATCCACCACCAGAAGTCATCGAAGAATGGAACCACCGATTTGATGATGAATGGAAAGAACCGGAGCCTACACTTGAAAATACTTCGGTTTATTTCACAGAGGATGGAGTGAATTATCTGATTGTTGGTAAAACAATCATTCCCATCAGTGAACATTTCGCAGACAACGGAAAGACCGTTGGCGACGTGATCGAAGATGTAATCCGTTTTGCGGTGAAAACACAGAAAAAATAATGTCAAGTTTGTAGGTGACAAAATTGAAAACAGCTCCCGCATATAGTACAATACAGACACGAAGTATTGTAAGCGTGGGTTGTTTCAAAGAAGGAGGATTAGAATGAAGCAACCATACAATACCGCACTATATTATAGGTTAAGCCGTGACGATGAAAACTTTGGTGACAGCGTCAGTATTGAAACTCAGAGAACCATTTTACAGCAGTTTGCCCGTGACAACCAATTCCGTGTGGTGGACGAGTATATTGACGATGGATGGTCTGGTACGAATTTTGACAGACCAGCATTTCAGCGAATGATGGACGATGTGGATGCGGGAAGGATCAACTGCATCATCACAAAAGACCTTTCCCGTTTTGGTCGTGAACACGTTATGATGGACTACTATTTGGAATTTGTGTTCCCAGAGAAGAATATCCGTTATATCGCTGTTACAGAAAATGAGGATACCGAAAAAGGTCTCAGTGATTTCGTTCCTTTCAAAAATCTGTTCAATGAATGGTTTGCCAAGGACACCAGCCGTAAAGTAAAGGCTGCGCTTCGTGCAAAGCACGCTGCCGGTCAACGTATCTGTACTTACGCACCTTTGGGCTACAAGAAGCATCCTGAAATCAAAAATGCTATTGTGGTGGATGAGGAAACCAAATGGATCGTCGAGAAAATCTTTGAACTTGCTTATCATGGTTCCGGTGCTGCAAGTATTGCCCATAGGCTTATTGAAGAAAAGGTTCCCACATCCGGTTGGCTCAACTACACCCGATACGGAACATTTGCTCACATCTACGCAGATGCCCCAGAGGAAAAACAGTACGATTGGTCAATCGGTCAGGTAAAGGAAATTCTGAAAGATGAAACCTATATCGGCAACAGCGTCCACAACAAGCAGACCAACATTTCTTACAAGAACAAAAAGAAAATCCGCAAGCCAAAGGAAGAATGGTTTCGTATCGAGAATACACATGAACCTATCATTTCCAAAGATGTTTTCTATCATGTGCAGGAGCAGATTGCTTCCCGCAGAAGAAAGCAGAAAGATGGCACTACCAAAATTTTTTCTGGTCTTATAAAATGCGCTGACTGTGGCTGGTCTCTTGCCTATGGTGAGAATCGTCAGAATAAAACGCCGTATGGTCATTACCATTGCAGTAATTACGGACAAGGCACCGGTAAATGCTCCATGCACTATATCCGCTACGATACGCTTTACACCTATGTATTGCTCCGAGTTCAGTATTGGACAAAAGCTGTCCGAGAGGATGAAGAAAAGCTCTTAGAGAGCATCCTGAAGGCTGGAGACAAGGAAAGAGCCGCTGCCATGAAGAAACACACAGCGGAGCTTGCAAAAGCTGAGAAGCGCAAGACAGAGGTTGATAGGCTGTTTGCCAAAATGTATGAGGACAGAGTTTCTGAACGCATTACCGAGTACAACTTCAATATGCTGTCTCAGAAATACCAGATGGAGCAGCTTGAACTGGATGAAAAAATCCAGAAACTCAAAGCGGCCTTATCAGAAAGCAAACAGTCCGTGGAAGATGCAAGGAAATGGATTGAGATTGTCAAACAGCATTCTGAGCCTACGGAACTGACCGCAGAACTGCTGAATAACATGATTGATAGAATCGTAGTCCATGAAGCAGTCAAATACAATAACGGTTTTCGTGAACAAAAGATAGAGATTTATTACCGTTTTGTCGGTAAAATTGATTGATACAAAAATCTGAGTGTCAGCAGATTCTGGCACTCAGATAAAACAATATCTTTAACTAAGGGAAACAGGAATGTCGGTTCCTGATTCCGATATGCTGATTTCCATATCAGAGGTTCTAGAAACCCCTGTTAGTATTTTGCTTGGAGAAACTATTGTTGAAACTAAGATCAGTGATTTAGAAGTAATTTCAGAAAAATTGGAGATTATAAATTTACAACTCGCACAAAAGAAGATTGCAAGACGAAAAATTATTCAAGGATTACTTATTATATTGTGTGCAGTTATCGTAATAATTTCAGCGGTCTTAATTGAATTAAACAGCCCCTATCTAAATTGGAATTATAATGACCCGGAAACAGCTGTTTTGGGAGTTGGTTTTCATGCATTTGAATGGTTGTTTTTCAGGTTAGCGCCGATAGTCTTTGGTGGAGCAGTTGCTGGAATTTTCCTGACACGGAAGAAGGCGTAAAACTCCGTTTAAAGGAGAAGTCAAGAAGTATAACAAAACGCATGTATTAAGACATACTTTTTATAAAAATATGGAGATAAAGGAGAACAGGGAATGAAATTAAAGAATATTTTGATTGTTGTAAAAGATATTGAAAAGTCAAAACGCTTTTATCATGATTTGTTTGGGCTTGATATGGTACTTGACAATAACGGAAATATGATTCTGACGGAAGGTCTTGTGTTACAGGATGAAAAAATATGGGAAAAATTTCTTGGAAAAGATATTATCCCGAAAAACAATTCTTGTGAGTTATATTTTGAGGAACAAAATATGGAAGCGTTTATTGAAAAACTGGAAACATTATATCCTTCGATTCAATATGTTAATCATCTCATGGTGCACAGCTGGGGACAGAAAGTAATTCGTTTTTATGATTTGGATGGCAATTTGATTGAGGTTGGAACGCCGATGTAGCGCGTTCTGTACCGTCAGTCTGGGGAATATGCTACAATTAGACTCACACAGAAGGCTTAAATATATAAAGGAAGAGAGGGAATCGTATTATGTTTTCATATGAGGAGATACAAAAATACAACGAAACAGATATTTGTATTTATAAGTATATTGTTTCCAATATTGATAAGGTTCAATATATGACTATTCGGGAACTGGCAAAAGCAATACATATCTCTACTTCAACGATATTACGTTTTTGTAATAAAAATAATTTTGAGGGATACTCTGATTTTAAAGAAGCCTTGAAAAAGGAAATTGTCTTACAAAATACATATCCTCCAATGGAAGAATTGCAGGAACTTTCTGATTTTTTTGCCAGAGCAAATTCGAGTGCGTTTGAAAAGAAATTGTTGTTTGCAGTCGATGCTATTCGAAATGCAGATTTGACAATTTTTGTGGGTATGGGATCATCCGGCACACTCGCAAAATATGGAGCAAGATATTTTGCAAATATGGGACATTTTGCAGTAGGATTAGAAGATACGCTTTATCCGATTACAACATTTCAATGGAAAAATACAGTTGTAATTGCTCTTTCTGAAAGTGGCGAAACAGATCGGTTGATTGAAGCTATTCACCAGTTCAAGCAAAAGCAATGCACGATATTAAGTATTACGAATTCGTCTGCATCAACGTTGGCAAAAATGTCTGATTGGAATTTTTCGTATCATTTGAGCACCAAACGTATCAATGGGGGATATAACGGAACTACACAGATTCCGGTTATTTTCATCGTTGAAGCTTTGGCAAAGAGAATATAAGAAACAGGCTGTTACTTGCTTTGTAACAGCTTTTTTTCTATTCTGAAGTCAGGAGGTGATACGATTGACTGAATTAGAAAAATGTATGGCAGGGGAGTGCTATAATTGTCATGACAAAATTTTTCTGGATTTTAAAAGTCGTGCAACAAAATTATTGAAAAAATATAATGCACTTGAATATGAACAGAAAGAAGAAAAAGAAAATATTTTAAAGGAGCTATTTGGAGAAATCGGTACAAAGGTATCAGTTGCATTACCGTTTCTCTGCGATTATGGGCGGAATATTCATGTGGGAAATAATGTATCTGTCAATATGAACTGTACTTTTGTAGACTGCAATAAAATTACCATTGGTGATAATGTGCTGATTGCATCAAATGTGCAGCTTTATACAGCAACACATCCTGTCGAGTTGGCAGAAAGATATGTTGCAAACTTAGAAACAGAACAATTAATCCGGTGTACCTATGCATTACCTATAAAAATTGGGAATGGTTGCTGGCTAGGTGGTGGCGTTATTGTTCTTCCGGGGGTAACGATAGGCGATGGCTCTGTTATAGGTGCTGGAAGTGTTGTTACAAAGGATATACCGGAAAATTCGCTGGCAGTAGGTAATCCGTGCAGGGTAATTCGTAAGATTAACGGAGAAAGTATATAATGTTTAAGATCGTTGCTTTTGATATGGATGGAACAATAGCAGACACAATTCCAATGTGTATACAAGCGTTTCAAAACAGTATATCGCCGTATGTAGACCATGAACTTGGCGAAAAGGAAATTATGAAAACATTCGGTCTTAATGAAATAGGTATGGTCAAATCTGTTGTTACCCAAGATTGGGAATCTGCAATAAAGGACTTTTACGACCAATACGAGCAGCTGCATGATAAAGTTACAGAAATGTTTCCGGATATGTTAAGACTATTAATGTTTTTGAAAAAGCAAAAAATTGTAGTAGCGTTGATTACAGGGAAGGGTGAAAAATGTTGTGCAATTACGTTGAGAAAATTAGGAATATCAAACATATTTGATGAAATACTATGCGGTTCAGAAAGAGCTGCGAATAAAAAGGAAAATATGGAATATCTTCTGTGCAAATATTCTATATCTAAAGATGAATTTTGTTACATAGGTGACACTGTTGAAGATATAAAGGTTTGCAGAGAACTAGGAGTGATGTGTATTTCTGCGGCATGGAAGAGACATGCAAGTACAATTAGCTTAGAAAAAGAGAATCCTGATTACGTTTTTCGTTATGTTCAGGAGTTATATGAGTATTTTCAATTAGAAAAAGTTCCTCAATTGAAATCGCCCCCAATTTGTGGTAAGATTGAGAGGATTTAAAAGGTATTTTTTGGAGGTTGAAAAGATGGAAAGTTATAAGAAAGAATTTATAGATTTTATGGTAGAGAGCAAAGTGTTGAAGTTCGGAGAGTTTACTTTAAAGAGTGGAAGAAAGTCTCCGTTTTTTATGAATGCGGGTGGATATGTAACAGGTTCTCAGCTGAAAAGACTCGGAGAGTACTATGCAAAAGCAATCCATGATAAATATGGAGATGATTTTGACGTGCTGTTCGGACCTGCTTACAAAGGAATTCCGCTTAGTGTTGTGACTGCAATTGCATACAGTGAGTTATACGGAAAAGAAATTCGCTATTGCTCAGACAGAAAAGAAGAGAAAGATCACGGCGCTGATAAAGGAAGTTTTCTTGGCAGCAGTTTAAAAGACGGTGACAGAGTTGTGATGATCGAGGATGTGACAACATCTGGAAAATCTATGGAAGAGACTGTGCCGAAAGTAAAAGGTGCCGCTGATGTGAAAATTGTTGGATTGATGGTGTCTTTAGACCGCATGGAAGTAGGAAAAGGCGGCGTAAAATGTGCATTGGAGGAAGTAAAAGATCTGTATGGATTTGAGACAAATGCGATTGTGACAATGGCAGAAGTAGTTAAATATCTGTATAACAAAGAAATCAATGGAGAAGTTATTATTGACGATACATTAAAAGCGGCAATTGACGCATATTATGAACAGTACGGAGCGAAATAAGGAGGCGAGATTGCATGGTAGAAAAAGCATATCGATCAATGAAAACAGTAGGTGCCGGAAATATCGCACTAGGGATTATCATGGCTGTTGTAGGTGTGACAGCAGGAATTTTAACGATTATCGGAGGCGCCCGTCTACTGCGGAATAAGCAGGAATTGACATTTTAACCGGAAAGGGAATTGTTTTGGACGCAAGAAAGAAAAGACGATTACGTATATTAGGGAAAATTTTATTTGTATTATACATTTTATTTGTGTTCTATTTTTTGATCTTTTCTGACTGGTATGGACGCACTGGTGAAATGCAGGAGTACCATTATAATTTGGTTTTGTTCAAGGAGATCAAGCGGTTTTGGAATTACAGAGGACAGCTTGGAGCGTTTGCAACATTTACAAATTTATTTGGAAATATTGTCATTTTCCTGCCATTTGGATTTTTTATGCCAATGGCGAGCAAATACAGAAGTTTTTGGGCAACTGCAGTGAACAGTCTGGCTTTGAGTCTTCTGGTCGAGACATTTCAACTGCTTACGAAAGTGGGATGTTTCGATGTGGATGATCTGGTGTTAAACACGTTGGGGGGAATATTAGGCTATATCACATTCATGATATGCAATACGATAAGGAGAAGATACAATGCGAAAAGAAAAGGGAAAAAATAAGGCAAAAGAAAGAAAAAAAAGAGCCAATCGCAAATATGGACAGGCAAAGCTGAAACACTCTAAAAAAGGGATACAGTCCTGTGTGATCGCGGGAATTGTATTGGTGGCATTGGCTGCAATGATTGTGATTGCATACATTAGTGCAGGGACTGCGGCGCCTTACATCGGAGGACTGGCACTTGTCACTCTTATTCTTACAGTGACTGGGTGCGTGCTTGCAGTGAGAGGGCTGAAAGAACGAGAGAAAAACTATCTTACATGTAAGATAGGAATTGGTTGCAACATATTCTTTATCATTGCATTTATTGCTATTTTTTGCAGGGGGCTATTTTAAATGAAAGAAATCAATGAACAGATTATAGAGCGGTATATGCTTTCAATAGAAAGAATCCGCAGAATCACAGAAGAAGAGACGACAGAAGTTTTATATAGAGACTATTTTCGGAAAGTATCCGAATTTATTTTGAAGATCAATGAGATTCGGGAACGTATGCAGGACAAGCCATTTGAACAGTGTACGCTCGACGAATTAAAAAGAGAGAATGAAAGTATCTATGCAGATGTTGTGGGAGACCAGTACGATACAAGTTATGCGAATCCGGCATATGCGGTTTCTTTGTTTGGAGAAGAAATCGGACAGCTTTTGAGTTTTTTATACACAGAGCTTCGCGGGGAGATCGCTTATGTGTATGAGCAGCAGGTGGAATATCTTGCAATCTGCAACGAATTATTTATAGAGATATATAATTGTTTTGAGGGGACATTGACACCGGATTACAAGGAACTCAAAGAGATTGTTTACTGGTATGCGAGTGATTACTGTGATGTATTTGTCGCTGACAGAATCGAAGAACAGTTGAATCCGGAATGTTCGTTTGCCGCAGATATCGTGACAAAAAGTAATTTAAACGATTTGCGTTATCTGTATCAGTATGGCGAATATGTGTCTGAGAATGAGTGGAAGACAGCGGAACATTTGAATACACTTCCACAGAAGACAATTGATCAGATGGCGGATGTATACACGGAAGGATATCGAATTGGATTCGTTAATGCGGGGATTGATCTGTCGAAAAAATCGGTTGTAAATATTCGTTATACACTTGGATTTGAGCGGGTAATCAAAAAAGCAATTGAAAATTTTGAAAAGATGGGACTAAGACCGACAATCTATCGGGCAGCAGTCAGTGTATTGACAAAGCGACAGCACTATAAAGTAGGATATTACGGAGCAATTGCAAATAAGCAGTATGAGTATGATCACAGACAGGATCAGGGGCTGTTTTTGGATAAGAAGTTCATGGAGAGAAAGCTCGATGTCATGAAAAATGCCTACGAGAAGTACAGAGAGCTTGCAGGAGAACATGCGGGACCGGCTGTTATGGAGATATTCGGTGAAGAGCCGTTTGCGCCGGTGCAAAAGCCGGAGTCAGTTGTGCTCACAGAAAAGCAGGAAAAATTATCGGTGCTGTTTGACAGCAAATCCGGACAGCTTACGAATCAGTATATCAAAGGGGATGAGCGCAGTTTTACGATTGTCGCTTATCCGGTACCGGAGATTGGAGCACAGTATAAAGAGATTTTTGATGAAGTCATTCGCATCAACACGTTAGATGCGAACGTCTATAAAAACGTACAACAGGCTTTGATTGATGCGCTGGATAAAGGTGAGTATGTGCATATTCTTGGGAAAGATAAAAATGAGACTGACTTAAAAGTACAGCTTTATCGTTTGTCAGACCCGGCGAAAGAGACTATTTTCGAAAACTGCGTGGCGGATGTCAATATTCCGGTCGGAGAAGTATTTACTTCGCCGGTACTGGAGGGGACAAACGGAGTGCTGAATGTAAGTAAAGTATATCTCAATGAATTGCAGTACCGTGATCTGAAGATTACATTTGAAAATGGAAAGATTACAGAGTATACATGCAGCAATTTCGAGGACGAGGAGCAATCGAAAAAGTATATCAAAAGCAATATTCTTCATAACCATGATACGCTGCCTCTTGGAGAATTTGCCATCGGAACGAATACAACTGCGTATGTTGTGGCAAAGAAATATCAGATTGAGGACAAGATGCCGATTCTGATCGCAGAAAAGATGGGACCGCATTTTGCTGTGGGAGATACATGCTATAGCTGGAGCGAGGAGAATAAATTGTATAATCCGGATGGAAAGGAAATTGTTGCGAAAGATAATTCGGTTTCAATACTTCGGAAAGAAGATGTGTCAAAAGCGTATTTCCAATGTCATACTGATATCACAATTCCGTATGAAGAGTTAGAAGAGATTGCGGTTGTGACCGAAAAAGGAGAGCGCATTATGTTACTGAAAGACGGCCATTTTGTGCTGTCTGGAACAGAGATTCTGAACGAGCCACTGAAGGAAGCTGGCGTGTAGAAAAGATGATAGAACCATATTTGTGATAAGCATTTATAATTATTCTTAACAAGTGGAGATGTTGACATCCTTGAAATGTATTAGTAAAATAACTTATAAATAGTGGAATATTTATTTTGATTACTTATAAATGAGACGAAGGAAGGAGAACAATTATGCCAAAGGTAGGAATTGTAATGGGTAGCGATTCTGACATGAAAGTAATGAGCAAAGCAGCTGACATGTTAGAAAAATTTGGAGTGGAATATGAGATGACAATTATCTCAGCACACCGTGAGCCGGATGTTTTTTATGACTATGCGAAATCAGCAGAAGAGAAAGATTTTAAAGTCATCATTGCGGGAGCAGGGATGGCGGCGCATCTTCCGGGAATGTGTGCGGCGATTTTCCCGATGCCGGTAATTGGAATCCCAATGTCAGGCAAGAATTTGGAAGGGGTAGATGCACTGTATTCAATTGTTCAGATGCCGCCTGGAATTCCGGTAGCAACTGTGGCAATCGATGGAGGTGCCAACGCAGCGATTTTAGCAGCAAAGATTCTTGCAACATCTGATCCTGAGCTGTTGGAGAGATTGAAAGCCTACACAAAAGAAATGAAAGAAACGGTACAGGCAAAAGCAGCAAAATTAGACGAGCTTGGACACAAAGAATATTTGAAACAAATGTAGAACACATATTGGAGGAAGTAAGATGGATTATAAGAACGCAGGCGTAGATATTGAAGCTGGTTACAAATCAGTAGAATTGATGAAAAAACATATTCAGCAGACAATGAGACCGGAAGTGCTGACAAATATCGGAGGATTTTCAGGAGCTTTTTCTATGGAGAAATTCAAAGATATGGAAAAACCAACTCTTGTATCCGGAACTGATGGTGTCGGAACAAAGTTAAAACTTGCTTTTATTTTAGATAAACATGATACAATTGGTATCGACTGTGTGGCAATGTGTGTGAATGATATTGCCTGTGCAGGAGGAGAACCATTATTTTTCTTAGACTATATTGCCTGCGGAAAAAATGAACCGGAGAAAATCGCTACAATCGTAAGCGGTGTCGCAGAAGGATGTAAACAGTCAGGCGCAGCGTTGATCGGTGGAGAGACTGCAGAAATGCCAGGTTTCTATCCAGTAGATGAATACGATCTTGCAGGATTTGCAGTTGGTGTGGTAGATGAAAAAGATCTGATCACAGGAAAAGAATTAAAAGACGGAGATGTGCTGATCGGTATGGCATCTTCAGGTGTTCACAGCAATGGATTTTCTCTGGTAAGAAAAGTGTTCGACATGAAAGAAGAGGCATTGAAGAGAGAATATGATTCACTTGGATGCTCGCTGGGCGAGGCATTGCTTGCTCCAACAAAAATTTATGTGAAAGCACTTCGCACAATCAAAGAATCTGGTGTGAAGATCAAAGCCTGCAGTCATATCACAGGTGGTGGTTTCTATGAAAACATTCCACGTATGCTCTGTGATGGGATGCACGCGGTTGTAAAAAAAGACAGCTATCCGATTCCGCCAATCTTTAAAATGTTAGCAGTGGATGGCGATATTGAAGAGACTATGATGTACAACACATTCAACATGGGACTTGGAATGATTCTTGCAGTTGATAAAGAAAATGTAGATAAGACATTAGAGGCAATCAAAGCAGCCGGCGAGGACGGATATGTAGTTGGTCATATTGAAGCCGGAGATAAAGGAGTTACTTTATGCTAAAAGTAGTTGTGCTGGTTTCCGGAGGCGGAACGAATCTGCAGGCGATTTTGGATGCGGTAGACAGCGGTGCGATCACGAACACAGAGATTGTGGGCGTGATCAGCAACAATAAGAATGCATATGCTTTACAGAGAGCAGAAGAAAAGGGAATTCCGAATGTCTGTGTCTCTCCGAAAGCGTTTGCGTCGAGAGCAGAGTTTAATCAGGCATTGTTAGATACCGTGGATCAGTTTCAGGCAGATTTACTGGTACTTGCAGGATTTTTGGTTGTCATTCCGGAAATGATGATCGAAGCTTACAGAAACCGTATTATCAATATCCATCCATCTCTGATTCCGGCATTTTGCGGAACTGGGTATTATGGTTTGAAAGTGCATGAGGCGGCACTTGAAAAGGGCGTAAAAGTCGTTGGAGCTACTGTGCACTTTGTGGATGAAGGAACCGATACCGGTGCGATCATTCTTCAGAAGGCTGTGGAAGTAAAACAGGGAGATACTCCTGAAATTTTGCAAAGAAGAGTGATGGAGCAGGCAGAGTGGAAAATTCTCCCACAGGCAATTGACCTGATCGCAAATGGAAAAGTGAAGGTTGTAGATGGCAAGGTAATGATAGAGGAAGAAGCATAGGAGGTCGCAATGAAAGTATTAATTGTTGGAAGCGGCGGAAGAGAACATGCGATTGCATGGAGTGTGGCAAAAAGTGATAAAGTAGAGAAAATTTATTGTGCACCTGGGAATGCAGGGATTGCACAGTATGCAGAATGTGTTGCAATCGGTGCGATGGAGTTTGAAAAACTGGCAGCTTTTGCAAAAGAACATGAAGTAGACCTTACAATTGTCGGAATGGATGATCCGCTTGTAGGTGGAATTGTAGATGTGTTTGAAAGCGAAGGATTAAGAGTGTTCGGTCCTCGTAAAAATGCGGCTATTTTGGAAGGCTCCAAAGCATTTTCAAAAGATTTGATGAAAAAATATAATATCCCCACAGCGGGATATGAAAACTTTGATGACGCAAAGAAAGCGCTTGCGTATCTTGAGACAGCGAAGTTCCCAATCGTGTTAAAGGCGGACGGACTTGCACTTGGAAAAGGTGTACTGATCTGCAACACATTGGAAGAAGCAAAAGATGGAGTACAATCCATTATGCTGGATAAGCAGTTTGGAACAGCAGGAAACACGATGGTCATCGAAGAATTTATGACTGGCCGTGAAGTGTCGGTACTTTCTTTTGTGGATGGAAACACAATCAAGACGATGACATCCGCGCAGGATCACAAACGTGCAATGGATGGAGACAAAGGTTTGAACACAGGAGGAATGGGAACATTTTCACCAAGCCCGTTCTACACAAAAGAAGTAGAAGAGTTCTGTAATAAATATATTTATCAGGCAACAGTAGATGCTATGAAAGCAGAAGGAAGAGAATTTAAGGGAATTATTTTCTTTGGATTGATGCTGACAGAGGATGGACCGAAAGTATTGGAATACAATGCAAGATTCGGAGATCCGGAGGCACAGGTTGTACTTCCTCGTATGAAAAATGATATCATCGAAGTTGTGGAGGCATGTATTGACGGAACATTAGATCAGATTGATCTTCAGTTTGAAGACAATGCGGCTGTGTGTGTTGTGCTTGCATCAGAAGGATATCCGGTGAAGTATGACAAAGGACTTCCAATCAGTGGACTGGAAGAATTTGAAAAACACGACGGATATTATTGCTTCCATGCGGGAACAAAGTTTGAAGGCGATAAGATCGTGACAAACGGCGGACGTGTTCTCGGGGTGACTGCAAAAGGAAAAGATTTGAAAGAAGCACGCGAAAACGCTTACAAAGCGACAGAGTGGGTGCAGTTTGCAAACAAATATAAGAGAAATGATATCGGAAAAGCGATAGATGAAGCGTAACTCTTTGATGGGGACGAAGTTTTTATAAAACTTCGTCCTTGCTTTTTCCGGAGATGATATTGTCTGAGAGTCAAAATAAAATAGAAAGTTGACAGAAGTAGGCGAATGCTATAATATCTATATAACAATCAGAAGAAAAAAGGTGAAAAAGATGCTTATAGAAATTGATTTTAACAGTGATGAGGCAATTTATATTCAATTGCGCAATCAGATTATTATGGGGATTGCTACGTCTCAGATACAGGAAGGAGATACACTTCCTTCCGTGAGACAATTGGCGGAAAATATCGGGATTAATATGCATACAGTGAATAAGGCGTACAGTGTGCTACGAGAGGAAGGTTTCCTGCAGCTTGACCGAAGAAGAGGAGCCGTAATTGCGCTTGACATTGATAAGATACGGGCGATGGAAGATATGAGAAGATATCTGCGCGTGGCACTTGCCAAGGCGCATTGTCATAATATTACAAAGGAAGACATCTACGAGCTGGTAGATGAGATTTATGAAGATTATAAATAGGTAGCAGGAGGAGATAGATGCAGAAAGATTTTACAAAACAGGCTGCGAAAGTATTAGAGACAGCAAGGGCGCTTGCAAAAAAATGGAACCATCCATATGTGGGGACAGAGCATCTGCTGCTTGCTTTGAGAAGAGAATTTACAGGTGTTGCAGGCCAGATTCTTGCGGCTAACAAAGTGGAAGAAGAAAAGATTACAAAAGTGATCGAGGAACTGATTTCTCCGGGAACTGAGATGCAGACGAAGAGAACATTGGAGTTCAGCCCGAGACTGGTATATCTTTTGGATAATGCGCTTTTGGAAGCAGTGCGATTATCTTCTGAGAAGATAGGAACAGAACATATGCTGCTTGCCATGTTAAAAGATGTAGACTGCGTGGCAACAAGAACATTGGTGACATTGAATGTGAATCTTGGCAAAGTGCAGGAGGGAATATTGGAAGTCATCGGAGTGAATCCGAGAGAATATATGGAGGACACCAGAGAGGACAAAAATGGTCGTAACAGTGTACTTGCACAGTACAGTACAGATTTGACGGCGCAGGCAGAAGAAGGAAAATTAGATCCGGTAATTGGAAGAGAGTCTGAGATAGAAAGACTGATGCAGATTTTAAGCAGACGGACAAAAAATAATCCGTGTCTAGTGGGAGAACCTGGTGTTGGAAAGACAGCAATTATCGAAGGGCTGGCGAACCAGATTGCAACGGGAATTGTGCCGGATGGTATGAAAGATAAACGGATTGTGACGCTGGATTTATCAGGAATGATAGCGGGATCCAAATACCGTGGAGAGTTTGAGGAACGGATGAAACGATTGATCCGGGAAGTGAAATCTGCCGGAAATATTATTTTATTTTTAGATGAGGTGCACACGATGATTGGTGCAGGAGGCGCCGAAGGTGCGATTGATGCATCAAATATTCTGAAGCCATCTCTTGCAAGAGGAGAACTGCAGCTGATCGGGGCGACGACAATTGTGGAATATCGGAAATACATTGAGAAAGATGCTGCTTTGGAGAGACGCTTTCAGCCGATCACAGTGGAAGAACCGACAAATGATCAGTGTGAACGTATTTTAGAGGGAATCAAGGGAAAATACGAGAGTCATCATCATGTGACAATTGAGGAAGGCGCGTTAAAAGCGGCGGTGACTTTGTCAAGCCGTTATATCAATGATCGTCATCTTCCGGATAAGGCGATTGATGTGCTTGACGAGGCGTGTTCGAAGGTAAGTCTTGCCGGATTTAAAGTACCGGACAGCCTGACAAGACTGGAACAGACATTGCAGGAAATCTCACTGGAAAAAGAAGAAAAGATTAAAAATGGAGATTTTGCAGAAGCATCATTGCTGCACAAAGAACAGGAGAGTGTGGAAAAAAAATTAGAGAGTGTGAAAAGACGTTTTCATTCGAACAATGCAAAGCGGAACCTGGTTGTCACTGAGGCGGATATCGAATCTGTTGTATCTTCCTGGACGAAAATTCCAGTGCAGAAGCTGGCGGAGACAGAAAGCGCAAGATTGAAAAAGCTGGAGCAGACGCTGCATAAAAGAGTAATCGGACAGGAGGAAGCGGTGAGTGCGGTTGCAAGAGCGGTGAAACGTGGGCGTGTCGGACTAAAAGATCCAAAGCGCCCGATAGGTTCGTTCTTGTTTTTAGGTCCGACAGGAGTCGGAAAGACAGAACTTTCCAAGGCACTGGCAGAAGCTTTGTTCGGCGATGAAAATGCGATGATTCGCGTAGATATGTCAGAATATATGGAAAAACACAGTGTATCGAAGATGATTGGCTCACCACCGGGGTATGTAGGTCACGACGATGGCGGACAATTGAGTGAGAAAGTTCGCCGAAATCCGTACTCAGTGGTACTGTTTGATGAGATTGAAAAGGCACATCCGGATGTATTTAACATTTTATTGCAGGTGCTGGATGACGGGCATATCACAGATTCGCAGGGAAGAAAAGTAGATTTTAGAAATACAGTCATTATTATGACTTCCAATGCAGGGGCAAAAGCAATTGTCGATCCGAAGAAATTGGGATTTGTAACAAAAGAAGATGCCGCCGGCGATTATAAAAAGATGAAGGCGAATGTGATGGACGAGGTGAAATTACTGTTCCGTCCGGAATTTTTGAACCGAATTGATGAGATTATTGTATTCCATTCATTGACAATCGATCACATGAAAAAGATTGTTGGGTTGATGTGCAAAGAATTGATCAGACGTGTGAAGAACCAGATGAATATCACATTGACGATTCGAGATTCTGCAAAAAAATATATTGTGGAAAAGGGCAATGACCAGAAATATGGTGCAAGACCGTTGCGGCGTGCAATGCAGACGGAACTGGAAGATAAGCTTGCCGAGGCAATATTAGACGGAGAGATTTGCGAAGGAATGGATGTGGAAGTGGGAGTATCTAAAAAAGAACTAAAATTTTTCACAAAAGACACAAAAAACTAGCAAAAT
>OLWE01000394.1_pt1 | contig 27730 bp, 27 predicted proteins | sample 1673591 | NCBI WGS metagenome assembly OLWE01 (sample SAMEA103958116, study PRJEB25191) | human gut metagenome | biome: human-associated habitat [ENVO:00009003]; feature: intestine environment [ENVO:2100002]; material: feces | place: Germany | collected 2013/2015 | reverse complement strand
GCTCAATCACCATCATAAGTGATTGAGCGTTTTGTGCGCAAACTTAATGACATTGCTCATAAAGGGAGCATATCAGAGATTGGCTGCTGCTCTGCCTTATTTCTTTTCTGCGTTCGCCTTTTCCAGGTTGATCTGGCGGCGGTTCTTGACGGCGTCTTCCATCGGGTGGATCTCGCCGGCGGCCTGCAGGGCCATTTTGGTCAGCAGCGGACCGACCAGTTCGTAGATGAGGATGGCGAACAGCGTGATGTTGCGGATGAGGTCGCCCTCCGCGCCGAGCTGGCGCGCCGTCACGCACATGCCGAGCGCGACGCCGGCCTGCGGCAGCAGGGTGATGCCGAGATATTTGCAGATCTGCGGCTCACATTTCATGAGCTTTGCGGAGTAGTGCGCGCCGAGATACTTGCCAAGCGAGCGCGTCAAAATATACACAACGCCGATGAGAACGATCATACCGTCTTTGAACACGCCCAGATCCAGCCCTGCGCCGGAGATGACGAAGAACGCCGCGAACAGCGGACTCGTCCACCGGTCGGCCTTTTCCATGATTTCACCCGACAGCGGGCAGAGGTTGCAGAACAGCGTGCCGAGCATCATGCATGTCAGAAGCGACGAGAAGCCGATCGTGACCGGGCCGATCTTGAATTCCGCCATGGCCAGCGCCGAGGTCAGGAAGACGAAGGCGATGGTCATGTTCAGGCGGTTCGTGTTGGAGTTGAACAGCTTTTCCAGCTGCGTCAGCACCCAGCCGCCGAGCGCGCCGAGCGCCAGCGAGCAGACGATCTCGATGAGCGGATCGACGACGATGGAGATCACGTCGAACGAGCCGGTATTGAGCGCCTTCGCAATGCCGAACGACACCGCGAACACTACCAGACCGACTGCGTCGTCCAGCGCGACGATCGGCAGCAGCAGGTCGACCAGCGGGCCCTTGGCCTTATACTGCCGGACAACCATCAGCGTGGCGGCCGGGGCCGTCGCTGTGGCGATGGCGCCGAGGGTGATAGCCTGCGCGATGGAGAGCTTGCCGCCCGTCGCGAGCGAGATGGCGACGAGCGCGATATCGACCACGAACGTTGCGGCCAGCGCCTGCAAAACGCCGATGACGAACGCCTGCTTGCCGGTATGCTTGAGCTCCGACACGCGGAACTCGCTGCCGATGGAGAACGCGATGAAGCCCAGCGCGACCTCGGAGATCAGAGACAGGCTGTCCACAGCCTCCTGCGTCGGAAAGCCGAGCCCCTCGATGCCGAGAAGACCCAGGCAGTACGGGCCGATGAGCACGCCCGCGACCAGATACGCCGTCACCGACGGCAGCTTCAGGGGCTTTGCAACACGGGTCATCAGCAGACCCACGAGGACTGCAACAGAGAGTGACAATAAGGTACGCATGATGGAATTCCTTCATTTCTTCATTTTTTGTCTCCATCATTATACGCACCTTTCAGCAAAATGCAAGGTCAAATCGTGAATTGTTCAGGTATAAGAACATGGAATCAGACACAAACTACACATCTTTGCAAACAGGCTTCTGCTGCGCCGGGACATTCAGCAATCGCAATGCCGATGCAATCATCGCCGTTTATCCCTTTACACCACAGCCGGCAATTTCGCAGGCGGTAACCGGTATCTCGGACGTACCGGTCTTTGTCGGCGTCGGCGGTGGGATCACAGGCGGAGACCGCTCTGTCCGGCTGGCGATTGAGGCGGAAAATCAGGGAGCTTTCGGGGTCGTCGTCAATGCGCCGATTTCCAATGAAGTCATTTCCCGCATCAAGGAGGTTGTCGACATCCCTGTGATTGCGACAATCGTTTCCGACCAGATGGACATCCGCAGCCGGATCGAGGCCGGGGCTGATTTTCTCAATGTGTCCGGCGCGGCGGCGACGCCGCAGATCGTGCGCCGCATCCGTGCGCAGTTTCCGAACATTCCGATTCTTGCAACCGGAGGACCGAACGATGAAACGATCCTGGAGACCATCCACGCCGGTGCAAACGCGATCACCTGCTCTCCGCCCAGCAATGGAGAACTTTTTGCTGCGATCATGCAAAAATACTGCGGAAAACTATAAATATAGCGTTTGAAAGCTGCCGGTAGTACACCGGCAGCTTCTCTGTTATCTATCGCACGCGCGGGGCTGTTCCGGCCCCGTGTGCTGCATCATTCTGACTGACCCTGCTCCTCCAGATAGCGGCACGCCGCAAGCGCAGCTGCTGCACCATCCGAAACAGCGGTTGTGAGCTGACGCACCTGCTTTTTGCGTCCGTCTCCGGCTGCAAAGACACCCGGCAGGCTTGTTTCTGTATCCTCACCCGCCAGATAATACCCGTTCTCTACCGCAACGGCTTCCTGAAAAGGAGCACTCTGCGGGGCCTGACCGACTGCGATGAACAGACCGTCCATATCCAGCCGCTCCGTCTCCTCGGTTTCGAGATTCAGAAGCTCCACACCTTGCAGGACATCTCCATGCCGAAGAAGCTTCTGTACCGTATAGTTCCGAAGGATCCGGATATTCTCCTGCCGCTCCGCACAGCTAACCAGATGAGGGCTTGCGCGGAAGGCGTTACGCCGATGGATAAGCGTGACGCTGCGGCAGGTGTTTGCCAGGAGCAGTGCATCCTGAACTGCCGTATCTCCGCCGCCCACGACCGCAACGTCCAATCCCTCATAAAACGCGCCGTCGCAGACAGCGCAGTAGGATACGCCGCAGCCGGTAAGCGTCGTTTCCCACGGAAGATCTAGCCGTCGGTGCGCCGCGCCAGTCGCAAGAATCACCGTTTTTGCCTCTCGAACGCCGTCTGTGCAGAGGACCCGGAAGCCCGCCGGCGTTTTCTCAAGCCCCACCGCCTCTGTATAAACGATCTCCGCGCCGAATGTGCACGCCTGTTCGGTCATCTGCCGGGCAAGTTCTGTGCCGGAAACCGAAGGAATGCCCGGATAGTTTTCCACCAACGGCGCGGATATGATCTGCCCGCCGGTCGATCCTCTCTCCAGAACAGCCACACGCTTACCGGCACGGGCAGCATAAATTGCCGCCGTCAGACCAGCAGGGCCGCCGCCAACGATCAGGATCTCATACATTTGCGTTCTCCTTTGCGGCAATAAACTCCCGCACACCGCTCACGCCGGTCCACTTCTGCCCGCCGGATACCAGCGTCGGTGCCTGCCGGATGCCAAGGGCGCGGACGGTGTCGCGGTTCTCCTCTGCAAACCGCACCGTATAGCGGATGTCTGCCGCATCCAGCAGCTGCTCTGCCTGCTTGCAGTTCGGGCAGGTCTTTGTCGCAAACAGTTCTGGTATTTCATTCAACAGCTCTGCCTGCCGCTCCGCTTTCGGCTCCTGTTTCCGGACGCCGCTATGCGTCAGCTTCGATGCACCGATGTCATACGTTCTGCGATCCTTGAATTCCTGCGCTTTGCCATCGTTCCAGTTCTGCACGGGGCGGTAATAACCGGTGATACGGCTGTAGACCTCTGCTTTCTCGCCGCAGAAGGGGCAGACCGGCTGCTCTCCTGCAAGATAGCCGTGGTTCTTACAGACGGAGTAGGTCGGCGACAGCGTGTAATACGGTAGGCGGTAATTCTCCGCGATTTTCCGAACGAGGCTTGCCGCCGCCTTCCAGTCCGGCAGCTTTTCTCCGAGGAAGGCATGGAATACCGTGCCGGAGGTATAGAGCGTCTGCAGTTCATCCTGTACATCGAGCGCGGAGAAGATATCCTCTGTGTATCCGACCGGCAGATGGCTGGAGTTCGTGTAATACGGCGTGCCGTTTTCATTCGCCGTGATGATATCAGGGTAGAGCATTTTGTCGTGCTTTGCAAGGCGGTAGGCTGTAGATTCTGCCGGAGTAGCCTCCAGATTGTAGAGATCTCCGTACTGCTCCTGATAGTCGCTCAACCGCTGCCGCATATGGTTCAGTACGTCTTTGGCAAACGCCTGCGTCTCCGGGTGGGTCAGATCTTTCCGGAGCCATTTCGCGTTCAGCCCCGCCTCATTCATGCCGACAAGGCCGATCGTCGAAAAATGATTCTCAAACGTGCCGAGATAGCGTCTGGTATAGGGGTAGAGCCCACCCTCCATCAGCTTCGTGATGACCATGCGCTTCGTCTTGAGCGAACGGGCGGCAATGTCCATCAGCTTGTCGAGCCTCCGGTAGAAATCCGCCTCGCCTTCGGCAAGATACGCGATCCTCGGCAGGTTGATCGTCACAACGCCGACCGAACCGGTCGACTCGCCGGAGCCGAAGAAGCCGCCGGATTTTTTGCGCAGCTCCCGCAGATCAAGCCGCAGGCGGCAGCACATCGAGCGCACGTCGTTTGGCTCCATGTCGGAGTTGATGTAGTTGGAGAAATACGGCGTGCCGTATTTGGCCGTCATTTCAAACAGAAGCCTGTTGTTTTCCGTTTCGCTCCAGTCGAAATCCCGGGTGATGGAGTAGGTCGGGATGGGGTACTGGAAGCCCCGCCCATTCGCATCGCCCTCGATCATCAGCTCGATGAAGGCTTTGTTCACCATGTCCATTTCCTTCTGACACTCGCCGTAGGTGAACGGCTGCTCCTGCCCGCCGACGATGGCAGGAAGGTTTGCCATATCCTTCGGCACCGTCCAGTCGAGCGTGATGTTGGAAAACGGTGCCTGCGTACCCCAGCGCGACGGCGTATTGACACCGTAGACGAACGACTGCACACACTGCTTGACCTCACGCTGCGTCAGTTTATCCACGCGGACGAAGGGCGCGAGATAGGTGTCAAACGAGGAAAATGCCTGCGCGCCTGCCCACTCATTCTGCATGATGCCGAGGAAGTTCACCATCTGGTTGCAGAGCGTGGAAAGGTGGGACGCCGGAGAGGAACTGATCTTTCCCGGTACGCCGCCAAGCCCCTCCTGGATGAGCTGCCTGAGGCTCCATCCAGCACAGTAGCCGGTGAGCATGCTGAGGTCGTGCAGGTGCAGCTCTGCATTCCGATGCGCCTGTGCGATCTCCGCGTCATAAATTTCGCTCAGCCAGTAATTCGCCGTGATCGCGCCGGAGTTGGACAGGATCAGGCCGCCGACGGAATACGTGACCGTGGAATTCTCCTTCACGCGCCAGTCGTTGATCCGGAGATAATTGTCCACCAGCTCCTTATAATTGAGCAGGGTGCTTCCGACGTTGCGCAGCTTTTCCCGCTGCTTGCGGTAGAGAATGTAGGCCTTTGCCACATCCGAATAGCCCGCTTCGCTCAGAACGCGCTCGACGCAGTCCTGAATATCTTCGACTGAGATCAGCTCATTCCGGATCTTCGGCTCAAACTCCGCCGTGACACGCAGAGCCAGCAGCTCGATCACGCTCGGATGCTGCTGCCGGCCAACGGCCTCAAAGGCTCTTGTGATGGCATTGCCGATCTTGGCAATGTGAAATTCTGTGATGCTTCCGTCTCTTTTTGTTACCCGGTACATAGCTGATCCTCCTCTGTGCGCCTTCGAGTGAAACGAAATGGGATGCCGCGCCTTGCGCTGCATCCCATTCTAACCTGAAAGCTTGTGGTTTGTCAATGGTTTTATACAATATATTGTGTTTATTTGAAATATCGATAACAACATATTGTTATTCATATCCCCCGGATCTCCACAGCGGGTATCTTGGGCCGTACCAGCTCCGCCCAGCAATGAAGCTGCATTTCAGATGGAGCGCTGAGGCCTGCCCGCAGGACCGTATCGCGCGGCTGGAAGCGCTGGATATAGTACCGCCTTGCGCCTGCGAGCCAGTCTGCAAGGCTTAGAAACGAGGCATCGTCGTGAAGCTCTGCTACGGCAGTTGTCCGAAATTCGTAGTCTACGGTGTCGCGCAGCAAAAATGAGACGCTTTTATCAATGGGCATAAGGTCAAGCTCCACCGCGCCAACGGTTTGTGCGTAGCGTACGGGGCTGTTTTTGACGTCCATGGCAACATAGTCTGCCAGCCCTGCACGCACAACTGCCTCCAGCTGCTCCGGAAACGCGCCGTTCGTGTCCAGCTTGATCGCATAGCCCAGCGCCTTGATCTTTTCCAGCAGAGCGGGAAGCTCCGGGCGCAAAAGCGGCTCTCCGCCGGTAACGGCAACACCGTCGAGAAGCCCCTGCCGTTTTTTCAAAAACACCAGCAGCTCGTCTTCGTCCATGCCGTCTTCGTCCGCTGCGGTGAGCAGCGGCGCGTTATGGCAGAACGGGCAGCGGAAGTTGCAGCCAGACAAAAACACCGTACAGGCCGTCCGCCCTGGATAATCCAGCAGCGTCAGCTTTTGAAGTCCCTGAATCCGCATTCGTCCCCATCCTCTCTTTCTGTCTTCGACGCCGAAGCGGCGCCCTGCTCCGCATTTTCCGCTTCCGCCCTCAGCGTGCTTCGGCGCTCGCGCCTTTGCAGCAGCCATGCACTGAGACTTCCCTTCGTCGCCGGATACGGAAACAGCTTGACATTGACCAGCCACGCGATCGACACGCCCACGACCGTCTGTACGGCCCGCATCAAAGAGCGTAGATAGACGCTGCTCTCAAAATGGCTGATTATCAAAATGACCGCGATCGAGGCGGAAAGCCCGCAGTAATCGCGGCAGTTCGCCCACTCCGCCACGCAAAGCACCGCAAGCGTTCCGGCCAGCAAAATTACGATCTCATACCAGCCCTTTTCCCACATCATATGCTCTGTGTTCCGGAGCAGATCCGTCAAAAGCAGAAACGGCATCCCGACGCCAATGGCGATCAGCGTCGCCCAAATACGCTTTTTCCCGTTTTCTTTCGTTTTCTTGGAGGACTCCCGGATCTCGATCATCGCGTAAATATAGATGAAGAGTGGGTGCGTCTCCAGTTCCGGCAGCACCAGACGAAGCAACTGCCAGAAGCAAAAGCCCAAAAACATTGCAAAAATGCTCTTCAGCTTTCGCCGGCCGATATGCAGATGGTGGTTTTCCCGGTTCCCGAATGCTAAAACAGGCACAATCTCGTCTTGACGTTGATCCTGCTTCATCTCAGGGCCACGCTCCTTTCCCGTTCAACTATTATTAAGACAATATCTCAATTATGGATTATAGCACAGGACCGGGCATGATTGCAAGGAGGACGTCCCACCAGGCGCAAAACGGACGCTCCGCTCACGCCGGACCGTGCCGCAGCCGCGGCGGAACCTCAGTCAGAAACGGCGTGATCGCCTGCCGGTACATCTGCTCGACGAACCGGATCACGCTCTGCTGGTCAAACCGGTCATACCCGTCCAACACGACGCTCAGAAGTCCGTTCGACAGGCAGAGATAGAGCATCTCCAGCTCGTCTGCGGACGCATTTTTCAGGGTCTTTCGCCACGCGGAAATGCTCAGATCGTGCGCATATGCGATCATCCGGTGAATCAGCTCCGTACTTCGACGCCCGAACAGCAAGACACGGCAGACCGCCTCGTTTTCCTGAATGATCCGGTAAAGCCCACCCACAAGCCCCGCAATATCAAACGAGTGTATATAGCTCTGCATAGATCGTTCAAACTGCCCAAACAGTTCCTCCTCGATGCTCTCCAGCAGGTCAAAGCAGTCGGAATAATGGGCGTAAAAGGTCGCGCGGTTCAGTTCTGCTCGTTCGCAAATCTCCTTGACGGTGATTTTGTTGACAGGCTTGTGCTGCATCAACTCCAGCAGTGCTTTTTTCAGCACCATCTTGGTGTATTTCACTCTCGCATCCGTCTTCATTGCGCCTCCACAAAAAGTTTACAAATTAAGCCGACAGTTTGGCAGGATATGTTGCTGTTCTTTCAGCTTTCGGCAAACTGTCTATGGTGTTTCCGGTTGCTTGTATTATACTATAATTGTGAAAGATAATCAACATCTGTATGATTACCAAAGGAGGATGTGTGATGTATCAAAATTACCTGATCACCGGTGCAACCGGCTTTCTCGGAAGAGCCGTACTTCAGCTTCTGCTGGCACACAGCTGCCGCGTTCTGGCGCTGGTCATGGACAAAGACCCGCTTGCTTATACGATTCCGGAAAATGTGACTGTGTTCTGCGGTGATCTCACAGACAAAGATACCCTGCGCAGCTTTTTTGCCGCAGGCGGAGATAGCTTCTGCGTGCTGCACTGTGCAGGCATTGTATCCATTGCCTCAAAGCCGGACGAGGCGATCTACCGCGTCAATGTGCAGGGTACGCGGAACATCGTCGATCTGAGCCGGGAATTTGGCGCTGGGCGGCTGATCTACGTCAGCTCCGTCCATGCGATCCCGGAGAAGCCCGCACCGGAAACGATCACGGAACCAGACCGATTCGCGCCGGACGAGATCCTCGGCGATTACGGAAAAAGTAAGGCCATGGCAAGCGCTCTGGTCCTTGAGGCGGCTCAAAACGGTCTGAATGCCAGCGTGGTTCTGCCATCCGGCATTATCGGTCCCGGCGATCTGGCGCGCGGAAATATGACCCGGATGCTGCTTGCCTTCTGCCGAGGTCAGTTGCCACTCGGCGTCAACGGCGGATATGACTTCGTTGACGTGCGGGATGCCGCGGTCGGCGTCCTCGCCTGCGCAGAGCGTGGGAAAGCGGGGGAATGCTATATTCTTTCCGGGCATTACACAAGCATTCAGGACATGTTTGCCTTGACAGCCTCCCAGCTTGGTAGAAAAGCACCTAAGCTCTGTGTGCCCGCCACGCTGGCAAGCTGCGCCGCGCCCGTTTTTGAGAAGATTGCTCAGCTCCGAGGGGAGCGTCCCTTTTTCACCCCCTATGCCATCGCCGTGCTCCGCTCCAACGGGCGTTTTTCAAATGCAAAAGCAACTGCCATGCTTGGCTACCACGCACGCCCACTCAGAGAAACGCTCCAGAGCATGATTCTCTGGTTTCAGGGGCAGAATCTGATTTCTCCTGCTCTCTAAACGGCATGTGCCCGACCTTCGCTCTTAAACCCGGTCGCCATCATGTTGCTTTTTCTGGAGATGGAAAGGAACGCCTGGATCAGCCCAATCAAGCCGCCTGCAATCGCTGCGCACAAAACAGCCAAAAACAGGCTTCCGCTCCCGGCTGCTACGGCAAAGCCTACCCGTTCCTTGAATCCCTGCTCGAGGACAAGCAGCATGTGTCTGGATACATTCCCGTGGATGAGCTGCTAAAAGCGGAACAGGCATGACCGAGATCATGCCTGTTCCAAGAAATTTGATTTTACTGTCTTACCAGCAGGGGTCCTTGCCCCACCTTCTTTTCTGTTAAAAGTGCAATTTGTACGACAACTTGCCAGTTTTTCAAAAGATGTCTGTCTGTAATCTGCTTGTTGCCGCCAGTCCAGCTTTTATCCAGCAGGAATCTGCGGCCGCTCGGAATGGGCGGCAGCTTGCCTTTTATCAAATCATGCTGACATGTCAGTGTCTCTGTGATTGCTTTTTCCGCCGCTGTCCCCTATAATTGAAAGGGAAGCGGTATGCAAGCTGCAAACTCAGAAGCGAAAGGAGCGCAACGTCATGCAGTGCTCGCCGCCAACTTCGAAGAACACGCTCTCGCGTCCCCTTCGAAAGCATTGGATGCCTTATGCCGAGCTGCAAAGGCGCAAAGCTGATGGACGGCAAGGTCTTCAAGGGCAGCGTCGGGCATCAGGAGCTTGCGGCATGGGTTGATGGACTTGGACTTTGAAAAGAGTACAAATCGGAATTTGTGGAGGTGCCTTATGCTATTAGCAATTCATCTTGTAATGATAATGGTGTTTGTTATCCTTGGAGTTATCTTTTTAAACGGAAAAGGTGCTTTTTTGATTGCCGGTTACAATACCACCTCAAAAGCCGAAAAACAAAAAACTGATGAAAAGAAGTTGTGTAGCTTCATGGGAAAAATGATGTTTATATTGGCCGGGTGTTGGCTCGTCATTGCTTCCAGCGAGATTTTCAAAGCGATGTGGCTGCTCTGGGTAGGTCTTTGTCTGTTTTTTGTCGTATGTGTCGGTGCGGTCATCTATATGAATTCCGGAAACCGATTCAAACGATAAATTCAAGTTTAACGAACAGGAGATGATCGCATGAAAATCCTATATGAACTATCTTGGCTATGGGAAACGCTGGGCATTGCACTTGTGGCTGCAGCTGTCTGCATGGCTTGCGCTGCACTGATTGGCAAGGCAGCAAAGAAGAAACTCGGCAAAAAGGTGTTGGCAGTCATAGGGGCTGCTGCATTTGTGGGCGCGATTCTGGCGGTCATTCTGATCGCCCGGACACCGATGCCGCTTTGACAGGATATCCGGGATGATATGATTCTGGATAACAGGTATTTATATGAGATTCTGACCGAGGGAAAATATCCGGAAAGAATCCCGCTGGACAAGCTGCTGACCGGCGAAGAATAAGCGTCTGAGAAGACTTTAACAAAATCGCAGAAACGCAAAAAGCGATATTTGACGGGAAATAAGCGTGGCAAGAATCCATATGTATCAGGCACTTGAAACCATAAAGATTGAAACAGGCAATCAGACGGTACAGGAGATTCCTGATGAAATCTCCTGTAATAGAAGCTCCAATTTGTCAAGCAGAGCTTGCGTCGGAGTCATAAGCTGCGGATACCACACGGGAGAGAATCGCAATCAGATTCTCTCCCGTGTGGTATTTCCGCTCTATTCTCTGGGCGGCATTCTGCCGCAGGAATGCTTCTCCGGGCAAAAACCGATGGCTCTGCACTTTGGCATGAAGTAATGGCTGACTGTGTAGTCCCACTCCTCCGAGTAACCGCTCAGCTCCCGACAGAGGTCGCTGAACAGTGCGCGGTATTCGTGATATGCACGGCTGCACATCCTCTGGCGCGACATATCCATGAGATTCCGCAGGTTGTGCTTGCAGACGATCCTCGTCTCCATGCCGAGCGGCAGCCCCATCGCGGAATCCTCGCGCGGGACGCCGAGCTCGTCCAGCCGGGCAAGATGCTTCTGGATTTCCGCCATCAGTTCATCGTAGACCGCCTTTGCGGCCGAACGCTCCGCAATGCTGGCCGGCGTCACATAGTCAAAGCCATGCTCATAGTTGATATAGCGCGTGCTGGCCTGCAGCCGCGTCGGCTGGCCGCCGATGTGCGTGTACCACTCCCGGATCACCCTTGCCGAATATCCCTCCAGCGTCAGATAGACATCCGGAAACTCAAACGTTCTTCCATGCCCGCTCTCCAGACAGTCCAGCCCTCTGCGATAGTTCTTTTTTTCATCCGCGGTGTCCGCACCCCAGCAGATCCCCGCCTCAAAACCGATCATCGTGATCGGGTTCTTGCATGTATAATTCTGGATGGTGATTTTCCCCATTGTTCATTCCTCCTGTTCTGCCCCAATGCCGTTATGCAATTCTGACAAGCCCCCAGCTGATCCAGTCCCATGCGCTTTCCCGTCCGCTCCGTTCAGTGATGACAAGCCGCTGCTGTTCGTCAAACTGCCACGTGGCGGCATCCAGACCGATATCCGAGGCCATCCAGGCCGGGCGAAAGTTCTTTCCCGTCCAGTCGTAAATATCAATATGCTGCGACCAGCCCCAGTCCGGTCCGGTTTTCCAGAACGGCCGGCTTTTTCCGAACCGCCCCCATCGCCAGACGAGGAGCAGCAGCTCCGGCGCTCCGTCATGGTCGATATCGCACCAGAGCAGGCTCTGCACCTTCTGTCCTGCCGCCGAGCGCCAGATCTCACTTCCGTCAGAGACTGCACGAAGCGTTTTTCTGTGCAGACTGAGCTGCTCCGGGCCTTCCTCCGCCGTACAGAAACAGTCTGCCTCCTGCCAGACGATCCAGCGCGGCAGGAAACAGCCCAGCCGCCAGAGGAGCAGGCCTGCGCCGCAGACAGCCGCCAGCACCGGAAGCAGGAGCCATTTTCTCACCCCTGCACCCAATAGCTTTGCGTCCACCCCGGCTTCTCCGGCGTTTCATCCTGATGGAAGCGCCCGTCCGGCGACATCCATTCGCCGATCATCTGCCGCCATTCGGTATCCGTCAGACGCGCCGACAGCGGCTGACGGAACTGATAGAAGTTATAGACGACGCCGGAGGCAATGCGGAGCGTCCCATCCACCGGCAAGATCACATAGATCTGCGCCGGGCGGCCGTTCGCAGCCTGTAAGACCGTTCCGTTCGGATCCGTTGCGATATCCGTCACCAGAGACGCCGGGATCTCCCGTGCGTCGAGATACTCCGCATCTGTCCGGTCTTTGACAGCTTCGATCCAGAAATGCTCCAGCGTGCCGCCGTATTCCCGGATGAGGTCATACTCCTCATCCGACAGCCGCTCATTCCGCAGCTCCTTCCGGCTGATCGTCTCAAGGCTCCGCGCGAGCGAAGCGAGGCGTGTCAGATTTTCGCGGTCGGCAGGATCCAGAATTCCATATACCTGAAGCCCGGCTGCCGTCTGCTCTGCCAGCTCCGCGAACCGGCGATAGACCTCCGTCTCCGGTTCCACATAGCCGCGGTCGTCCAGCTCCTCCGGAGGGCCGCCGCCCATCTCCGCCATCACCTGCTTGCCATAGAGTACCGTGTCGTGCTTGAGTTCCGTAAAGCTGCCCGCGTAGGTTTCCAGCGCCTTCTTTTTCCACTGCTCCGTCGTCATGAACGACGGGTATCCGGCACCCTTTTCCACCAGAAGAGGATTGAGCGTGTACAGCCATCCCGCGTAGAGGCTCGCCGACCACAGCTCCTCCGGCGCGCTGCGCACCGCGCTTCGGAGCATCTGCATCTGCTCCGGGTAGTGTGCGTAAGCCGTATCGCCCTGCTGCGTCAGAATGGACAGCGCCGTCTCAGAGCCGAGCGCCGCCGGCATATCCAACACATCCGGCAGCATCCGCCGTTCTCCCTGTGCGTTTTCCCTGACCTTGTTGAACACCAGCTGCTGCATCACGGCGGCATCCAGCGTAAAACGCTGCCCCATGAAGCGGAAGCCCTTTCCTGCCTGTGCCAGATCGACGGTTCCCTCCGGGTCGATCACCGGGATGGAGTTGATCTGCGGCGCAGCAAGCGTCCTGATCTGTTCAGTATAGTGTTGATAGGCAGTCTCATCCGAGCGCAGCAGTTCCGTGTCTGGAATGGTGCCGTAGGCAGCCTCGATTGCCGGCAGATACTCATAATAGCCAAGATCGTCGCTGACACCCGCAAAGAATGAGGTCACGGTGTAGAGCTTTTCCCAGCTGTCCGACGCTGTGTCGTGCAGCGCCAGTGTGATCAGCAGCGCCGTGCGGTTCATATCCTCCTTCTTCTGCGTGAAATTGATCTGCCCGTACCACATCATCGCGCGGAAATACGCCTCCAGCGTCTCGTCGCCTTCATAGTAGCCGCGCGGCTTGAACTGGGAATAATCCAGAAGATCTTCCGTTACAGCACACGGGGCAATACCCTCTGCTGCATAAATGGCAGACAACTCCTGCGCAGCAACATCCTTCACCTGCTCTGGCACCTGAATCTTCGGATCCTGGAGCGCAGCACCCACCGCGAAATACACTGTGCTGTGCTGTGCCGCATTCTCCCACGCTGTTCCGGTCAGTGCGTCCAGCTGTGCGGCAGATGCGCGCAGCATGTCTCTGCTCAGCGTTTGCAGCTGCGCGGCAAGCTGCTGCTTTTCCGTCCGGTTCAGAAGCAGGCTGAAATACAGGTGATAGGTATGCATCATGGAATCTACCGTTACAAAATTCGGGATCTGCAGATAGCGATTCCATTCATAGCGGCCGAAAAACTCGGAATAAAAATCCGGCTCGACCACAAACAAATTCTGCGCAAGGATGGCTTTGGCCGTGTCGGAAAGCCCGTTCCACTCCATCCATTCCAGATTTGTGATCTCATGCAAGTCCCCGGATACACTGTAGTCCGGCACGGCTGCAGCCGTCTGCACGTCAGCGGCCGTAAAACGGAGAAACTGTGGCCGCGCCAACGGCTCTGCCGGAGCCACCGCAGCCGCTGCCCGGCTGCCTGCCGTCAGTGTCCTCATCTGAGCGTCTTTCTTCCGCTGTGCGAGCTGATATACAAGTACCGTGCAAGCCACGATCAGCGCCAACGTACCGACTGCAATGGAAATCAGCTCCGTCGGCTTGATTCTGTGCCGTTTGCCGTTTCCATGGGCTGCGGCAGCGCCGCAATACGGACAGCTGCGCTCATATTCCCGGAGTTCTTTTCCGCACTTTGGACAAAACATGATACTGCCTCCTTTTCTGCGCTTCTATTTCACCTCTTTTACAATTCGAGCTTACCATACAACCGCGATTCTGGCAAGGCAGATCCAGAAAAAAGGTTCCTGCTATCCTAAGATTCAGGAACCTTTTTCTTTCTATTGATTGAATTTTCGCCGGTAGGCAGCAAAGGCCTCCATGATCACCGTGATGGCCTCCTCTCTTCCGTGGACGCTGTCGACCTCCGCGTTGGTATCCGGCTCCAGGTGCTTGTAGACGCTGAAAAAATGACTAATCTCATTGGAGACATGCGCCGGCAGATCGGGCAGGGCAGAATATCCGTTGAACATCGGATCGCCAAACGGGATCGCGAGAATTTTGTCGTCCATCGTACCGTTGTCGCGCATGGTAAAATATCCGACCGGATAGACCCGCACCAAGCTCATCGGGCGAATTGGCTCGCTGCACAAAACCAGCACGTCCAGCGGATCTCCGTCATCGGCATAGGTGCGCGGGATAAAGCCGTAATTGGCCGGGTAGTGCGTCGAGGTGTAGAGGATCCGGTCCAACCGCAGCGCACCGGTCTGCTTGTCCAGCTCATATTTGTTTTTTGAGCCCTTTTCAATTTCGATCACCACCAGAAAATCCTCCGGCTGCATCCGCTCTGGGCTGATATCGTGCCATAAGTTCATCGGTCGACCTCCTTTTTCCTGCGCGTTCTTTTTTACGTTTATTGTATCGAATACAGCCCTTTTTGTCAAATAGCGACCGCCTCGCATACAGATGAGAAGCCAGACGGCTATCCACTACAGCTGTACGCAGATCACTTTTCATGCTTTGTAGAAGCTGCGCATCATGTGATTCACTCCTGAAACAGTTTTTCTGCCACGGGCAGTTGCATGACTACGATTTGACTACTATCACCTGTAAAACCGAAAAAGCCGGTTTGTTCAGTGTTTTCAATGGTTCCGCAACAATTCAGAAAAGACGGACGTTTTCGCCGAAAGCTGAACATTCCTTGAAAACACAGCATTTTATCCATTGATGCCTGAAAACTCCGACTCTGTAGGTCGCACGTTCGAATCGTGTCAGGCGTACCAAAATGCCGTGAAATCGTATGATTTCACGGCATTTTTATATAGAATTGTTCAAATTATCTGTTTTTACTGCGTAGCGCAACCGGACAGAGCTTTTCGGAAGATAGCTCAGATCTCCAAGCTGCTTTGCATAATTTGGCTGGCGGCTTTCTTGTTCTTATCGAACGCGTGGGTGTAGATATCCAGCGTGGTCGATGGCTGGCTGTGTCCTAAGAGTCCGGCAACTGTGCCGACATCCGTGCCGCTGGCGATGAACAGGCTTGCCGCTGTGTGACGCAGGCTGTGAACATTCAGGTCCGTCGGCAGGTCGTTTGCTTTGAGGATTTTCTTAAAGCGCCAAGTGAACGTTGACGGTGTCATCGGGAGTTTCATGCCTTTTCTGCGGAACACATAGTTATCTTTGGTCTGCTCGCGCCGGTCGTAGCGCTCGGTTTCCGCTGCGCAGAAGGTTTCGTATTCGCGCAGCAGACTTTCCATCTCTGCTGAGAAATACACATGTCGGTTGCCTGCTTTCGTCTTCGGCGCTTTGACGATAATTTCGTCCCCGGTCGTTTTGACCGCGTTCCGGCAGACGTGGATGCTCCGCTCGGCGTAGTTGATATCCTCCCATTTGAGCGCACAGCATTCGCCGCGCCGCATTCCGGTTGCGATAATCAATTTGAAATATGTCTCATGCAGGATGCTCACGGTTTCCAGCGCCTGAATCAGCTTTTTCACCGTTTCATCGTCCGCGATTTTCTTTTCCCTCTTCTGCCCAGCGTATTTGTAGGTGCGCCAAGCCGGGTTATGATCAAGATAGCCGCCCTCCATCGCGTCGGAGAGGATGCCGCACAGGCAGCTGTGGACACCCTCGACCGTCGCTTCGGAGAGCGGCTTTCCTGTCGCTTTATTTTTCTGCTGCCGCAGCTTTGTGTACAGACTGCGGAAGTGTTCCGGCCGCAGATCGACCAGCTTGTAGCTGCCGAGATACGGTTTGAAGCGTTCAATATCCTGCTTCTCGCGCACGAGTGTAGACTTCGCCAGCTTGTCCGGCGCAATGGCTTGCAACCAGATCTCGGTGTACTTCTCCAGCGTGATCGACCGGTCGATGTCCGGATTTAGCTTCTTGCAGCTCATTTCGAACAGCATTGCCTGCTCCTGGAGATTCCGCAACGCGTCCCCCCGCAAATCGAACGGGTTTCCGCAGTGCATATCCGCCAGTTTGCAGGATTTCCTTTTTTGGCGGGATTCTCTAAAATATACGTAGAGAATCAAAGAAAGAGGAGGTTACTCTCATGGCATTTTCTCTCGACAGCAAGGTAAAGGACATTCTGAAGAATCCGGCGGCGGCGGCCGTGCTGGACAAGTACAGCCCCGATGCTTCCAAGAACCCGCAGATGAAGCTCGTCGGCGGTCTGACGCTGCGCAAGCTCGCCAGCTTCCCGCAGTCGGCGTTCCTCAAGCCCCATCTGGACGATCTGGATAAGGAGCTTCAGGCGATCGAATAATTGATCTTACACGCCTCATCCCTTCAAAATGGGCGGCGCTCCGATTGGAGCGCCGTCCATTTTATGTGTCTGTTAAATTTGAGGGACGAAGATTCCGGCGTTCTGACCGCCGTCGGCGAGGATGTCCACGCCGTTAATGTATCCGGCCCCAAACGAGCACAGAAACGCGGTCAGGGCACCCATCTCATACGGATACCTCCAGCGCCCGGCGGGGATCAGCTCCAGCTGGTTCTCCGCCGTCTCCGGCTGATTGTCGATGAGCTTCTGGTGCATGGGCGTGAGCAGCCGGTCATAGAAATCCGGCTCATTCCATGCTTCAAACGCCTGCGACCACTCGTCTGTCTGCGGCATGGTGTAGGCAGCGACGGAGGAGAAATTGATCATCACGCCGCCATCGGCCAGCACCGGATAGAATGCCTCGACCATATTGACCGTGCCGACCGCGTTGATTTTAATGATGTTTCCGTTGCCGTGTCGCTTGGCGAAACGCCGGAGGTGTGAATGACCTGTGTCACGTCACCGAGCGATGCAGCATAACGAAAGCATTTCCCTTCAATACAAAACACGCTGCTTGCAAAGTCCGCAAACAGCGTGTTTTCCTTCTTCTGTATGCCGCTCCCGTCGGGGAGGATATGCTCTTAAAGGTTCCGGGAATCTTGACTTTATCGGCGGAGGTCCGTACAATGATAGAAAATGCGGTGTTTTCGCAGGATGGAGGTACCGGGAGATGCGGTATTTGACGAAGGAATGGTATCTTGCCGGTCAGACCTGGCCGGTGGCGGCGGACGTGCAGGCGAGGCTGGACGAGACCGGCCGCGCATTCCGCGAGGCCCGGGCGTGGGAGGATCTGCCGCCGGAGCTGATGCGGGATTTTTCCTTTCACGACGGCGTCATTCAGGAAATTCATGTAGGCGAAGACCTGACGTTCTCCATCGACTCCCCATTTTCCGGCTATCATACGGTCATTTTCCGCCATGCGCGCGTGAAGCAGGCGCTGCCGCCGGCCGGGGCGGTCTGGCTCTATGAGGAGCTCTACCGCCACAAAAGCGGCACCGGCTATGAAGCGCATATCCTGCTGGAGGCCCCGACGAGGTCCGGCCGCAGGAGACTGCAGCTTGCTGACCTGTTCGACCTGAAACTCATCTGCAGCGAGATCTGCTTCGCATAACCAAACAGCCGCCCTCCGGTGCGCCGGAGGGCGGCTGTTTGGTTTGTTTACGAGTTTGCTTTTTGGGCGCGAGGGGCTCGGAAGCAGTTGGCGGCGGTGCTGGCCGACGGATATTCGGAAGAGGAGATCGCCGCCAAGCTCGGCAGCCCTGAGGAATTGGCTGCGCAGTTTGAAAGTACTGACACGGCAAAGAAAGTCGGCGGCAGCAAAGCTCTTGCCGTTACCGGCCTGTGCTTCGCCGATCTGTTTGCCGGGCTGTTCTTCGTGCTGCTGGCTGGCTTCGGCCTCGTGATGGCGGCAGCCGCGCTGTGCTTCGTGGCGCTGGCGGTCTGCCTGCTGGGCGGATGGAACATTGTCGGTCTGATCCCCGCGATGCCGTACTGGTGCGGCGCGATCCTGGCGCTCAGCTTTGCGGCGCTTACGGTGCTGCTCGTGGTCGGCTGCGTCTACTATGCGGCGTTTTTGCGGCAGCTCGTCCGCTCCTTCGGCCGCTTCCAGCATAACGCGCTGGCTTCCGCTTCGGGCGAGGCGGTGCTGCCCGCCCTTGCGATCAACCCGCAGTTTTCCGCAAAGGCCAGACGCCGCCTGCGTGCGGTAGCGCTGATCTCGCTGGCGCTGTTCGCCGCCTGCTTCGTGCTGTCCTACGTTGTCTGCGCCCTGTCCGCCGGGAGCCTCCAGTTCTGGCACGCGTGGGGCTGGTTTCAGAACTGAGGTCCGCACGTTATGTACGGTCTGAATGCGGTCGCGCTGGTGTTCTTCGGCTGCATCAATGTCGCGGCCTATCAGCTCTGCAAATGCCCGGAAGGTCGGCGCAGGACTGTCGTGCGTTGGCTGTACGCCGTGCTTCTTTCCGGCAATCTGCTGCGGTATGGCGTCATTTACCCGTTTGTCAAAGGCGTCGTGATGCTCCCCGTGGAGTTCTCGACTGTCGCGTATTTCCTTGTCCCCGCAATTCTTCTGACGTCAAAACGGCGGCTGCGCAGCTGGGCCGCGTATTCCGGGTTGATGGCTGGCTTTTTCTACTACCTGGCGATGATCGCGGCGGGCGGCGTGATCTACGGCGCGTATGCCCCGCTTGACATCTACATCTCGATGTTCTGCCACGGCTCCATTTACTTCTGCGGTTTCGTGACCATCGGCACGGAGCTATGCAGTGCAAAGGACGCGCCGAAGCTGGCGTTGGGCGTCGCCCTGGTGGCCATCCGCGCCGCCATTCTTCGCCCGTTCGTCGTCGGCAGCGACCGGCTTCTGATCTACATTCTGCTGGATGCAGTCGCTGTCAAGAGGATCCTTCCGGAAAGCGCATGGACAGTCGCTCTGCCGTTCTACTATCTCGCCGTCGCAGCCTTCGTCCTGCTCACCATCCGCAGCTTCTTCCGCAGAAATCAGAAGCAATACCACAAGTTCCTGCCCCGCGGAGAGGCTGCGGTCGGCGGAAAAATGGTGCCGCAGCAAATCGTTGCGTGACAAAATGGGCCCTGTCTGCTATGGTGGAGGCAGGAGGGATGATGGATGCAGGCTATTGGAACGAATCTCAGGCGGCTACGCGTGCGCGCGGGGCTGACACAGGACGCGCTGGCCGGTATGCTGCACGTCACGCGGCAGACCGTCAGCAGTTGGGAGATTGGCCGCACGGAGCCGGATCTCGATACGCTTCTCGCGCTTGCGGAGGCGCTGCACTGCGATGCGACCGAGCTTATCTATGGTGTGAAGCGGAATGGCTACCAGCAGTACCAGCGGCGGTGGATCGTCTGCAGCATGGTCTGCGGCGCGGTCCTGCTCGCGCTGCTGGTCTTGCAGCTGGTGCTCGTCCCGGCGCTGGAGGCGCGGCAAGGCATGACGTACAGTCTGGCCTACAGCATTTACCGGCTCTGCGTGCCGCAGCTCGGGTTCTTTACGGGCGGCATTCTGCTGTGCGCGCTGGCATCCGTCTGGCTGCCGGTCCGGGTCGCAGGAAAGGGTCGCCGATGGCTGCTGGCTGCAGGGACCCTCTTTGCCCTGCCGCCGTTGGTGCTGGCCGTAACTGCGCTGTTTGCCCAGAACGCAGGAAGTATCCTGCGGCCGGTCATCCGCCTGTATTATCCCGCCGTCGTTCAGCCCCTCGGCCGCTTCCTGATCCAGCAGCTCGCGCCGTTCGCGGCCGCGGTCTGCGGGTTTTTGGGGTGGAAGCGGTGACGAAACTGCTCCCACCTCATCAGTCAGCCTGACGGCTGACAGCTTCCCCTCATAGGGGAAGCCTTTGGTGCGGCACTCCAATGCCTTCCTCCAGGGGAAGGCATTGGGTGCGTGCAAATACGAAAAACTTCCCCGCAAAAAGGTGCAGCCTGACAAATCCAGGCTGCACCTTCTATTGATGGCAGTTGTTCTAAGGCAACTAGCTGCAAATTTGGTACCCCCGTATCAGGCGGCGCGTACCAAGACGTCCATAGGGTGAGTTTCGAGTGGAACGCCAGACCGAAACATCGGAACTTGCCTGAATTTAGACGCAGGACGCACCAAACGTAACCAAGCGCCCTTTTTTCCCTATCTTTTCCCGCGCAAGGGAAAAGATAGGGCCGCCGGAGGCGCGTCAGAAACGACCACGACGGAACGAATCCTTGCAGGCAAGGCTTCTTATCCTCTGTGCTCGTTTCTTCCTTTCCAAACCGCAAGCTGAACTTGCGGTTTGGGTTTTATGGCAAATCTGCGACGACCTCTCAGTCTGCTTCGCAGCCAGCTCCCCTGGCAGGGGAGCCTTGGGGTCAGAACAGGGTCAGCTGGCTGGTGAGGGGGAGGGTGCCGAAGGCGCCGGCTTGCTGGAGCTGGTCGATGAGCGTCTTCGATACCTTCGGGCAGGCGTCGGCGAATTCCTCGACGGAGAGGAATTCCATGCTGTCACGGCAGTTCATGATGTCCCATGCCGCCGTCTCACCGAGACCGGACACGGCCACGAACGGCGGGCGGAGCTGCCCGTCCTCGATCAGGAATTTTGTCGCGTGCGAATGATAGATATCGATCGGCGCGAAGGAGAAGCCGCGCAGGTAGAACTCGTAGCAGACCTCCAGCGTGGTGAACAGATCGTCATCCTTGGCCGTGGAATCCTCGTCTGCCTTGATCTCCTGCAGCTTCTTTTTGACAAGCTCGATGCCGTGGCACATCATGCCCTCGTCAAAGCCGCCCTTCTGGCTGCGGCGATAGAAGTAAGCGGCGTAGAACGCCAGCGGCTGGTGCACCTTGAACCACGCGATGCGGAAGGCCATCATGACATACGCCGTCGCGTGCGCCTTCGGGAAGAGGTATTTGATCTTCTTGCACGAGCCGATATACCATTCCGGCACGCCCGCGGCCTTCATCTCTTCCTCTGCGCCCTCGGGCAGACCGCGGCCCTTTCGGACGGCCTCCATGATCTTGAACGAGCGCTTTTCCGGCATGCCGCACTTGATGAGATAGAGCATGATATCGTCGCGGCAGCCGATGGCCTCGCCGACAGTCGCGGTCTTCGACAAAATGAGATCGCGCGCGTTGCCCAGCCACACGTCCGTGCCGTGGGAGAAGCCGGAAAGGCGGATGAGGGTATCGAACTTCGTCGGCTGCGTCTCCTGCAGCATGCCTCTGGTGAAGCCCGTGCCGAATTCCGGGATGGCGACGGAGCCGACCGGCCCCAGGATCGGATCGTTCTCATACCCCAGGACCTTGCTGGAGGTGAAGATGGACATGGTGTCCTGATCGTCGAGCGGGATCTTCTGCGCGTCGACGCCGGTCATATCCTCGAGCATGCGGATCATGGTCGGGTCATCGTGACCCAGCATGTCGAGCTTCAGGAGGTTTTCCTCCATGGAGTGATATTCAAAATGCGTGGTGATCCACTCGGAGTCCTTGTCGTCCGCCGGGTGCTGCACGGGGCAGAAGTCCCAGATCTCGTTTTCCTGCGGGATGACGACGAGGCCGCCCGGGTGCTGGCCGGTCGTGCGCTTGACGTTGACGCAGCCGAGCGCCAGCCGGTTCTCCTCGGCCTTGGAGACAGTCTTGCCGCGCTCCGACAGGTATTTTTTCGCGTAGCCGTAGGCCGTCTTTTCCGCGACGGTGCCGATGGTCCCCGCGCGGAAGACGTGCGTCTTGCCGAACATCTGCACGCAGTAGGCGTGCGCCTTGGCCTGATATTCACCGGAGAAATTGAGGTCGATATCCGGGACCTTGTCGCCGCCGAAGCCGAGGAAGGTCTCAAACGGGATATTGAAGCCGTCCTTGTCGAGCTTCGCCCCGCATTTGGGGCAGACGGCGTCGGGCAGGTCCGCGCCGCAGGCGCAGTCGGCAGGCACGTCGAAGGTCGTGTATTTGCAGTTCGGGCAGCGGTAGTGCGGCGGGTAGGAGTTGACCTCCGTGATGCCGGACATATACGCCACGATCGACGAGCCGACGGAGCCACGCGAGCCGACCAGATACCCGTGCTCGAGCGAGTTCTGCACGAGCTTCTGCGCGGACATGTAGATGACGTCGTAGTGGCAGGAGATGATGTCGTGCATCTCGGTGTCGACGCGCTTCTGCACGAGCTCGGGCGGGTTTTCGCCGTAGAGCCGGTGGAGCTTGCCGTAGACGAGGGATTTGAGGTCCTCGACCGAATTCTCGATCTTCGGCGCGAACAGATTGTGCGGCACGGGCCGCAGCGTCTCACACCAGTCGACGATGCGGTTCGGGTTGTCGATGACGACCTCGCGCGCCTTTTCTTCGCCGAGATACGCGAATTCCGCCATCATTTCGTCCGTCGTCCGCAGATACAGCGGCAGCGGCCGGTCGGCGTCGGGCATCTGCTTGGTGGCAAGCAGGATGTGGCGGAAGATCTCGTCCTCCGGGTCGAGGAAGTGCACGTCGCCGGTGGCGACGACGGGCTTGCCGAGCTCCTCGCCGAGCCTGACGATGGTGCGGTTGAAGCCGCGCAGCTCCTCCTCATCCTCGGCAAGACCCTTGTCGAGCATGAAGCGGTTGTTGCAGATGGGCTGGATCTCGAGGAAGTCATAGAAAGACGCGATGCGCTTGAGCTCCGCCCAGCTCTTGTGGTTCAGGATCGCCTGGAACAGCTCGCCCGCCTCGCAGGCCGAGCCGATGATGAGCCCCTCGCGCCACTGCAGGATCTCCGACTTCGGCATGATCGGCACGCGGCGGAAGTATTTGAGATTGCCGTAGGAGATCAGCCGGTAGAGGTTGCGCAGGCCGATGGAGTTTTTGGCGAAGACGATGATGTGCCGCGCGCGGCGGTCCATGATCTTGCTGCCGGAGCGCAGCTCCTCCATGCGCGGGTTGATGGCCTGCAGATGGTCGATGCCCTGCTCCTGCAGCATTTTGAAAAAGCGCATGAGCAGATACCCGCAGGTGATGGCGTCGTCGGAGGCGCGGTGGTGGTTGAAATCGGGCAGACTCAGCGCGTCCGCGACGATGTTGAGCTTGTATTTGCCGAGCTCCGGCATCAGATTCTGCGCCAGGATGAGCGTATCGACATACGTCGGCTGGAACGCGATGCCGAGGCGCTCGCACGCTGCCGTCACGAAGCCGATATCAAAATCGGCGTTGTGCGCGCACAGCGGCCGGCCGCCGACATAGTCGAGAAACTGCGGGATCGCCTCGGAGATATCCGGCTGCCCGGCGAGCATCTGGTCGGTGATGCCGGTGAGGTCGATGATCTTCGGCTGCAGCGGCCGGTGCGGGTCGACGAACATCTGGAAGGTGCTGAGCACCTCCTTGCCCTTCATGATGGCCGCGCCGATCTCGATGATCGTGTCGTGCAGAGACGAAAGGCCGGTCGTCTCGAGGTCGAAGGCGACGTATTCCTCGTCGAAGGAGAAGTCTCCGTCGCCGTGGACGGCAATGCGGTCGTCGACGTCGTTGACGTAGTAGCCCTCACAGCCGTAGAGGATCTTGATGTTCTGATCCGTCCCGGCGACCTTGGCCTTGCTCGCGGCCTTCATCGCGTCGGGGAAGGACTGGGCCCCGCCGTGGTCGGTGATGGCGATGGCGCGGTGGCCCCAGCTGGCCGCACGCTTGACGGCCGCGCCGGTATCGGTCAGCGCGTCCATGGACGACATCGTGGTATGCAGATGCAGCTCCACGCGCTTTTCGGGGTAGGTATCGCGGCGCTTGGGCGCCTCGATCTTCTCCATGGCGGTCGGCTGCAGGACCATTTCGTTGTCGTAGCGGTCAAAGCTCATCTTGCCCTGCACGCGCAGCCACATGCCGGCCTGCACGTTGTCGATGATGGGCTTGGCCTTGGCGGCCTCCATAAACTGATTGACGCGGACGGAGCTGGTATAGTCCGTCATGTCGAAGCAGACGACCCACGCACCGCGCTTCTTGAGCTCCCGGTGCTGCACGGCGAAGACCTTGCCCTCGACGATCACACGGAACATATCGAGATTGAGCTCGTCCATCCGCACCGCCCGGCCCGAAAACGGCCGCCCGTAGAACAGCGCGCCCGTCGGCTCCTGCGGCGCGGGTGCGCTGCGGGGAGCTCTTGCGGCAGGAGCTGCGCCGGGGGCCTGTGCGGAGGGCTGGATGGCCGGGGTGTTTTTGAGGGCCTCGGCCCGGATGCGGGCCGTCTCTTCAAACAGGGCCTTGCCCTCGAGATTGCTGTGCGCCTCGACTTCGATCTTCTTCGTCACGCCGAAGCGCTCGCGCAGGAACTGCTCGCCCTTTTTGACGTTCTGGAGGATGGAATCCTTGCCGTTGGCGCGCAGATGGATGGTCACAGTGTTGTCCTCGACCGTATATTGTGCCCCGGCCAGAATGGCGGCCGAGGGCGAGAACGCGCGGATGAACACCTGCGCCAGATCGCGGAAGTCCATATGCGGCAGCTCCTCTTCCGGATAACGCACCAAAAGCTCCAGCGACTTCAGGCCGTAGGCCTTTTCTACGGCCCGGCAGAGCGTCTGGAGCTGCTTTTCCGCGAGATACTTCTCCGCCTGCGCGTCGAGGCGGATGGTGCGCGCATCCCGGTCGAGCTCGGCGTGGACGACGGCGAGGCGCTCGAGCGCCTGCGCCAGCTCCTCCGGCGGCTCAAGGCCCGGGAACAGCGCGGGGAAAAATACTTCACTCATGGTTTTACAACTTCTCTATGTACTCTAACAGCGTGGGCAGCAGCTCGTCGTAGGGGAGCTTTTTAAGCTGCTTGCCCCTGACGAACAGAATGCCGCAGCCGTCGCCGCCGGCAATGCCGATATCGGCCTCCCGGGCCTCGCCGGGCCCGTTGACCACGCAGCCCATGACGGCGACCGTGATGGGCTTTTCGCAGGCGGCCAGCGCCTGCTCGACCTGATTGGCCAGGCCGATCAGATCGATGCGCGTACGCCCGCAGGTCGGGCAGGCGACGATGTTGACGCCGGTCTTGCGCAGGCCCGCGGCCTTGAGGATATCCTTCGCCGTCAAAACCTCCTGCACCGGGTCGGCCGTCAGCGATACGCGCATCGTATCGCCGATGCCCTGGCACAAAAGCGCGCCGATGCCCATGGCGGATTTGATGGTCCCCATGCGCGCGGTGCCGGTCTCGGTGACGCCGATGTGCAGGGGATAGTCCGACCGCTCGGAAAACAGGCGGTAGGCCTCGATCATCAGCGGCACGGAGCTGGATTTCATCGACACGCAGATGTCGTGGAAATCGTACTTTTCCAGCAGCGCGATATGCCCGAACGCACTTTCGACCAACGCCTCCGGCGTGGGGCGGCCGTACTTTTCCAGAAGCCGCGGCTCGAGACTGCCGCCGTTCACGCCGATGCGGATGGGAATCCCCCGCGCGCCGCAGGCCTCGACGACCGCGCGCACGCGGTCTTCTCCGCCGATGTTGCCGGGATTGATGCGGATCTTGGCCGCGCCGTTTTCCGCCGCGCGGATGGCAAGGCGGTAGTCAAAGTGGATGTCCGCGACCAGCGGCAGGGGAGAGGCCGCGCAGATATCGCCGAAGGCCTCCGCCGCCTCCATGTCCGGCACGGCCAGCCGCGCGATCTCACAGCCCGCGGCGGCCAGCGCGCGGATCTGGGCGAGCGAGCCCTCCACATCCGTGGTCCTTGTATTGAGCATCGACTGGATCGAGACCGGCGCGCCGCCGCCCACGGCGACGGGCCCGACCGGGATCCTCTTTGTCAGCTTTCGTTCCATTCAGTGCACCAGCTTCCAGATATCCTTGAACGTGATGAATGCCATAAACGCCAGCAGCAGGATCATGCCCGCCGCGTGGATGTAGCCTTCATACTTGGAGGGAATTTTCTTCTTCGTGATCGCGGTGAACACCGTGTTCACCAGCAGCAAAAAGGCGCGGCCGCCGTCCAGCGCCGGCAGGGGCAGCATGTTCATGACGGCCAGATTGACCGCGATGAACGCGCCGAGATACAGCACGTTCAGAATGCCGTCTGCCGTGGTCGCGGCGGACTCGCCGGTCTGGGCGATGGCGGACACCACGCCGACCGGCCCGGACATGTCGTTCACCGATACCAGCCCGGACACCAGATCCCCGAGGCTCATCCAGGCGAGCCGCGCAAAATCCAGCGCCGTGTACCACGTGTTTTTGAGGACGGTCCCGACCGTCTTCTCCTCGTAGCCGAAATACAGGCCGTATTTATACTGCTGCACGCCGTCCACGTCGTAGAGCTTCTGCTGCATGGCAAAGTCCTGCAGCTCGACCAGCTTCCCATCCCGCTTCACGACCAGATCGTAGCTGCCCGTCTTGTTGCGGGAAAGGAGCGTGGAGACGTCGGAATAGATATACACGCGGCGGCCGTCGATCTTGTAAAGCTCGTCGCCGACCTGCAGCCCCTGCTCCGACTGCAGCTCGCAGCCGTCAAAGAAGCCGGAGATCTTCGCGGTCGAGAAGCCCGACACGCACGAGTAGAGGATCGCCAGCACCACCAGGCCCGTCAGAAAGTTCATGAACGAACCGGCCGCCAGAATGATGAGCCGTTTCCACCAGACTTTGGAGGTAAAGGCCCGTGGATTGTCGGATTCCTCATCCTCGCCCTCCATGGCGCAGTAGCCGCCCACGGGGATGCAGCGCAGGGCGTAGAGCGTCTCGCCGCGCTGCTTTTTCACGATGGCCGGGCCCATGCAGATGGAAAACTCGTTCACCTGCACGTCCAGCGCCTTGGCCGTGAGAAAATGGCCCAGCTCGTGGATGAAGATCAGAAAGCCGAAAATCAGGATCGCAATGAGAATATACATGAAATCACCTGTCAGAAAACCGCTCGCGCGTATAGGCGCGGGCAAGGCGGTCCGCCTCAAAAATATCGTCCAGCGACGGCTCGGCCGTGACCGGCAGCCGCAGCGCCGCCGCCACGGCGTCCGGGATGTCGTAGAACCCGATCCGGTCCTGCAGATAGAGGGCGACGGCCTCTTCGTTGGCGGCGTTCATGGCCGTGCAGGCCGTGCCGCCGGTCTTTGCCGCCTCTTTGGCGAGCGCGAAGCAGGGGAAGGCGGCTTCGTCGATGGGATCGAAGGTCAGCGGGCCGCAGGAGAGCAGGTCGAGGGCGGGGGCCGGGTTGTGCAGCCGGTTCGGGTACGTCATGGCAAGGCCGATGGGGATGCGCATATCGGGCACGCCCAGCTGCGCCAATACCGCGCCGTCGACGAACTCGACCAGCGAATGCACGACCGACTGCCGGTGGATGACGGCCGTGACCTTCTCCAGCGGCAGCTCATACAGCCGCATGGCCTCGATGACCTCAAGGCCCTTGTTCATAAGCGTCGCGCAGTCAATGGTGATCTTCTCGCCCATTTTCCAGTTCGGGTGGCGCAGGGCGTCGGCCTTCGTCACCTGCCGCAGCTTGTCCGGCGTCTTGCCGAAGAACGGCCCGCCGGAGCATGTCAGGATCAGGCGGCGGATCTCGCTGCGGTCCCGGCAGCCCATAAGACACTGAAAGATGGCGGAGTGCTCTGAG
>OLWE01000384.1_pt1 | contig 28336 bp, 19 predicted proteins | sample 1673591 | NCBI WGS metagenome assembly OLWE01 (sample SAMEA103958116, study PRJEB25191) | human gut metagenome | biome: human-associated habitat [ENVO:00009003]; feature: intestine environment [ENVO:2100002]; material: feces | place: Germany | collected 2013/2015 | reverse complement strand
CCGTAGCGCCGATGGTAGTGTGGGGTCTCCCCATGCGAGAGTAGGGAACTGCCAGGCATCAAATAAAGCAAAAGGCTCAGTCGGAAGACTGGGCCTTTTGTTTTATCTGCTGTTTGTCGGTGAACGCTCTCCCAACCAGGACAAATCCGCCGGGAGCGGATTTGAACGTTGCGAAGCAACGGCCCGGAGGGTGGCGGGCAGGACGCCCGCCATAAACTGCCAGGCATCAAATTAAGCGAAAGGCCATCCGAAAGGATGGCCTTTTTGCATTGGCGCAGAAAAAATGCCGGGTGCGACGCTGGCGCGTCTTCTCCAGCCTGGGCAGGCACGGCAGGGGCAGCTTATTCCCCCACATACGCCAGATTCAGCAACGGATACGGTTTCCCCAAATCGTCCACCTCAGAGCGTCCCGTAACCTTAAAACCCACCTTCTTATAGAACCCAACCGCCTGCTCATTTTGCTCATTAACGTTGGTTGTCAGTTCCGGTGCCATCGAGAGCGCATGCTTCACCAGCATCCGACCCACGCCGCAGCCGCGCACATCAGGATCGATAAACAGCGCATCCATATGCTGCCCACTTGACAACATAAACCCAACCGGCCGATCCCGCTCATTAACCGCGACCCACAACGGCGCTTCCGGCAGGAAGGAACGCACCAGCTCTTCCAGCTCGGCCCGATACTCTGCTGATAAAAAATCGTGAGTGGCATCGACAGAACGGCACCAAATCGCAACCAGTTCCTCCCCTTCCTCATGCCGTGAGCGGCGAATACTAATAACCATTTTCTCTCCTTTTCGTCATTCTTATATTCTAACGTAGCCTTTTCCTTGAAACTTTCTCACCTTCAACATGCAGACTCGACATTGGCAAATTTTCTGGTTATCTTCAGCTATCTGGATGTCTAAACGTATAAGCGTATGTAGTGAGGTAATCAGGTTATGCCGATTCGTGTGCCGGACGAGCTACCCGCCGTCAATTTCTTGCGTGAAGAAAACGTCTTTGTGATGACAACTTCTCGCGCGTCTGGTCAGGAAATTCGTCCGCTAAAGGTGCTTATCCTTAACCTGATGCCGAAGAAGATCGAAACTGAAAATCAGTTTCTGCGCCTGCTTTCAAACTCACCTTTGCAGGTCGATATTCAGCTGTTGCGCATCGATTCCCGTGAATCGCGCAACACGCCCGCAGAGCATCTGAATAACTTCTACTGTAACTTTGAAGATATTCAGGAACAAAACTTTGACGGTCTGATAGTTACCGGCGCGCCGCTGGGCCTGGTGGAGTTTAATGATGTCGCTTACTGGCCGCAGATCAAACAGGTGCTGGAGTGGTCGAAAGATCACGTCACCTCGACGCTGTTTGTCTGCTGGGCGGTACAGGCCGCGCTCAATATCCTCTACGGCATTCCTAAGCAAACTCGCACCGACAAACTCTCTGGCGTTTACGAGCATCATATTCTCCATCCTCATGCGCTTCTGACGCGTGGCTTTGATGATTCATTCCTGGCACCGCATTCGCGCTATGCTGACTTTCCGGCAGCGTTGATTCGTGATTATACCGATCTGGAAATTCTGGCGGAGACAGAAGAAGGGGATGCCTATCTGTTTGCCAGCAAAGATAAGCGCATTGCCTTTGTGACGGGCCATCCCGAATATGATGCGCAAACGCTGGCGCAGGAATATTTCCGCGATGTGGAAGCCGGACTAGACCCGGAAGTACCGTATAACTATTTCCCGCACAATGATCCGCAAAATACACCGCGAGCGAGCTGGCGTAGTCACGGTAATTTGCTGTTTACCAACTGGCTCAACTATTACGTCTACCAGATCACGCCATACGATCTACGGCACATGAATCCAACGCTGGATTAATCTTCTGTGATAGTCGATCGTTAAGCGATTCAGCACCTTACCTCAGGCACCTTCGGGTGCCTTTTTTATTTCCGAAACGCAGCTCAGTAGGTGAATAAATTTTATTCATATTGTTATCAATAAGTTATCAAGTATTTTTAATTAAAATGGAAATTGTTTTTGATTTTGCATTTTAAATGAGTAGTCTTAGTTGTGCTGAACGAAAAGCGCACAACGATCCTTCGTTCACAGTGGGGAAGTTTTCGGATCCATGACGAGGAGCTGCACGATGACTGAACAGGCAACAACAACCGATGAACTGGCTTTCACAAGGCCGTATGGCGAGCAGGAGAAGCAAATTCTTACTGCCGAAGCGGTAGAATTTCTGACTGAGCTGGTGACGCATTTTACGCCACAACGCAATAAACTTCTGGCAGCGCGCATTCAGCAGCAGCAGGATATCGATAACGGAACGTTGCCTGATTTTATTTCGGAAACAGATTCCATTCGCGATGCTGACTGGAAAATTCGCGGGATTCCTGCGGACTTAGAAGATCGTCGGGTAGAGATTACCGGCCCGGTTGAGCGCAAGATGGTGATCAACGCGCTCAACGCCAATGTGAAAGTCTTTATGGCCGATTTCGAAGATTCACTGGCCCCGGACTGGAGCAAAGTGATCGACGGGCAAATTAACCTGCGCGATGCGGTTAACGGCACCATCAGCTATACCAATGAAGCAGGCAAAATTTATCAGCTCAAGCCCAATCCAGCGGTGTTGATTTGTCGGGTACGCGGTCTGCACTTGCCGGAAAAACATGTCACCTGGCGTGGTGAGGCAATCCCCGGTAGCCTGTTTGATTTTGCGCTCTATTTCTTCCACAACTATCAGGCACTGTTGGCAAAGGGCAGCGGTCCCTATTTCTATCTGCCGAAAACCCAGTCCTGGCAGGAAGCGGCCTGGTGGAGCGAAGTCTTCAGCTATGCAGAAGATCGCTTTAATCTGCCGCGCGGCACCATCAAGGCGACGTTGCTGATTGAAACGCTGCCCGCCGTGTTCCAGATGGACGAAATCCTTCACGCGCTGCGTGACCATATTGTTGGTCTGAACTGCGGTCGTTGGGATTACATCTTCAGTTATATCAAAACGTTGAAAAACTATCCCGATCGCGTCCTGCCAGACAGACAGGCAGTGACGATGGATAAACCCTTCCTGAATGCTTACTCACGCCTGTTGATTAAAACCTGCCATAAACGCGGTGCTTTTGCGATGGGCGGTATGGCGGCATTTATTCCGAGCAAAGATGAAGAGCGCAATAACCAGGTGCTCAACAAAGTAAAAGCGGATAAATCGCTGGAAGCTAATAACGGTCACGATGGCACATGGATTGCCCACCCAGGCCTTGCGGATACGGCAATGGCGGTATTCAACGACATTCTCGGCTCCCGTAAAAATCAGCTTGAAGTGATGCGCGAACAAGACGCGCCGATTACTGCCGATCAGCTGCTGGCACCTTGTGATGGTGAACGCACCGAAGAAGGTATGCGCGCCAACATTCGCGTGGCTGTGCAGTACATCGAAGCATGGATCTCCGGCAACGGCTGCGTGCCGATTTATGGCCTGATGGAAGATGCGGCGACGGCTGAAATTTCCCGTACCTCGATCTGGCAGTGGATCCATCATCAAAAAACGTTGAGCAATGGCAAACCGGTGACCAAAGCCTTGTTCCGCCAGATGCTGGGCGAAGAGATGAAAGTCATTGCCAGCGAACTGGGCGAAGAACGTTTCTCCCAGGGGCGTTTTGACGATGCCGCACGCTTGATGGAACAGATCACCACTTCCGATGAGTTAATAGATTTCCTGACCCTGCCAGGCTACCGCCTGTTAGCGTAAACCACCACATAACTATGGAGCATCTGCACATGAAAACCCGTACACAACAAATTGAAGAATTACAGAAAGAGTGGACTCAACCGCGTTGGGAAGGCATTACTCGCCCGTACAGCGCGGAAGATGTGGTGAAATTACGCGGTTCAGTCAATCCTGAATGCACCCTGGCGCAACTGGGCGCGGCGAAAATGTGGCGTCTGCTGCACGGCGAGTCGAAAAAAGGCTACATCAACAGCCTCGGCGCACTGACTGGCGGTCAGGCGCTGCAACAGGCGAAAGCGGGTATTGAAGCAGTCTATCTGTCGGGATGGCAGGTAGCGGCGGACGCTAACCTGGCGGCCAGCATGTATCCGGATCAGTCGCTCTATCCGGCAAACTCGGTGCCAGCTGTGGTGGAGCGGATCAACAATACTTTCCGCCGTGCGGATCAGATCCAATGGTCCGCGGGCATTGAGCCGGGCGATCCGCGCTATGTCGATTACTTCCTGCCGATCGTTGCCGATGCGGAAGCCGGTTTTGGCGGTGTCCTGAATGCCTTTGAACTGATGAAAGCGATGATTGAAGCCGGTGCAGCGGCAGTTCACTTCGAAGATCAGCTGGCATCAGTGAAGAAATGCGGTCATATGGGCGGCAAAGTGCTGGTGCCAACTCAGGAAGCTATTCAGAAACTGGTCGCGGCGCGTCTGGCAGCTGACGTGACGGGCGTTCCAACCCTGCTGGTTGCTCGTACCGATGCCGATGCGGCGGATCTGATTACCTCCGATTGCGACCCGTATGACAGCGAATTTATTACCGGCGAGCGTACCAGTGAAGGTTTCTTCCGTACTCATGCGGGCATTGAGCAAGCGATCAGCCGTGGCCTGGCGTATGCGCCATATGCTGACCTGGTATGGTGTGAAACCTCCACGCCAGACCTGGAACTGGCGCGTCGCTTTGCACAAGCCATCCACGCGAAATATCCGGGCAAACTGCTGGCTTATAACTGCTCGCCGTCGTTCAACTGGCAGAAAAACCTCGACGACAAAACTATTGCCAGCTTCCAGCAGCAGCTGTCGGATATGGGCTACAAGTTCCAGTTCATCACCCTGGCAGGTATCCACAGCATGTGGTTTAACATGTTCGACCTGGCAAACGCTTATGCGCAGGGCGAAGGTATGAAGCACTACGTTGAGAAAGTGCAGCAGCCGGAATTTGCCGCCGCGAAAGATGGCTATACCTTCGTATCTCACCAGCAGGAAGTGGGTACAGGTTATTTCGATAAAGTGACGACCATTATTCAGGGCGGTACGTCTTCAGTTACTGCTCTGACCGGCTCCACCGAAGAATCGCAGTTCTAAGCAACAACAACCGTTGCTGATTGTAGGCCGGATAAGGCGTTCACGCCGCATCCGGCAATCGGTGCACGATGCCTGATGCGACGCTTGCGCGTCTTATCATGCCTACAAACGTTGCTGATTGTAGGCCGGATAAGGCGTTCACGCCGCATCCGGCAATCGGCGCACGATGCCTGATGCGACGCTTGCGCGTCTTATCCGGCAATTCTCTGCTCCTGATGAGGGCGCTAAATGCCGCGTGGCCTGGAATTACTGATTGCACAAACCATTTTGCAAGGTTTCGACGCTCAGTATGGTCGATTCCTCGAAGTGACTTCCGGGGCGCAGCAGCGTTTCGAACAAGCCGACTGGCACGCTGTCCAGCAGGCGATGAAAAACCGTATCCATCTTTACGATCATCACGTGGGTCTGGTCGTGGAGCAACTGCGCTGCATTACCAACGGCCAAAGCACGGACGCGGCATTTTTACTGCGCGTCAAAGAGCATTACACCCGGCTGTTGCCGGATTACCCGCGCTTCGAGATTGCGGAGAGCTTTTTTAACTCCGTGTACTGTCGGTTATTTGACCACCGCTCGCTTACTCCCGAGCGGCTTTTTATCTTTAGCTCCCAGCCAGAGCGCCGCTTTCGTACCATTCCCCGCCCGCTGGCGAAAGACTTTTACCCCGATCACGGCTGGGAATCTCTGCTGATGCGCGTTATCAGCGACCTGCCGCTGCGCCTGCGCTGGCAGAATAAAAGCCGTGACATTCATTACATCGTTCGCCATCTGACGGAAACGCTGGGGACAGACAACCTCGCGGAAAGTCATTTACAGGTGGCGAACGAACTGTTTTACCGCAATAAAGCCGCCTGGCTGGTAGGCAAACTGATCACGCCTTCCGGCACATTGCCATTTTTGCTGCCGATCCACCAGACGGACGACGGCGAGTTATTTATTGATACCTGCCTGACGACGACCGCCGAAGCGAGCATTGTTTTTGGCTTTGCGCGTTCTTATTTTATGGTTTACGCGCCGCTGCCTGCAGCACTGGTCGAGTGGCTACGGGAAATTCTGCCAGGTAAAACCACCGCTGAATTGTATATGGCTATCGGCTGCCAGAAGCACGCCAAAACCGAAAGCTACCGCGAATATCTCGTTTATCTCCAGGCCTGTAATGAGCAGTTCATTGAAGCGCCGGGTATTCGTGGCATGGTGATGTTGGTGTTCACGCTGCCGGGCTTTGATCGGGTATTCAAAGTCATCAAAGACAAGTTCGCGCCGCAGAAAGAGATGTCTGCCGCTCACGTTCGTGCCTGCTACCAACTGGTGAAAGAGCACGATCGCGTGGGCCGAATGGCGGACACCCAGGAGTTTGAAAACTTTGTGCTGGAGAAGCGGCATATTTCCCCGGCATTAATGGCATTACTGCTCCAGGAAGCAGCGGAAAAAATCACCGATCTCGGCGAACAAATTGTGATTCGCCATCTTTATATTGAGCGGCGGATGGTGCCGCTCAATATCTGGCTGGAACAAGTGGAAGGTCAGCAGTTGCGCGATGCCATTGAAGAATACGGTAACGCTATTCGCCAGCTTGCCGCTGCTAACATTTTCCCTGGCGACATGCTGTTTAAAAACTTCGGTGTCACCCGTCACGGGCGTGTGGTGTTTTATGATTACGATGAAATTTGCTACATGACGGAAGTGAATTTCCGCGACATCCCGCCGCCGCGCTACCCGGAGGACGAACTTGCCAGCGAACCGTGGTACAGCGTCTCGCCGGGCGATGTTTTCCCGGAAGAGTTTCGCCACTGGCTATGTGCCGACCCGCGTATTGGGCCACTGTTTGAAGAGATGCACGCCGACCTGTTCCGCGCCGACTACTGGCGCGCGCTACAAAACCGTATCCGTGACGGACATGTGGAAGATGTTTATGCGTATCGGCGCAGGCAGAGGTTTAGCGTGCGGTATGGGGAGATGCTTTTTTGAGTAAAGTTTCCATCTTATTTTTCTCCGCAATGTATCGAGGGTTATCCGTAAAGCCATAGCTTTCAGCCATCTTATTTAACGTATTAAGGATTAATTCAGCAATAACCCGGTGACCCAATTCAAAAGCCAACTCAAAGGCAGAGTATTTTTGTGGCGCTTTATGTTGCCAAAAATCCATAATATCTTCAGCGGTAAATCCAAACAGGCGTGCATGGTCAGATAAAGCAAGATAAACCGTCTCTACAACGTTTTGTTGTTTATGCTGTATCGACGAAAAAAAACCGGAATATTCATTAGAATTATTCGCCAGGAGGAGGGGCTTCATATTTTTTTTATCGAATTTAAACGTATTAAACAGAGTGGGTAATGCGTTAAAAATAGTATTAATAACGTTCATATGTCCGCGCTGCATGGCCATAAACAAACCCGTGTCGCGCGCAAGACTTTTAGCGGTCAGAAGATCTACAATATCGGAAGCTGAAATGTTAATTTCCTGGGCCAGACAGGGTAATGCTTCGAGAATAACTTTCACGATATCGCTATGTCCATTTTGCATCGCCAGGTATAGTCCTGGGCAACCATAAAAATCCTTTGCCTTCAGGAGATCGAGTACCTGTTCTTTAGTCAAATGACATGTGCGAATTAACAAAGGTAACGCGTCCAAAACAATTTTCAGCATGTCGGCATCACCATTCGCCATAACATGGTATAAAACATGGCTGGACGTTCTATTTTTGGCACTCAGGAATTTATACACTTGTTCGTTATCTAAATGATGTGTTGCGGCCAGTTTAGGTAAGGCGTTCAGAATCGAGGTTACAACATTTTTATCCTTACGTGATATCGCTAAAAATAATCCAGAAAAACCATTTTTATCTTTTGCCTCCAGAATATGCATGAGATTTTTTTTCGAGAGTAACCCTTCATATCCTGGCTCTGACAATGAATTGAAAATAGTCTCAACGATATCCGCATTACCATAATTTATAGCCAAATATAAACCGGGGAGGTTAATACTATTATAGGCAGTCAACATTTCTGTTCTATGTAGTTCTTGCATTTTCTGGAGTTGAGTCATCAGTTGCGTAAGTTGATGATTCTGACCAATTGCCATTAGCAAATTCATCGTTGCAGGTGATAATGGAGGGGTTATTTCATCCACAGATCCTTTTAGCATCAATAGCTGTTCTTTCGGAAGTGCTGGAATTATTGCAACAGATTGGTTAATAACATGATCATTTGACCATTTCAGGAGGCTATAATCTACATTCATAAAGTCCATCAGTGAATAGTGTTTAATATCCTCTTTACTTTCGCTCATGATTCTTATTTTATCGTTAGTTACATTTGGATCATAAACCGAAACCACGTAATGGGTACATCCTTCAATTGTGTTCTTTATTCTTAGCCGGACCGTCAAAGCATGGTTATCCACCAATAATATGGCTGCCATAACACTGATGCCATTTGATTCCATCTTGTCAAAATATGCTTTCATAACTAGCCCGAAATCACCGCAGGCAGCAACGCAACGCCCCTCAGGACGGCTGGAAATCAACGCCAAAGTCTGGTTTTTGCATTTTTTGTTGAAGTGAGTGAGAAATTTTTCAGCTGAAGAGTAATCATCTTTATGGGGTTTGTAGTCAACATTCTGATAAATATCATTAATATATTGTGCAGCAATGTGTCGGCATACTATACGGTTTTGGGGTCGCCCCGGAAAATAACATTGACCATTAAGTTTAATTCTTGGAAATTCTTTTTCTTTTCTATCTGATTTTAGATTTAATTTTTGTTTATCAAGAGCGCCTGAGCGTTGAGGTAAAATTTCCATCAGGTATTCTTCAAATATTGGAGCAATGGTTTGAGTGAGTGTCGTGTTTTCATTTTTATTAATTATCGTAATTTCTTTTTTATCAGTCTGTAAGACGGACGTGGAAAACTTAATGACAAAATCCTTATTACTAAAGATATGACGACCATTTTGTCTACAGTTCTCTGAGAAGCTTTTTAATAGAGGCGTCGCCAGCTCCTTGCCAGAAAATTTATCCTCGAGTTCTTTATAAAACAATTCACTCAGGGTTTGGTGTTCATTTGTCTGGGCTGTATTATTAATATTTGCAGAGAAAGAACTACGAGGAATACGAGTAATCATTTAAATATCTCATTGTTTATTGATGTCTTGAGTTTTAACTATCAGAACAGTGAAAAAATTTAATATGATTACAAGTAAAGAAATATCATAAATCGCTCAATCTCATAATGCAGCCGTAAAAGTTTCGGTGGAATGAGATCTTGCGATTTTGTTAATAATTAAGTGGTTTGATGTTTAAAAATAATACTGAGTTAATAAAAGTGTGTGAAGTGTATGACATTAAGTTATTTTGGCGTCAATGCGATTAACAGACACCCTTATTCTATTGCCACTCAGGTATGATGGGCAGAATATTGCCTCTGCCCGCCAGAAAAAGTCAGCGCATTCCACCGTACGCCAGCGTCACTTCCTTCGCCGCTTTAATCACCATCGCGCCAAACTCGGTCACGCGGTCATCGGTAATACGTGAAATCGGTCCGGAAATTGAAATTGCGGCAAACGGTTCGCGGTGCTCATCGAAAATACATGCCGCGAGACAACGCAGTCCCAGGGCATGTTCTTCATCATCAAATGAATAACCCCGTTTGCGCGTTTGGGCGAGATCTTCTTTTAAATGCACAGGAGACACCAGCGTCGCGTGGGTATAGGCATGTAACCCTTTGCGGTGCAGCAGCTTCGTCACCTGTTCTTCGCTCAGTTGGGCTAAAAAGGCTTTACCCGCACCGGAAGCGTGCATAGGTAATTTACCGCCGATAGGCGCGGACATTCGCATCAGGTGGGTACACTGTACCTGGTCGATAATAATCGCTTCATGATCGCTTTGATCCAGCACCGCCATATTCACGGTTTCGCCGGACTCTTCCATCAGATTGCGCAGAATAGGATGGACAATGGCTAACAGATTACGACTCTGAAGAAAGCTGCTGCCGACCATAAAGGCATGTGCGCCGATTGCCCAGTGTCCCAGTTCGCCAACCTGACGCACGAAACCCTGCTGTTGCATCGTGGTTAGCAGGCGGTGGGTCGTGGAATTGGGTAACCCGGCTTGTTGCGCCAGCTCCGTGAGTGCCACACTGCCATTGGATTCGGCAATCCACTCCAGTAATTTCAGGCCACGCGTTAAAGACTGAACCTGTCCAGTCGCTGGTGCGGTGGCAACGGCGGGTTTTCTGCCGCGTTTCGCGGGAATGGGTGCGACCATGACAGTCTCCTTTTTCTGTATCGTGGAAATCATTTTCATTTTTATTGTTAGCTAATGCAATAGTTGCTGAACTGATCCGATGAGTTAATGTTGAACAAATCTCATGTTGCGTGGTGGTCGCTTTTACCACAGATGCGTTTATGCCAGTATGGTTTGTTGAATTTTTATTAAATCTGGGTTGAGCGTGTCGGGAGCAAGTGTGAGCAGCAAAGTGGAACAACTGCGTGCGCAGTTAAATGAACGTATTCTGGTGCTGGACGGCGGTATGGGCACCATGATCCAGAGCTATCGACTGAACGAAGCCGATTTTCGTGGTGAACGCTTTGCCGACTGGCCATGCGACCTCAAAGGCAACAACGACCTGCTGGTACTCAGTAAACCGGAAGTGATCGCCGCTATCCACAACGCCTACTTTGAAGCGGGCGCGGATATCATCGAAACCAACACCTTCAACTCCACAACCATTGCGATGGCGGATTACCAGATGGAATCCCTGTCGGCGGAAATCAACTTTGCGGCGGCGAAACTGGCGCGCGCCTGTGCTGATGAGTGGACCGCGCGCACGCCGGAGAAACCGCGCTACGTTGCCGGTGTTCTCGGCCCGACCAACCGCACGGCGTCTATTTCTCCGGACGTCAACGATCCGGCATTCCGCAACATCACTTTTGACCAGCTGGTGGCAGCCTATCGCGAATCCACCAAAGCGCTGGTGGAAGGTGGTGCGGATCTGATCCTGATTGAAACCGTTTTCGACACCCTTAACGCCAAAGCGGCGGTCTTTGCGGTGAAAACGGAGTTTGAAGCGCTGGGCGTTGAGCTGCCGATTATGATCTCCGGCACCATCACCGACGCCTCCGGGCGCACGCTCTCCGGGCAGACCACCGAAGCGTTTTATAACTCTTTGCGCCACGCCGAAGCGCTGACTTTCGGCCTTAACTGTGCGCTGGGGCCAGACGAACTGCGCCAGTACGTGCAGGAATTATCACGGATTGCGGAATGCTACGTCACAGCGCACCCGAACGCCGGGCTACCCAACGCCTTTGGTGAGTACGATCTCGACGCCGACACGATGGCAAAACAGATACGTGAATGGGCGCAAGCGGGCTTTCTCAATATCGTCGGCGGCTGCTGTGGCACCACGCCACAACATATTGCCGCGATGAGTCGTGCAGTAGAAGGATTAGCGCCGCGCAAACTGCCGGAAATCCCCGTAGCCTGCCGTTTGTCCGGCCTGGAGCCGCTGAACATTGGCGAAGATAGCCTGTTTGTGAACGTGGGTGAACGCACCAACGTCACCGGTTCCGCTAAGTTCAAGCGCCTGATCAAAGAAGAGAAATACAGCGAGGCACTGGATGTGGCCCGCCAGCAGGTGGAAAACGGCGCGCAGATTATCGATATCAACATGGATGAAGGGATGCTCGATGCCGAAGCGGCGATGGTGCGTTTTCTCAATCTGATTGCCGGTGAACCGGATATCGCTCGCGTGCCGATTATGATCGACTCCTCAAAATGGGACGTCATTGAAAAAGGTCTGAAGTGTATCCAGGGCAAAGGCATTGTTAACTCTATCTCGATGAAAGAGGGTGTCGATGCTTTTATCCATCACGCGAAATTGTTGCGTCGTTACGGTGCGGCAGTGGTGGTAATGGCCTTTGACGAACAGGGCCAGGCCGATACCCGCGCACGGAAAATCGAGATTTGCCGTCGGGCGTACAAAATCCTCACCGAAGACGTTGGCTTCCCGCCAGAAGATATTATCTTCGACCCGAACATCTTCGCGGTCGCAACCGGCATTGAAGAGCACAACAACTACGCGCAGGACTTTATCGGCGCGTGTGAAGACATCAAACGTGAGCTGCCGCACGCGCTGATCTCCGGCGGCGTATCTAACGTTTCTTTCTCATTCCGTGGCAACGATCCGGTGCGCGAAGCCATTCATGCGGTGTTCCTCTACTACGCTATTCGCAATGGCATGGATATGGGGATCGTCAACGCCGGGCAACTGGCAATTTACGACGACCTACCCGCTGAACTGCGCGACGCGGTGGAAGATGTGATTCTTAACCGTCGCGACGATGGCACTGAGCGTTTACTGGAGCTTGCCGAGAAATATCGCGGCAGCAAAACCGACGACACCGCCAACGCCCAGCAGGCGGAGTGGCGCTCGTGGGAAGTGAATAAACGTCTGGAATACTCGCTGGTCAAAGGCATTACCGAGTTTATCGAGCAGGATACCGAAGAAGCCCGCCAGCAGGCTACGCGCCCGATTGAAGTGATTGAAGGCCCGTTGATGGACGGCATGAACGTGGTCGGCGATCTGTTCGGCGAAGGCAAAATGTTCCTGCCACAGGTGGTGAAATCGGCGCGCGTGATGAAACAGGCGGTGGCCTATCTCGAACCGTTTATTGAAGCCAGCAAAGAGCAGGGCAAAACCAACGGCAAGATGGTGATCGCCACAGTGAAGGGCGACGTCCACGACATTGGTAAAAATATCGTTGGTGTGGTGCTGCAATGTAACAACTACGAAATTGTCGATCTCGGCGTGATGGTGCCTGCGGAAAAAATTCTCCGTACCGCCAAAGAAGTGAATGCTGATTTGATTGGCCTTTCAGGATTGATCACGCCGTCGCTGGACGAGATGGTTAACGTGGCGAAAGAGATGGAGCGTCAGGGCTTCACCATTCCGCTATTGATTGGCGGCGCGACCACTTCTAAAGCACACACGGCGGTGAAGATCGAGCAAAACTACAGCGGCCCGACGGTGTATGTACAGAACGCTTCGCGCACCGTTGGTGTGGTGGCGGCGCTGCTTTCCGACACTCAGCGAGATGATTTTGTCGCTCGTACCCGCAAGGAGTACGAAACCGTACGTATTCAGCACGGGCGCAAGAAACCGCGCACACCACCGGTCACGCTGGAAGCGGCGCGTGATAACGACTTCGCTTTTGACTGGCAGGCTTATACGCCGCCGGTGGCGCACCGTCTCGGCGTGCAGGAAGTCGAAGCCAGCATCGAAACGCTGCGTAATTACATCGACTGGACACCGTTCTTTATGACCTGGTCGCTGGCCGGGAAGTATCCGCGCATTCTGGAAGATGAAGTGGTAGGCGTTGAGGCGCAGCGGCTGTTTAAAGACGCCAACGACATGCTGGATAAATTAAGCGCCGAAAAAACGCTGAATCCGCGTGGCGTGGTGGGCCTGTTCCCGGCAAACCGTGTGGGCGATGACATTGAAATCTACCGTGACGAAACGCGTACCCATGTGATCAACGTCAGCCACCATCTGCGTCAACAGACCGAAAAAACCGGCTTCGCTAACTACTGTCTCGCTGACTTCGTTGCGCCGAAGCTTTCTGGTAAAGCAGATTACATCGGCGCATTTGCCGTGACTGGCGGGCTGGAAGAGGACGCACTGGCTGATGCCTTTGAAGCGCAGCACGATGATTACAACAAAATCATGGTGAAAGCGCTTGCCGACCGTTTAGCCGAAGCCTTTGCGGAGTATCTCCATGAGCGTGTGCGTAAAGTCTACTGGGGCTATGCGCCGAACGAGAACCTCAGCAACGAAGAGCTGATCCGCGAAAACTATCAGGGCATCCGTCCGGCACCGGGCTATCCGGCCTGCCCGGAACATACGGAAAAAGCCACCATCTGGGAGCTGCTGGAAGTGGAAAAACACACTGGCATGAAACTCACAGAATCTTTCGCCATGTGGCCTGGTGCATCGGTTTCGGGTTGGTACTTCAGCCACCCGGACAGCAAGTATTACGCGGTGGCGCAAATCCAGCGCGATCAGGTTGAAGACTATGCCCGCCGTAAAGGTATGAGCGTCTCAGATGTTGAGCGCTGGCTGGCACCGAATCTGGGGTATGACGCGGACTGATTCACAAATCTGTCACTTTTCCTTACAACAAACAGGGCGCTCAATGAGTGCCCTGTCTCTTTATTAATATGAAACACTTATACTGGAAACAGGCTGGAATAATCTTAGCCGGAAAAACGAATGTCAAAAGGCACAGTAAAGATGCCAGTCAGCGTGTTTCCGGTCCTTTGGTCATTCAATTGCTTCAGGAACATATAACGATAAGGAGAACCTGAACTCGTGTTAACGCTGCTTCACCTGCTTTCTGCCGTCGCCCTGCTGGTCTGGGGGACTCATATTGTTCGAACCGGCGTAATGCGCGTCTTCGGCGCGCGTTTGCGTACTGTCCTTAGCCGGAGCATCGAAAAAAAGCCGCTCGCCTTTTGCGCGGGGATAGGCGTTACCGCACTGGTGCAGAGCAGTAATGCCACCACTATGCTGGTGACCTCGTTCGTCGCTCAGGATCTGGTAGCCCTCGCACCGGCTCTGGTGATTGTGCTGGGTGCAGATGTCGGGACGGCGCTAATGGCGCGTATTCTCACCTTCGACTTATCCTGGCTGTCACCATTACTTATTTTTATCGGCGTGATTTTTTTCCTCGGACGCAAACAGTCACGCGCCGGGCAACTGGGCCGCGTCGGTATTGGTCTTGGGTTGATTTTGCTGGCGTTGGAGTTGATTGTGCAGGCCGTAACGCCGATCACCCAGGCAAACGGCGTTCAGGTGATCTTTGCCTCGCTGACCGGCGATATTCTGCTGGATGCGCTGATTGGCGCGATGTTCGCCATTATCAGCTACTCCAGCCTTGCTGCTGTACTGCTGACCGCGACTCTGACCGCTGCAGGCATTATCTCCTTCCCCGTGGCGCTCTGTCTGGTGATTGGTGCTAACCTAGGTTCCGGCCTGCTGGCGATGCTCAACAACAGTGCCGCCAATGCCGCAGCCCGCCGTGTCGCGCTGGGTAGCCTGCTGTTTAAGCTGGTGGGTAGCCTGATTATCCTGCCGTTTGTTCATTTGCTGGCAGAGACAATGGGGAAGTTGTCATTGCCAAAAGCGGAACTGGTGATCTATTTCCACGTCTTCTACAACCTTGTACGTTGCCTGGTCATGCTGCCATTTGTTGACCCGATGGCACGGTTTTGCAAAACGATTATTCGCGATGAACCGGAACTGGATACCCAGCTACGGCCTAAACATCTGGATGTCAGTGCGCTGGATACGCCCACGCTTGCTCTGGCGAACGCCGCGCGCGAAACCCTGCGCATTGGCGACGCCATGGAACAGATGATGGAAGGGTTGAATAAAGTGATGCACGGCGAGCCACGGCAGGAGAAAGAGCTGCGTAAGCTGGCAGATGATATCAACGTTCTCTACACCGCCATTAAGCTGTATCTGGCGCGAATGCCAAAAGAAGAGCTGGCGGAGGAAGAGTCGCGTCGCTGGGCGGAGATCATCGAAATGTCGCTTAACCTTGAGCAGGCCTCCGATATCGTCGAGCGCATGGGCAGCGAAATTGCCGACAAATCGCTGGCTGCAAGGCGAGCATTTTCGCTTGATGGCTTGAAGGAACTGGATGCGCTCTATGAGCAATTGCTCAGTAATTTAAAACTGGCAATGTCGGTTTTCTTCTCTGGCGATGTTACCAGCGCCCGTCGTTTGCGCCGCAGCAAACATCGTTTTCGCATTCTTAATCGCCGCTATTCTCACGCCCACGTCGATCGCCTGCACCAGCAAAACGTGCAGAGTATTGAAACCAGTTCGCTACATTTAGGCTTACTGGGAGATATGCAGCGCCTGAACTCGCTGTTTTGTTCAGTCGCTTACAGTGTGCTGGAACAGCCTGATGAAGATGAAGATGAAGGACGGGACGAGTATTAATACCGTGCACGGGATGCCGGGCGGCGTTGCCCCCGGCAATTCATTTAAAAACGGTGACCCGCTTCCAGCGGCACCGCTTCTTCACCAGCCTTAAACACATAAGTGGTGTTCGGGCCACCCAGCGTTGCGTGACCTTTACTCACTGTGATCCAGTTACCTTCCGGTAGACCAATAATTGTGAGTTCTGGCGCGACGACCAGCAGTTCGCGAATACGCTGTTCACGGGTTTCACCTTTATGGCCTTCCGGCAGCGCGTTGGTGAAGTGCGGGTTGATTTGCAACGGGAACAGATTCAGCGCATCGAAACCTTGTGGATCGACAATCGGCATATCGTTGGTGGTACGAATGGTTGGGCAAGCAAGGTTAGCGCCTGCGCTCCAGCCAATATACAGCGCGCCACGTTTAACCACGTCAGTAATTGGTGCCAGCAGCCCGCGCTCGCGGCACTGTTTCAGCAACTGGAAAGTATTCCCGCCGCCGACAATCACGATCTCAGCATTTTCAATCGCGGCAACGGGATCGACAACGCTATGAATACCGGTGACAGAAACACCCAGCGGAGCGAGAACCGCAGCCGTTTTCGCTGTGTAATCATCCCAGGTCTGCGTTACGCCAGCGAAAGGGATAAACACCGCTGAACGGCGACCCTGCAACTGTTCAGCAATTAGCGGCAGTGCATGTTCCAGCCAGGCTTTACCCGGCAGCGTCGAGTTACTCAATAAAAGCAGTTCCATTACTTCTCCGGTTAGTAAGAAATCACGGGAGGCATGCTACCACTGCGAATTTAACCACTTACTGACATGGCTCACGATGTCACGTATTGCACCGGGCGCTGAGACTGATGACAAACACAGCATTGCCTGATGCGCTACGCTTACCAGTCCTACCAGATAACTGCAATATATTGAATTTTCGAGATTATGTATGCCGAATAAGGCTTCATTCCGCATCCGGCATAAACAATGTGTACTTTGCCACCAATTTGAGCGCCCCTTAAGGCGCTGATATTTTTTATCCTTCTCATGCAAATTGTGCTGCTTCAGCAATCAGCCGCACATCCGGTCGCGAAGTTGCCGCGGCGACCAGCCAGCGACATGCAGAGTTAAGTAGCGCGATTAATCATGGGAAATTGCCTCTGCATGAGTGAGCAGATATTGCTCCGCCTCACCGGACCAGATCCCCTGATGACGCGCCAGAATTGCCGCCAGTGCTTGATCCTGAATCTGCGTGAGTGACATAAGCGGCAGGTATTTCCCGGTATACACCAGCTTTTTGCCGCCGCCGACGGCAGGCAATTCAAGCGTGGTTTCGCCCGCGGCATTCAGCCCAAGAATATGTGTTACCACTTTTGCGGCCTGCACTTTTTTCTCTTCAATCAATTTGACTGCTGCGCGCATGTCATCGGTATTGCCGCCTGACGTGCCCACGTAGTGGGTAAATGCATAATGCACATCGTAGAAATTAATTGGCGCGCTGAAATGTTTATCCTGCGGTCCGGCGAAGAAATTCAGGCAACCATCTGTCGCCAGCAAGGAAGAGGCGAGAGTCACCAGTCCTTCATTAGGCACAAAGACGAAAATATCATCGAAGCCGTGACCGCCACTCAGCGCCATTAACGTATCAAATGCTGCATCGGCGGCATTGAGATAATGAATCAGTGTTTGCGATTCTGATGGATAGTGCTTGCGCGCATAACTCAATTTATCGTTGTCGGTATCGGTAATGACGAGCAGCGACGGGTTAACGGGTCCATGCAGCGCATAATCAATCGCCAACAGTCCCATTGGTCCGGTGCCGCCGAGGATCAGCGTGCGCCCTTGCGGGCGAATCCCCATCGTGTGGTTATAACTACCTTCCTGAAGATGATAGTTGGCGTTGAACGCGCCAATCACGCAGGAAAGCGGTTCAACCAGCGAGCCTTCAAAATAGGTTTCGCCGTCGTATGCCAGCAGGCAATCTTGTTCCATAACCTCATTTGGGATAACCACATGTGTGGCTTCACCGCCCACCCACGGGAAGGAGTAGCCGGGGCAGTCCGGGCGATCCGGCAATTGCAGGTTGGCCTGAATCACATAGCGCTGGCCCGGCTGAAATTTGTGCTGCCACTTTTTACCCACGGCCAGAATATCGCCGCAAAACTCGTGGCCGATGATGATGGGGTTGGTCGCCACATCGTCGGGTACTTTTTTATGATTTTCACCCAGATTGGCCTCTTTCCAGGAAGAGAGGCACAGGCTGTCGGTGACCACCGTCGCGAGGATTTCATCCTCCTGCATTTCAGGAAGATCAAAGGTTTCCAGGCGTAAATCACGTTTACCATAAAGACGCAGAGCTGTTGTTTTCATAAACCACCTCATGTTGAGCGATGGCCCCGGCAGTCGTGCCGGGGCGAAGAATCAGGACAGGAAGCCCAGCGCATTGCCGATAATCCCTAAGCCAAACAGGGCGAAAATCAGCCATACCGGGTTAATTTTTTTGTTGAGCAGACGAACCATCAGTAGCGTCAGACCGAGCGCCAGCAAACCAGGGCAAAGTTGGTCGAGAATGTTCTGCACGGTCATGGTGACGGTGGAGCCATCGGCGGCATGCGTTTGTGAAACCACCAACGTTACGTTGATTGACGTCCATTTGGTCACCAGCACGCCCATCACAAACAGTCCGAGAATCGACGCGCCTTCGGTGAGTTTTTGCAGCACATTCCCGCCCATATCGCTGACGATATTCACCCCTTTGCGAAAGCCGAGCTGTAGGCCATACCACTTCATCGCCAGACGCACCGCATTGAAAATAAAGAAAAACAGCAGCGGGCCGAGAATGTTGCCCGAAAGTGCCAGAGATGCGCCGAGCGCGGCGGTAATCGGGCGCAGCGTTCCCCAGACCAGTGGATCGCCAACTCCTGCCAATGGTCCCATCAGACCGACTTTGATGCCGTTAATGGTACCGTCATCAATTTCCGCGCCGTTGGCCCGCGCCTCTTCCATGGCGGCAGTGACGCCGATGACCGGGCCACATACGGCTGGCGTGGTATTGAAGAACACCAGGTGTCGCCTGAGCGCCGCAACCTGATCCTCTTTTAATGGGTAAAGTCGCTTGATGGCGGGGATCATGTCGTAGCAAAAACCCAGCCCGTGAATACGTTCAAAGTTAAAGGACGCCTGTTGCAGGTTGGAGCGCAGAAACATGCTCACCAGATCGCTGCGTGTAATTTTTCTCTGTTCCATGATGGCTCCGTTAATCATCAAGTTGGTCAAGGGCGGTGATAGTGGTGGTCTGGGGATGTGGTTCAGCTTTACGCCACTGTGGATTTAACTGGATGTAGAGCAGGGCCATGATCACGCCGACGCCACCGAACGCCAGCAGACTGAGATCGAGGTAGCCACCTGCGAGGAAACCGAGGAAAAAGAAAGGCATCAAATATTTCACGCCCATCATACGTAGCACCATGGCGTAACCGACCACCACGATAAAACCGCCAGCAATCTGTAGTCCTCGGGTCACAAATTCGGGAATGGCGTTTAACATATTGCTGACCATATCGGCGCTGACGAACAGCGAGACAATCAGTGCCGGAATAGCAACGCGCAGCGCCTGCACGCCAAGCGCGGAGACATGCAGAATATCGAGAGTGCGAAACCGCGCCTCTTCCGCTGCTTTATCCGCCGCGTGCTGGAACACTACGGTGATGGTACGGGCAAACACCGTCAGCACCTGGCCTGCCGCAGCCACAGGCAACGCGATGGCGATTCCGGTGGCGATGCTTTGCTGACCAACGATAACCAGAATGGCGGAGATTATGCTGGCGAGTGCAGAATCCGGAGATTGCGCCGCGCCGACGTTCATCCAGCCGAGAGCTATCAATTCCAGCGTACCACCGAGTATTATTCCGGTTTTTAAATCACCGAGAATTAAACCAATCACCGTACAGGCAATTAACGGGCGATGAGTCTGAAATTCATCCAGCACGCTGCCCATTCCGGCAATACAGGAAAAAAGAAATATAGCAATGATTTGTAGGGTACTTATTTCCATGATTTGTCACCTTTTAAGTGTCGTCATCCCTGCCTGTTAAAGCATATGTACACAGGCGCTATTATTTAATTTGCGATTAACTGTTCGTTTATTTTATCGATAATATTGATTGAGGGATCTGACGCTACGACGCGTAAATCCAGTATGACGCCAAGATTATTTAACTCATGAAATGCGTTAATATCATCATCATCTAATGAAACCGCTTTGGTTAACTGTTTTTTACCGGGCCGCCAGGCCATGCCGCCAATATTCAGGGTGTCTATTTTTACCCCCTGGCGAACCATCGCTAAGGCATCCTGTGGGCGAGTGAAAAGATAAAAAACGGTTTCGTCCTGATATTGCGGGTTGTGATAAACCGCGACGGCTTTTTCAATATTGACCACGTTAACCTTCATTCCCGGCGGGGCGGCCTGACGCAATAATGTCCGGCGAACTTCATCGTTATACACCTCGTCATTGCAGATAATAATGCGCTGGGCGTTAGCCACTTTCGACCAGACGGTTGTGACCTGGCCGTGGATCAGGCGGTCATCAATGCGGGCGAGCGTAATGTTCATCAGAAATCCTCCTCTGCCGTTGCCAGTTGTTTCCAGACAACGCAGGTTTGCTTTGCGATTTGCGTCAGGTGTTCACACAGTTCATCAACGTTCATGCTGTCCTGGTTATCGACCAGTTCGAGCGCCAGTGGCAGGGAAAGGCCGCTGATCACCCGCAGGTGCGGATTGCGCATCGCAAGCGTCGCTGCTGCATTCCACGGGCTACCGCACTGTAAATCCACGGCGATTAGCCACTCGTCATGATTGTGAATGCTCACTAACTTCTCCAGCTTTGCCACAATGTCTCCGGCGTTCTCGCCGGGCACAAATTCAACTGCCTCGACCCTGGCATCGCCGTACACCATCTGAACCGATTCCAGCATGGCGCAGGCTAATTTGCCGTGGGCGCAAAAAATGGCATTGACCATAAAGCCTCCTTAGCCGCGCGTTTTGCCGCCTGCAATGTTAGTGGTTACTCCGGTGATATAGCTGGCGCGTTCAGACAGCAAATAACAAACAAAATCAGCCACTTCTGCTAATCTTCCGGCGCGCCCAATAGGAATGGAATTTTTGGTATAGCCTTCACGCAGCTGCTCGACGGTGATATTGCGCGTCCACGCCAGCGCTTCTTCATATTCCGGCGTGCGCAGTCCTGTTTTTTCCAGAATCCCCGGCGCGATACCGACCACACGGATACCGTGCTTACCCAGCTCTTTCGACCAGGAACGAGTGAAGCTATTGAGCGCAGCTTTAGTGGCGGCGTAGCAGCTCTGGCCTTCTGAGCCTTCCAGCCCACTTTCTGAGGAAACATTCACAATCACGCCATCGTGTTGTTTGACCATCTGTCGCGCCACCGCCTGCGACATCAGAAAAACGCCTTTCTGGTTGATATTGACCATTTTTTCGAATGCAGCTTCGTTGAGTTCATACTGCCCGGCAGGCGCTTTCTCATCGACCAGCAGACGCGGAAAATTGACCCCGGCGTTGTTAACCAGACCGTCGATGCGACCAAAACGCTGGATAATTTCTGCTACCGTATGATTTACCTCTTTGGCGCTGGAAATATCGGTCGGCCAAAACTGATAGCCTTTATGACCTTCATATTGTCCATCGCCACCGTGAATATCGACCATCTGTACATTCGCGCCTTGTGCTAATAATTCCTCTACAATCGCCAGACCTATACCGGATGCGCCGCCGGTGACGATAATGATTTTATCCTGCAAATTTAACCACGTTTGCATAACAGACTCCTGTTTTTAGATAATAGGGACCCGCCGTAATTTTTATTACGGTAAACATCGGGAAGATTTTTATTTCAGTAATAGTTCAGCTGTGCTGCTATTCGTTACCAGACAATTAATATATTTTCCACGCAGTGCACCAACAATTCCGCTGTATTTTTCTTCACTCATGGCAATGCCAATGGAATATCGTGCCTGCTTTAATTTATTCATTTCGATAGAGAGTGTTTTTTCGCTCATATTCGTTTCAACCATTGCGCCGTGAATATCAAAAAAGCGCGAGCAAATATCGCCAGCAACCTGGCGGGCATTCAGGTCGTCACTCTCTTCACCACCATAAAACGCATGCCAGTTAGCGCCGTCACGAATGGCCGGTGAGCCAATTCCCACCAGGGCGACATCCAGATTATCCCAGTAGGCAGAGATGGTTTTAAAGTGCTGAGACTGCATGATCCCATTACGAATTAAGGGGTTATCCAGTAGAGCCGGAAAATCCGCGAGATGCGATTCTCCTTTCAACTTCGCTGCCGCGCTGTAGGTTAATGTGTTTACATGATAGCGGCTTTCGAGTTTACCGGACGGTCCGCCAATAATTGGTACGCAGATTAACTGCCGCGATTGCCCCGCCTGCGGCAAGTTTTCAACCAGTGCGCTCACCGCGCGACCCCAGGAAAAACCGACAATATCGCCAGGCTCCAGCAAGCGATCCAGCAGTTGCGCGCCGTGTAACCCCATCATCGCCAGTTGAGTCTCTTCATCCTCATCATTTCCCGACACCACCACAACGTCTTTCAGGCCAAACTTTTGCTTCAGTTGCTGCTCCAGCCAGAGATTTTCGTTGTAGTCATAGTTGATGGCGATGGTGACAATTCCCTGATCGCGGCCTCGTTTAAGCAAGCGGCTGATGGTGGTGCGGTAAATACCCAGTTCGCGCGCGATTTGCACCTGCGTCATATCCTGTTCGTAATAGAGTTGGGCAATCTTCACAATCAAACGGATATCGTCACTGTTTTCCATTGCCGCCTCCTGGTTCTGCACATTTGTGCAAATACGCTTTCTCACCGCTTGATCTGATATAACCCCATCATGATGGCCTTTCAAAGCGATTTTTCACTCTTTGCATGGGGAGAAATAGCGCTTTCTCTTGCACATTTGTTTCTCTGCGTAGTAGTCATCAGCACAGGTGTGCAGCGATTCGTAATATGTTGATTATCATTATTTTGCCAGGCAAATTTGCATCGTACTTCCGGAGACACTTTTGTGATAAAAGGCGTGGCAGATCACATTTAATTTCGACGTTGCCGCATAACCCTGTTTTTCCCCGCTAAGAGGTACGGTATATTCCGCGTTTTACAGGAGAATTTATGCTGCCCGACTCATCAGTCCGTTTAAATAAATACATCAGCGAAAGCGGAATTTGCTCACGCCGCGAAGCGGATCGCTATATCGAGCAAGGCAATGTGTTCCTTAATGGCAAGCGAGCCACCATTGGCGATCAGGTGAAACCCGGCGACGTTGTGAAAGTAAACGGTCAGTTGATTGAGCCTCGGGAAGCCGAAGATTTGGTACTTATCGCCCTGAACAAGCCCGTCGGTATTGTCAGCACCACCGAAGATGGCGAGCGCGATAACATTGTCGATTTCGTTAACCACAGCAAACGCGTGTTCCCGATTGGCCGCCTGGATAAAGACTCCCAGGGGCTGATTTTCCTCACCAATCACGGCGATCTGGTGAATAAGATCCTCCGTGCGGGTAACGATCATGAGAAAGAGTATCTGGTGACGGTTGATAAACCGATTACCGATGAATTTATTCGTGGTATGGGGGCGGGAGTGCCAATCCTCGGGACGGTGACTAAAAAGTGTAAAGTCAAAAAAGAAGCGCCGTTTGTCTTCCGCATTACCCTGGTGCAGGGGCTGAACCGTCAGATCCGTCGCATGTGCGAGCACTTTGGTTACGAAGTGAAAAAGCTGGAACGTACGCGCATCATGAACGTTAGTTTAAGCGGCATTCCGCTGGGGGAATGGCGTGATTTAACTGACGATGAGTTAATCGACCTCTTTAAACTCATCGAAAATTCCTCTTCCGAGGCAAAACCTAAAACGAAGGCCAAACCGAAAACGGCGGGCATCAAACGTCCAGTCGTTAAGATGGAAAAAACGGCGGAAAAAGGCGGTCGCCCGGCGTCCAACGGTAAGCGTTTTACCTCGCCGGGGCGTAAAAAGAAGGGGCGTTAATCAGCGCCTGCCGCGCGTCGACGTATTTGCTGACCAGCTAAATGACGCCTCAGGATCCGGTTTATAAGCCTGCTTTTTCTTTAACTGGCGGGCTTTTTTCGCTTCAGCCTCACGCTCGACCATTAATTTATCGATGTACTCTTTCTTAATGCTGTTGGTTTCGGAGTTGGTCAGTACGCGACCATGCGCAATCCGCGCCCGATCCAGCAGTGTTTTAAGTTCACGCTGCTCGCGTTCAGTCATCTCTTTTTGGGTAATACGGGGGAGTGCCATGCTGGTGCCCTCAGTGAGCCAGAGAGTTCAGTGTACGGGAATTCGTTTGCGAGCAGAACTGATAATATTCATTTTGCCTTCTCTTAACTATTTATCTCTTTCGATAATTAATTAGAGATGCAGATAAAAAAATTAAAGGCAATTATTCTCCGATAAAGACGTTGGTTAACAGAGTACAGGCTCGTTTATTGATGAGCATAATGACAAGAAAAACAATACGGCCCGAAATAATGTCTTCCGGGCCATACTGTGTTTACTCAAACAAATTAAAATGCAGTTTTTGCACCACCTGCTCGGCATCTTCGCCGGGCACCAGGAAGCACAGGTTATGGCTGGATGCGCCGTAACAAATCATGCGAATGTTGAACGGTTCCAGTACGCCGAATACCTCTTTGCCAACGCCGCAGGCTTTTGACAGGTCATTGCCAATCAACGCGACCAGCGCCAGACCTTCCTCCACTTCTACCCGGCATAGTGCAGACAGCTCCATCAGCAGAGATTGCGTCAGCAAGGTATCGCCAGTGGAGGTTGAACCGGTGGTATCAAGGGTTAATGCCACGCTCACTTCTGACGTGGTGATTAAGTCTACCGAAATATTATGCCGCGCGAGTATGCCGAAAACTTCCGCGAGGAAACCGCGAGAATGGAGCATATTCAGGCTGTGCAAAGTGAGCAGAGTCTGATTGCGACGAAGCGCCAGCGCGCGGAATAGCGGCGGATTTTCAGTTTTATTGCACACCAGCGTACCACCTGCGCGTGGGTCTTTGCTGGAGCCGACAAAGACCGGGATATCGCTACGTACTGCGGGTAGCAACGTTGCCGGATGCAGTACTTTTGCACCAAAAGTTGCCATCTCTGCCGCTTCGGCAAACGCGATTTCATCAATGCGTTTTGCTGCGGAAACCACGCGTGGATCGGTGGTGTAGATGCCCGGGACGTCGGTCCAGATATCAACACGAGATGCGTGTAAAGCCTCCGCCAGCAAGGCTGCCGTATAATCGCTGCCTCCACGGCCAAGCGTCGTTGTACGACCTTTATTTTCGCTACCGATAAATCCCTGGGTGATCACTAAGCCTTCATTGAGGCGTGGGAGCAACTGCAGCGCGGCCAGTTCCGCCAGCGCGGCTACATCTGGCTCTGCACGACCAAATCGGTCGTTGGTACGCATCACTTTACGTACATCAAACCACTGTGCCTGAACATCGCGTTCGCGCAGGATTTCGACAAACAGCAGGGTCGACATCAGCTCGCCGTGGCTGACCAGTTCATCTGTCAGCGCGGGAGACGTTGCCAGCGCCGCCGCTTCTGCCAGAACAGTAATGTTCTCCAGCAGACGTTCAATCTCTTCACGGATAACGTTCGGGTAACGCAGACGTTCCAGAATGGCAAACTGGATATTGCGGATTGCGTCGAGTTTTTCGAATCGCTCGCCAGGTTCCAGTCCTTCAGCTAAAGCGACCAGCAGATTAGTGATACCAGCAGAAGCCGAGAGGACAACTAAACGTACGTTGGCATCAGAAAGCACAATATCAGCGCTGCGGTTCATGGCGTCAAAATCAGCTACGCTGGTACCGCCAAATTTGGAGACAACAATTTCAGACATAACTACCTCGTGTCAGGGGATCCATTTTCAGCCTTGGCACAAGGGAAGAGCGGAAGACGGGTGGGCGCAGAGCGATACTTCGCTACTATTTTCACCCAGAAGTGCTCCACCACTTGCGAAACGCCCGACTGCGAACGCTTCTGGTGACAACCCAGGGGATTCAGCCCCTGTAGCCGATGATGAACGTGGCCAGCCGTTCAATCACCTCGGCGATGCACCCCCTCAGGTGTTATCACAGGACTGGCTCCTCCAACACCGTTACTTGGGCAACGCGCCTCTTCTGGCCTGCGCTAGCGCAGGTAGTACATTTATAAATAAAGGGTGAGCGGGGCGGTTGTCAACGATGGGGTCATGCGGATTTTTCATCCACTCCTGGCGGTCAGTAGTTCAGCTAATAAATGCTTCACTGCGCTAAGGGTTTACACTCAACATTACGCTAACGGCACTAAAACCATCACATTTTTCTGTGACTGGCGCTACAATCTTCCAAAGTCACAATTCTCAAAATCAGAAGAGTATTGCTAATGAAAAACATCAATCCAACGCAGACCGCTGCCTGGCAGGCACTACAGAAACACTTCGATGAAATGAAAGACGTTACGATCGCCGATCTTTTTGCTAAAGACGGCGATCGTTTTTCTAAGTTCTCCGCAACCTTCGACGATCAGATGCTGGTGGATTACTCCAAAAACCGCATCACTGAAGAGACGCTGGCGAAATTACAAGATCTGGCGAAAGAGTGCGATCTGGCGGGCGCGATTAAGTCGATGTTCTCTGGCGAGAAGATCAACCGCACTGAAAACCGCGCCGTGCTGCACGTAGCGCTGCGTAACCGTAGCAATACCCCGATTCTGGTTGATGGCAAAGACGTAATGCCAGAAGTCAACGCGGTGCTGGAGAAGATGAAAACCTTCTCGGAAGCGATTATTTCCGGTGAGTGGAAGGGTTATACCGGCAAAGCAATCACTGACGTAGTGAACATCGGGATCGGTGGTTCTGACCTCGGCCCGTACATGGTGACCGAAGCACTGCGTCCGTACAAAAATCACCTGAACATGCACTTTGTTTCTAACGTCGATGGGACTCACATCGCGGAAGTGCTGAAAAAAGTAAACCCGGAAACCACGCTGTTCCTGGTAGCCTCTAAAACCTTCACCACTCAGGAAACTATGACCAACGCCCATAGCGCGCGTGACTGGTTCCTGAAAGCGGCAGGTGATGAAAAACACGTTGCAAAACACTTTGCGGCGCTCTCAACCAATGCCAAAGCCGTTGGCGAGTTTGGTATTGATACTGCCAACATGTTCGAGTTCTGGGACTGGGTTGGCGGCCGTTACTCTTTGTGGTCAGCGATTGGCTTGTCGATTGTTCTCTCCATCGGCTTTGATAATTTTGTTGAACTGCTTTCTGGCGCACACGCGATGGACAAGCATTTCTCCACCACGCCTGCCGAGAAAAACCTGCCTGTCCTGCTGGCGCTGATTGGCATCTGGTACAACAATTTCTTTGGTGCGGAAACTGAAGCGATTCTGCCGTATGACCAGTATATGCACCGTTTCGCGGCGTACTTCCAGCAGGGCAATATGGAGTCCAACGGTAAGTATGTTGACCGTAACGGTAACGTTGTGGATTACCAGACTGGCCCGATTATCTGGGGTGAACCAGGCACAAACGGTCAGCACGCGTTCTACCAGCTGATCCACCAGGGAACCAAAATGGTACCGTGCGATTTCATCGCCCCGGCTATCACCCATAACCCACTCTCTGATCATCACCAGAAACTGCTGTCTAACTTCTTTGCTCAGACCGAAGCGCTGGCGTTTGGTAAATCCCGCGAAGTGGTTGAGCAGGAATATCGTGATCAGGGTAAAGATCCGGCAACGCTTGACTACGTGGTGCCGTTCAAAGTGTTCGAAGGTAACCGCCCGACCAACTCCATCCTGCTGCGTGAAATCACTCCGTTCAGCCTGGGTGCGTTGATTGCGCTGTATGAGCACAAAATCTTTACTCAGGGCGTGATCCTGAACATCTTCACCTTCGACCAGTGGGGCGTGGAACTGGGTAAACAGCTGGCGAACCGTATTCTGCCAGAGCTGAAAGATGACAAAGAAATCAGCAGCCACGATAGCTCGACCAATGGTCTGATTAACCGCTATAAAGCGTGGCGCGGTTAATTTATAAACCTTAATAACAATGCCGACGTTATGTCGGCATTTTTTTATCAGATAAATCCCCTTGTCTGTGATTTAACGGAAATCATACCGTGAGGTTAATCCTAAAATAGATTTTTAATCGTTGTTTATTTCGGAAAATACGCAGATTAATCACTTTTGTT
>OLWE01000375.1_pt1 | contig 28941 bp, 20 predicted proteins | sample 1673591 | NCBI WGS metagenome assembly OLWE01 (sample SAMEA103958116, study PRJEB25191) | human gut metagenome | biome: human-associated habitat [ENVO:00009003]; feature: intestine environment [ENVO:2100002]; material: feces | place: Germany | collected 2013/2015 | reverse complement strand
GCGAGATATCAGACGGTGAAATGGTAGCGATAATCGGTAAATCAGGCGCAGGAAAATCCACACTTTTGCATATCCTTGCCTGCATAGACAGCTATCAGAGCGGTGAGTACACAATTGACGGCACTTTGGTAAAAAATTTATCGGAGGGGCAGTATGCACAGATAAGGAATGAAAAGATAGGCATTGTAATGCAGGACTTTGCACTTGTTGAGGATTTTTCTGCCCTTGAAAACGTATTGATTCCATTGGATTTTGCAAAGAAAAAGATAAAGAATAAAAAAGAAAAAGCTCTTGAAGCATTAAAAGCTGTTGGTATGGGGGATCTTTCTAAGAAGCCTTGCAACAAGCTTTCGGGAGGACAGAAGCAGCGTGTTGCTATAGCCAGAGCAATTGTCAACGAGCCTGCCATGATACTTGCGGACGAGCCTACAGGAGCGCTGGACACAAAGACCTCGGCCGAGATAATGGAGCTTTTCAAACGCCTTAACAAAGAGGGAAAAACAGTCGTTATCGTTACTCACGATCCAAAAGTCGCAGAACAATGCAGTCGTGTTATCGAAGTGTCTGACGGTAAGATCATATAGAAAAAATCCAATTCCCGCACATCAAATGCAAAGATCGCATCGTAATATCGGCTGTTTAGCGTGATATTTTGTAGGTGTGACATATCCTAATAACATAATTCGGGCTTTTTTTATCTTTCTTTTCTTTATATCTGTTTAATAAGAGTAAAATTGTCAGAATAAAAAAATTGACCGCGCCCGTGAAAGGTGCGGTCATTAGTATTTTGTGGCGGAGCGTTAGTTTTGGTTTAGTCTGTATGTTTTTGCCATGCGTGAGAATTGTGAAAGGAGCTTGCTGTCAATGAACTTGCTTACTGCTGTGATGGCAGGTCTTGCACCTGATTTGATGTTGTAGGTGTCGGCTGTTATCTGATCTACTGCCTTTGCAAGCTCGTCTGCACTGAACAGGCTGTCTATATTCAACTCCGGACGCAGCTTTTTGATGACTTTTATTTCGCTCACAAGCCTGTTTTCCACTATCTTTCTGTACACCGGCCTTGATATCTCGCTGAAAGTGTATTTCTGTGAGAAGCGGTTGATAAGCTCGACGTCAAAATAGTCGGAAAGGTCGCTTATGAGTTGTGTTTCTGATGTGCTGTCTGAGTTGAATCCAATGCTTCTGCTCTTTGCGGTACAGCCTGCGTTGGTGGTGGCTATTATTATGGACTTTGAGAAGTCTATAACGTTTCCTTGACTTGTGGTAAGAATGCCCTCGTCAAAGACAGACATGAATAGTCTTTGCACGGATCTGTCGCACTTTTCAAACTCGTCAAGGAGTATCACCTGATAGGGATTTGATTTGAGCTTATCAAAGGGCAGTTCAACATTGCTGTCGCTTCCAAGATAGCCTGCAGGCGAGCCTATAATGCGGTTTATGCCTGCGTCATAATAGAATTCCGACATATTCAGTGTGATAGGTTTCTCGCCTGCACAGTTTTGGGCTATTATCTTTGCGACCTCTGTTTTGCCCACTCCGCTTGGTCCGATAAAAAGCATTGTAAAAGGCTTTTTGGTCGGTCTGATGTGGAGAGAATGGAGCTTAAGCACATTGACAAGGTCGTCTATGATAGCTTCCTGACCGCAGACGGCTGAGAGGTCACGGCGAAAGGCTCTCTCGTTAAAGGCGTGGGGCGTGCTGTGACCTGATGTCATGCGGAAAGCCGTTTCTTTTATATGGCGGTCGGTGAGAGTAATTTTCATCTTCTTGTCAGAAGCGTTCTTCACCACGGCGGAAGCTATGGAGCGGTCAAGTAGCGTTATGGCATTGTCAGGGCGGTGTGAGCCTGAGTAGCAAAATTCGTCTGCGATATCAACAATGTGCTCTGCCTTGCTTCTGCTCAAAGCGAATGAGATGTTATAGTGTTTGGCAAAATGCTGGTTCATGCTGAGAAGGATCTCCACTGTCTGCTCATGGTCTGCTTCGTCAACTATTATCTTTGTCATACGCCTGCAAAAGGCAGGGTCGCTGTCGATGAGATTTGCTTCCTGGGTCGTTGTCGCTCCTATGAGCTTTATTTTCCCACGGCTCAGAGCAGGCTTCAAGATCTGAGCGACGATCCGATATGCCTTTTCCTGAAAAAGCATATGTATTTCGTCGATAAACAAAATTCGCTTCTCGTCCTGGTCGCTCATATAGTTTATGAGCATTTTGACCTTGTTTTCAAGGTCGCCCATAAGACCTGAATCTGCCACGATATCAGAGAGCTGGAGGGCATATATCCTATAGCCTTTGAGCTGTGGTACGATGTTCTCGCTGTTTTTGAGCCTGTAGGCAAGCTCCTCCACTATTTTGGTTTTTCCACAGCCTGCAGGACCGCAGAGCAGTGCGTTGGGCTTGTCCGAGCTTATGAGAACAGACATCATCATAGAGAGTATGTTCTCTCTGAATTTTGTTTCTGTCTTTCTTGCTTCGGCAAGGTCGAAAAACATTGTTTCGGGGTCAAATACCTTTGCTGTAAATGGATTTTGGCTCGTGTTTTGAATCTCCACAGGATCAGGCTCGTAAAGCTCGTCCAGTGGGTCAAAATCATCGTCCTCGGAGTCGTTGATACAATCATACGCCTCATATTTCTTGATGTATTCTATATCTTCTGTTTGTGGCATTTTTATTCCACTCCTTTCTTGGTGTTTTGTTGACGTCTTCTGCGCCTTTTGAAATTTTCACGCATACGGGCAATGCTGAACGGTGCTAATATCAGCTCCTCGAATATCATGTATGCGCAGTTGCTTGGAATAGTATCCCTCACAGTGGCGAGCATTTTGCCCACTGTACAGCCACCATGATCTTCATTTTGGTAGTTCCCCGACCACGCTTTTTGATATGATAATACTCTGTACAGTCACATTCCAGACAAACCAAACCTTATGGAAAACGCAATTCAAATAGAAACTCAAGGCATTTGTCTTTTGAGTTCAATTTCATCTAAAAAACTATGATGCTGAGCTTGCTTTTGAGTGTGTTTCTTTTAGGCATAACGATTTTACCTCACTTTTTGTTGTTATGCCTATATTATATCATACTATCTGTCCATTTGTTTGGACTTTTGCTTGCTGAGAAAAAATGATAGTCATAAAGAAAAATAAGGATCGTTGGTTATATATAGACAAGAAAATAAACAGGCTTTTGGGAGAGAAAGAGATACAAGGGCTTTATGACGGGCTGTCAGGCAAAAGAAACGATCAAGAGGACTATAACTACAGAGTAGCTTTTGTGAAAGGTCAGCGCAGAAATGATATCTGTTGTACCTTATGGTATCAAGACGGCACGGCTTATGAAAAAGTACCGCTGACATACTTTGATATATGTGTGTTTGACGCTGTTTGCACTATATGGAACAATAACAGAAAGGATTTTTATCTCAACACCATATGGGAGATACTCAGCGGAAACGAGGACATAAGATTTTCACGAAATGTGCTTAAAGACAAGCTAAGAGAAAGCGTAGAAAAGCTCCAAAGGCTGAGGATCTTTATAGCCAGCACTGAAAATGCTCCGCAAAAAGTAAGTGACGGCATTTGGGAACGTTTTATCAACGTGCAAAGGGGCGAGGATTCCAGCGGCAGAGAGGTCTATGAGATAAAGTCCTGCCCGAGGCTGTGGACATATGCAGTGGAAACACAGGAGGGGCAGATAGCACGAGTGCCTTTATACAAACTAGACGGGCGGAGATATTTCAAGATGGACAGTGGGCAGGACGGTTTCGATTGTTCTAATATCTCAGCACTGTGCGACCTTTTGAATGATCCCGATGAACGTATTAAGATCATCAGGAGAATGAAAAAAGAGTCAATACTTGACCCAGAATACAAATGCAGCATATGGAAAGTTGTTTTGCATTTTTATCTTGCCCACAGGCTGTCCATAATAAAAAGAAAGAACAAGATGAGATTTATAAGCTATGATACGATAGTGAAGCTTATGGAGGACTATCTACCTGAAAGTCTGAAAAACGGCAAGAAGAAGGAATTGCTTCGCCAGTGGAGCTTTTGCTATATGACGTGGGCGACCCTGCCAAGGCAAGAGTATCATCGGTGGGTCTGCGAGGAATATTTTGACGAAAAAACGGATAGTCCGGTAGGGATAGTGATAAAAAGGAAAAAGCTCGAGAGGTGGGGGAATTGAGAGGTGATAAAAGCAAGGCTCGGCTTTTTTTCCTATCTTCGTGTGGTTTTTTGTGTATTCATACAAAATATTGGCGTTTGGCGCAAAATGTCAGGATAACCCATTGACGTGTCGTGCATAAATTGGTAAAATGATATCAGAGTGTTTATATACAGCCATTTTTTTTCGTTGTACTCTGCGAGATGCACCAATTGTTGTGCATTTCGCGTGATATAATTATCTCATAAAACAAACAAGGTGCTTTTATCATGAGTACATAACATGGTTTAGTAAAATATGACAAGCGTCAGCAGCGATATTGCAAAACGCATAACTACAGCGAGTCGCTGTGGAAGTTTCAGGGAATAGTAGCTTTATCAAAAGCTTTTTCACCGAATCGGATTTAATTCCATTAAATAAAATTCGGCTCCAAAGCATTTGAATCTTGTGCTGACGCTTGTTATTATTTTTTTGAGGTGACAAAATGAATGATATTGATAATGATATCATAAGGATCTCAGAGGAGCTTGATGTTCCTTTAAAAAAGCTTTATATGCTTAGCAACAACCGAATACGCTATCATAAACGAAATCAGAAAAAGTGTTATTCAAATTACCGCAAGGTGATAATACATCGTGGCAGAGGGCATAAAAACAGGGTGTTAAAAGTGCCGAACGAATATCTCAAGCTCGTTCAAAGAAGGATACTTGAAAGGTATCTTTACACGCTGTCCGTATCTGAGTATGCCACTGCATATTGCAAAAACTCTTCGCTTTTGAAAAATGCAGAGCCGCATATTGGTCAACAGAGAGTGCTTAAACTCGATGTTTCAGGTTTTTTTGACAGCATTGATTTTGGCAAGGTCTATGGGGCCATGTGCGAGCTTGGATTTTCTAAGCCTGCAACAACGCTGCTGACAAATATATGCACTTATAACAGCATACTGCCACAGGGTGCGCCAACGTCTCCGCAGATGTCGAATTTGGTGATGAAAAGATTTGATGAGAGGATAGGCAAGTGGTGTGGAGAGCGTGGCATAAATTACACAAGATACTGTGATGATATGACATTTTCAGGTGGAAAAGCTGTGCTTAACGCCAAAGAGATAACGCAACTTGTGAGCAGGGCGTTGTGGAAAATGGGTTTTAAGCTGAACATGAAAAAAACAACGCTTATCGGTTCATCGCAACGTCAGCAGGTAACGGGGATAGTAGTCAACGAAAAGGCGCAGATCTCGTCGAAACAGCGTCGGGAGATACGTCAGGAAATATATTACTGTGAGAAATACGGAGTTTCCCAAAGCCTGTTTTTCAAAGGTGCTGACATTACGCCTGAGAAGTACATAAATTCGCTGCTGGGCAGGATATCCTTTGCATTACAGATAGACCCTGCGGACGTGAAAATGCATGAGTATTTCAAGGCGGCGAAAAAACTCAAGAGTGAGGTGTGCGGGGAAAAGTAGGGCAGAACATGGAAGGTATGAAACTTCAGATAACAAAAGCTCGGAAACAGCACAATGTGCTATCTCCGAGCTTTAAACTTTGGTGACCCGTACGGGAATTGAATTAAACCGCACACCTGATGTGGTCTTTAGTAAAATGCGAAAAAGCCCGATTTTGCGGCGTTTTTGAGCAATGCAATTGTAGTGATTTTAAGCCGATTTCGGTGATTTTTAGCACAAATAAGTGGCAAACAAGTGGTTGAAAGTGGTGCATTTCTACCAGGAAGAGTACCGTATGCGTAATGACAGCAGGCGGTTAATTTTTAATTAAAAGCTATGCGACGAGGGCAAGCTTGTGTGCGAGATTGACAAGAGCGAGCCGCCTCGGCATTGTTATGTGGCGAGAAGGATGTAGTACTTCATAGGCATATCCATAGCAAAAGGCGGACTAAACATCCGCCTTTTTGTTTGTTATGACAGTTCAGAAAGTGATCTCATCACAAGGTCAATATCCTTGCTTTCGAGCTCTTGTATGATATGTAAATACGTTTTCTGTGTTGTTGTCATGCTTGCGTGACCAAGTCGTCTTGCTACACTTGCGATTGAAACGCCCGCAAAAAGTAAAAGCGAGGCGTGGGTATGACGAAGTCCGTGTACCGAAATAACAGGTACATTAGCTTTTTTACAGTGTCTTTCCAAAATGTCATTGACTGTTGAATTGTATATTTTCGAGCCGCATTTGACAAATATCGGTTCGTCTCCGGGCAACTTCTTAACCAATCTAGAGAACTGAATTACCGTCATCCAGTCCATCTGTATCTTACGTACGGATGACTGATTTTTGGTAGGCAGAAAACCGCCGTCACCTTTATAATTCCATGTCTTGCTGACAGATAGTGTCTGACGCGGAAAATCAAAATCTTTGGGAGTAAGTGCAAGCGCTTCCGAAAAACGCATTCCTGTCTTGGCAACAAGAAGAATAAACCAGTCCCAATTAATTTCAGGCTCAAGATTAAGAGTGTTAAGCAGTGTATGCAATTCAAACTGATTAAGGTACTTTACCTTCTTTGCTTTGGGCGGTCTGCCTTTAATAATTACTTTGCGCGTCGGATCACGCTCGATTAAACCCTCATCCACCGCGTCAAGTATTGCACATTTCAGCTGATGATGAAAATCCATCGTAGTCTGTTTCTCGTGGTAAACCGCATAATCATTTATCAACTGCTGATATGTGATTCTCGAGAGTTCATGCACCTTTAAATCGGGTGCTAAACGCTTAAGCCAGGACTGCGTCATAAGATACTTGTCCATCGTGACCTTGCGTATTGCTCCCTCCTTGTAAACTCTTATCCACTGTGCATAATATTCATGGAATAAGGCGTCCTTGGTGATTGACTTTAACATTTTATACCTCCTATTATTTCGGCTTATAGCCGTTTTTAACTGGTTTTATTAATTGAATGAATAATTGCAAACAAATTTACTGACGCTTGGGAACAGCGTAAGCTGGGGGAGGTCGTCAAAGAAGTAACTCGAAATGACTCTACATCGGAAGCACCTATAATGATGATTACAGCAAACAATGGTTTTATTGAGCAATCTGAAAGATATGCTTTTAATAATGCAGGAGAAAGTTTGAAGAAGTATATTCTCCTTGAGAAGGGGGAGCTTGCGTATAATCACGGTGCTTCCAAGTTGCGTCCATACGGTTCTTGCTTTGCATTGACAACAGCAGAAAATGCACGTATTCCCTTTGTTTATCATTGCTTTTCCGTCGAAAATCAAAATGCGGAATTTATGTCAATAGAACTAAATAGTTCTGAAATCGAAAATCAACTCCGAAAGATTGTATCATCTGGTGCCAGAATGGATGGCTTGTTAAATATCTCGTTTGATGAATACTCTTCTGTATCCGTAGTACTTCCTAGCATTGAGGAACAGGACCGCATAGCTGGCTTCCTTCGCAACCTCGACCGCCTTATCACCCTTCATCAGCGTAAGCAAAAAAACAGGAGCCAAGAATGAATCTTGACTCCATACGGCTCACATTATGTTATTATTCATTAGTTGAAATTTCAAAGCCGCCGCTCAGGATGAACTCTCTTAAAAGTTTATCCAGCTTTGAGCGAACCTTTCGCTTGGGGATTTCGGTTTTCTCTGCTTTCTCGAAATATTCTTTTGCCACATCAATATTAACCTGCTCAACAAGCTTATCATATCTACCGAAAGCATTTATATCCTCTTCCGTAACGTGCAATGACATGAACTTCTTCAAAGCAGTTTCGTTAATGCCCAGGTTTCTTGCAAAATTACAGAACTGGTCACTTTTTGCTCTTGACTGATATTCGGTGATGTAATCAAGAATTGTTTTGTCATCATCAATAACAAGCTCAGCATTCTGAATATCCTTCAAAAGAATGTTGGCATACTTCTGCTGATCTTGCGATAGGTTGGCAAATGATTTATGCAGCTCGTTTAACATGACATTTCGTGTTTGTTCATCAGTGCCGTCACCCATCATCTTGATATACTTTCTGAAACGGGAATTCATATATTCGGCATCAATTTTATCCGTAGAAAGCGACATCAGATAAGGTTCAATATCATACGGCTCATCGTCGGAACCGCCCGATCCACCCGTGCGCAGCTCTTTGTAACGCCTCAGAAGAATGTTATAAATGTTCTCATCAAATAAAAGCGTTACAATGTCCTTGTTTCCGTTATCGTCTTCAAATTCATAGTCACGTTTCTCCCAAACAAAGCCCTGAACCCTTGCCGATTCAAGGAATTTGTTGAGCTCCTTAAACAGTTTTGAAAACTTTCTTTTCTCCGTCACATCATCGGGAAGTCTTGAAAAAATCAGGGATTCCTGCAATCTTGAATATATCATTGATATCCGAAAAAGCAGCATTCATATTTTCAAGATTTTGTATGAGCTTTGCTACGAAAATGCCGTAAGGCTTTTGTCCCGAATATTGCTCGAAAGCATATTCTATAATATTTTTCATAGTGTATGGTCTGCGATAGTAACGAATGATTCCATGGGGCTTATCATCATTGAACACACGGTTTGTTCTCGAAAATGCCTGAATAATCATTTCGATATTTGACCACTTATAAAACTTATCCATATACAACGTGTTAAGCCACTTGGAATCGTAACCCGTAAGCATCTGATCTACAACAATGAGAATGTCAAGACACTTAGACGGCTCATTTTCTACAGCGGTATAGGGTGTTTTATGTGCCAATCTTGCACACACGTCACGCTTAAATGAGGCGTATCCCGAGATATTAAAGCACGTACCGAATAGACTGTTATAGTCTTCGAGCATCTGGGCTATACCATCAATTTTTTCGATAGAGCTTTCGTTGTTTCCATCGCTGGGATCAAAAACGGCAGTTGTTTTCAAACCGCAGTCACGCTGGGCAAACAATTTGTAATACTTGATTGCCTCGGGGATGCTGCTTGTTGCGAGTATTGCATGAAACTTTCCGTTGTGGCTCTGGCTCACCCAATTATCTAGAATATCATCAATTACTGCTTTTCTGTGTTCATCACGGTTATACTGTGCATCTGTAAGACATCCCTCGATACTTTCTAGCGAATCGCCGTCATCATCAAGCTGTTCTCCCATAGGTACGTCATACATCCAATGCATATAAATTTTTTTCTTGCTGTCATTGGCAAAGACTTCGGTTTCATCCTGTGCTTTTGCCTTTTCAAGTGCAACCGCTTTTCGCAGGTCTTTGTCTTTATATGTAGGCTGAGGAACGCTGTCAAATCCGAGGACATTGCCGTCACGCATACCGTCGGCAACCGTATACCTTGTGCCCTCAAGTTCATCGCCGAATACATCAGCTGTGGTGGAATCCTTTTTCTTGTTGATTTCAAGAATCGGAGTGCCCGAAAAACCTATGAAAATCGCGCGTGGGAATGTGTATTTTATAGATGAAAGCATACGGCCGAATACACTTCTGTGGCACTCGTCAATGATGAAAACAATACGCTTGTTATTAATTTTTTCAATATCATCATTGTTTATTCCGTCTTCTGCCTTGATACGGCTCATTTTCTGAATAGAGGTTACAATCAGAGTGTCGCCTACATTATCACTTTTCAGCTTGGAAATCAGCACTTCAGTATTTTCAGTTGACTGAACGTCATCTGTTTCATCGGCAAAACCTCTGTATTCACGCAGCGACTGCATTCCAAGTTCAATTCTGTCCATAAGGAAAACTACCTTGTCGGCATCCTTGGAATTTGCAATAAGCTGTGCGGATTTGAAACTTGTCATGGTCTTACCCGAACCGGTTGTGTGCCATACATAACCGCCGTAAATGCTTTTATCGTCCCACTTCATCTCACTGACACGACGGGAAATCTTACTTGCAGCATAATACTGATAGCTTCTCATAACTTTAAGTGTGTTGTCGGTCTGATCTGCAACCGTATAGAAACCTATCATCTCGTGCGCCATAGGAATTGACAAAAGCCGCTCGGCAATCATATTCCAATCATTAATCGGATTGTTATATTTATCTGCCCAATGAAAGCAGAAAGTTTTTCTGAACTTATCATCACTTCCTGGGTTGGCAAAATAGGTACATTCTTCGGGATTCATTGCAACAAACACCTGCACAAGTGAAAACAGCCCCGTAAACACACCTTCGTAGAGATATTTACGAATCTGATACTGTGCTTCACTGACAGGTACGTTGCTTTTTTTCAGTTCAACGTGAATGACAGGCATTCCGTTAATCAGCAGACAGAAATCGCCGCGGCGATTGGGATAAATGCTGTTCTTCGCCTTGAATTTCGGCTGCTGTGCAATCTGATAACGAGTTCTGCCTGCGGCTATTTCATTGCGGTCAAAGATTTTGAGCGATATCGTCTTCTTGAAATTGTGCGTGTCATTTTCGTTGTCACGGATAATCTGCACAGTTCCGCCATTAATAAATCCGTTTAGATTCAAAGGCGTGCGAAGCTTGGCTATCTGCCCCATAATCTGTGCCATTTCACCATCTGTCATCGGGAAATCGCCCAAACGGTCAATATCTCTGTTGTTTTCAAAGATGATTTTTGCCCAGTTATCAAGCAAATCTTTTTCGGTAGGATATTTTATTACGCCGTCTTTCCAGCCCTTTTCTTCCACAAGACATTTTATCAAGGCACTTTCAAACGCTGTCTCACTGTCAAATCCCATTAGTAGTCACTCCCTTATGCAGCATAATTACTGCTTTTCTTTTTTATTTTCTATCATGCGATCAATATTGTCGTATGCATCTTCAATTTAATCGATTTTCCTTACACAAACATCTTTTCAAGGCAAGATTTTTTGATATTTTTAAGTTTTTCAAGCTTACGCTGATGAAGGGTGATAAGGCGGTCGATTGCAAGAAAATACTCTCCAATCTTTTCTTGTTCGGCAACATCGGGGATAAGCACATCGGCATTTTTGATATTGTCAGAGTTTAGCGACTCAAAGGTAGAACCACAGGACAATGCTTTCCAATATCCGTCACTATCCATTTTTTCGAGCAGTTGATAAATGAACTCATTGCCTTTAATCGCCGCAACACCACGCCCGATTACCGCATTATAAGCGGTTTTTCCCATTGCTCCTGCGGGTGCTCTTACACTCATTATCAAGTCTCCTGCATCGGCTTTCTTTGTCATTTGTGAAGTCCAAACTCTTGGAGATACCCAACCATTCTGCAAATCTGCATTGCCTTGGACAAGGATATAATCACTCGGTACATCTGAATAGGTGCTACCGTCGGGTGATTGTCCCATAGTTATTTGAACAGTATCCCCCAACTTACGCTGTTCCCAAGCGTCAGCTAATAAGCACGGCTATAAAAACACTTAAAAATATATATTTAGGAGGAAACTATGAATAAACAGCAACTTGCAAACAAAATATGGGAGTAAGCAAATAAAATGCGCTCCAAAATTGAGGCGAATGAGTACAAGGACTATATTCTTGGCTTTATTTTTTATAAATTTCTTTCCGATAAGGAAGTTGAGTATCTGAAAAAGAATGACTGGGAAGATGCAGATCTGTCCGAACTCGTTGAGGAAGATACCGACATTGTCGAACAGTGCAAGAAGAATATAGGCTATTTTATTTCATATGAAAATCTTTTTTCAACTTGGCTGAAAAAAGGCAAAGATTTCGATGTTTCCAACATTACAGATGCATTATCGGCGTTTGACCGTCTGATTGACAGCACTCACAGAAAAGTTTTTGACAAGATTTTTGATACTTTGCAGACCGGACTTTCTAAACTAGGTGAGACAAGCGGTGCAAGAACAAAGGCAATCAGTGACTTGCTTGGACTGATAAAGGATATCCCGATGGATGAAAGACAGGGATATGACGTGCTTGGTTTCATCTATGAGTATCTGATTTCCAATTTTGCAGCGAACGCAGGAAAAAAGGCAGGCGAATTCTATACTCCGCACGAGGTGTCGCTGCTTATGTCCGAAATCGTTGCAAATCACCTTAAAAGCAAGGAAAATATTGCTATATATGACCCAACCTCCGGTTCAGGCTCACTCCTTATAAATATTGGACGCAGTGCCGCAAAATATATGGATAGCGAGCAGGTTCAGTATTATGCGCAGGAGTTGAAAGAGAATACATACAACTTGACAAGAATGAATCTCGTAATGCGCGGAATTACACCGGCAAACATCTTTACAAGAAATGCGGACACCCTTGAAGATGACTGGCCGATTGATTTGGACAGCTATCCGCCTGTACTGCGTGTTGACGCCGTTGTTTCAAATCCGCCATACTCTCAGCCGTGGAATCCCGAAGGAAAGGACTCCGATCCTAGATATAGTGAATACGGTCTTGCACCAAAGAGCAAGGCGGACTATGCGTTTTTACTGCATGATTTGTATCATATCAAACCCGATGGAATTATGACAATTGTTCTGCCACATGGCGTTCTGTTCCGTGGCGGTGAGTAAGGTGAAATCCGTAAGAACCTTATCGAGAAGAACCAGATCGACACAATTATCGGACTCCCTGCAAATATATTCTTTGGAACGGGTATACCGACAATCATTATGGTTCTGAAGCAACAGCGTGGCGACTGCAACGACGTTCTGATTATTGACGCATCAAAAGGCTTTGAAAAGATTGGAAAGAACAACAAACTGCGTTCATCTGATATTAAGCGTATTGTTGATACCGTAAGTGCACGCAAGAATGTGGACAAGTTTTCAAGGACTGTCAGCCGTGAAGAAATCAGAAAAAATGATTATAACCTGAACATCCCACGTTATGTGGATTCTTCCGAGAATGCTGAAAGCTGGGATATTTATGCGTCTATGTTCGGTGGAATTCCTGCCAAAGAGCTTGATGGACTTTCGACTTATTGGAATGCTTTTCCGAACCTGAGAAGTGCGCTGTTTGGTGATAACGGTGCGGAGTATGTCCACTTTTCTGTAGAGGACATAAAAAAGGCTGTACACGAACATTCCGATGTAACCGGCTTTGCAAGCTTGTTTGAAACAGCTTTTGCAGATCTTGATACTTATCTTTATGATGAACTGATCGGCTGTGACCAGACCGCAATTAACACATCTAAGGAAGAAAGCACTCTTTCTGACAATATTTTTGCAAGACTTGCTGACATTCCTCTAGTGGACGTTTATGAGGCTTACCAGATACTTGATAACGAGTGGAGCAGAATCGCAATTGACCTTGAAATCATTCAGACAGAGGGATTTGGTGCTGCAAGACAGGTCGATCCCAATATGGTTATCAAGAGGAAAGACAATAAAGAAATCGAAGTTCAGGAAGGCTGGATAGGACACGTTATTCCGTTCGGTCTTGTTCAGTCTGCGTATTTTTTCGATGAACTTTCAAAGCTGAATGAATATGAAACAAGGCTCTCCAAAATTGCATCCGAATATGAGAAACTGCTTGACGGACTTAGCGAAGAGGACAAGTCAAGGGCTTTCGTAAATGATGACAAAACTGCTTTTGTTGCGGCGGAGGTTAAAAAGTCAATAAAGGTGAGAGATGTTGAAGACGAGATCATTGCTGTACTCAAGAAATATACCGATCTTGCCAAAGAGGAAAAGACTTTGAAAAAGCAAATCAAGGAAGACAATGCGGCTTTGATTATAAAAACAAAGGCGGCGATCGAACAGCTGACCGACGAGCAGATCAGAGAATTCCTGAAAGCAAAATGGATCACCCCTGTTGTGACCGAGCTTTTTAAGCTACCCGTTAATATTGTAAACGAGTTGATTTCAAAGCTTGAGGTGCTTTCCAAGAAATATGAAACCACTTTTGAAGAGGTTGACGAAGAAATCAAAGAGACCGAAAAATCACTTTGTACAATGATTGACGATTTAGTCGGCAACGATTTTGATATGCAAGGTCTGGCAGAACTGAAAAAACTGCTGGGAGGTGTGTAAAATGACGAAAAAATCGAACGTTCCAGCAATAAGATTCAAGGATTTCACTGATACTTGGGAACAGCGTAAGTTCTCGGAATTGACTGAAATTAGGTCTGCTTCAAGAGTTCATAAAGAAGAATGGCAGTCAAGCGGAGTACCATTTTATAGGTCAAGTGATGTTATGGCTGCATTAAATGGAACAGAAAATGAAAAGGCATTTATCTCAGAAGAACTATATGAAAAACTGTCAGCCGTATCCGGTAAATTAGAAAAGGGAGATATACTTGTAACTGGCGGTGGTTCTGTTGGAAAGCCTTATATAGTGCCAAATAACGAGCCTTTATATACAAAAGATGCTGACTTATTATGGGTAAAAAACAATGAGAAATTAGTTCCGTATTTTATTTATACGTTCTTCTTTTCACCTGCTTTTTCAGATTATCTTAATAGTGTCTCTCATGTTGGAACAATCGCACATTATACAATTACTCAACTTGAAGAAACTCCGATAACGCTCCCTTGTGTATCAGAGCAACAGAAAATCGGAGACTATTTCCGCAACATCGACTCCCTTATCACCCTTCATCAGCGTAAGCTTGAAAAAGTCATTTTTGCATTCATTTCATTGTAGCATACTTTTCATATTTTTTCAATATATGTTTACATTTTTTAACGTAAATGTAACACACACCTGCCTTTAACAGTGGCTAAAACGCCAGTTGAACAGTAAAATGATTCTAATTTATCACTTCTCCCCAAATCCACCACTCAATTTTCATCACATCTGCCACTACCATTCCACGAATAATTGTGATATACCGTACTTCCAAACCAATCACGGAGATATCAAAAATGAACTATATAAAAGACCTTTACTACGGCAATTTAGGCTTTTCGACGCAAAAATTCGGGACAATTCGCAGTATGCCAAGCTGATGAAAACCGAGGCTGATCTGTATGACCAGATAATCAAAATTCTCGGAGATGAAAAAGGTGAACTGCTCAAAAAGATGTGTGACACCCAGTCTTAGCTTAACGATGTAATGTCCGTGGATAACTACTCAGCCGGATTCCGTGACGGCGAAAAGCTGATGATTGACGTGCTCCTCGGCAAGAATGAAAATCTGAGTAAGTTGTAGCTCTCCGTCAAAATCCACCGTACAAAGCTTACATCCTCGCAAATGCCGTAAAACCTGCACTTTATGAGTAATACCACGCCTCAAAAAAAGCATACAATAGCGTACAAGCGTACTACAGCCACTCCGTTGTAATATGCTTGTTTGTTTTGTGTTATGCAAATGTAATGCGAGCCGAAACCTCGCAAAACGCTGAGAATGCTGGGCAAATAGCTCTTTGTAATGCGGTAATACGGAGCAAAAATGGAGTACGCATACTACCTGAATTCCCATTCTGGAAACTCGATAGAACATAGGTCAGTCAATATACTCTTTCAACTTTTTCAGAGCCGACTTAACGCCCTTTTCCACCGTGCCGGCGTTAACGCAGAACTCCTCCCCAATTTGTTCAAAGGTCTGCGGAGCGCACCCGATGCCAAAATACATTCGGATATATTCCGCTTGCCGATGACTTAGAATGTCGTCCAGACTGTCCGCCAACAGCATGGCAAAAGCCTGATTTTCCTGCTCCAGCATTAAATCTTCGGGATTCAGACAATCGGACTTAAGCATATCTTCAAGCTTGTCATCCTGCATACCCTCACCGCTTTCAAGCATTGATTGGTACTCATCAATGCTTGTTTTCTCTTTTGTGCTTAAAATCAGCAACTCCTCGGATTTGTCCGCTGATATTTTGAGTATTTGACTTACGATTTCAATAAGTTCGGATGTGTTGCTTTCGGCATTGGCTGAAACGATTTTCCTCACCTTTCCTATCTGCTTGTTCAAATAAGGCGAAATACTCACCGTATCGAGAATAAAGCGGAGTTCTTCGAGCATTTTCAACTTAACACCCTTACAGGCATATGTCCAAAAAGGCACACCGCTGTTCTCGTCAAAGGTCTTCGACTGCTCAATCAGTGAAATGTAGCCGACCTTCTGCAAGTCCTCAAAAGCCTCAAATGCAAGATTGTATGATTTTGCAAGAGAATGTGCAAGTGCGTATACGTTGCGGTAATTATCCTGAATCAGCTGTTCATTTGTGTTCTTGGTCATTGTTCTTCCCCGATATTTAATGTCTTGTAAAGCGTGTGCTTTTCAAAAAGCTCTTCGAGCGTTTTGTACGTTATCAGATTTCCATTCTCGTCACTTTTGCCCCGAATTGCCTTGTCACGCATGGTTTCAAGGTAGTGCAGAATTTTGTCGTAATCCGCATCCGAAATACTTCCTCGGAATTTCTGCTGATAATATTTGTTCCTCGCCTTGTGGTAGGTCTGGATAATCGGATTGTTCTCAGCCTTTTCCTTGTGCTTGTTTTTCGCGCCAGTCTGACGGCAGGTTCTGTTGGGATTTTCGGGAGACTTTTCATTGCAGTAAAACGTCTTGTAGCTGTCAGTCGCAAGGAAAAAACGTCCGCAGTGGTGACAGCGAAAAGGCGCTCTGCCGTGCTGCATTCCTCTGAAAAAATCGTATTGAATAACGCTTTGCGCATTATGAAATTCGCAGGTATCAACCACCCATGTCTTGTCTTTATCATCGGGATCAATCATTCCCGAAACGCCGATATTTACGTCCATGGTTTCACGAACTCTTGCCTTTTCATAGTACGGCACGCTCGCCATCAGCTCACTCGAAAGAGTGGAATATTCGTTAAACGCACCCCACGCAATCGCATAGTTGCTTTCGTCACGTTTCTTAAGCCGTGTAAAATATTCATCTGACATTTCGGCTATACAGCAGGCAATTATGTAAAGCCCAATCCCGTACCCCGAAAACAACTTTTTGTACCTCTCATACTCCGCAAACTCCTCCGACGTCATATCATACAGCCTGCCGTAGAAAGCCTTGCTTTTCATTATTTCGGCACGCTGTTTTTCTTTTTCCAGGTCAATATTCACATAGCAGTACGGTGGTAAAGTCACCGCAATTTGTTCGATTTCGATTATGCGGTCAACAAATTCCGTCATAGTCTGCTCGTTTTTCATCGCCATATTATTATCTGCAAACCGCGCAAAAGAGACGGTTAAGTCATAAATCTTTTTCATGTCCTCAGCTTTCATATTCAGCAGAGCCGTTGTGATTTCGCCAACCTTCAAAGCTATTTTTGTTGTGAAAATTCTATTCTTGTGAATCAGAAAATAGAAATTAAAAAAACTGTCGTCGGGCATATCGTAATTCGGATTGTTTGAAATTGCATTGTTCATGTCAAGTACCCCTCAAAAGTGTATTTATAGGTCAGCTCTAAAAACCTATATTTATTATATCACACTTTTTCAGATTTGTGGTAACTTTTATTGTACAATTGATATAAGCATTTGAAACCATGTAGTGAATGGATTTTTTGCCTGTAATGCGATTTGATAAATTAGAAAAAATTCGCCTAATTAATATACAGAGCGAATGATTGACGGAATCTTGAAAATTGAATAATCGGTAACCGAATACGTTATTTCTGACGGAGGGGTGATGAACTGTTCCAGCTGCTGAAGATGTACGCCATGACTTTTGTATTTCAAAACGAGCGACAAATACAATCTTCAACCTGCATCTAGCAACTGCAGTTGGCGATGAAAATCAGAAACGGATACTTACGTTTCAGCTTGCTGACATTGCACGTTCTCGAGCGTGATACCAACCGTCGCAAGCAATAGGAACGCTGCTCTATGAGCCTGATAAGCTGTCGGGCGTTCGGCTAATGTTTGAAAGCGCAGGACACACCACAACAACTACATAAATTAAAAAAGGAGTGATGCCAATGTCAGAAATCATGACAGAAGGAAAAAAAGCAAAACTGATTGATGAAACAGTCTACAATTATCCCTACGTTGTTAAAAGCAATTGCCTTTATGAAATGGTTCAGGTGAAAGATCAGGTCGTTCCAATGAAACTTGCAGACTTTGTTCCCACACTTATTTCGGAAATCACCAGAGATGACGGCACAGAGCAAAAGAAAATGTTCAAGGTCGGTGCGGTTCACAAGTCGGGAATTAAACTGTCGGAGCAGATTGTTTCCGCAGACGAAATGCAAAACATGAAATGGCTCTTAAACCGCTGGGGTGCATTGGGTGCTGCACAGCCTAAGCAAAACGTGCTAAGTAAAATCTGCCACGCAATTATGTTAACGAAAGGTGAGGTGAAATTTGAAACTATGTATCTCCAAACTGGTTGGAAGAAGATAAACGGTGAGTATGTGTTCCTGATGCCGACGCAGAACAGTCCGTTTACCGTTGAACTGCAGGGCAAGCTGAAAAACTATTCTTTCACTGAAAAGGGTTCGCAGGAGGACTTGATTTACTTGTCTGCAATGCTTGAAAACAGTTTTGCACCGCAGTGTGTTATGCTACCGCTGCTGGCGGTAACGTTTCTGTGTCCGCTCAATCACTTTCTGAAAAGTGCAGGCTGTGAGCCAAAGTTTGTGACTGCGCTGATTGGTAAGACGGGTAGTCGTAAATCCACACTTGCAGCGCTGTTCCTTTCGTTCTTCGGAAAGTTTTCAGCAAGCGACCTACCGATGTCATTCCACGACACAGCGAATAGCATTTTGAGCAACATATACTATTTAAAAGACGTGTTGACTTGCATTGACGATTTTCATCCGAGCGGAATGTTTCACGAGCAGGAGATGAAAAGCATTGCGCAGAATATTTCGCGATACTACGGTGATAGAATTGGTCGTGCACGACTAAATTCAAAAGCGGAGTTACAATCTTCAAAACCGCCTACAGGCAATGCAATTATCACAGCGGAGTACACTCCTGAAATTTCCGTGTCGGGTTCGGCGAGATACTTCAATATTGAACTTAATGAAAACGATGTTCAGCTTGATGATCTGTCAGAATATCAGCAGTTAGCAAATGACGGAGTGCTGTGTGGGATTATGCAAAGCTACATTGAGTGGATTAAAAATGTGTATCTTGATGATGAAAGTGCTTTTGTAAAAACACTCGAAGATGTGTTTTTGAAATACCGCAAGTTTTATCTGGACAGGCTGTGTGCAAACAGAATTAAGTTTCACAACCGCACACCCGACATGCTTGCACACTTGAAAATCGGGTTTGCATTTCTGCTTGTGTTTCTTAAATCGAAAAATCAAATCAACAAGTCGGAGCTTGATAAATTTGAAAAGGTGTTCGACGAGATCGTTTTGAAAGCTGTGTCTGCAAACGCAGAAATCATCGAGCTTGAAAATCCGACAACTAAGTTTTGTGAAAAGCTGAAAAGTCTGCTGGACAGCGGACGGTGTTATGTAGAAACAAAAGGGCTTGACTCTCCGCCCCGTCAGAGAAACTGCATCGGCTTGCAGGACGATGAGCACTACTATCTGTTCGCAGACACAACACACTCCGAGGTGCGAAAGCTGTGTGCCGAGCAGGGTGAGCATTTTTCTATTAGCAAAAATGAGCTACTTCGTCAGCTTCGTAAAGAGGGCTTGCTGCTGTCAAGGACAAGCCGCAACACGGTCTCGGTCAGGGACAACTCCAACACAGTAGTGAATGTGGCGATGCTGAATAAGCTAAAGATGGAAGAACGGCTATCGGGCGATTTGTACCGCCCCACAGCCGAGGTCGGATAGTTTAACCAACGAGCCAACAAAACACCGCTGTGAGTGATTTGTCGGCGTTTGTGAGCGAGGTACAGCAAGATATTTTTTGCAGAAGGAAGATGAGAAAAATGGAGTAAAATCGGCTGTCGGCATATTGCACGGACCGGGTAAATTCCAAGCGGTTATGACGTAGAGGAATAAGATTGCAAGTTAAAGTTTCGGGGTCACAGCCCCCGAAACACTCACAGCGGACGAGCAAAGCTCGCCGCAAAAGTGCCGAAAATACGCAGTTTCAGCAAAATGATTGTGCATAATTTTTATGGGGTCATAAATTTGAGCTTTGAATGATTCAGGGGTCGCAAGGGCTGAAAAGTGCGTAAAATCGGCGTGATTACAGGCGTTGTCGATGACGTCTAAGAGAATATCAGGAAAGGACTGTTTAAAATGATCGGAAGAAAAATCAAAGGCAGAACAATCGGAAAGACAACAAGGAGGGGGATAACAGAATGGATAACAACACAAAGATCACAATGCTTACAATCAAGGAGGCGGCAGCGCTTGTCGAAGGACTGACAGAGTATAGAGTCCGCCAGATGTGTATCAACAATCAGATCCCACACATCATGGCAGGAAAAAAGTATCTCATCAATCGGGATAAGTTTTTGAGTTATCTCCGTGGCGAAACTGTGTGAGAAATTTTGTTGATTAGGTAGAATTTAATAACGAAGGCGCATTTCTGTTAGACATTTCCGCAGAGATGTAGTATAATGTCGGTTGCAGAAATGCGCCATAGTTTTGAAACGGAGGTTTATATATGGCGACAATAAGACGGCGTCCCAACGGGACTTACGAAATTAAAGTGTCATGCGGTTACGGCGTGGACGGAAAGCAGCGCAACCAGTACAAAAGCTACAAGCCTGAACCGGGTATGACGAAAAGGCAGATAGAAAAGGAGATGCAAAGGCAGGCTATACTGTTCGAAGAAGACTGCAAGCGTGGACAGATAACTGCGGCAGTAAAGTTTGAAACATTTGCTGAGCAGTGGTTTGAGGAATATGCAAAAGTCAATCTTCGCCCTACATCATACGCACGAATGAAACAGCTTACCAAGCGGGTATATCCTGCGATCGGTCACAAGCGGCTTGATAAAATAACAGCGCGTGACATCCAAAAGTTTATAACCGATATGCTTACCAACGGCAGGAATTTGAATAACGGCAAGCCTCTGTCAAGAAAGACCGCAGTGCATCATCTAAGCTTCATAAGCGACGTATTCAGCTACGCTGTACGTATGGGAATGCTGTGCGACAACCCTTGCAGGCGAGTATTCGTGCCGAAACAAGAGCAGGAGGAAAAGCAGATCTACACGATCGAGCAAGTAAAGATACTTTATGAAAATCTGAAAAGCGAGCCTATGAAATATCAGGCGTACCTGCTTCTATCGATATACAGCGGTTATCGTCGCAGCGAGATGTTAGGACTCGAGTGGAAGGATATTGACTTTGAGCATGATCTGATACACGTTCGTCGCACCTCGCAGTACACTTCGGAAAAAGGGATATACACCGACACCACCAAGACAAGAAAATCAAAACGTGTATCCAAAATGCCTGCTTCGATAATGAACTTGCTCCGGCAGTTCAAAGCAGATCAGAATGAAGAAGCAAGGCGGCTTGGAACGAAATGGGAAGATTACGACAGGCTGTTCACCAAATGGAACGGCGCACCTATGAATCCGCAGACTCCCTTTGAGTGGCTTCAGGGCTACTGCGAGCGAATAGGAATACCGTTTAGAAATATTCATTCTCTACGTCACTTGCACGCCTCACTTCTGATTTTTGAGGGCGTGGATGTTGTAGCGGTATCAGAAGATATGGGTCATAGCGTCGTCGGAACGACTTTGAACTTGTACAGTCATATGTTCCAAGAGGCTAAAGCAAGAAACTGCGATGCGATAAGCAATGCGCTGAGCTTCACAAACGAGGTAAACACAGAGGAAGAAAAGCCTGCCGAGGACAGCAATGAAGATATATCTGAAAATGAGGACGAGCAAGAGGAAGAACAGCTCGGACAAGTTTTCGGGGCATAAAAAAGCACCCGCAGATAAGCGTCCTGCGGGTGACACAATAACATATCTTTAAACAGTGATTTTCAAAACAAGTGGCAGATAAGTGGTTGAGAACAAATTCCGAATAAATAAAAACTCGGAAACAGCGATATTACGCTGTTTCCGAGACTATTGATTGGTGACCCGTACGGGAATTGAATTAAATTTTTCACATTTTCTAACCTGCCGTGATATGGGAAATAGCCCGTATTTACGGCGTTTTTCAACCTTTACTCGTTTTATTATGCTGTCCTTTATTCTATCTTTTTGAAACTTGTAAAGGACAAACAAAGGACAACGTTATGGTCATACTCCTGTTATTATAATTTCAAATCACGGAATACATTTTTGAACACCGTGAATCCAATCATTATAAAGCATAACGGAGGTAATAACTATGAGCAGATATAAAAGTGAACAAACCGCTTACAATCCACTGAAAAAGAAATCAGTTCCGCTGTGGAGACTTGACACCAATACCGTGACCGTCACACACTTCAACACCGATACGCAGACCGAGGAGAGCAAGACATACCACACCGACTTTATCAGGTATCATCTTCATTTCTCTGACAGTCATTGCCCCGACAGGCTTCGCAGGCTCGTCAATGAGGGCAAGATCATGCAGTACCTTGATGATATGGAACGGAAAGTCAGTGAAGCTATCTCACGTCAGGTTGAGCTTTGGAAACAGACTGACAGTTGCTATCAGAAAGCTGTCCTCAGCGGTGATTCTGAGAAGATGCTAGGTCTGGAGAACTGCTTCGTCAACATGGCGAGAGAAACTGTGTTTGAGTGTATGGTTTATATTTGAGAGCAGACGGCTGTGCTTTTGGATTCAGCCGTTTTTGAATTAATTTATGAAAGTAATTTTCTTATCGATTCCACAAATTTTGTAGGTTTTTCATATTCGTAAATATCATTTGACAAATACTTAATAAAGTCTGATTCTGATATACCAATTCTATCCAAATTAGCGCATATGACCGAATAGAAATTTTTTCCGTCTTTGTCATTTGAAGATGACGTTCTATCATCATTTAAATAGTCTTTGATTATATCACTTAGCGAACGCTGATTGAAATACTTATCACCTAACAATTTTATGAAATTTTTATCTGGTGTATCAACTAACTTGGATTTTAGGTATTTCTCTACACTTGGAATGGGTAAAAAACACTTAGGCAATTGTTTATATTCTTCTTGCTTGGCTATATTTCCTTTCACATCTCCGTCAAAAATACTGATAATATGTTTCCCAACTCCTAAAGTATTGTATGTTACCATATCGTGGTGTAATTTCAACATTTGATTACAACCTCCAGAAGGAAGAATACATATTAATTTACTTGATGCAAGATTGTTTTCACGAATAACTTTGTCTACAATAGCTTTAGCCAATTCGTCTTCAACTAATAACAGGAAATCAAAACCATTTGGAATATAAAGACTCCTTATTGCATAATTTGGATAGCAAGGATTGATAATTTCAATAGTCTTAGTGTCGTTTTCTAATAAATATATATTTCGAGGAGCTATTCTGTGAATAAGTTCTGCAGAATGCGTTGAAAAATATACTATTATTTCAGAATCCGAATTTTTTATTAAATCCGATAAAAAGATGTGAAGTCTATCAATAGCAGCAGGATGTAAAGCTAATTCAACTTCATCAATTAATAATAATATTCGATCATAAGTATGCCTCTTTATGATGTTATTAATAAAATCTATCAATGATATTAGCATACTTTCGCCACTACTCATTTGATATTGGCTAATAAGTTTATTGTTTATTGTTCTTTCAATTTCATAAAAATATGGAATGCCAATAAAGCCTTCTTCTTTTGCAACTCTTTTAGATTTAATCTTTTTAAGTTTTTTATACCATTTTTTATCATTATGAAGAATATAACCTAAAGTTTCAGCAACAAAAGTATCTGCTTCAATTAGTTTTTCATGAATATCTGCTTTACCAATAAATTTTGTAACTTTATTATAATCAAAAAAACGTGTTCCATAAAAAATGCTACCTTCATAAAAGCCATTAAAACGAACATCTTGATTATAATAATATGAGCCGTCTTTACGTTTTACCTTTTTGCCAGTAGAAAGCTTATTATTCTTATCTGGTGTCCACCTATCAATTTTATCTCCGATAGAAATCTCAACATATGAATTTGGAGAAAGATCTTTAGATGTAATCATTTTCGCAGAAGAAGGCTTAATTACCAGAGATAATAGTAACATAAGTGTACTCTTACCACATCCGTTTTCTCCAACAAGAGCATACATACCTTTTTCAAATGGTAACGAAACATTCAAACTATTAATGTTTCTAATATCGCATATCCGTATATTTAGATTCATAATTATTCCTTTGGTATGATATTAGCATAGTCCAAACTGCTGACTACAGTGGTGACAGGCTATGCTTATTTTGATATAATAAGAAGGTAATGGACTGACGGTCATCTCCTTAGAACTAAGCGTTCGTAGCAGAAAGTGTCAGCCGCCTTCTTGTTATAAAATTCGATTAAGCAGGTTGTACCTGCTGTGTTTACAGCAGCGTTCGCATCACTAACCAAAATGAATTTTAATAAGCTCCTGAGCGGAAACATTACAAAATATCAGAAAGAAGGATTTATCATGATTAGTGTAGGAATTGATGTATCAAAAGGAAAAAGTACTGTTTGCATTATGAAACCTTGCGGCGAAATACTTGAATCACCCTTTGACATTGGTCACACTGCCGATGAACTGGATTCTCTTATTTCTCTCATCAAATCATTCGATGAAGAAACCCGTGTTGTTATGGAAGATACAGGTCACTATCATCTTCCTGTTGCGACCTATTTATCTTCTCACAACATTTTTGTATGCTGTGTAAATGCCTTGCGTATGAAGAAGTTCTGCTCGCAAAGCATAAGACGAGCAAAAACCGATAAAATTGATTCGATTAAAATCGCATCTTTCGGTATTACATACTGGAACGAGCTTGTTAAGGCTTATCCCTCTAATGTTATATACGATGAACTTAAATTTCTTGCACGTCAGTATTATCAGGTTACAGGTATGCTTGTTAAATCAAAGGTGAACTTCTCCAATCTTCTTGACCAAGTTATGCCCAAAATCAATGATGTTCTTTCAAATCAAGGTGAAAATCACAAGCTGACCGAGTTTGTCAGTCGATATATTCATTTTCAGAATATTCTCGATATGGGAGAAATGAAATTTACATCTGATTACTGCAAATGGGCAAAGAAAAAGGGATACCGCTTAAACGAGCGTAAGGCAGCGGAAATCCTTGCCCTTGCTCAAAACGGTATCCCTACGCTTCCTAACTCCCAATCCGTCAAAATTGCCGTTAGTGAAGCCGTCAAGCTGATCCACTCAATAGAGGAATCACGCAATACCATTTTAGCACAAATGCAGGATCTTTGCAACACCTTGCCTGAATATTCTGTTGTCAAGGAAATGGATTGTATCGGAGATACACTTGCTCCACGTATCATTGCTGAAATTGGCGATGTACGCAGATTCAAAAACAAGCACTCTCTCATTGCCTATGCAGGCATTGACGCTCCGCCTTATCAGTCGGGTGCATTCCACGCTTCTGAGCGTCATATATCCAAGCGTGGAAACAGTTATCTGCGAAAAACAGGCTACGAGATCATGCAGTCCTTAATCAAACACAAACCTGCCGACAATGCTGTCTATGACTTTATTCAGAAGAAACGCAGCGAAGGGAAATGCGGCAAAGAAGCAATGATTGCGGGGCTTAACAAATTCCTTCGAGTTTACTACGGCAAGGTTATGGAGTTTTACTCCGAACATTAATTGTAGTCTCAGGTACATACTCATCGGGCGTTTGAATACTTCCTTCAAACGTCAGCTTTGCTATATCGTTTTTTCCTTTGCTTCTTTTCTCAACTTTGTTCATTTTGCCTATTGATTTTTCTTAGCAGGTTTCTGCTTTTCTGTTATTTAGTTGCACAAAGTTTCTTTTGGTTACTATTTTAATGATTACTTTTTTATCTTTTTCTCCCCACTGAGATAATATTTTTCTTAGTAAGCACAAGTAGCACAATGCCAAGCAAAAGTATCAGCGGCCAAGTAAGATACGGTCTTTTATCATTATCAATATCGGTCACGACCTTATCAGGCTCACCATTTTTATCAGTGTTGTAATACACGTTCACTTTTTCGTTCTGACTCACATAATATGTGCCTGTGAAGATCTCTCTTGTGTACTCCTTGCCGCCAACATCAAAAGCGACAGTTATGTAATATGTTTCAGCTTTGTTGCTTGCCTTTTTGTTATGTCCCCAAGTTTTCAACTCATGGTCTATCCACTTCACATAGCCTGTGGTTTTCTCAGCACTTGACATGAAAACCCTGTTTGAAACATACTTGCTGAGGTTATAGATAGTAGAGAAACCACCCATAAGAATAAAAACGATACTCAGAGCGATAAGCCCTGCATTTTGCTTTTTCATTTGATATACCCCCTGAACAGAAATGTTGTGTTAATATGAATTTATTATATCATATGAGAACATGGAAAGTCAATAAGCCTATCCCATCTTTCCATAAGTCTTATGGACATATTTATTAGTACGGTTTTGATCGTTGAGGTAAGCCGCTATTTTCTTTCTGCTGTAAGGACTTTTTTTATAAGATCATGTTGAAACTTTATTTTCTTCATTTTTTGAACAATTCTTGACTTTGTTGCAAATCTGTGTTATACTAATCATAAACGAACGGTCGGTACGCATAAAAGGAGCGAAGCAACATGAAAACAACTGAGCAACAGCACAATGAGCGGAAACGTGAACTAATGGAAAAGTGCTTCGAGTGCTATGCGGAAAACGGGCTCACAGGCACAGGAATTAAAGTACTGGCCGATGCGTGCGGATGCACGAAAGCAAATTTGTATTCGTATTTTAAAAACCTTGATGAACTGATTATTGAGTCAACGGCATACTGTATGGAAAAGGTTGAGGACGACTTTATGGAAATGGCACCCACCGACCCCGAGGATGTTGTCCGTTTTGTGAAGGAGGTCCCGTATTGGACAGCAAAAAAGCACGGAAAAAAATATCGCCTGATGTATCAGATATATACGCACCCGAAGTATATCGAGCACGGCAAGAAATTCTTTGAGGGCGTGAACGAACGCTATACCGAGTACGCCAAGCGACTGGAGCCGAAGATCGGCATTCCCTATACGGTCATCACGCCGCTGATCTTTATATTCGTCCGCGCCTGCGTTCATTACGCGATGTTTGAGGATGAATATTATCTAAAAACCCAGATGGAGGTCTTAAAACAGGGGGTCGCCCTGTTTGTGGATAAGTACAAAGCAAACCAAGCATAAGCCTATCGACCGCCGCTCATTTACGGCGTGGGCAGCGGCGCAAAGCTCCGCCGTGATAAACAATTCCGAACGGAGGAAAAAAGATGAAAACAGGAAAAAAACTACTCACAGGTACACTTTTGGCGCTTTGCGCCGCTCTTTTGGTGCTTTGCAGCGTGCTTGCAATAGGATGGAGCAAGGCGGCAAAAACAGGCGACACATTGCCGGAGGTACGAAACAACGGCACGGCGATTCAGTGGAAATACAGCGACGAAGCCGACTGGCACGACCTTGTGGCGCTTACCGAGCTGCGGGGCGCTGCCGGAGAAAACGGAAAGAACGGCACAGACGGTAAAGACGGCTCTAATGGTGCCGACGGTAAGAACGGAATAAACGGCACAAACGGAAAAGACGGCATTAACGGAGTTGACGGTAAAGACGGAGCCAACGGCAAAGACGGTATCAACGGCACTGACGGCATTAACGCCAAAAGCATAGAGGTGCAGCGAGCTGAAACCCACATACAGTGGCGTTACGAGGGCGATGAGTGGCAGGACCTTGTGGCAATAGCCGACATCACAGGCCCCACCGGGCAGAAAGGTGCAGACGGAGCAAACGGAAAGACACCGGAGTTCCGTGTAAGCGAAAACACCCTGCAGTGGCGCTATGTCGGCGATGAAATATGGCTGAACCTGTACGATCTTTCGGTTTTGAAAGGTCTTGACGGCAAGGATGGTATAAACGGAAAAGACGGAGCCGACGGCAAGGACGGAACAAACGGACAAAACGGCTCTGACGGTGTGGACGGAAACACCCCGTTTATCGGCGAGAACGGCAACTGGTGGATCGGAGAAACCGACACCGGGGTAAAAGCCGCAGGTGTTGACGGCGAAAAGGGAGACAAGGGTGAAAAAGGTGACAAGGGAGATGCAGGTCAGAACGGCAGCTGTTCGGGATATTTTTACGGAGAGGCAAACTCTCCGAGGACAGTACTGAATAACAGTCGTGTCAATATTTCTGTCTACGAAAAAATAAACAAGGGCGGCTTGATTTCATCCTACATGAATAATATTACACTTAAAAAAGGACATATTTACAATGTCTGCTTAAGCGGTTCTCTCGAAGTTGGTTCAAACGAATTCAACAACAGCGGCAATTACTCTATTCAGATGACAGACGGTTATGATGACGATCTGTGCAGGGAACTTACACGAATAAAAAGAGACGGGGCAAAAATACCGTATACCAATGATCAACATTCCTTTAATTTCAACAGAATGTATGATGCGTCAAATAAAGACATTACATTGCAGTTGTGGTTTGAAAATTCGGCATACAATACTTATCTCGGTGGCTTCAGAGGTACCATTACAATAACCGCTCTTGACTGAGCCGATATACACGAAAACAGAGGTAACGGAAAATAAAAAAACGAATACTCAGTATCATGCTCACCCTTTGTATGGTTCTTTGCCTTGTGTCGACAAGTGTATTTGCCGAGGATAATATGGCAGCGAGTGGGACGGCGGAAGTTTCCACAGCGGCGGAACTGGTTTCAGCAATCAGAGAAGCTTCATACGGAACAGTCAAACTGACGTCAGACATTACCATTTACACCACATTAGTGGTCAACCGCACCGTCACTCTTGATCTCAACGGTTATGTGCTGAAATACGGCAGCAGCAGTGCAGGGCATGTAATCACTGTGTCCAGTGGTATTTTGACAATTGAAAACAGTGACTATACAAAATCACACAATTTCCAAAAGAAGTATAATTTATATGTAAATG
>OLWE01000366.1_pt1 | contig 29318 bp, 30 predicted proteins | sample 1673591 | NCBI WGS metagenome assembly OLWE01 (sample SAMEA103958116, study PRJEB25191) | human gut metagenome | biome: human-associated habitat [ENVO:00009003]; feature: intestine environment [ENVO:2100002]; material: feces | place: Germany | collected 2013/2015 | reverse complement strand
CGCCGTCCGTAAAGCGATAGTTATTCAGCTTTTCCAGCTGCGTCCGCAGATTGGCGATCAGGTCAGCCTCTTTATGGATGGTCAGGCGCTCATAGCCCAACTCGCAGAGCAGACGAATAAACTCCTGCTCCAAATCCGCTTCGCTCTGATATGCCTCCGAGCGTTTCGCCTGCGGCTTGTATTCTGTTACAACCGTGCTTTCGCTGCTCTGGGCAATGATGTTGAAATAGCTCACGGGCTACCTCCTTCCGGGTCAATCTGCCGGTGTAAAAGTCAGCAGCTTGTCCCTGTAGTATTCATATTGTTTCTGCCGTGCTTCGATTTCGGCAGGCAGACCGATTTTTAGGTCAGAGCAGATGGCATCGAAGTTGTCGAGAACTTTTACAAGGCGCTTTTGAACTTCAAGCGACGGAATAGGAATGGGAAGCGATAAAATCAATGAAGAGTTCAAATCCCCTCGAGCCCCCTGCTTTCTGCTAATAAGTTCCTCATATTTGCTGCAAAGGCAATGAAAGACGTATCTATATAGTGCCATACTATCATCAATTATCAAATTTAAGCAATGTTGGTTCGTAGTTGCTTTGATTTTGTTGATTGCACACCGTCCGGCAGTGGCACCTGAAATAGCAACTATAACACAGTTTTCAGGTATCCACTTTGTAGCTGTTTCAGACACTGCTTTTTCTGTGATATAACTATTGACTTCGGTAATCTCATTAAAGCGAACATCTTGCGTCCGAATCCAAGGAATCGTACCGTTCTCATAATATTCTGCATTGCCTTTTGCTGGTGTAGCTCCAGAACAACTTTTCTTTACAATATCACGAAGTTCAACAACAGGTACAGAACTATTATTGGTAGATAGTAGCTTGTCCCTATAATACGCATACTGTTTCTTCCGTGCGGTAAGCTCTGCGGTAAGCTCTGCGGTAAGCTCTGTGAAATTGTCCAGTATACGGACAATTTCACGCTGTACCGGCAAGGGTGGGACGGGGATGCGGATTGCTTTTATGTCGGGAACGCTCGAATGAACAACCTTACTCTTTACTTTTCCTTTGCTCTTTTGCTTTTGTGCGTCCAATGTTGAAAGCGCATAGGACAAATATTTGGGGTCTTCGTTGTGCTTAAGAACAACAATATCACCACCAGCCAAACAGGTTTCGTGACCAATATACGCACAGCACTTTGCGATGTCCTCTACACTTTCACCTGTAATAGCGAAAAGAATATCACCATAGTCAAAGTATTTCTTGCTTGTTAAAAGAGTCTCGTCTGTGTGTGACACACAATCTTCAAACCATACACCGTAAGTGGTATAGATTTCCCCATATCGAACGCACGGCGTACCGGTTTCACGAACTTGGTCTCTTGTAATGCCAGCCCCACGGAAAACATCGGTTGCGATTTCTCCGAGCGTTTTATAAACAACGCCCTCTGGGCAAAGTTCCTGAAGCAATTTTTCAAGTTTAGTCATCTTTTCACCCTCGTTAGACGCAAGCTATTTTTCATTTTATCAAGCACTTTTTGGCGCACAATCTCGCCATCCAAATATTCGAGATTATCCCGCAATTCAAATAGGCCAAGACTTGCAGCCATTTTCCTGCACTTTTCTTCATAGTCCTCAAGATATGGCGGCGTTTTGTCTCTTTTCTCTTGTTCTTTCAACTTTGAAATATACACTTGCTGCTGATACATCGCTTTGAGTAAATTCGCAAATGACGAAACAAATTCTCCGGCTATTTCGGCGGCATTACCGTCAAATACCATCGAGATTTCGATTGCGTCATTTTTTAACTGCTCATATTTTGTGAGCAGAGTTTTCTGCTCTTTCTGTTGCAAAGGGTTGGAAACTGCAAGTACCATTTCTTCTAAATCAGCGCAGTTTGTCAGCCACGAAAAGATCAGGTCATTCGTGTGATAAAATGTGCTGTCATCTTTCAAATACAACTTGTTTGCCACATATAAATTGTAAATCGTATTAAACTCAAGAAAACACGACAGCCGTCTATCAAATAGCTGCTGTTTGTTGCTCAAGGCAATCTGCCGTTTTGTTTGAAATAATGCGACTAATGCAATACCAACAGAAATTATTGAAACGGCAATATTGGCTATTTCCGAATAATTCATCCCTCAATCTCCCCAATAATCCGATCAATTTCCTCTCTCAATTTCTGCTCCCGTGCGACGATTTCCGCAATTTCTGCATTCAACTTCACAATGTCAATCTTTTCACGGGTGTCCTCCTGCTCCACATAGGTGGAAACTGAGAGATTGTAATTGTTCTGCTTGCTGCCAACTTCGTCGTTCGGCACAAGGCGGGCAAAGTGCTGCTCGTCCTTACGCTCTGCCACAGCGGACACAATACGCTGAATATTTTCTTCGGACAGGCGGTTGTTCTTTGTGACCTTCACAAACTCCTTGGAGGCATCCACAAACAGAACGGCGTTGTCCGTCTTGTTCTTTTTCAGCAGCATAATGTCCACGGAGATCGTGACATTTAAGAACAGGTTGGAGGGAAGCTGAATGATGGCATCCACAAAGTTGTTATCCACCAGATACTTGCGGATTTTCTGCTCGGCCCCGCCACGGTACATAATGCCGGGGAAGCAAACGATGGCCGCCGCACCGTTGGAAGCCAGCCACGAAAGACTGTGCATAATAAACGCCATATCGCCCTTGGAGGCGGGAGCCAGCACTCCGGCAGGCGAAAAGCGCGGGTCGTTGATGAGCAGCGGGTTCTTATCCCCCTCCCACGGCACGGAAAACGGCGGATTGGACACGATCAGCTCAAAGGGCTGGTCGTCCCAATGCTGCGGGCTGAGCAGAGTATCTTCCCGCACGATGCTGAATTTGTCAAACGCGATGTTATGCAGGAACATATTGATGCGGCAGAGGTTGTAAGTGGTCAGGTCGATCTCCTGACCGTAGAAGCCACGCTCGATGTTGTCCTTGCCCAGCACTTTTTCCACCTTCAACAGCAGAGAACCGGAGCCGCAGGCTGGATCATAGACCTTGTTGATTTTCGTTTTGCCAATGGTGCCGAGGCGGGCCAGCAGCTCCGAAACATCGGCGGGAGTGAAATACTGACCGCCCTTTTTACCGGCATTGGCGGCGTACATTCCCATCAGATATTCGTAGGCATCACCAAACAGGTCTGGATTGATGCCATCGGTGGAGAACAGCGGCATCTGCGCTACGCCGTTCAGCAGCTCTACCAGCACCTTGTTGCGCTTGGCAACGGTCTCACCGATGGCCTTGCTGTTCACATCGAAATCGTCAAACAGACCCGCAAAATCATTCTCAGCGTCTCCGCTGGCGGAGCTGCTTTCAATGTGGTTGAATACCCGCTCCAGTGTCTCATTCAGGTTGTCGTCCTTGTCCGCACGGGCAAGAACATTGCAGAACAGCTCCGAGGGCAAGATGAAAAAGCCCTTTTCCTGCACCAGCCCTTCTCGGGCAGGCTCCGCATCAGCGTCGGACATCTTGGCGTAGTCAAAGTCTTTGTTCCCGGCGGCGTGCTCGCCCTCGTTGATATAGGCGGTGAAGTTCTCCGAAATATAGCGGTAGAACATCGTGCCCAGCACATAAGATTTGAAGTCCCACTCCGCCACATGGCCTGCGTGAACAAGGTCAGTGGCAATTTTATAGATGCGGCGGAACAGCTCGTCCCGCTCCTGGTCTTTCTTTACATCAGCCATTGCATTTACTCCTTTTGGGCGATCCACGCCGCTTCAATCTCATCAAAGGGGATGCTGTTTTCCTCGCAAAAAGCCTTGATCTTCTTCATTGCTGTGATGTTTGGCTTGGTTTTTCCGTTTTCCCAACGGTTTATCGTTCCAACGGATACATTCAGCGCTTTTGCAAAATCTTCCTGTGACAGCAGGGCTTTCTTGCGCATGACCCGTATTAACTCACTTAAAGGCGTCATCAAACAGTTCTCCTTTCAGAAGATTAACAGCATTATACCATACACCTATCATTTTCTCAACACCGTTTGGAGAAAACCGAGTACCAAAATATAGAGGCGCAGCCTTCGGATTGATCCGTCGGCTGTGCCTTTTTTGCATCTTTAAGAAAAATTCGAAAATACCTTTGCCAAAATCGCAGAAAAGTTCCCAGTTGGTTGGTAGAGAGAAAATTTCAAATTCTTTCGTTCAAATCCGAAAAATTTTCCAAGTTGATTAGTAAGGGGGTAAAAAATGACTCTTCTCGCTGCCTACCTATTGAGGGGATTCTTCGCTTGTGCCTTGAAAGAGGCGAATTTTTGAAAAAGTGCGGGAATTTCACGGGAAAATTCGGCAAAGAAAAAGTGAAAGGCGATAGAGGATCCCGGCGTAGTCCGCCGCTCTGTGGTTTTCCGCGTGCACCTTGAAAATTAAATAGCAGAAATTTTGGAGAAGAGAGTCACCACCCTGCCCATTTTAGGAACAAGTGAGAGGCGGTTTTTCCAATGGTCATCAAAATCACGCCGCAAGCAGGCGAAAAGAGTCAACGCCCTGCTGCGGAAGCTGTGCGCTAACTACGACGGCGGCAACTGCCTGCTGCTGGACGACGGCGAGCCCCGTGTCTGTGTCCAGAGCATCAGCAAGTACGGCATCTACTGCAACTACTTCAAGAATGCCGTGCTCCCGGCGGACGAAAGGCTGCACGCCGAGATAATGAAGCCGACCGGCGGCAAGCGCTGTGTGCTGTGCCGTCAGGCGTTTGCGTCAAGGGCGAAGAATCAGCGTTATTGTCCGGCCTGCGCCGCCAAGCAGAAACGGCTGAAGGCAGCCGAACGGCAGCGCCGAAAGCGGGCATCGGCGTCACGCTTTTAAGGTGCGGACAGCCCTGAAATACAAGGCTTTTTTGAACCCAAATCAACCCAAGCAATACAGAAACACCTTAACCTCAAAAATCCGCTTTGAAAAGCGTGACAAATTCAAGCGAGAGGAGGAATTCAATGAACCCATATTTCACAGTCAACGACTCCGAACATTTCACCTTTTACCGTATCCCAAAGCTGCTGTTCACAGATGAGATTTACCAAACTGTTTCCACCGATGCCAAGATGCTCTACGGCCTGCTGCTGGATCGGCTGTCCCTATCCGAGAAGAACGATTGGAAAGACGAGCACGGTCGGGTCTACCAATATTTCACCATCCATCAGGCGCAGGAGCTGCTGCATTTCGGACACGAAAAGGTCTGCCGCCTGTTTGCAGAGCTGGATGCAGCCGACCTTATCGAGCGCCGCCGTCAGGGGCAGGGCAAGGCCAACCGCATCTACTTAAAGGAGTTTACCCAAAAGTCCGATTATCGGAATTCCAGAAGTCCGGGAATCGGAAGGAAATAAGACTTAGAGAGTGATATTTACTACCCGAAAAAGAGAAAGAAGGTCAACAATGAATAACAAAAACACGGTGCCAATGAAACCGGCGCTCTTAAGAATTGAACAGCTGCGCCCGTTTGAAGGCCATCCCTACAAGGTACAGGACAACGAGGAGATGGCTGCTCTTTCAGAAAGTATCCGGGAGAATGGTGTTCTTTCCCCGTTGGTCGTCCGTTCCGTTGAAAGCAGCAATGAATACGAAGTCATCAGCGGACACCGCCGCCTGTATGCTGCCCGGAAGGCAGGTCTGACAGAAGTTCCCGTGCTGATTTGCACCCTTGACCGGGATGCCGCCGCCATTGCCTTGGTGGACAGCAATCTGCACCGGGAGCATATCCTACCCAGTGAAAAGGCGTATGCTTACAAGTTGAAAATGGAAGCACTGTCCCATCAGGGAATCGCTTGTGGACAAGTTGGCCACAAGTCCCGGGATGATATTTCCGATACAGACAGCGGCAGGCAGGTTCAGCGCTATATTCGCCTGACCTACCTCATCCCGGAATTGCTGGAAAAGATGGACAAGGAGGAAATTGCGTTCTCTGTCGGCGTGGAGTTGTCCTATCTCGATGAATACAGCCCGCGGGATGTGCTGGAGCAATGTGAGATCAACGACTGCACGCCATCTTATTCGCAGGCATGGCGAATGCACAAGGCCGACCGTGAAGGGCTGCTGACGAAGGATGTGATCCAGTTCTTTATGAGCGAAGAAAAAGCAAATCAGCGGGAGACGGTGAAGGTCCCCGCATCCCGCCTGCGGGAGGTTCTTCCCAAAGGTTTGGATGCCGGAAAGACGGAGGATTTTATCATCAAGGCTTGCGAATATTATCGCAAATACCTCATCCGCCAGCGTGGGCGGGAGGAACGATAAGGAGTGATAGAAAATGAAGCGGCAAACGAATTGGATCGTCGGCGTATCCGACGGAAAAGTCCACGAATACAAAATTGGGGATGTGACCTATTTTTTTCTGCAGAATTTGAGCGCAGCTCTCAAACCAATCTGCGTGACCGTGTACAAAGAACAGTGGTCAGCAATCTCATACCTTTGACGCCCGGTCAAGCATCCGATACAATGGCAGCGGAATATGTGTGTTCGGCTGCCGGGAAGGAGGACTTATGCAGTCGAAAAAGAAAAAAGAACAATTGGGATTAACAGCGCTGTACTGCCGCCTGTCCCGTGATGATGGAGCAGAAGGCGACAGTAACTCCGTAGCCAATCAAAAGCGTTTATTGCAGAAATACGCCAAAGAAAATAGCCTCGGTAATACCCGTTTCTATGTGGACGAGGCTGTAATAATAGGACTAAAAACATTAAGGCTCAAAAAGTGCTGAAAATACGGCGTTTTTGAGCCTTATCACATAAATAAGCGCAAATAGTACATAGCGCGTCTGTTACCCAAAGTGGCGCTTGGGTCGGCAGGCGCGCTATTTTTATGCCCTGATGCGGGCGAAGGAGGTGTTATTGTGAAAGCATATGGGAAGTCGTGGGGCTACAACGTATATGACTGCCGGTACTGCCTGTACCGGAAAGGGAAGCTAAAGGGCTGCGTCTACCCGGACGGCTGCTGCTGTCCCGTCCCGCAGAAGCCCGCAAGACGGAACGGCATAGAACAAGTTTACGAAGCAGCTGCGGACAGCGCCGCTCCCGTTTCGGAGTGCGAGGGCTGTCCCTACGGAAGGGCTGCCCCCTGCATCGGATGGTGTACCAAAGAGGTCATGCGCGCCGCAGGGCTTCCAAAGGAGCGTGACAGAGGCCATGTATGACTATTTCTACGGCGCGGAAGCGGAACAGTTCTCCTTCTACCGCATCCCCAAGGTGCTGTTCACGGAGGAACGGTTCAGAAGCGTTTCCGCAGAAGCCAAGGTGCTCTACGGTCTGCTCCTTGACCGCATGAGCCTGAGCTGCAAGAACGGCTGGCTGGATAAAGAAGGGCGTGTGTATATCATCTTCACCATCGAGGAGGTCATGACCGCCCTGGGCTGCGCCGACCAGAAGGCCGGAAAGCTGCTGCATGAGCTGGAGAACAAATGCCGCCTTATCGAGCGCAAGCGGCAGGGGCTGGGCAAGCCCAACCTCATCTACGTCAAGAACTTTGTGGATAAAGCTGCGGATAACCCTGTGGATAACGCATCGGGCAGCACCGCGCCTTCCCCGGAATCACGATTCCAGAACCGTGAAAATCACGATTCAGGAGCAGTGAAAATCACGGATCAAGAATCGTTAAAATCACGATCTAATAATACTGAGAATAATGATACTGATTTTAGTGATACTGATTCCTTTCCCTTCACTTCGTTCAGGAGGGATCACGGGCGGGAAGCGAAAGGAAACGAAGCGGCTCTGAGAGAGCGGTACAGAGAGCTTATCGCGGAGAACATCGCCTACGACGCACTCCTGACAGACTATCCATACGAGCAGGACACACTGGAAGAAATCCTGGAGCTGCTGGTGGATGTGGTCTGTACGACGAAAAGCTCCGTCCGCATTTCCGGCGACGATAAGCCCGCCGAGGTGGTCAGGAGCCAGTTTTGAAGCTGAACAGCGAGCACATCCGCTTTGTGGTGGGCGGGCTGAAGGAAAACACCACCCGCATCCGCAATATGCGCCAGTATCTTTTAGCCACGCTGTATAACGCCCCTCTGACCATCGGGAACTACTACCGAAGCCTTGTGAGCCACGATATGTCGGAGGGCTTCATCTGAGCCGCAGGTTATTGCCTGCGGCTTTGGCATTTTCAGGAGGTGATGCGACCGTGCCGAAACAGAAACCCAACGAACAGGTACAGCAGATACCGCTTTCAGAGATTCGTCCCTTCAAGAACCACCCCTTCAAGGTGACGGACGACGAGCTCATGCAGCAGACCATCGACAGCATCATGCAGGTGGGCGTTCTCAACCCCGCCATCATCCGCCCCGCACCGGAGGGCGGATACGAGATGGTAGCCGGACACAGGCGGCTCCATGCCGCAGACCTTGCGGGGCTGAAAACCATACCTGCCATCGTCCGCAATCTTGACGACGACGAGGCGGTGATCCTCATGGTGGACAGCAATTTGCAGCGGGAAACCATCAGCCCCATGGAGCGGGCGCAGGCGTACAAAATGAAGCTGGAAGCGTTGAAACATCAGGGAAAACGGGTGGATTTGGAGGGAAAATCAACTTCTGTTCAAGTTGGACAGAAGTTGCCGGGAAAGACCTCACGCGAACTTGTGGCTGAAAACAGCCCCGACAGCGCAGCACAGATTCGCCGCTATATCCGTCTCACCGAGCTTCTGCCGGAGGTGCAGAAAAAGGTGGACAGCAAGGAGATCGCATTCAGCCCCGCCGTGGAGCTGTCATACCTCACCCATGACGAGCAGAAGCAGTTTCTGGACGCAATGGACTATTCCCAGAACACACCCTCGCTTTCCCAGGCGCAGCGGCTCAAGAAGCTCAGCCGGGAGGGAAAATGCACGAAGGAGGCCATGCGCTCCATCATGTCCGAGGAAAAGAAGGAGGAGCAGGAGCGCATCACGCTAAGCAGCGATACTCTCCGCAAATACTTTCCCCGAAGCTACACGCCCCTGCAAATGCAGCAAACCATCATCAAGCTGCTGGAGCAGTGGCAGAAAAAACAGCAGCGCCAAAACGAGCGCTGAGAAAGGCAGGTTTATCCATGAACGTAACCATCAACATCTACGGCGACGTACACATCCACTGCGACTGCTGCAACGAGTGCGGCGAATATGCCGACGACCTTGAGAAAAGCCCCGAAGCCCCATATGAAGATGCACCCGATACGGAGGATGACAGCGAAGAAATCGAGCTGTCCATTGCGGAAGCGGAAGCTGTGGTCAAGGCAGTGGCGGAGCTGCTCTTTCCCTTTCTTCCGGCTGAAATTGACGAGGGAGGCGGCGCGCATGAAGGAATTTGACGTGACCATCACCGAAACGCTGAAGCTCACCGTGTCCGTGGAGGCTTCTTCCAAAGAGGAAGCACAGCAGATGGTAAGCGACCAATGGCACGCCGGGGATCATATTCTGGATGCGGACAATTTCGTGGAGGTGGAGTTTGAGAGCAATGACGGCAAAGAAATATTCGCCGAAAGAGCGCCGGACGACACCCTCGAGGTGCTCATGGTGGAGCCGGGACAGTACCCGCGCGTGGAGCGCATCGGCTCCGACCTTGCTTCCTTGCAGAAGGCGGTGGACGGCTATATCGAAGCGATTTACCCATATGACGACCCCGTGGCGCTGATCTGCGGGGAGGAAGCCAAGCTGGAGGGCAAGCCCCTGAACCGCGCCCTGCGGGACGGGGACGGCGATATCTACGATATTGTGGCCGGTAAATTCTTCCTCTGCGGTCTGGGGGATGAGAATTTTGCGTCTCTCCCGAAGGAGCTGCAACAGAAATACGAGGAAAAGTTCCGTCAGCCGGAAGCCTTTTTGAAGATGGGCAGCAAGATCATGGCGATCTCCACCGAGCCCGCCAAGGCTGCGGGCAAGGGCAAGACCGCTCCGGTGACAGAGCGATGATACCATCACTCCCAATGCGAACGGAAGGAGGAAAAACTCATGCAGGAAGAAATTGAAAACAGAACTGTCACTCTGATCATCTCCGCCGTCAAGCTGACCGCACGGGAGCTGAAGGCCGGGATGGATAAATATCTTTCCGAAAAGAAGAGCAAAGCCATGGAAAAGGCGCGTGCCGCGCCTGAAAAGCCCAGCGGCAAGCAGACGGTGAGGCAGCTCATAGGGCAGAATCAGGGTGTATCCAACATTGAGATCACCAACAGCAATATCAAAGGCTTTGAGCGCATAGCCCGGAAATACGGCGTGGATTTTGCCGTTAAGAAAGACCGCAGCGTTTCACCGCCGAAATACTTTGTGTTCTTTAAGGCGAGGGACGCGGATGCACTGACGGCGGCGTTCAAGGAATACACGGCATATGAGCTTAAACGCGCCGCCAAAGCGCAGAACCGTCCCTCCGTGCTGGCGCATCTGCAAGCACTCAAGGCGAAGGTTCAGGCTATTACGCCGGGTAAATCCCGAAATCAGAACAGGGGCATCACGATATGAAGAAATCTCTGAATATCAAGAAGTTCCTGCTGCCCAATATCCCGTATGTCTTTATCGCCCTCTTTGCCACCAAGCTGGGGCAGGCGTGGCGGCTTGCCCCCGGTATGGATTTCTCGGGAAAGACGCTGCACCTCATGGAGGGCTTCGCCGCCGCGTTCCAATCGGCGCTGCCCAGCTTCCACCCCATCGACCTGTGCGTGGGCGCTGCCGCCGCCCTGCTCATCCGTCTGGCGGTGTACGTTAAGGGCAAGAACGCCAAGAAGTACCGCAAAAATGTAGAATACGGGTCGGCGCGCTGGGGCAAGCCCGAGGATATCGCCCCTTACGTCGATCCGAAGTTTGAGAACAACGTCATTCTCACCCAGACAGAACGGCTCATGATGTCCAACCGTCCCAAAGACCCCAAGACGGCGCGGAACAAAAACGTGCTGGTGGTAGGCGGCTCCGGCAGCGGCAAGACGAGGTTTTTCATTAAACCAAATCTAATGCAATTACACAGTTCATACGTTGTCACCGACCCGAAAGGCAGCATTGCCGTGGAGTGCGGAAAGCTCATGCTCCGCAATGGCTATAAGGTGAAGATATTCAATTCCATCAACTTCAAGAAGTCCCACCATTACAACCCCTTTGCGTATATCCACAGCGAGAAGGATATTTTGAAGCTGGTCACGACCCTCATCGCCAACACCAAGGGGGACGGGAAATCCGGGGACGACTTCTGGCAGAAGGCCGAGACGCTGCTCTACACGGCGCTCATCGGTTATATCCACTACGAAGCCCCGGAGGAGGAACAGAACTTCGCCACGCTCATCGAGTTCATCAACGCCATGGAGGTGCGCGAGGACGATGAGACCTTTGAGAACAACGTGGATCTGGCCTTCAAGGAGCTGGCGCAGCGGGAGCCGAATCACTTCGCCGTGCGGCAATATAAAAAATACAAATTAGCGGCGGGCAAAACAGCTAAGTCGATCAATATTTCCTGCGGCGCACGCCTTGCGCCCTTCGATATTCAGGAGCTGCGGGAAATCACCATGTACGACGAGCTGGAGCTGGACACGCTGGGCGACCGGAAAACGGCGCTGTTTCTCATCATGAGCGACACCGACAGCACCTTCAACTTCCTCATTTCCATGATTTACAGCCAGTTATTCAACCTGCTGTGCGAAAAGGCCGATGACGTGTACGGCGGCAGGCTCCCCGTCCATGTGCGCTGCCTCATCGACGAGTGCGCCAACATCGGGCAGATACCGAACCTGGAAAAGCTCATGGCCACCATCCGCAGCCGCGAGATCTCCGCCTGTCTGGTGCTGCAAGCCCAAAGCCAGCTAAAGGCTTTGTACAAGGACAACGCCGACACCATCATCGGCAACTGCGACAGCTCCATATTCCTGGGCGGCAAGGAGCCCGGCACGCTGAAGGAGCTGAATCAGGCGCTGGGGAAAGAGACCATCGACACCTTCAACACCGGCGAGAGCCGTGGACGGGAGGTGTCCCACAGCCTGAACTATCAGAAGCTGGGCAAAGACCTTGCCACGATAGACGAGCTGGCGGTGCTGGACGGCGGCAAGTGCATCTTGCAGCTTCGGGGCGTGCGCCCCTTCCTCTCGGATAAGTACGACATCACCCGTCACCCCAATTATAAGTATCTGTCGGACGCGAACCCAAGGAACGCCTTTGATATCGAAAAGTATCTCTCCACAAGACTGGTGCCGAAAGCGGATGAGGTATACGAGGTGTTCGACGCGGGCCGCGTCTGAGCGCACAAGCCCGCCGCCCTCATGCGGCGGCTTTTCATATAGATACGGATGAGAAAAGACGCTTCCTCGCTTGCAGGGTCGGAACGAATCCACGAACGAAAAATTGAAAGGAGAAGCCGGAATCGGGGCTGCATCGCAGCTTTCGCTCCGGCTCCTGCTGTACCCGCGAGATTTCAACACAACCAACACCCAATGATTCCGGCAACACAAATATGGAATTTTTCAACTCTGCTGTCGGCGTTCTTCAAACTTTGGTAATTGCCCTTGGCGCAGGTCTCGGCATCTGGGGAGCCATTAACCTGCTGGAAGGCTACGGAAACGACAACCCCGGCGCAAAATCGCAGGGCATGAAGCAGCTCATGGCCGGGGGCGGCGTGGCGCTCATCGGCGTCATCCTCGTACCCCTGCTCTCCGGCCTGTTCGGTTAATCGCCCGCACGAATCCTTCGCAGCGTCCGCCCCTCGGGGCGGGCGCTGCGGGAAAGGAGGGTAAAGCCCATTGGATTTGATATGGCAGAAATTCACCGAATGGCTGAAGGAGCTGCTGGTCAGCGGCATCATGGACAACGTGAACGGACTGTTTGACAACGTGAACAGCCGCGTGGCGGGCATCGCCGGACAGGTGGGCGCTACGCCCCAGGGCTGGAACAGCGGCGTCTACGGCATGATCCGAACGCTGTCGGACAATGTGATTTTGCCCATCGCGGGCGTGATCCTGGCCTTTGTCATGACGCTGGAGCTGATTCAGCTCATTACGGAAAAGAACAACATGCACGACGTGGACACCTGGATGTTCTTCAAATGGATATTTAAGACCGCCTGCGCCGTGCTCATCGTCACCAACACATGGAACATCGTCATGGGCGTGTTCGAAGCGGCTCAGAGCGTTGTCAACAGCGCGTCGGGCATCATCATATCGGACACGTCTCTGACGTTCAACGAGCATATCGCGGGATTTGAAGCAAAGCTCCTGGATATGGAGGTCTGGTCGCTGCTGGGGCTGTGGCTGGAGTCCGTGGTCGTGCATCTTTCCATGTGGGCGCTGACCATCTGCATTTTCATCATCTGCTACGGCAGGATGATCGAGATCTACTGCGTGACCTCCATCGCGCCCATCCCCATGGCGACCATGGCCAACCGGGAATGGGGGCAGATGGGCCAGAATTACCTCAGAAGCCTGCTGGCGCTGGGCTTTCAAGGCTTCCTCATCATCGTCTGCGTGGCGATCTACGCGGTGCTGATCCAGAACATCGTGGTGGAGAGCAGCGTCTCGGCGGCCATATGGACGTGCATGGGGTATACGGTGCTGCTGTGCTTCACGCTGTTTAAGACGAGCTCCCTTGCCAGGAGCCTGTTCCACGCTCACTGACGGAGGTGATGAGATTTGGCATACGTTCCCGTACCCAAGGACTTGAACGCGGTGAAAACCAAGGTCATGTTCAATTTAACAAAACGGCAGATTCTGTGCTTCGGCGGCGGCGCGCTCATCGGCGTACCGCTTTTCTTTCTGCTCAAGGGCCATATCGGCAGCAGCGCGGCGGCTCTTTACATGATGCTGGTCATGCTGCCCTTCTTCCTGCTGGCCATGTACGAAAAGAACGGTCAGCCGCCGGAGAAGCTCATCCGCAACATCGTGCGGGTGTGCTTCCTGCGGCCCAAGCAGCGCCCGTACAGGACAAACAATTTCTACGACCTGCTGAACCGGCAGGATATTTTGGATAAGGAGGTCTACGCGATTGTCCACAAACAAAACCCCCGCAAGAAAGCTCACACGAGCCGAGCGAAAGCAGATCGACGCGGCGATTGCAAGAGCCAGGCGTCAGGATAAGCGAAAGAAGTCCGCCCAGGACAGCATCCCCTTTCAGCGGATGTACCCCGACGGCGTGTGCCGCGTGACGGACAATTACTACACGAAAACCGTGCAGTTTCAGGATATCAACTACCAGCTCAACCAGAACGAGGACAAGACCGCCATTTTCGACGGCTGGTGCGATTTCCTCAACTATTTTGATTCCTCCATCCGCTTCCAGCTCTCCTTTATCAACCTCTCCGCCACGCGGGACACCTACGCCCGGCGCATCGCCATCCCCTTGCAGGGCGACTGCTTCGACAAGCTCCGCACCGAGTACACCGGGATGCTGCAAAGTCAGCTTGCACGGGGCAACAACGGGCTTATTAAGACCAAATACCTGACCTTCGGCGTGGAGGCGGACAGCCTGAAAGCCGCAAAGCCCCGATTGGAGCGCATCGAGACGGATATCCTCAACAACTTCCGCCGTCTGGGCGTGACGGCGGAAGTCCTGAACGGGATGGAGCGTCTGCGCCTGCTGCACGGGATGCTCCACATGGACGAGCCGCAGCCCTTCCGCTTTTCGTGGGACTGGCTGGCTCCCTCCGGGCTGTCGGTGAAGGACTTCATCGCGCCCAGCGCCTTCGAGTTCAAGACCGGCAGCAGCTTCGGCGTGGGCAGCAAGACCGGCTGCGTATCCTTCTTGCAGATTTTAGCCCCCGAACTCAACGACCGAATGCTGGCGGATTTTCTCGATATGGAAAGCTCCCTCATCGTCAGTATGCACGTCCAGTCCGTGGATCAGGTAAAGGCAATCAAGACCATTAAGCGCAAGATCACCGACTTGCAGAAAATGACCATTGAGGAGCAGAAAAAAGCGGTGCGCTCCGGCTACGATATGGATATTATCCCCTCCGACCTTGCCACCTACGGCACGGAGGCGAAAAAGCTCTTGCAGGAGCTGCAAAGCCGCAACGAGCGTATGTTCCTTTTGACCTTCCTTGTGGTGAACGTGGCGGACAACAGGCAGCGCCTCGGCAACAACGTCTTTCAGGCGGGCTCCATCGCCCAGAAGTACAACTGCCAGCTCACGCGGCTGGACTTTCAGCAGGAGGAGGGCTTCATGTCCGCGCTGCCGCTGGGATATAACCAGATCGAGATCCAGCGGGGGCTGACCACCTCCAGCGTGGCGATCTTCGTGCCGTTTACCACCCAGGAGCTGTTTCAAGACGGCAAGGAAGCCCTGTACTGCGGGCTGAACGCCCTTTCCAACAACCTCATCATGGTAGACAGAAAGCTGCTTAAAAACCCGAACGGGCTGATCTTGGGTACGCCCGGCAGCGGCAAGTCTTTCTCCGCCAAGCGTGAGATCGCCAACGTGTTCCTCGTCACAAACGATGATATCATCATCTGCGACCCGGAGGCGGAGTACGGGCCGCTGGTGGAGCACCTGCACGGGCAGGTGGTGAAGATCTCGCCCACCTCCACCGACTACCTGAACCCCATGGATTTGAACCTGAATTACAGCGATGATGAAAACCCGCTGAGCCTGAAATCCGACTTCATCCTGTCCCTGTGCGAGCTGATCGTGGGCGGCAAGGACGGCCTCATGCCGGTGGAAAAGACCATCATCGACCGCTGTGTGCGCTCTGTCTACCGGGAGTACCTGAGCGACCCACGCCCGGAAAAGATGCCTATTTTAGAGGACTTGTACAACGAGCTTCGCAGGCAGGACGAAAAGGAAGCGCAATATATCGCCACGGCGCTGGAAATCTACGTCACCGGCTCCCTCAATGTGTTCAACCACCGCAGCAACGTGAATATCGAAAACCGCGTGGTCAGCTTCGATATCAAGGAGCTGGGCAAGCAGCTCAAAAAGATCGGGATGCTGGTGGTGCAGGACGCGGTGTGGAACCGCGTCACGATCAACCGTGAGCAGCGCAAGTCCACCCGCTACTATATCGACGAAATGCACCTTCTTTTGAAGGAGGAGCAGACCGCCGCGTATACGGTGGAGATATGGAAGCGCTTCCGCAAGTGGGGCGGCGTTCCCACGGGCATCACCCAGAACGTCAAAGACCTGCTCTCCAGCCGTGAGGTGGAGAACATCTTTGAAAACTCCGATTATGTGTATATGCTCAACCAGGCTTCCGGCGACCGGCAGATTCTGGCGAAGCAGCTCAACATCTCGCCCCATCAGCTCTCGTATGTGACCCAATCCGCCGAGGGCGAGGGGCTTTTGTTCTACGGCAGCGTGATCCTGCCCTTCGTAGACCGCTTCCCCAAGGATACGGAGCTGTACAAAATCATCACGACAAAATTGTCCGACCTCTCCGAACAAACCGGGGAGGAAGCGAAGGACGCCATTACAGAGTAAGGAAGGAGAAAAGAATATGGATAACCACCTTATGATTTTTGAAAGCGCAGATTTTGGTCGGGTGCGTTCCGTGCTGAAAGACGGTGCTCCTTGGTTTGTTGCGGTTGATGTGTGCAAAGCTCTCGGATTGAACCAGGTTACGCGCGCAATGTCCAGATTGGACTCGGATGAAGGTGGGTTACTTGAAGTACCCCACCCCCAGAACGCCGATAAGACGATTGAAATAAATGCAGTAAGTGAAGCCGGACTCTATCATTTGATCCTTTGTTCCAAAAAGCCGGAAGCGAGAGCCTTCAAGCGCTGGATCACCCATGAGGTCATTCCCTCCATCCGCAAGCACGGCGCGTATATGACGGACAGCCTGTTGAATGCGCTGGAGGCGCACCCCGAGGCCGTGCCGGAGTACCTGAACCGCCTGCGCAGCGAAAACGCCCGAAACCGGGAGCTGACCCGCCGTCTCCGGCTTGCCCTCCCCAAGGCGGAGTATTACGACGCCTTTGTTGACCCTGCGGACTGTACCAACATCCGCACCACCGCCAAGGAGCTGGGCGTTCCCGAAAAGCAGTTTACCCGGTATCTGGAGGAAAAGAAGTATCTGTTCCGGGACAAGAACCGCAAGCTCTTTCCCCGTGCGGTCAAAAGGAGCGCCGGTCTGTTTCTGGTGAGGGACTTCTACACCGAGCGCGGCAAGCTGGGACACTATACCCTCATCACCCCGGCAGGCAAGCGGCATTTTCTGGAGAGAACGGATGAAATTCTGTTTGAATAACGCTCTTAACCCATCAGCAGTCCCATCAGGAGGTGATGAATATGGCAAAACGCTCGCCAAGGCTGATTTTCACCGAGGAAGAACGCGCCCTGCCGGAGCTGGAACGAGCTGTCCGCAAGGCGGACAGGGCGGCGGTTAAGCTGGAAAAGGCCGAAGCGAAAATTCCCAAGAAAACCGTTAAGGTCAGGGAGCGCGTTGTGGACAGTGAGAGCGGCAAGGTCACGACGCGCCTTTTCTTTGAGGAGGCGGACAAAAAGCGTCCGCCCTCCAAGCTGGCGCACGCCGCAAGGAAAGCGCCGCTGGATACCGTCCGCAGCGCAGTCCACCGCAAGCTCCGGGAGGAGGGCGGCGACAACCCCGGCACGGAGGCGGCGAACACCCTGACCGAGACGGCGGAGCGCACCTGGCGCATTGCGGAATCGGCGCACCGCTCCCATGCGGAAAAGCCCTACCGCAAAGCGGACAAGGCGGAAGCCGCCGCAGACAAAGCCAATCTCAAGGCGCTGAACAAACAGTACGAGCAGGAATACGGCAGGGCTTCCAACCCCTATTCCCGCTGGCAGCAGAAGCAGGCCATTAAAAAGGAATACGCCGCCGCAAAAGCGGGGAACGGCGCGAGGAATACCGTCAAAGCGTCCGAGACCACTGCGAAGGCGGCAAAGCGCGCCGCCGAGGGGAGCAAAAAGGCCGGCAGCTTTTTTGTCCGGCACAAGAAGGGCTTTCTCATCGCGGGCGGTATCGCCGCCGCGATACTGCTGCTCATGACCTGCATTTCCTCCTGCTCCACGCTGTTTCAGGGAGGGCTGTCCGGCGTTGCGGCCTCCACCTATCCGCTGGAGGATGCGGATATGCTGGCAGCGGAAGCCGCCTACTGCGCCATGGAGGACGAGCTGCGGGAATACCTGCACAGCTACGAAAGCACCCACGATTACGACGAGTACCACTTCGACCTGGACGAGATTGAGCACGACCCCTATGTGCTCATTTCCATGATTACCGCCCTCAAGGGCGGAGAATGGACGATTGACGAAATAGGCGGGATTCTGGAGACGCTGTTTGAAAAGCAGTATATCTTAACGGAAACCGTCGCCACGGAAACCAGATACCGCACCGAAACGCATATCGGCTATTACACCGACGAAAACGGCAATCTGCAAAGCTACGAGTACGAGGCGGAGGTTCCCTACACTTACTATATCTGCCATGTGGAGCTGGAAAACTTCAACCTCTCCCATGTGCCGGTGCATATCATGTCCCACGATCAGCTCTCCATGTACGCCGTGTATATGCGCGTGCTGGGCAACCGCCCCGACCTGTTCCCCGGCTCCCCGTATGTGAACCGGTACTACCACACCCAGTATGAGAAGTACGAGATACCCCCGGAAGCGCTGGCGGACGAGCAGTTCGCCGCCATCATCAAGGAAGCGGAAAAGTATCTGGGCTACCCCTATATCTGGGGAGGCAGCTCGCCGGACACCTCCTTCGACTGCTCCGGCTTCGTTTCGTATGTCTACAACAACTGCGGCCTGCATTGGAGCTTCGGCAGGCTGGGCGCGGAGGGGCTGCGGGGTATGTGCGCCTATGTTTCCCCGGAAAGCGCCCGTCCCGGCGACCTGATATTCTTTGAAAAGACCTACGACACCGCAGGCGCGTCCCATGTAGGCATCTATGTGGGCAATAACAGGATGCTCCACTGCGGCGACCCCATTCACTACGCTTCCATCGACACGAGCTACTGGCGAAGCCATTTTCTCCAGTTTGGCAGATTGCCTTAACAACAACCATATCAACGCAAAAAAGGAGGATGTTATGAACCCGCGACTTGAAAAGCTGCGTCAGGAGCGCGAGAAGCTGGCGGAAAAGCTCACATCGCTGACCGCACGGCTCAAAGCCCTGGACGAGCAGATTCTGAAGCTGGAAAACACGGATATTGTGGGCATCGTCCGCGAGAATGGACTGACCATCGAGCAGCTCGCGGCGCTGATGGCGATGCTGGAAAAGCGTCCCACGGCGGCGCTGCCCGACGAATACAGAAAAACGGAGGAATTTGTGGATGAAGAATAAATGGAGATTTTTTGCCGTGACGCTGGCCGTCGTGCTCTGCATGACGGTCTTTTCCGTTACGGCCTATGCAGGCGGCGGCGATATGGTCGATTCGACAATGGGCGACCCGACCATGGAAACCCCAACTGCAACTACACAGCCGGAGAATACGAATACCGGTGAGCAGACCCCAAACGGACAGACCCTGACCGTGCTTGTGACCGAAAATGCGGACGGAAGCCATACCGTGACCATCGGGGATCGGAGCTGGACGCTTCCCGCCAAACGGGAGCAGTCCGGAAAGGTGGTCAACGTCCGCACCTATTTGAACCTGCGCACCGGCCCCGGCACGGATTACACCGTGGTCGGGCGTCTGCTCAACGGCGCGGAGGTGAAGGTGCTGGAGGAAAGCAACGGCTGGTACAAGGTGGTCGTGCCGGAGCAGACCGGCTATGTATACGGCAAATACCTTGAGGTTCTCAACACCTCTGCGGGAGGCGGTGAGAACGACACGGATACTGCGGGACTGCTGGAGATACTGCTGCAATATTACGCCGCTGCCGGAGGCTCCGCGCCCCTGACCCCGGACGGCAACCTGACGCTCATGGACGACATCGGCTCCGCTTTCGGCGCAGGCAAGCAGTTCATCACCGTGACGACCAAGGGCGGCAATACCTTTTATCTCATCATCGACCGGGACGATAAGGGCAATGAGAACGTCCATTTCCTGAATCTTGTGGACGAGGCCGACCTGCTGGCGCTGACCAAGGACGGCGAGAGCATCGTCCCCGCCTGCTCCTGCACGGACAAATGCGCCGTTGGCAAGATCAACACGGGCTGCAAGGTGTGCAGAACCAATATGAGCGAGTGCGCGGGCAAGGAAGTTACGGAACCCACGCCACAGCCCGCCGAGCCTGCGGAGACCGCGCCCGAAAAGAGTACCGGCGGCGCGGGGCTCATTGTGGTCGTCCTCCTGCTCCTGCTGGGCGGCGGCGGTGCGCTGTACTGGTTCAAGCTCCGCAAGCCCAAGGCCGACACCCGTGGGGCGGACGATCTGGACGATTACGACTACGGCGAGGACGAGGAAGATGAGGATTACGAGTTTGAAGATGAAAACACTGCTGACAGTGAGGAGGACAAAAACCAATGATGAATACGACCTGTTACCGACTTGTTGTGTGTGAAAAGCCCTCCGTGGCAAGGAGCATCGCCGCCGTTCTTGGCGCAGGCAGGCGCGAGGACGGTTTTCTTTCGGGCGGCGGCTATCTCGTCTCCTGGTGCTTCGGGCATCTTGCGGAGCTTTCGGATGCGGACGCCTACGATGAAAAGTACGGCAAATGGCGAAGGGAGGACTTGCCCATCCTGCCGGATAGCTGGCAGTACACCGTGGCGAGGGACAAGCAGAAGCAGATGAACACCCTGCGCACCCTCATGCACAGAGAGGACGTTTGCGAGGTCATCAACGCCTGCGACGCCGGGCGCGAGGGCGAGTTGATCTTCCGCACAGCGTATAATCTCAACAGCTGCCGCAAGCGCGTAAAGCGGCTTTGGATTTCCTCCATGGAGGATGCGGCGATCCTTCAGGGCTTTGACAATCTCCGCGACGGCGCGGAGTACGACAACCTCTACGCCTCCGCCCTCTGCCGCAGCAAGGCGGACTGGCTGGTGGGTATCAACGCCACCCGCCTGTTTTCCGTGATGTACCACCGCACCCTGAACGTGGGGCGCGTGGTATCGCCCACGCTTGCGTTGCTGGTGCAGCGGGAAGCGGAGATCAACGCCTTTCAGCCGGAGAGCTTTTACACCGTCCATCTGGACTTTGACGGCTTCTCCGCCGCAGGCGGGCGCATGAAGGAGCAGGCTGAGGCGGAGCGGCTTGCCGGGGACTGCAACAGCAAAGCCGCCGCTGTTACCTCCGTCGTGCAGACAAAAAAGACGGAGAAAGCCCCGGCACTCTACGACCTGACCACCCTCCAGCGGGATGCGAACCGCTTGCTTGGGTACACGGCGCAGCAGACGCTGGATTATCTGCAAAGCCTTTATGAAAAGAAGCTCTGCACCTACCCCCGCACCGACAGCCGCTATCTCACCGACGATATGGAGGGCGGCGTAAACGCGCTGGCGCTGTGCTGTGCGGGCATCTGCGGCACGGAGCCGCCCGCAGCCGTCTGTTCGGGGCAGGTGTGCAGCAGCAAAAAGGTCAGCGACCACCACGCCGTCGTTCCCACGATGGCAGCGGGTGAAACGGACTTGGAGGCGCTGCCCGCAGGCGAACGGGAAATCCTGCGCCTTGTTTCCCGTCAGGTGCTTATGGCGGTCAGCGCGCCCTTCGTCTATCTGGAGACCGAGGTGAAGCTGGACTGCGGCGGAAATGCCTTTTCTGCCAAGGGGAAAACGGTGGTGCAGCCCGGTTGGAAAGCATATGCGGATGCGGAGCTTACGGACAAGGCCCTCCCGGAGCTTTCCGAGGGACAGTCGCTTCCCGTTTCCTCCTGCGCGGTCAAAGAGGGCAGAACGACCCCGCCCAAGCACTTCACGGAAGATACCCTCCTCTCCGCCATGGAGACGGCAGGAAAAGAGGATATGCCCAAAGATGCCGAGAGAAAGGGATTGGGAACCCCCGCGACAAGGGCAGCGGTCATTGAAAAACTGGTGGCCACGGGCTTTGCGGAGCGCAGAAAGGCGAAAAAGTCTGTACGCCTCGTTCCCACCGAAACGGGCGTTTCCCTCATTACCGTGCTGCCCGAACAGCTCCAGTCCCCGCTTTTGACCGCCGAATGGGAGCACCGCCTCAAGGAGATCGAATGCGGCGAGCTGGGCGCGGACGAGTTCCTTGCCGGCATCCGCGATATGGTCGCAGCGCTGGTTCGGGACGCTGCGCCTGTGGACGGCGCGGAGGTGCTGTTCCCCTCCGGCAGACCCGTTGTGGGCAAATGTCCCCGCTGCGGCGCAGAGGTCACGGAGAGCAAAAACGGCTATTTCTGCGAGAGACGGAGCTGCAAGTTCGGGCTGTGGCGGGACAACCGCTTCCTTGCCGCCAAGAAGATCAGCCTGACGAAGAAGATGGCTTCCTCGCTCCTGACGCAGGGACGCGCCTACGCCAGCGGCGTCTACTCCGAGAAAACCGGCAAGACCTACGACGCATTCATCGTGCTGGAGGACGACGGCGCGCGTTCCTCCTATAAGCTGGACTTCACCAAATGACCCTCACAGGCTCCCGCACGGGCGTTTCGTTCCCCTGCGGGAGCCGCTGTGTTTACCATGATCCAAAGGAGGTATGCACGAAATGGCTGAAAAACAGACCAACAAGGAACGGCTCAAGGACATCACCGACAGCATTGAGACGGGCATAAAGGAGCTGTTTGAGAGCGACAAATACAGGCAGTACCTTGCCACCATGAGCCGCTTTCACAAGTACAGCGTCAACAACACCATGCTCATCTATATGCAGCGCCCCGACGCCACCCATGTGGCCGGCTTCAACAAATGGCGCGACCAGTTTGGAAGGAGCGTTAAGAAGGGCGAAAAGGGCATTAAGATCATCGCCCCCACGCCCTTCAAGAAGAAAATCGAGCAGCAGAAGTTAGACCCCGACACCAAGCTCCCCCTGCGGGACGAGAACGGCGATATTATCACGGAGGAAAAGACGGTGCAGATCCCCATGTACAAGCCCGTGGTGGTGTTCGACGTGCAGCAGACCGCAGGCAAGCCCCTTCCGGAGTTGGCGGCGAACCTTACGGGGGACGTGCAGAATTACGGGGTGTTCATGGAAGCTCTGCGCCGCAGCGCGCCCGTCCCCATCTTCTTTGAGAAGCTGGCGGAGAATATGGACGGTTACTTCTCCGTGGACAAACAGCGCATCGCTGTCCGCGAAGGCATGAGCGAGGTACAGACGGTCTGCGCCGCCGTCCATGAGATCGCCCACTCCAGGCTCCACAATAAGGACGAAATCGGGGAAAAATATCAGCAGATCGAGCTGTTCGGCAAGCCTGCGCTGTTTTCAAACGGGCGCATCGACCGGGATAAGCTGCCGGAGGGCTTGTATGTATATGACCTGCGCGGCTCGGATTACGATCCGGGTATGCCGGTAACGCTTGAAAGCCATGTCACCGTCAATCACGCCGCCTCTGTCATCACAGCAGCGCCCATTGAGCTGCCGGAGCAGGGCTTTCTTTATTTAGGCGAGGACGGGCTGAACTTCACGGGCGGCGAGCAGACCGTGAAGGAGTTTTGGCACGCACAGTACCCGGAAAAGGCAAAGCTCTCCCGCGCCGCCGAGGAGATTCAGGCGGAGAGCATCTCCTTCGCCGTCTGTGCCTATTACGGCATTGAGACAGGCGAAAACAGCTTCGGGTATCTGGCGGCCTGGGCAAAGGACAGAGAGCTGACCGAGCTTCGCGCATCGCTGGAGACCATCAACCGAACCTCATCCTCCCTGATTACGGATATCGACCGCCATTACGCGGAAATCTGCAAGGAGCGCGGGCTGGATAAGGAGACGGAGAGCCTTGCCGCCCAGCCTGTGCAGGAGATCGCCGTGCAGGAGCCGGAGCCGGTCACAGCGCCGGACAATGGCTGCGTCCCCGACCCTGCGATTTCTGTTGAGAGCATGAACGCCTACGGCTACACCGATTCCAATATGCTGCCGCTGACAAAGGAGCGTGCGCTGGAGCTCATGGAACGGGACGTAAGCGTGTATATGCTTCACACCGATAACACCGAGGCCATGGCCTTCGATGCAGAGGATATCCGCAGCTTTGACGGCGTCTTCGGCGTGGAAGCCTCCGAATGGGAGACGGTCAAAGACCGCCTTACACCGCCGGACTATGAAAAGGCGTTCCTCGACAACCCCGCCGACAGCTTTGCCATCTATCAGCTTCGGGATAACGACGGCACGGCGCAGCTTCGCTTTATGAACGCCGAGTATCTGGAGAAAAAGGGGCTTTCCATTGAAAAGGAGAATTACGCCGCCGTCTACGCAGGCGACCTCGACCGCAGGGGCGATACGCAGGACAGGTTGAACGAGCTGTATGAGACCTTCAACCTCCGCCGCCCGGAGGATTTTCGCGGCCACAGCCTGTCCGTCAGCGACATCGTGGCGCTGAAGCAGAACGGCGTGGTATCCTGTCATTACGTTGATTCCCGAGGCTTCAAGGCGCTGCCCGACTTCCTAAAGCCGGAAAACTATCTCAAAAACGCGGAGATGGCCATGGAGGACGATTACGGCATGATCGACGGCGTTATCAACAACGGGCCGAAGCAGACCGTGGCAGAGCTGGAGGAACAGGCAAAGTCCGGCAAGCCCATCTCCCTCATGGAGCTGGCGCAGGCGGCGCGCCGGGAACAGGCGCAGGCGGCACGGCAGGAGAAGAAGCCCTCCGTGCTGGCAAAGCTCTGTCCTCCCGTCAACGAGCCGAAAAAGACAGCGCGTTCAAAGCGCGCGGAAAGAGAGCTGCTATGATGAATTTTACCAACGATGAAATGAACCTCATGTGCATCTACCAGAGCGACAGCCGCAGCGGGCTGATTGCCGCCCTCACCGAAATGCGCGGATACCTGGACGAGGACGAAGCCGAGCTGCGGGATCTGACCGACAGCGCCCTGCAAAAGCTGGACGAAATCACCGATGAGGACTTCGCAGCGCTGGAGCTGGTGCCGGACTTCGACACGGACGAATAAGGCGGATGCGGCGGGAGCGGCTTTCGGGTCGCTCCTGCTGTGATTATTCTATTGCAGAAAAGAGCGTGTTCACGCAAAAATTTTCAACAGAGCGCATCACAAAGGAAAAAGTGTCAATACGGAGGCGTATTCTCTCCGGAAAACGCACAGAATGAGCAGGAAAGAATCCGCACTATTTTTTGAAATCACTTGATTTTCACCGGATAGTTGCGTATAATAAGACTGCGAGGTGAAAATATGATAAAGACAACAGCAATGCTACTGGAGGAACTGCGGGAATACGGTTCTCCGAAGTCAAAGTTGGCGCGTATGGCGGAGCGGGGCGAATGCTTTCCCATTACAAGGGGGCTATATGAAACTGACCGGAACGCTCCTGCGTACCTGCTTGCGGGCAGTATTTACGGACCCTCCTACATTTCCTTTGAATATGCCCTCAGCCGCTACGGGCTGATTCCCGAGGCGGTATATGCCGTTACCTGCGCCACCTTTGAAAAGAAAAAGAAAAAGAAGTATGAAACGCCCTTCGGAACCTTCACCTATCGGGATGTGCCGTCCGAGGCGTTCCCGCTGGGGCTTCGGCTCGTGCAGGAGGGCGAATATTTCTACCGGATCGCAGAACCGGAAAAGGCTCTGTGCGACCAGCTCTATACTATGCCGCCCGTACCGAACACACAGGAGCTTTTCCGGCTGCTGACGGAGGATTTGCGGATTGAGGAATCGGAGATTGGGAAGCTGGACGGAAATAAGGTTTGCAAATACAGCGGAGCGTATCATTCCACGAACGTAAAGAAGCTCTGCTCGCTTTTAAGGAGGCTTTGACATGAACAGCGCCATTGAACAGATGCTGAAAAGCTACCATGTAGAGAATATCTACGACAGAAAGAACGCTATGAAGGAGATCATGCAGGAAATTGTGCTCTGCGGCTTGTCCCGTGCGGGCTTCTTCAAAAAAGCGGCGTTCTACGGCGGAACCGCCCTGCGAATCTTCTACGGTCTCGACCGCTTTTCCGAGGATCTGGATTTTTCGCTGGAAGCGGAGGATTTGGACTTTGACCTGACGGCCTACTTTCCCGTGCTGGAGAAGGAAGTAAAAGCCTTTGGGCTGAATGTGGAGATTCAGGAAAAGGAAAAGACAAAAGAAAGCACCATCCGCTCCGCCTTTCTGAAGGGGAACACGAAGGAACATCTCCTGCTGTTCTACGCGGATGAAAAGGTGGCGGGAAGCGTAGCGAAGAATGAAGCGGTCAAGATTAAGTTCGAGGTGGACGTTAACCCGCCCGCCTTCGCCGCATTCGAGCACAAATACCGGCTGCTGCCCGTTCCGTATGAGGTGAAAATGTATGATATGCCCTCCCTGTTCGCAGGAAAAATCCATGCGGTCATCTGCCGTGCGTGGCAAAGCCGCATCAAGGGCAGGGATCTTTACGACTATGTATTCTATCTTTCAAGGGGTGCGGCCGTCAATCAAAAACACCTTCGGGCACGATTGATTGATTCCGGGTACATTTCCGCCGATGCGGACTGTTCCTTGCCGGAAATCAAAGCGATGCTGGCGGAACGCTTCGACAGCATCGATTACGCACAGGCAAGGCAGGATGTGGAGCCGTTCATTCACGATTCCTCCGTGCTGAATATCTGGAGCGCAGACTTTTTCAAACAAATCACGGAGGGACTGACTGCGGTATAGTCCCCGACTGAAAACCGAATACCGCCCTTACATAGAGCGTCCGTTCCGGGCGCTCTAAATTTATGCCATGAAGGAGGAACAATATGCCGAGCAAGCTACAAACGTATATGCAGATGGCGGACGAGGCGCAGCGGCAGATCACCGGCAGCTACCGGGGCTGGACGGGCTTTCTCACCACCGCCGCAAGGCTGTACAAATACCCCTACGCCGAGCAGGTCATGATCCACGCCCAGCGTCCGGACGCCACCGCCTGCGCGGAGTACGACTTCTGGAACGAAAAGATGGGCCGGTATGTCCGCAGGGGCTCCAAGGGCATCGCCCTCATCGACAGCAGCGGCGAAAGGCCGAGGCTTCGGTATGTGTTCGACGTGTCCGATACGGGCGGCAGAGAATTTCCCAAGAGCCGTTATCTGTGGGAATACCGGGAGGAACACGCGGATGCGGTAAGCACCATGCTGGAAAGCCGCTACGGTGTGGACGGAAAAGGAGGGCTTCCCGACCAGCTTGAGCGCATCGCGTCTCAGCTTGCGGAGGAATACTGGCGGGACTATAAGCGGGATATCCTCGCCATCGTTGACGATTCCTTTCTTTACGGGTATGATGAGTTCAACGTAGGAGCGGCCTTCCAAAGCGCCGCCGCCGTCAGCATCGCCTACTCGCTCATGTCCCGCTGCGGGCTTGAAGCGGACGACCGCTTCGAGCATGAGGATTTCCTGAGCATCTTCGATTTCAACACCCCGGAAGCCGCCGCTGAGCTGGGCACGGCGGTGAGCAGGATCAACGGAGAGGTGCTGCGGCAGATCGAAGTCACCATCAAGAATTACGAGCGCGAGAAACTCGCGGAAAGGAGCCATAGCCATGACAGAGCTGACCTACACCAAGAACGGGGACTACCTGATTCCCGACCTGACGCTGAGCGAGACGCCGGAGGACACGAGACCCCTGGGCAAGTACGGGAGACTGCGCAGGAGCTACCTTCAGGAGCACAGACCGGGGCTGTACAGCCGTCTGGTGCTGTCGGAGAAGCTGTTCCCGCACCTGCGGGAGATCGACGAGACGGCGAACCGGAGGCTGGAGCAGATGATGCCGGAGCTGATGAAGTCGGCGGGCGTGACGGAGGAGCTGAAAGCCCGCGATCAGATGAAATGGGTGGGGCTGATGAACAGCCTGAAAGCGCAGGCCGAGGAGATCGTTCTCAGCGAGCTGGTATACAACTGACCGATGACACGCCGGAAGCGGAACCGGCGCAGCCTCCGATACCGCAGGCATACCAACTGAGCCTGTTCCCCACGGAGGAAGAGCAAATCGCATATATCGCAGAAGCGGAGAGCTACACGCCCTCCGCTTTTTCCATGTCCATCCCGCAGTCGGATATCGACCATATTCTGCGCATGGAGGGCAACGCCGATTATGCCCGCATGAAGATCGCCACGGAGTTCTCCAAGGGCAAAGGCGTGGAAGAAATCGCGGCGTTTCTTCAAAGCAGCTTCCACGGCGGCAACGGCGTCGTCACCGAAAACGGCAGATATTCCGCGTGGTACGCAGAGGACGGCATCCACATCGCCAATGGGGATGCGCCAAGGTACCTGACCTCCGCAAAGGTCGTAAGCTGGCAGGAGGCGGCGGAGCGCATCGGACAGCTTTTGGAGCAGGGCGAATACGCCGCCAATGTGGAGCTTGCGGAAGCGCCGGGGCATGAGCGCACGGAGTTGGCGCAGTCTATCTGGTATCTACGGCAGGATTTAAGCGAAAAGGCACGGGCGCAGGGCTACCTCTCCTGCCTGTCGGATATGCGGGGCGGCGGTTTCCCGGAGGAAACGGCGCGGCTTGCCGAGCGGCTGACAGACCCCGCGTTCCGCGAAGTCCTCATGGATGATTTTTCACAGCTCCGATCCGACTACCGGGAGGACAGGAGCCTGCTGCGCTTCCATCACCACAAGCCGGACAAAATCGAGCAGGGCCTGCGGGAGCTGTCCCTGCCCCGCAGGGAGTACCGCACCGAAATGGCGGAGATCCCCGCCGTGCAGCGGTTCATTACGGAGGACGAGATCGCCGCGACCCTGACCCGTGGCAGCAATATTGAAGGGAGCAAGGGGCGCATCTACGCCTATTTCAAAGAGAAACACAGCCCCAAAGAGCAGGCGGACTTCCTGAGAAAGGAATACGGCATTGGAGGCAGCTCCCACGCGGTATCCGGCGCGTCCCACAGCGGTGAGGATCACAACGGCAAGGGCGTCAGCCTGAAAAAGCAGGACTGTCCCGATGTGCAGTTAAAATGGAGCAAGGTTGCCTCCCATATCTCCGAGCTGATCCGCAAAGACCGTTTCCTGACCCCGGAGGAAAAGGCGCGCTTTGAGCAGCTTCAGCGGCAGACCGCAGAGCGAAGCGCAGCATGGAATGACTACAACGCCGTAAAGGAAGCCCACCCGGACGACCTCGTGCTGTTTCAGGAGGGGGATTTCTTTGAGCTGTATGGCGAGGACGCAAAACAGGCGGCGGAACTGCTTGAAATCAATCTCACTACCCGCAATATCCCCGGCGCTGGCCGTGTGGAGATGTGCGGCGTTCCAGCGGATCGGCTGGAAGAATATGTGGAAAGTTTGCGAGATAAGTACGACGTGACCATTTCCACAAAGGGCGAAAACAGCTCGGAGCGGCACACCTATACCCTGCGTTCCGTTGACCATGAGGCCGAAGCCGCCATCAATGCCTATGAAGCGGAGTTCGGCGCGGATGGGACAAGGGTGTTCCGCGACCCCGCCGCAGAGCAAGTTCAGCCCACGGTGCAGGAACGTT
>OLWE01000365.1_pt1 | contig 29355 bp, 29 predicted proteins | sample 1673591 | NCBI WGS metagenome assembly OLWE01 (sample SAMEA103958116, study PRJEB25191) | human gut metagenome | biome: human-associated habitat [ENVO:00009003]; feature: intestine environment [ENVO:2100002]; material: feces | place: Germany | collected 2013/2015 | reverse complement strand
CGTCCGCCTGACCCGCGAGGACTTTGCCAGCGAGGAAGAATTCCTGAAATGGAAAGCCCTGTCGGACGAGGACTATCACGCCTCCGAAAAGGAAGCTCATGTCTATGCCAATCACACGCTTGCGCTGGATGAGCTATCCGAGGAAGCGGCCTCCATTCCTGCCGTGGATGTCTGCATGGAGCAGGCGCATGACCGGGCAGAGGCAATCCACCGCAGCGTCAGAAAGGTCACGCAGATTCGGAAGCACCTGACGGATACGCAGTTCCGCAGGGTGTGGATGTATTTCGTAGATGGGATGACGGTTGATGAGATTGGCGCAGCCGAGGGTGTCAGCCATCAGAATATTTCCAAGAGCATCGGCGCGGCGATGAAGAAAATAAAAAAACTTTTCCCTGATTGCTGAAAACAGGGTGCAAAAGTGGCCCAAAATCGGCGATAGGTGAAGGGACATTCTCCACGAAGCCTTTCACCGAACGTTGAAAACTGAATAGACCATGATGCAGGCACAAAACCCGCGTGATAGCGACATAAGGTGCGCCGCCACGACGTCGTTGAAGCAAGCTCCGTATCCCTCGCTTCCGGCTAAAGCCGAAAGCTCACTCACTACGCTGCTTCTCCTCTCCAATCACAACCCACTTCGTTGGGCTTGTGATTGGTATTGGAAACGACTGAGCGATCTACGCAGTCTTAGACCCGATTCGGCAAATCGGGCGCGATGACAGCGCGGCGGATAATGAAACTTGCTCACGCCCTCCCACAGACTTGAGGGGGAACCCTGCGGTATGCGCCAGCTCTTTGAGGCAGCGGTATCGTGGAGTTATGACAGCCCTGCCAAGGGCGGCCTGCATCATGCCCACTATCCGGGGCGCGTGGCAAATAGGATAGTTCTTCTCAAATGGACAAGCAGAGCGGCTGCGCCGGTATTCGCCATTATGTTATGTGGCTCCAATTCTGCCCGCGCAGCCGCCTCTCAAAGTCAGATACCATGCGCTGATGGCCTTTCCCGTCAGCGCATTCATGTGACCTTGAGGAAACCCACCAAACCGAGAAAGGAGATCGCCATGATGCAGCCAACGCCAAACGAAACCCGAACCCACACGGATGAACTGGTGGACATCCGGGAAGTATCCGTAAACAAAAATCTTCCCAAGGAAGAACGCATTGCCGCCTTTATCCGCCAGATCAAAAATCCCTACCGCTTCCGCTGCGGCGATTTCGTGGTAAACGCCTGCTTCGCCGGGAACGGTGTTACGTTGGAGGAATGTCTGCAAGGCATTTTGCGCTGAGCGACATCCTCGCTTTTTTCCGCAGAGAGTGCTATGATCGGTGTGGAAAAGGATGAAAACCTAATAGCCAGATAACCACTCTTTTCATGCGGGAGCAGTCCGGGAGAAAGGAGTGCTTTTTCATGCCTAAATTCAAAGCCACCGCTTATATCCGCCTGTCCTACACCGACGATCATTCCAGCGAGAGTGACAGCGTTTCCAATCAGCGCAAGCTCATTGAAAACTTTGTGGAGCACAACCCGGATATTGAGGTCGTTTCCGAAAAGATCGACGATGGATACAGCGGCATCATCTTCGACCGTCCCGCATTCAAGGAAATGATGCAGGATGTCACCGATGGAAATATCAACTGCGTCATTGTAAAAGACCTCTCCCGGCTGGGGCGCGAGTACATTGAAACCGGCCGGTATCTGCGCCGGGTATTTCCGGCCTATGGGGTGCGCTTCATCGCCATCACCGACAGCATCGACACCGCCCACGACAGCGGCGATGATCTGACCGTATCGGTCAAGAACATTATGAACGAAGCCTACTGCCGGGACATTTCCATCAAGACCCGTTCCTCTCTGGACGTGAAGCGGCGCAACGGCGATTTCGTCGGCGCGTTCCCGGTGTACGGCTACATGAAAACCGAGGACAACAAGAATTTGCTCGTCCCTGACCCCTACGCCGCCCGCGTTGTCTGCGACATCTTCCGTATGCGGCTGGAGGGCGCAAGCGCCTCCAAGATCGCATCAGAGCTGAACCGGCTGGGCATTCTCTCTCCGCTGGCATACAAGAAGAACAACGGTCTGCCCTACGCGAAAAAGGGATACGCGGACAAGGCTGACTGCAAGTGGTCGGCTACCACCATTATCCGCATCTTGCAGGACGAAACCTACACCGGAACGCTGGTGCAAGGCAAACAGGGTACGCCGCATTACAAGATCAAGCAGATGGAGCAGCGCCCCGCCTCCGAGTGGGTGCGTGTTCCGGATGCCCATGAAGCGCTGATTGCCCGTCAGGATTTTGAGCTGGTGCAGCGCATTAAGGGACTGGATACCCGGACTTCTCCCAACGAGGATACGGTGTACCTGTTCTCCGGTATTCTGATCTGCGGGTGCTGCGGAAGCCGCATGACCCGCAAGACCAACCGTGCAAACGGCAAGGAGTACCACTACTATTATTGTCCCACCGGCAAGAAAAAGGGCTGCGCCCATCCGGTCATGCTGAAAGAAAGCAGCCTGATCGACTGTGTGCGGGACAGCCTGAAAGCCTATATCGGCAATATTGCTTCTCTGGAGGCGCTGCTGACCGGCATTGACCAGTCCAGCATCAATCAGGCGCTTGCCAAGGAATACAGCGACCACATTACCGACAACGAGCGCCGGTTGGAGCAGGTGCTGGAGTTCAAGGCAAGGCTTTATGAGAGCCTTGTGGGAGGTATGCTTACCAAGGAAGAATACGCTTCCTATAAGGCAAAGTACACCAAGCAGGCCGAGGACATCCGCGAAAGCGTCCGCGTTCTCAAGGAAAAGCTCACAGAGGTTTTGGAAAACCGGAGTGAGCGCAACCGCTGGATTTCACAGTTTACGCAGTTCTCCACGCTGGAAACTTTAGACCGCAGGGCGCTCATTCACATGGTACAGAGCATCCGCGTCCGTGGGAAAAAGGAGCTGGATATTACCTTTACCCATGAGGACGAATACAAAAAGGCGTTGCAGCTTCTCACGCTGGCGGCGCAGCAGAAAGATTACGAACAGAGAAAGGTGGGCTGAGCATGGCGAGAAAAAGCAGGAAAGAAACGGCTGCGGTAGTCGTGCAGGAGGCCGACGCCGCTTGCCGCGCCGCAATCTACGTCCGCCTTTCGGTGGAGGATACCCACACGCACAGCGTATCCATTGAAACCCAGCAGATGATTATTGCTCGCTATCTGGAGCAGTACCCGGAGATCAGCGTGTACGATACCTACATCGACAACGGAGCGACGGGGACAAACTTCCACCGTCCGGGCTTTCAGCAGATGCTCTCGGATATTGAAGCCGGTCACGTCAACTGCGTCATTGTGAAAGACCTCTCCCGTTTGGGGAGGAACACCATTGACACCGGCTATTACATCGAGCAGTATTTCCGCATCCGCAGTATCCGCTTCATTGCGGTCAACGAAAACTTCGACACCGCCAACCCGGAAGATGCCCATTCCGGTATCATCATCCCGCTGCGGAACATGATAAACGAAGCCTACGCTTTGGACATCGGGCGCAAGATCAGGGCGCAGCAGCGGCAGGCCATGAAGGACGGAAAGTTCATCGGTGCGCGTACTCCCTACGGTTATCTGAAAGCGGAGGATGATTGCCACCAGCTTATCATCGACCCCGTTGCCGCCATTGTGGTACAGCGGATGTTCCGATGGGCTTCCGAGGGCGCTGGCCTCAATACCATCGCCGTGCGGCTGAACGAGGCTGGCATCCTCACCCCCAGCCACTACAAGAAGATGCAGGGCAAGATCACCCACGAAAATTTGCTCGGCAGCGGCAAGTGGCAGACCCGAACGGTCGGCGTTATTCTCCGCTCCGAGGTCTACACCGGAGATCTCGTTCAGGGGCAGACCAAAACCGTGGATCACCGGCAGGTCAAGGCCGATGCCGAGGAATGGACGGTGGTGCGGGACACCCATGAGGCCATCATCAGCCGGGAACAGTTCGCGGCGGTGCAGGAAATTCTCAATCAGACCGCCAGCCGCGCCAAGGCGCGGGAGGTCAAAGCCTTCACGAAGAATCTTCTCAAAGGCAAGGTGTTCTGCGCCCATTGCGGCGGCAGCCTGCACCGGCAGAGAAACATCCGCAAGAAGTCCGACGATGTGTACTTCTACCATTGTCTGAGCCAGAGCCGAATCAGCAAGGATGCCTGCCCCGGCGTGACCATCCGCGAGGATAGGCTGCTGGATATGTTGGCAGATATGCTTCAGGAAACCCTCAACACCGCTTTGGGCGAATACCGCCTGTCGCTTGCGGAGCTGCCCCGGCAGGCCGCTGACCGCGCCGAGCTGCGGGAGAAGATCACCAGCCGCAAGCAGGAAATCCAGCGGCTTCGTGGTATCGTGCGGAGCTTATATGAAAACCTCGTCCAAGGTGTTCTTACCAAGGATGAATACTTCGACTACAAGGAAAAGTACGAAAGCCGCATTGCCGACCTCTCCGTGGAAATGGAGCAGTTGGAGGACGGCCTGCGAACGATGGATGCTCAAGCAGAGCAGCACCGGGCGCTGGAGCAGGATGCCGCGCAGATCAAGACCGACCGTGCGCTGACCGGCGCACTTATCAAGCGGCTGATTGACCGCATCGAGGTATCCCACGACAAGCAGATCACGGTGCGCTATCGCTTCCAGAGCGAGTTTGAAACCTATGCGGAGGTGCTGGAACAATGCAGAAATATGTGATCGCCCTCTACATCCGCCTCTCCATTGAGGACTACAAGTACGACAGTCTGAGCATTGAAAATCAGAGCCTTGTCCTCCACGAGTACGCGGCTTCCATGCCCGAAGCCTTGAACGCAGAGATCATGGAGTTCATCGACAACGGGTACAGCGGCACGAATTTTGAGCGTCCGCAGGTACAGAAGCTCATTGAGCTGGTGCGGGCCAATCAGATCGACTGCATCATCGTCAAGGATTTTTCCCGTTTCGGGCGCAACAGCATTGAAACCGGCTACTTCATTGAGCGCGTGTTCCCGCTGTTCCATACCCGCTTCATTTCCATCAGCGACGATTTTGACAGCAGCAAATTCAAGGGCGACACCGGCGGCATGGATGTGGCGTTCAAGTATCTCATCGGCGAGTATTACAGCCGCGATATGTCCATCAAGACCAAGAGCGCCAAGTACGCCAAGATGCAGCGCGGCGAGTATCAGAGCAAAATCTGTCCCTACGGCTACCGCAAAAGCGCCGATGGCAGAATGGAGCCTGACCCGGAGGCCGCTACCGTTGTGCAGCTTATCTTCCAGCTTGCCGCCGAGGGGATCAACGCCACCGCCATCACGCGAGAGCTGTTCCGCAGAAGCATCTCCACGCCCGGCCAGTACAAAGCGGCGCACGGTAATCATACGCACGATATTTCCCGCTGTCACGGGATTTGGAGTGCGTCCACCATTCTCCGCATTTTGGAGGACGAACGCTACACCGGCGTGTATGTGATCGGCAAGCGGGCGGTTCTCGAAGTAGGCGGCATCAGAAGCCGCCTGAAGGACAGAGAATCGTGGTACATCATCCCCGACCATCACCCGGCCATCATAGAGAAAGCCGTGTTTGATTCCGTGCAGGCCAGCCAGCTCCGCTTTTCCCAGCCCAACAAAAAGATGCGGGACTACCCGCTGAAAGGCAAAGCCTTCTGTGGCTGCTGCGGTCATGCGCTGTCCCGCACCATGCAGAAAACCTCATACTATCACTGCCGCCATTCCGAGGCGGACGTAGAAAGCCGCTGCCACAAGATGCGCCTGAACGCCGCAGAGCTGGAACAGACGGTATTCCTGACGCTGAAAAAGCAGATGGAAGCCGCCGCACCGCTTGCCCCTGACGGTACGCTCCGGGTAGATGCTTCCGTACCGGAACGCGCCGAATATGAGCAGCAGATCGAGGCACTGCAAGACGGCAAGCGCACACTTTACGAACGCTATCTCATGGGCGAGATCGACCTGAACACCTACAAGGCGGAAAAGGCTGCGTGTGACGAGCTGCTTTTGAAAACGAAAAATGCCTATGCCGCAGTATTGGCACAGGCGAAGCAGAAGCAGGACGAACAGGCACGGCAGGACAGCCGAAAGGAAGCGTCCAAGGCGATTTTTGATGCGGACGCACTGACCACCGAGCTGGCCGAGATGCTGATCGACCGGGTACTGGTGTACCCTGACAAGCGCATTGAGATCGCATATAAAATCCAAGACATTTTCGATTGAGGTGGCAGTCATGAAAATCGCTTTCTATTGCAGAGTGGACGGACAGGGCTTCGGCTTTGTCCTCCCCGAAGAAGCTGACAAGCTCCGCGAGTTTTTCGCCGAGTATCAGGATAAGCCTGCGCTTGAAAATCCATCAAGCGCAAGCTAAAAATTTTTGTCGTGTGCTTGACATACGGGTGTCGCAAGTCGTGAAATCTTAGGTGTTCCAGTCCGGCGTCTTTCAGAATTTTCTTGTGGATGTTGACTACCGAATCCGGATGGTACATTTCGCCTGTCTTGGGTGACGGGAACATCCATGGGCTGCCGGGATGCTTTTGGTGCTCTGCGACCAGCAGCTCGACAGCGTCCAGCGGAATCGAGATTTTGCGGATGGAGTTTTCCGTTTTCGGCCGCGTGATATCGGGTTCGCCTGCATTGTTTCGCCCTGCCTGTTTGCTGACGGAGATGGTTTTGTTCTCAATGTCCAAGTCTGACCATTGGAGCGCGACCAGCTCGCCCTTGCGTAAGCCGCTGATGAGTTCGAGATAGAACATCGGCAGGACACCACGCTGCTCAGCAGCCGTCAGGTAGGACTTGATCTGCTCCGGCGGCAGGATCTTCATTTCGTGCTTCGGGATTTTCGGCGGGACACAGTCGTCCGCTGGATTTCGGACGATCAGGCGTTCTTTGACCGCGCGGTCGAGCGCGTTGTGCAGCATTGTGTGGATGCCGCAGATCGCGTCCGGTCAGCTTTTTCAGCGGAATATCTCCGATGCGCGGTGTGATCTGCTTTTTATTGATTCTTGAAAAACGCTACCACAACAGCGCCGGGGCCCGCATGGGTTCCGATCACACTTCCTACAGTCGTGTAACGAATTTCTTTCAGGTTTCCTTCCCAGATGTGACGGCTGTCTTCGATATACTTTAGCAGCAGCGCGTCAGAAATTCCACTGTAGCCCAGCAGAACCGGCCTGCTGAAATCAATGCCGCCGGCCTTGTCGATCTCCTGAACGAGCAGATTGTTCCCCATTTTGGAGCCGCGTGCTTTTCCCAGCAGGTGAATCTCGCCGTCAATAACGGAAAGCACGGGCTTGATATTCAGTACCCCTCCTGCGAATGCGGCTGTCTTTGAAATGCGGCCGCCCCGCTTGAGGTATTCGAGGGTATCTACCAGCGCCACAACAACGATTTTTTTCTTCTCTTCCTCCAGTGCCTGCGCAGTTTCCTCTGCGGTCATTCCTGCATCCAAGAGGCGGAACGCAAGCTCCACCAGAATCCCTGTTCCCATCGCTGCGCTGGTACCATCTACAACATAAATGTTTTCATAATCCGCCGCCGCGATCATGGCGCTTTGATATGTGCCGGAAAATTTGGATGCAAGGGTAATAACAACGGCTGATTCGCCCGCCTGCCTTGCCTTTTCAAATTCCTTTATAAAGGCGTCCGGCGTTGCCTGACTGGTGGTGGGCAGCACATCGCTTTCGATGAGCTTTTCATAAAATGTTTTGTTGTCGATGGTCACGCCATCAATGTATTCCTCCTGCCCGAAATGAACGGTGAGGGGTACCGTAGATACCCGTGCTTTGATCTCAGGAACTAAGTCCGCAGTGGAATCAACAATAATCCTTGTTTTCAATTTCGTCAATCTCCTATTCTTCGCTATTTTGAGCGATGGCCTCAAGACTTATGCTGATGGCAGAAAGGCTGCGGTAAAATGTCGCTCGTTCGTCCTCCGTAAGGGTACGGCTGACCGTATCAAGGACGGCGCTGATTTTCTCCGCGATCCGTTTGCCGGCCTCCTGACCTTTTTCAGTCAAGCGCAAAGGGCTTCTGTACCGTTTGGCCCGTTCAGAATTCCGGACGATAAATCCGTTACTTTCAAGATGCTCCAACGCACGGGAAATGGTCGCCTTGTCCTCCTCGCAGTGCTCGCACAGCTCCGCCGCAGTCACGCCATCCAGAGAATATATGTAGTACAGACAGGACACATGGGCACTTCGCAGATGATAGGCGGCCATCTCCTGATTTTTTATCCTCCGTATGTCGCGGCTGATCCGGTTGATCAAAACCGTAAACGTCTCAAATCGCTCCTGCATGGCTGCGCTCCTCTCTCACGAATGCTTTTGTTGAAATCTCAACTTTCGGACTATACCACATGGATGTTGAAATGTCAACAGCAAAGTTCCGCACAGCCATTACTCTTTGATTGTAGCATTCCACGCCGTGAGGCGGTCCCGTCGCGGGTTTTCTGTTATTTTATCGGGTGGAGGGTATGGTCATCAAGAACACTACAAAGCCCTCACCGGAGCAGCTCCGGCGAGGCTCTGCTTTTGACCACATAAAATGCCACAGACAGGTGTGGAACACATGGGGGGACGCGGGTCACAAGATGTTAGGAAAGGAATTAGAATTGAGAGGAAACCGCTAAAAACGGCTAAAAAGTGCAGGAAAAATATTGCGGTAGTTCTTTGTCTACTGCGGCGCAGTTTTTGCGCAGTCCAGCTTCCATCTTCATCCTTGACACCTTTCCTGTCTGCTTTATAATGGTATTATGTAAATTTATTTTCGTTTGGATTTACAAAAAAGCCGAAAAGCAACCAATACTTGCGCAAAAGCAGCCGATTTTTGGTTTACAAAAATCGCGGTAACCCATAAAATCAGGAGGGAGAAAAGCATGACACTTGGTGAAAAAGCTGCCACAAAGCTGATCGTTTCCCGGCAGAGTGTGCGGGAGTTCATATGATGGAGGGCGGCGACATTGCCGGGCTGCTGATCCGGCAGGCCCGGCTCGGGCGGGACTGGAGTCAGGCGGGGCTGTGCCGGGGTATCTGCGCGCCCTCGTATCTATCCAAGATCGAACAGGGCAAGGCAGCGCCTTCTCCGGAGGTGACGGAGCTTCTGCTGCGCCGGTTGGGCCTGGTCTGGACGCCGGAACCCGAGAGTCTGGAACCATGCTGGAAGGCCCTGCTCTCCGGCAGCCCGGACTTCGTCTCCTGCTATGAGCGGCTGGTGCAGCCCCGGCAGGAGAGTCTTGCCTGCAGTCCGCTGGCGGCGGACGCCCTGCTGCTGGATGCCTTTTATGAGGATAATATGCGCTCTCTGCCGGAGGAATGGGAGTCCTTTCTCTCCACCCGGCAGTTGGCTCTGCAGCGCGGTCTGCAGGGCCGATGGGAGGAGGCAGTGCGGCTGGAGCCGCTGCCGCTGCTGGCTGCGCTCCGCGGAAAGGCCCTCTACGTCAAGGGTGATTACACCGTTGCCATTGAGGTGCTGCGGGACGCCTGCCGCTCGGCGGCAGACGCCGGGTATCCCCACCTGATGCTGTCCTGCCGTCTGTGGATGGGCAACTGCTACTCGGATCTGGGCCGCATGGAGGAGATGCTGGCCCACTTCGCCGTGGCGGAGCGTCTGGCGGAGGCCTTGGGTGACACCGACAGTCTGGGTTTGCTCCGTTATAACATCGCCGCCACCCAACTGGAGCTGGGCCACCCCGAAAAGGCACTGCCCTACTTTTCTGCCCTCCCGCACCCCAGCCTTCTGGACCTGCACAAGCTTGCCATCTGCCGCGAGCAGCTGGGGCACCGGGAACAGGCGCTGGCGGCTGTCCAGCAGGCGGAGCCGCTGGCCTCCGGGGAGATGGAGCGGCAGATGCTGGCGCTGGTGCGCTATCGGCTGGAGCACCCGGGCTACCTCCACGACAGCACCTATGGCACGCAGCTTCTGGACTGCTTCCAACACCTGCGGGACACCTACCCCATGGGCTTCACCCGGTTTCACCTGCCGTGGGTGCTGGCGTGGTACAAGGCCAACCGTCAGTACCGTCAGGCGTGCCGCCTGCTGGAGGAGTTTCCTGCAAAATAGCAGTTTCGTGCATCTAAGCGGGTCGTCACGGGAATATTTTTCCCATGATGACCCGCTTTTCTTTTGTAAGCGGCTATGCGATAATCATAGCAGTGAGGTGAATGCCATGAAACGAACACTCTGGACGCGGGACTTTACCCGTATCACCGCCGCGACGGCACTTGGCGCTGCCGGCGGCATTATCAGTCAGTTTGCCCTGTCCTTTCTGGTCTTTGACGAGACGGGCAGCACACTGGCCGCAGCACTGTCGGTGGCCATTCAGCTGATTCCCATGGTGCTGCTGCCGCTGATCATCGCCCCCATGATGGACCGCCTGCCGCGCAAACCGTTTCTGGTATGGGGCGATCTGCTCAACGGCGTATGCTACGCCGGAGCGGGGATCTTCCTGCTGCACAGCGCCTTCTCCTACACCGCCTATCTGGCCTTTTCTCTGCTGGTTTCGTGCCTCGGAGCCTTCGACGAGCTGGCCTACAACAGCTTTTACCCTCTGTTGCTGCCGGAGGGGCAGGAGGAGCGGGCATACACCGTTTCTGCCATGCTCTACCCCATTTTGAAGGTCCTGATGATGCCGTTGGCGGCGCTGCTGTATGATACTTTGGGCGTGGGGCGGCTGCTGCTGATCCAGGCTGTACTGTCGGTGCTGGCCGCCCTCATCGAAAACAGCATCCATGTGCAGGAGAACCGCCGGGATCAGGAGCCGCTGCTGTCTCTGAAAACCTGGTGGCGGGATGTGCGGGAGGCCGCCGCTTATCTGCGGCAGGAACGCGGCCTGCACGGCCTCTACGTGTATATGGCCGTCACCAACGGCATGGGCATGGGCTACGCTCCCCTGCTCATTGCCTTCTTCCGCACGGCGCAGGGGTTCACCACCGCAATGTATTCCCTTTTCTCCGTGGTGGAGTTTGCCGGGCGCACCATCGGCGGCGCCGTCCGCTACCGCTTTTCCCTGCCGGAGCGAAAGCGGTTCGGCTTCCTGTTCGGGGTATATCAGACCTATGAGCTGATGGACGCCTGCCTCCTGTGGCTGCCGTACCCCTTGATGCTGGTGAACCGGGCTCTCTGCGGCTTTCTGGGAATCCAGAGCGCCACCATCCGTCAGGCCGCCGTGCAGCGCTACATCCCCGGCCGGCTGCGTGCCCGGCTCAACGCCTATGAATCCTTTCTCTGCACGGCGGCGGGCGCGGTGCTGTCACTGTCCATCGGCGCTCTGGGGGAAGTCCTGGATTACCGGCTCTGCATGACCATCTGCGGTCTGACCTCCATGCTCGTGTGCTGGCTGACGGTGTTCCTGCGTCGGCGTCAGGTTCAGCAGGTCCTGTCCGCCCGCCCCAATGCGGCTCAAAGCGGTGAAGCACAATAGCGATTTGTTTCTATGCACGTTTTCGCTCTCTCAGCGCCCCCTCACAAAGCCCCAAACTGCCCGCGCGGCGGGCAGATGGGATCGCAGACTGGAAAACATCCCGTTTTTCCGTCTTTTGGGCGGCTGCGGACGCTGTAAACGTCTTTGCGGCCTCTGAAATGGGAATAGAAAAACGAGGCCATCTGCGGTGTGACCTCGTTTTTGTGCATATGGCTGCCGTGATTGGCCGCTGCGGGTATTTGATCTTCAGATGTCTTCGGATACGCCCGTGCTTTTTGAGCAGCGCCGCGTTTTCCTGTTCAAGCCGCGCGATCCGGGCTCGCAGGCATCCCATGGCGCGTTCCCTCTCTGACAGTATCAGGCGTTTGCTTTCTGGAGATAGAATTCACTTTCCGCCACGCGGATAACGAAGTCATATTCCAGTCGTGTCGCCTTGGACGGGGTGATGTTGTAGCGCTTGAAGACCTTACGCAGATAGGCAAAATAATCCCTGTCCTCCTGGCTCAGCGGCGAAACCCAGCCGCTGGCGGCTCCGACTTCTTCCGCACGCAGTAATTCAAATCGATCCATAATCATCCCTCCTGTATTCAGAAATGAGCGCTTCTGCGGCATCTTCCCAGAGAACGAGCCGGAACGGATCATAGGCTCCGACCTGCCTCGCGCCAAACTCGCGCATATAGACTTAGCATCGTATCACCCGTTTTCATATACTTTCATTTCTAGTACAGCACACTCTTTGCGCTTACGGAAGAAGAAACGTCTAAAAACTGTTAGCTCTTCCGCAGCATCCATCGCCCCTTCGCATTGGTTTTGTGATTCGCTGAGCAGCGGGATCGTTGGCGTACCGCTCGGCTGCCCTCTTCCTCCTTGACTTCTTGTCTGTGTGCTTTATAATGGTATTATGTATATTAAGGAGATAAAACGCTATGAATGATTATAAGTTTTCGACTCTGGAATATAAGCGGCCGGATCTGGAGGCGCGGCGGGAGAAGCTTGCCGGGTGGAAGGATGCGGTCGAGCATGCGCAGAGCTATGGCGCGCTGCGCGCGCTGATGCTTGAGATCGACCGCGAGACGTGCGAGCTGGCCACGCAGTATTCCATTGCGCACATCCGGCATACGCTCGACACGCGCGACGAATTTTATGAGGCGGAGATCGCCTATCTGCAGAACACGCTGCCCACGCTCAGCGGCGCGGAGGTCGCGCTCAGCGAGGCCATCGCCGCCAGCCCCTACCGGGCGGACATCGAGCAGGAATACGGCAAGCAGTATTTCGTCGCCATGGATCTGTAGAAGAAGCTGTACTGCGAGGAAAACATCCCGCTTCGCCAGCAGGAGAGCCGTCTGACCAACGAGTATCAGAAGATCATGGCCACGGCCGAGATCCCGTTTGACGGCAAGACGCTGAACCTCTACGGCCTGCAGAAATACTTTGAGCATCCCGACCGAGCGGTGCGCGCCGCCGCCGTCAAGGCGTACTCCAACTTCTACGAGAGCAACGAGCCGCGGCTGGAGGAGATCTGGGACGAGCTGATCCGGATCCGCAACCAGATGGGCAAGAATCTCGGCTACGAGAACTATATCCCCGTCGGCTATCTCGAGCAGGGGCGCACGGACTACGGCGAGAAGGAGGTCGCGTCCTTCCGCGAGCAGGTGCGCACCGTCCTCGTGCCGCTGTGCCAGAAGCTCTATGACGCGCAGGCCAGGCGCCTCGGCATCGACCACGTCATGTGCTACGATGAAAAGATGGTCTTCCCGGACGGCAACGCCGAGCCCGCGGGCGACGACGCCTTCATGGTCAAGACCGCGCAGAAGATGTACCACGAGATCAGCCCGGAGACCGGCGAATTCATCGACTTCATGATCGACCACGAGCTGATGGATCTGCAGAACAAGCCCGGCAAGGCCTCCACGGGCTACATGACGAGCCTGCCGAGTCTGAAGGCGCCCTTCGTGTTCTCCTGCTTCAACCACACGATCTTTGATATGCAGGTGCTCACGCACGAGCTGGGCCACGCCTTCGCGGGCTATATGGCCATGCGCAGCCAGCCCATCTCGGACTATTACAGCGAATCGACCGACATCGCGGAGATCCACTCCATGTCCATGGAGCAGTTTGCCTACCCCTACGCCGAGTGGTTCTTCGGCGATCAGGCGGACAAATTCCGCTTCGCGCATCTGCAGGAGGCGCTGACCTTCGTGCCCTTCGGCGTGGCCGTGGACGAATTCCAGCACATCTGCTACGCCCATCCCGAGCTGACGCCGAAGGAGCGGACGTATCAGTGGCACCTGCTGGAGGAGAAGTACATGCCGTGGCGGCGCTATGAGAACGACGCGTTCTTTGCGCGCGGCGGCTACTGGTACCACAAGCTGCACATCTACCTCTACCCGTTCTACTACATCAACTACACGCTCACAACGATGGGCGCGATGGAGTTCAAGAAGAAGTACGCCGAGGACCGGGACGCGGCCTGGCAGGACTATCTCAACCTCTGCAAGACCGGCGGCAGCCGCAGCTATCTCGAGACGCTGCGCTACGCGAACCTGTCCAACCCCTTCACCCCCGGCTCCGTCGAGCGCGCCTGCGGGTACGCAGCAGAGATCTTGCTCGGGCAGATCGCAGCGCAGGAGCAGAACTCATGATCGCACACTTCCGGGCCGGAAGCATGTGATCATGATGTAACGAAATATACACAGAGCGTCGGAGAGGATGATCGCATCCTCTCCGACGTTTTCTGCATCGGCATTGAAAGCGAAATTTTTTTGAAAATGTGCTGATCTGGCTTGCTGGATTGTTATATGGATGAGGCCTCAAGGAAATGGAGAGACGGTATGGAACAAGAACGCGTGCTGGCGCTTTATGATGCGTATGCGGACGGGGTATATCGGGTGGCGCTCGGGTATTTGCGGTCGGCGCACGACGCGGAGGACGCGGTGCAGGCGGTATTCTGCCGGCTGCTGGAGAAGGAGCTGACCATCTGGCCCGGGCGCGAGCGCGCGTTTTTGACGAAGCTGACGATCAATCACTGCAAAAATCAGCTCGCAGCGGCAAAGCGCTTCGTGCCGGAGGCGCTGGACGAGCTGCGTTTGCCGGCGGAGCCGGAGGACCGCGCGGTGCTTCGCGCGGTGATGGAGCTGCCGGAAAAGTACCGGCTGGTCGTGGTGCTGCACTGTCTGGAGGGATACTCGTTTTCCGAGATCGCCGGGCTGCTGCAGCTGACGCAGTCCGCCGTCTCCATGCGCCTGCACCGGGCGCGAAAGATGTTGCGTGAACAGCTTGGGAGGGATCAATGATGGAAGAAAATTTCAGGCGCATTGCAGATGCTGTCCGCCTGCCGGAGGGCAGCCGGGCGCGGATCCGGGCGCAGATCGCCTCCCGGGCGGAAGAACAGGAGGCTTCTATGCAGAACAAACCAAAAAAACACCTGCCACGGCTGGCGGTGGCGGCAATTATCATCGCAGCGGCGCTGACGTTGACGGCGGCGGCTGCGGCGGTCGTCCACCGATTCCGGAATGATATCATTGTCTCAAGTGTCAGTGAGCTTCCGGCACCGACGGAGGATACGCCGACGGCCGTGGCTGTTGTGACCGACAGTCAGAGTGCGGCACAGACGCTGGATGAGATTTTGGCGGAAGGCCCGTATATCACTGCCGAGGAGTGGGAAACCGGAGAAAAAATCGGTGGTACGACATCCGCTCAGTATGGTGGCTGGGATACCGCGGAGCTCATCAGCAGTGACCCGGCGCTTTCCGTCCGCCGGATCACACGTGAGACGGACGGCGCGGAGAAAATGCAGTACATGGCGGAGGATCCTGCCGATCTTCTGCCCGTGCTGACCGGGAAGATCCGCTTTGATCTGACGTGGCTGGCGGAGCACTACAGCGTCGTCATTCCGGACGATCAGGCCTATATCATCCGGGATGAGGACGGCGCGTTCGTCAGCGAATACTTCAGCGCTGCCTACGGCGCAAATGACGGGAAGGGCTGGGTCAGTCTCGACATGGACTACGATACGACGCGCAAGGGGCTGGGGCCGAGCTATATCGTAAACGGCACCTTTGATCAGGCCTACTATTACACCACACAAGATGGGTACGAATTTCTCATCACAGCGAGTCACGATAAGGTCTGGGCAAGCTGCTACACCGATCACGCGGCCGTCAGCCTGTACGGCGCATACCTGACCACCAGAGATCTGGAACAGATCGTCGAGCACCTTTCGGTCTCGATCGCTGAATAAATATAGCAAAGCGGCGGAGGGGATGAACTTTTATCCTCTCCGCCGCTGGTTTGTTTTGAATGTGGGGCGCACGCTGCTGGCTTCCCCGGTCAGATCGTTGCTGCGCTTGCGATCTGATCGTCGATCGGTACGTTTTGCGCTGCGTCCAGATACTCTTCTTTGGTGATCATCATGTGGAGAACACCGTTTTTGACACCCAATTTCTGAAAGCCTGCTTTGCGATGGGTCTGCCAGGCGGCGATCTCGTTCCGGGCGACTTCGAAATCGTTATGGATCCTGGAGATCCCGCAGACACGGAACGCGTGATCCAGCATCAGCTTCAGCGCGGGAACGGCGTAACCCTTCCCCCGGAAGGGGGCATAGATCACGATGCCCATATCCCACCAATCCTTTTTCGGGTGTATAATGAAAATTTACATCACCGATCCATGCGCCGTCGGAGCTGCGTTTGATATAAGCATAGAAACGCTCCGGCTCCTTTCCGATCCATTGATCGTACCAAGCGGCAAGAGCCTCGTCCGGATTGTTCACTCCTTGTTTTTCGTCCTGGCATGTTTGGCCTGCCGCCATTGGGCGCGGGGCCGATGCGGGCTTTCCTTCTGCCAGCCCCGGCAGAAGGACAGGGCGGTATCGATGCTGCCGATGCGGTAGCCGGCGGCGGCGTGGATAATGTGGCGGGGGCGGTCGCAGAGGATCAGGAGCGGAAGCATATTCCGCCGCGCCGCTGTGCGGATCGAACCGCGCCGCTATGCCAAGCGCCCGGCAGACTGCGACGAACAGCAGCCGCTGCGAGCGCAGGGCCTTTGTTTTTATGAGCGTGGATATGCGGTTTTCGGAATGCCGCTCAGTTTTCCCGTGTTCCGTCGCCGTGCTGTTCGCAGAAGCGGGCGAAGAACGACGGGGCTTCGCCCGCTGCGTCGAGGTGCGAGAGGTCGGCGAAGCGGGACATGCGGAAGATGGCGGTGCCTTTCTCACGCTCTTCTGTGGTGACGACGGTGACGCTGCTCGGCAGGGCCACCGTATGGTGCCAGAGCGTGACGGGCGAGCAGTCGAACAGGCGTGAGAGCAGCACGCACTCGACGCCGAAGTGGCAGAAGAGCAGCAGGTTTTCCATGTTCGGCCGGACGGCGCGGTAGAGATGGTCGCCGCGCTCGTAGCCGTGCTTCGCCAGCAGCGCGTCAAGGCCGTCCGTCACGGCGCGGTAGACCGGCTCAACGCCGGAATCCCGGTAGGCCGGAGCCTGCAGCCAGCGCTCGGGGTCGTAATACAGCGGCTCGTGCGTCCAGGTCTTCGGTGGAAAGTCCCAGCCGAAGCCCTTGGGATTGTAGACCGGCGGGACCGTATAGCCCGTGTCGAATTCGCGCAGCCACGGCAGGACCTCCGCCTCCTGACCGACGGCTCTGAGCGTCAGGGACGCGGTGTCTCTGGCCCTTCCGAGCGGAGACGTGTAATAAAATGCGTTCCGGATCTTAGACAGACGATGGCTTAAAAGCTCCGCCTCACGCCAGCCCTTTTCGGTCAGCGAGTCATGCTCGTAGTCCGGCTCCGCGTGCCGGATGATGTAGATGTTCATAGATGCGCCCCCTGATCTGCAGCTTTTCTGCGCTATTGTAGCGCGGACGGGCGAGTTTGTCAAACGCCGGCTCCGTTTATTTCTGCGCCGTCCGGGCAGCGGCAAACGCGGCTGGACCAGAGCAAAAAAGCGGCTGGCAGCGCGTGGCTGCCAGCCGGGAAAACGGTTTTGCTGCACCGGCCGCTCTGGATCCGGCCGGTGTTCCGGTCACAGCAGCGCCGCCGGGTCGAGCGTGGAAAAATCCGGTGCGCTGGCCGCAATGTCCAGGTCGAGCGCGAGTGCGTAGATTATCAGGATCGCATCCGTATAGGGCGTCGGCACGCCATAGCGGCGGCCGAGCTTCTGGATCGGGCAGATCCCGTACGGCAGGTCCTCGGTGAAGTGGCGATAATGCGTGGAAGGAGGCCCCATGCTGGTCTTGTAAGCTTTTACGTCCAATAACCCCTCAAGTAAATCGGTATAGCTTGCAGACCAGGCGTCGTTGACGATCTCCAGGCAGCTCTGCCCATGGATCCCCATCGCGCGGATGACGGCCATGCGCTCAGCGTCGATCTTTTCGATATACCCGACGCTGACCGGCGTCGCGCCGTCCGCGTAGAGATAATAGGCCTCCCCTTTGTCGATCCGCGCCAGGGAAAACAGATCCAGCGGTGCATGCAGGATGGGGTTCGTCGCGTTCAGCGAGGTCTCAAAGACCGACGCCGCGGGCTGGAACTGCGGAAACACCGGGCGCAGCTCCGCCGCAAGCCGTTCGCTTTCCGCCGCCGGGATCGCTGCGAGCGACATTTTCTTTTTGATGGAGCGCAGGAAGCACTCCCCTGTCCGGTTCAGGTTGGAAAGCAGCAGCATGCCGCCGGTCTCACCCACAAGGATCTGCTTCTCGCGCAGCTCGTCGTGCAGGACCTGGTCAAACTCGTACGCGCCCCAGTTGCAGTTGAAGACGATGATCCGCTGGCCGGGCTGCAGAAGTCCCCGCAGGCGTTCGGCGACGGGCTTGTGGCCGTCGGCCGTCGTCATGACAAGGATATATTTGCTGTCCGCGACCGCATCGGCAAGGCTGCTCTCCGTGTGGATCGGGAAATGCCCCTCCAGCGCGCCGCTGACCCGGATCCCGCGCTGCTCCAGAACGGCAAGCTTCTGCGCATCGCGGTCCCATGCGGTCACGGTCTGTCCCTGCTGCAGCAAATATGCGCAGACGGTGTGGCCGGTCTTGCCCATGCCCAATACGGTAAATTTCAAACGCTTGCCCTCCTGTTCCGGAACTTATTTCAGATCGTCCAGAGAAACCGTCGGCTCGATATCCAGATGCTTTGCGGTGTTGATGGCAAAGATCTTGCGGATGGCCGCCTTGCTGACGCCGTAGGCCAGCAGGAGCTGGATGGCCCAGCGCACGCCGACAACATGACGCGGGTTGTGGATCTGACCGTAGTCCGTGCCGAACACGAGGTGATCGGTGCCGAGCTCTTCGATCATCTGCGCAGCATAGATCGGACCGGTCTCATGGATCGGGAAGCACTCCATGCCAAGCGCGTTCAGCATGATCATGACATCCATGTCGCAGTATTCCTTCATTTGCTTGATGGTGTGCTTGGAGTGGATATGGGTCGGATGGATGAGCTCGCAGTGCTTGACGCTGAGCTTCTTGGCCTCTTCCATGACGATGATGCTGTCTTCATACGGATAGTGGCCGGAGGCGAAGACGAGGTCGTTGTCCGCGCAGATGCGCATGATCTCTTTCAGCTCGCCCTTGACCTTGCGGTTACCGTCGAGCAGCTGGATACCGGCGTCCGGCGCCCAGTTGTCATAGACGACGCGCTGATGATGATAGGAGTCGACCATCGGCAGCCAGACATACTTCATGCCGGGGAAGCCGAGGCATTTTTCGACCGCGACCGGATTCAGACCGCCGACCGTCTTGTTAAGCGTAATGCCGCCGAAGACCTTGACCGGCTTCACCGGCTCGGCCTGCTGGCTGGCCCAGTCTTCCATCATGCGGTTGATGAGCATATTGCGCGAGGCGGACGGCGTGTACCAGGTCTTGAAAACGACCGCGGCCATGCCGGCCTTGGTGTATTCCTTGCAGACCTCGTCTTCCGGCAGAAGCCGGTCAAACGGGTCGGAGCCGCCGTGCGCATGGATATCGATCGCGCCCTGCATCAGCTCGTCCACATCAGCGGGCGTAAACTTGATGCCGGCCATGAATCTCGCGTACGTAATATTGACCTGCTACGCCCACTGGCGGAGCATAAAGTCCTTGACGGCCTCCGGCGTGCCTTCCGGCAGATCCAGGCGCGTCAGTTTTTTGAGGTTTTCCACGCGTTCCTGGCTGACTTCAATGTCCAAAACCTGTCTCAGGCTGAAATCTTCATACATAATTTAGTTACCTCCAACTTCTTTTGCTTCAAAAATGGTTAACCGTTTCTTTTTCCCAAGGAAGAACATCACGCCTGCAAGCACGATCCCGACGAGCGAGGTATAGGTGTTCGGGAGGAACAGCAGAATGCCGACAAGCAGGCAGACGATTCTTCCAAACCAGTTGATGCGGGTCGTAAAGTAGCCGATGAGCATGGCGCTGATGAAATCCAGCGCGAGAATGGCCGTAACGACCGCAAGAATGACATGACCAGGCGTGCCGCTGAGCAAAAACGCTTCGTCATACATGAATACGAACGGAACAATAAAGGCGACGATCCCATACAGGAACGCACGGACGCCAACCTTGAACGCGCTCGCGCCCTCGATCAGGCCTGCCGCGGCGTAGGCCGTCAGGGCGACAGGCGGCGTGATGGCGCCGATGATGTCGAAATAGAACACGAACAGGTGCGACGCGAACAGGGAGAAGCCCATCTGCGTCAGCGCAGGCGCAACGACCGTCGAGACGACGATATAGACCGCCACAGGGGGCAGGCCCATGCCAAGGATCAGCGCAGCGATCGCCGTCATCAGCAGCGCGACAAACGGCGAGCCGCCGCTCAGACGCGTGATGCTGCTGGTAAAGTTGACGCCGACGCCCGTCAGGTTGATTGCGCCGACAATCAGTCCGGCCGCAGCACAGGCCGCAGCGACAGGCGCCATACCCTTGACCGCGCTCTTCTTGGCCTCGCAGGCCTTGCGGGGCGTGATTCGGCTTTCCTTGCGCAGATACGAGATCGCAATGAGGATCAGGATCGTCCAGAACACGGTCTTCTGCGGGGAGAAGCTGCGTACCAGGCAGTAGATCAGGATCACCAGCGGCAGAAGCAGATAGCCCTTCTGCTTGAGAATGGCCAGCGGCTTCGGAAGGTCTTCCTTTTTCTGGCCGACGAGGCCGTTTGCCGCCGCTTCTTTATCGACGCAGAGGAACAGGCCAAGGTAGTACAGCACAGCCGGAAGGATCGCCGCCCAGCAGACCTCGCCATAGGAGACGCCGACGTACTCCGCCAGAATGAACGCTGCCGCGCCCATCATGGGCGGCATGATCATGCCGCCGGTCGAGGCGACCGCCTCGATCGCGCAGGCGCTGTTTTTCTTGTAGCCGGACGAGACCATCAGCGGGATGGTAAACGTGCCGGTGGTCACAACGTTTGCAATGGACGAGCCGGAAACGCAGCCCATCAGCGCGCTGCTGACGACAGCCGTCTTGGCCGGACCGCCGCGGAAGCGTCCGGCAATTCCGTACGCGATGTCAATAAAGAACTTGCCTGCGCCCGCCGCCTCCAGCATGTCGCCGAAGAGGACGAACAGCATGATAAACGACGTACTCGTGCCGAGCGCGGAGCCGTAGACGCCCTCGCTCGAGAACAGCAAAAACGGCGCGACACGGCTGAGCGAATACCCGCGGTGCCGGAAAATGCCCGGCATATACGGGCCGAGGAACATCAGATAGATCAAAGCGATGGCCGCCGTAACGGTCAGCGCGAGGCCGGTGGTCCGGCGGGCGATCTCCAGGATGACAAGCGTCATCACGAGGAACGCGACCTTGTCCAGCGTGCTGAACAGCGGGTCATTGGTGGAGACCTGAATGGTTCTGGTCGGCCAGACGACCGCAACGTAGATCGTTGCAAACAGCGAGGCCGCCAGAAGGATATAGTCGTACCAGCGCATCGTCTCCTTCCCCTTGACTGCGGGATAGGACACGATCGCAACTGCGGAGATCACAGTCCAGTGGATGGTGCGAAGCGTCATGGACGAAATGTTGGAGATCCCTCCCGCATACATCTGGAACAGACATAAGGCGACAGATACGACCATGACGATGCCGGAGAATATCTTTGTTTTCTTCCGGTAAACGTTTTCTGCCATAAAGCGCTCCTTTCTCTCTTTCTTTTATATCCGGCCGGACCTGTCAGGCCCGGCCGGCTTCAGGTTTTGTTCCGTCGTGCGATCAGCCGATCGCGCCGACCTCCTGATAGTAGCGCAGAGCGCCGGGAGCGATATCGATCGTCGTTTTCGTTGCGTTTTCAAGCGTGAGGGAATCTCTCAGCGCCGGTATGGCAGCGTAGACCTCTTCGATGTTCTCCCACAGCGTGCGGCAGAGCCAGTAGGATTCATTCTCGTCCATGTTCGGGCTGACAATAATGATGTTGGCTGTTGCGATCGTGTTGACGACCTCATCCTGGCCCTCATAGGTGCCCGGCTGCAGGTCAACGGAGGCATAGAAGGGGTTCTCAGCCAGGAAGCCATCGCGCTCCTCGTCGGACCAGCTCAGGAGCTTATAGTCCTTGCCGGCAGCGGCAAGCGTCTGGATGGAGGAGTTGGGAACGCCGGCCGGGACGATCGCGCAGTCGACCGTGCCGTCCACCAGAGCCTGACATCCGTCGGAGTAGCTCATGTAGCTCGGGGTAAAGTCGTCCCAGGAAATGCCGAAATAATCAAAAATCGTGGTAATGGTGGACAGGGAGCCGTTGCCCTGCGCACCGACGGCGATCGTCTTGCCCTTCAGATCGGAGAGCGTCTCGATGCCGGAGCCGTTGAGGACCGCAAAGTGGACGACGCCGGGCTACAGGCCCGCGGCCAGACAGTTCAGCGCGATGGGCTGGCCTTCAAACTGCGCGGTGCCGTTCACAGCCGCGTAGGCGATATGCTCGTTGGTGAAGCCGATCTCAAGATCGCCGCTGTCGATCAGGACAGGGTTTTCCAGAGCGCCGGCCGTGATCTCAACCGTAACGGAGGTCGGCAGGTGGCTTTCGAGCATCTTGCCGATGGCAACGCCGACGTTATAGTAAGCGCCGCCGGTCGCCGCCGTGCCGAGGGACATCAGCTTGGGCCAATCCACGTCTTCCGGAGATGCGGCAGCCGCTTCTTCCGTTTCAGCCGGAGCTTCCGCCTGCTCTTCCGCGGGGGTCTGTTCTTCCGTTGCTGCGGGGGTGGATTCTGTTGCTGCGGGTTCACTTGTTTCCTGTTTCTGTGCGCTGCATCCGGCAAATACGACCAGCAGAAGCGAGATCGTAAGCAGAAGTGCAATCATCTTTTTCATGTTCTTGTCTCTCCTTTTGATTTTATGATTTTACCAAACGCCAATCTGGCCAGACATCAGCGCAGGCAGAACCTCAGATTTTTTCGACCGAGTTTCGCTCGATCACCTCGACCGGGAGCAGGATCCGGGTCTGCGGCAGCTCCTCCTGCCCCAGCAGGAGCTCCACCGCGCGGCGGCCGAGCTCATACAGTGGGAACCCGACCGTTGTCAATTCCAATTTCGTCTCGTCGCTCTGCGCGCCGATCCCATATCCGTGTCCGACGGGGAAATTTCCCATGCCGGTCAGAGACATATCCTGCGGCACACGCAGCCCCATATCGTTGAGACAGCGCAGCGCGCCATAGGCGAGGTGATCGTTGGAACAGCAGATCGCGGTAAACTCGGCGCCGCTCTTTAAAAGCTGCATGCAGCAGTCATAGCCGCCCTGCCAGGAAAATTCTTTTCTTGCAACATATTTAGGATCATAGGGGATGCCCATGCTCTCCAGCACGACGCGGTAGCCCATGAGCCGCTCTTCATCCGAGATGTGGTCCACATAGCCGCCGATAAATGCGATCCGGCGATGATTATGGCGGATCAGATAATATGTGATCTCACGGCCGGCGTTGAAATTGTCGATCGCGACCATGGGCATCTTCATATCCTGCGGAGCCAGCGCGATGGTCTTCAGGCCCATGCTCTGCAGCGCGCAGATCATGCGGCGGACCGAATCGTGCTCACTGGTCCGGTAACCGCCGCCGATGAGCACGCCGCTCAGCTGCCATTCCTGCAGCCGCTGATAAAAGCGTTTTTCCAGCAGGGTATCCTGCATGGAGTTGAAGACCATAGCAAGGCTGTCATATTTGAGCGCCGTCTCCGTCACGCCGCGCACGATCGGCAGATAATACGGATCGCCGATATTCCGGACGGTCAGTGCCAGACCGTTTCCCTCCCGCTTGCGGAGATTGCGGGCCGAATGGTTCGGGACATACTCCAGTTCCTGCGCGCTTTTGAGCACCTGATGGCGCACCGCGTCCGAGACGGGATAATCCGTGTTGTTCAAAACGCGTAATACTGTCGCAATGGAAACGCCCGCGTGGTTGGCGACGTCCCGGATCGATACTGCCATTCCGCACTCCTCCTGTTTTCAGGGTCGTGAAAACGTTTTCTGCCAAACAGCGGTCCTTTTTTTATAAGCAGGAAACGCTGCATATATTTCCCTGTAATTCCATGAAAAACTCGTTTTCTATTGACTTTTATGCGTTGAACTTGATTTTTTTATCTATTTTATTCATGAATTTCGCATTGTCAGCACATAGGAAACGTTTTCTGTTGTTTCTGTCTCTATGTCCAGTTTGCCTGTGTTCGATTTGTTCACTATGGTTTTTTCTACACAAAAAAAATGAGCCGGCCGTTTTCTTTTTCTGTCCGGCTTCCGTTCTTTTCTGCTCACTCTGGTCAAACGAACCTGCCGGGGCGCGGTCGCCCGGACAGCTCTCTTCCCGCAAAAGGTCCTGAACGGAGCCGCAGGGCAGCGGCCTTCCCTCTGAGCGGATATTTTGCCGAAAAATGGCATGGTGTTGGAGTGTAGGCGTGGATGGGGTGCATATTTTGTGCAGGGTGACGAAAATGGGCGGGTGGATTGCAAACATCTGCCAATGGCGGAGGCTTGACTTTTGTAGTATAATGCAGATATACTGCTCCGGGCGTTTGGCGCGGGGCAAAAATTAAGGGAGGATACTATGAAGAAACTGATCGCGCTTCTGCTGGCAGTATGCATGGTACTGGGTTTGATGACCACGGTATTCGCAGCAGATGAGAAATCCAACGACATTGTGATCCTGTACACCAACGACGTGCACTGCGCCGTCGATGACAACATCGGCTACGCCGGTCTTGCCGCGTATAAGAAGGAGATGCAGGCGGCGTACAACTACGTCGCGCTCGTCGACTGCGGCGACTCCGTGCAGGGCGACGTCATCGGCACGCTGTCCAAGGGCGAATATCTGGTCGATATCATGAATGAGGTCGGCTATGACTTCGCTTCCTTCGGCAACCATGAATTTGACTACACGCTGCCCCAGCTGCAGAAGCTCATCGACAAGGCCAAATATCAGTACCTGTGCTGCAACCTGACCTACACGGCCAAGGACGGCAAGGGGCTGACCGGCTACAAGGCGTATGAGATCAAGACCTACGGCAACACCAAGGTCGCGTTTGTCGGCATCGACACGCCGGAATCGTTCACCAAGTCCACGCCGACCTATTTCCAGGATGCAAACGGCAACTTCGTCTATTCCTTCGCCGAGGGCAACAACGGCGCTGACCTTTACAACAAGGTGCAGGAGACTGTCAACGCTGCCAAGAAGGACGGCGCGACCTATGTCGTCGCCATCGCGCATCTGGGTATTGACGAATCTTCCGAGCCGTGGCGTTCGACCGATCTGATCGCCAACACCACCGGCATCGACGTCGTGCTCGACGGCCATTCCCACTCCACCATTGAGATGGAGATGGTCAAGAACAAGGACGGCAAGGAGATCCCCCTGTCCTCCACCGGCACGAAGCTCGTCAACATCGGCAAGCTGACCATCTCGGACGGCAAGTTCACCACGGAGCTGGTCACTGACTACGCGGTCAAGGACGACGCTACCGACACATTCGTCAAGTCCATTCAGGAAAAGAACGAAGCGCTGGTCAACACCGTCGTTGCAAAGAGCTCCGTGGACCTGACCACGAAGCGTGCCGACGGCACCCGCGCCATCCGCAACCGTGAGACCAACCTCGGCGACCTCTGTGCCGACGCCTACCGTGCCATTTCCGGCGCTGACATCGCGCTCGTCAACGGCGGCGGCATCCGTGCCGACATCCCGGCCGGCGACATCACCTACGGCCAGATCATCAAGGTCCATCCGTACGGCAATGCCCTGTGCGTCGTCGAAGCGACCGGCCAGGAGATCATCGACGCGCTGGAATGGACGGCCCGCAATACCATGTCCACCTACTCTGACGGCGAGAACTCCGTCGGCGAAATGGGCGGCTTCCTGCAGGTCTCGGGCCTGAAGTACACCATCGACACCACAGTCAAGTCCTCGGCCAAGGGCGACGACAAGTCCATGTTCGTCTCCGTTGACGGCGCTTACCGCGTCAAGAACGTCAAGGTCCTGAAGAACGGCAAGTACGTTGACATCGACCCGAAGGCTACATACACGGTCGCTTCTCACAACTACATGCTCAAGGATTCCGGCGACGGCATCAACATGTTCGCGGACAACAAGCTGCTGCAGGATTCCGTCATGCTGGACAACCAGGTCCTTATCAACTACATCAAGGATGATCTGGGCGGCACCGTCCCCGCTTCCTACGCTGCGCCGCAGGGCCGCATCAGCATCATTGCCACTCCGTACACCGACGTTGTCGACGGCAACTGGGCTGTTGAGGCTGTCAACTATGTCACCGAGAAGGATTATATGAAGGGTCTGAACGAGACCACGTTCGGCCCGAACGGCGCTCTGACGCGCGGGATGCTTGTGACGGTCCTGTACCGCATGGCGGGCTCCCCCAAGGTCGAGGGCAAGGTCAGCGAGAAGTTCTCCGACTGCACGGACGGCAGCTGGTATGCCGACGCCGTTCTGTGGGCCAGCGCGAACAAGGTCGTCGACGGCTATGAGGACGGCACGTTCAAGCCCACCAAGTCCATCACCCGTCAGGAGATGGCCAAGGTCCTCTACGGCTACGACAAGATCGGCGGCAAGACGGCTGAGGGCATCACCGAAAAGCTCACCTACACCGATCTCGATGCCATCGCCGACTGGGCGCTCGAGGCTGTCACCTACTGCACGGCTGAGAAGTATCTGGCCGGTTCCAACGGCGCGTTCAGCCCGAAGGGTACCGCGACCCGCGCCATGGGCGCCAAGGTGCTCATGAACATGACGAAGGAAGCTGCATAAGCGCCTTCTCCCCCGCATTTCCCGTTTCCCCGGAGCCTTCGGGCTCCGGGGAAAATTTTTGCCTTGACAGCGTAACAATGTTATGCTAATATACGACCGTAACATTGTTATGGAAGGAGGCACGGGATTGGAAGAGGAGCTGATCTCCAAAAAGGAGCTGCTGGAGCAGTACCAGATCTCCTACGGAGCGCTGTACCGCTGGAAGCGGATGGGGCTGATCCCGGAGGGGTGGTTCCTGCGGCGGTCCGCGCCGACCGGGCAGGAGACCTATTTCCGGCGCGCGCAGATCTGCCCGCGCATCGAGCTGATCCTGCAGAGCAAGGACCGCGTCTCGCTCGAGGCGCTGGCCGCGGAGCTGCAGGGGCAGAAGCAGGCGGCCGCCGCCGAGCGAACGCTGATACTGGAAACAAAATACGGAACGAAAACCTATCCCCTCGACGAGCTTCTGCATTTGTATCTTGCCGAGGGCGCACAAAGAACGGATATTCTGGAGCATCTGAAGGAGGAAGTCTTATGAACGAACACATCGATATGAAAATTTCCGGCTCGAGCACCATGCCCGGCGGCGAATACGGCAGCGTCTCGATCAGCGGCGCGGGCAAAGTCAACGGCAGCCTCAAATGCGAGGAGCTGCACTGCTCCGGCGCGGCGAAGGTGCAGGGCGACGTGGACTGCGCGGGCGAACTGCACACGAGCGGCGCGGGCAAGATAGCCGGGAGCGTCCGCTGCGGCAGCCTGTCGGCCTCGGGCGACTTTTCCGCGCAGTCGGTGCAGGTAGAGGGGCTTGCGTCCGTCTCCGGTTCCCTGCGGACGGATCGGGCGCTTACGGCAGACGAGCTCAGCGCGTCCGGTTCTCTGGAAGCGGGCAGCATCCACTGCCGGGCGTTCCGCGCCTCCGGCGCGTGCCGGGTCAGCGGGGATATCGAGGCGGAGACGGCAGCTTTGAGCGGCGCGGTACAGATCGGCGGACTGCTGAACGCGGAAACGGTCGAGATTTCAACGAACCCCGCGGTGCACATCCACGCCATCGGCGGCGGAACCATCCGCGTGCTGCAGAAGGACACGACGACGTTCCTCGGCATCTTCCGCACGAGCCCCGGCTGCGCGCGCATCGGCTCGATCGAGGGTGACAATATCGAGCTGGAGAATGTCGAAGCCGAGATCGTCCGCGGCAAATACGTCCGCATCGGGCACGGCTGCCGCATCGGGACGGTCGAATACGGCGAAAATCTGGAGGCCGAGCCCGGCACCGTCAGCCGCAGCACGCAGACCGGCGCGAAATAAATATCAATTCCGCGGGAAAATGTAAATATTTCTTAACTTTTCTTCAAATGGTTTGATTCCTGCCGCGATCTGTGATAGAATGCAGTGGTATGTGAATTTCATGATAACTGGAGAGATTCGATGTCACAGGTCAAATTATTCAGCTCGTCCGGCGGCGCACGGGTCGCCAAGCGCTCCGGCCGGCAGAAAAAGCAGAAGGTCAAAAAACCTCTGAAGACGCTGGCCGTCTGGCTGCTCGTCATCCTCTGTCTGGAAGGGCTGTACTTCTTCTGTATCTATACCAACAATTCGTTCGTCAAGAAATGGCGCACGATCTACATCAACACCGCCATGGATACCATGCGGCACCAGTGGCTGGCGACGTATTTCATCCCCAAGGACGTGATCGACGAGGTCCGGTACGAATACGGCCTGGTCAAGGCCGGGACCGTCGGCAAGGAATCGACCTGGGGCCGGACCGATCCGGCGCCCGCGGACCAGACGCCGTCGACGTCCAATGACAACATCGTCACCCTCGACCCCAACGTCACGCACGAGACCGACCAGCCGGACGCCGAGGAGCTGACGCAGGAGGAGCTTGCAAAGCAGGCGGAGGATAATTTCTATTCCGTCTTCTGGGAGCTTGACCGGACCTCGATGGAGACCTATCTTGCCGAGCACCCCGACACGCTGGCCAACGGCTGGGAGCATATTTACATCAACGAAGCCGGGTTCGACGACGAGGGCACGTCCATCCAGTCGACCTTCGGCGAGCAGGTGCTGGCCATCGACGCGTATAATGGCGTGCTGCTGCTGCGCATCTCCGGCAAGGGCTACCGCGGCGTGCTGGCCGTGGGCAAGGACCCGTCGCGGCTGTCTATCGAGATGGCAACGACGCTCGGCACCGCCGGTCAGCTCTCCGGCACGATCGCCGAAGCGCACAACGGCGTGCTGGCGATGAACGCCAACGGCTTCCTCGACCCGAACGGCGCGGGCAACGGCGGTCTGCTCGCGGGCTATACGATGTCCAACGGCAAGGCCTACGGCGACCACTTCTCCGCCTACGCCTACAAGCGCATCGAGCTGCACGAGGACGATCTGTTCTACATCAAGGACGCGCTGTCCCCCGTCAGTGAGGACTGCACCGACGCGGCGGAGTTCACCCCCGCGCTGATCGTCGACGGCAAGAAGATCATGGACGATTACTGGACCGGCGAGCAGCCGCGCGCGTGCATCGGCCAGAGCGAGAAATACGAGATCCTGATGCTTGTCATCGAGGGCCGGTATCCGCTCGAGGGCATTCTCGGCACGAGCGTCAACAACTGCTCCGAGATCCTGCTGCAGCACAAGTGCATGCAGGCCATCAACCTCGACGGCGGCTCGAGTGCCATGCTGTGGTTCGACGGCGAGTACGTCACGCAGTCGTCCTCCTCCCCCCTGCGCTACACCGGCGGCCGCCCGCTGCCGAACGCGTGGGTATATA
>OLWE01000352.1_pt1 | contig 30044 bp, 32 predicted proteins | sample 1673591 | NCBI WGS metagenome assembly OLWE01 (sample SAMEA103958116, study PRJEB25191) | human gut metagenome | biome: human-associated habitat [ENVO:00009003]; feature: intestine environment [ENVO:2100002]; material: feces | place: Germany | collected 2013/2015 | reverse complement strand
AACAGCTGAAATCCAGAAAACGCATACAGCAGCCCACCAATCAGGGCAGCGTTTCGACTGCGGACAAATCGCTGGATATAGGCATAAGCCGTCATGGCTGCAATGCCATGCTTCACAGAGAGCAACACCGGAAGAGCATAGAGCATCCAGCTGCGGGGCAGAATCGTGGTAATCCAGAAGAACGGACTGCCTAGAAGATAAAAGGCATATGACCCGATGAAGTTTGCACCCAAATCAGTGTACCAGTTCCAGCCGAAACTGCCGCTGCGAACTGCATCGTTTGCGAGAGAATAGAACGGCAGCTGCTGGGAATTGTAGTCCCCGTAGTAGAGAAAATAGCCATGTTCCAGACACATCGCCGGCAAATAGACAATCAGCAGTGCACCAAATCCCAGCAGAAATGCAAATAGATAATTGTGGAACAGGCTGCGGCTGGATATGGATTTTTGGATGGAAAAACGCATGACTTAGAAACCTCCGGAGTGATAAAAAAATATAGGAAACCTTTTTGCAGCTGCTGCATAGAATAAAGACAGGAATACCAGCAGCCGCTTACAGAGAAACGTGTGAAATAAAAATACCACCCTTTTCATAGTCAATGTAGGCATAAGACGGCGGCATGCCGTCCCGTGGCTGAGCGGCACTGCCTGGATTCATCAGATAAACGCCATTGCGGTATTCGTTGCGGCGAACGTGGGTGTGTCCGTGCAGGACGATGTTACAGTCCTCAGCAATCGCTTCTTCTACCAAAATATCGGGGGTGTAGCGAATCGCATGGCGGTGTCCGTGTACGGCAAAGATGCGATGCCCCGGAATCAGGTCAATGGTGCGGCTGATGGGTAGGCTGCTGTTAAAGTCACAGTTTCCCCGTACTGCATAGAACTTAGATTCCCATTCTGGATGACAGGATAAAAATAATTTGACATCCCCTTCGCCATCGCCGAGATGAATGCAGGCATCTGCATCAGCGTGTCGGGTTAAAATGGTTTCTAATACCTTGGGGTTGCCGTGGGTATCGGATAGAACAATAATCCGCATAAGAATGTTCCTTTCTATGGATTGAAATTTCTCCTCTGGAACAAGGTGCAGAGGAGCTGGTCAAAAATGACATCCCTTTTATTATAACATAAACGAATCACAATTACAACCTATTTTTGAAAGGAGTTTGCCATGAAACTACCGCCTTCTAAAATGGATGGACTGCTGGAAATGGTGGGGAAAAAGCTGGGGGTTTCTCCGGAACAGCTGCGGTCGGATTTAGAATCTGGAAAACTGGAGCAGGCAATGCAAAATCTGCCGAAAAAAGAGGCAGCGAATGTGCAGAACCTGTTGAAAGACCAGAAAAAAGTCGAGCAGCTGATGAATACGCCGCAGGCAAAAGCGTTATATGAAAAATTGATGGGGAAGTAACGAATTCATGGATGGGATGATGGAGAAAATGCAGTCGCTGCTCTCCGACCCAGAGAGTATGCAGCAATTGCAGGAACTGGCACAGATGTTGCAGGCGGACAGCGGACAGGAGTCCACAGAAACAGAATCCGCTCCGACTGCCACAGAACAGACGGATGCAGCTGCTTCCGGCGGCGGTCTAGATTTGGGAGCATTGATGAAAGTTTCTCAGCTAATGGGGTCGGCAAAAGAGGACAGCGATGCCGCTTTATTGCTGGCGTTGAAACCGCATTTGCGAGAAGAACGGCAAAAGAAAGTGGAAAAGGCAGTGAAGATGCTGAAACTGCTGTCGATTTGGAGCATGTTGAAAGAAAGCGGCATGCTGAAAGATTTCTTGTGATGATTTTGCATAGAGGCGGTGCAGCTGCCGGAAAGGGGGCGAATGGACGATGCCGCAATATACCCGACAGGACGGCGATGCAATGCGGCAGGATGCCATTCGCCGTTCCAAAGAGATGTATCATCGGGCAGCGATTCCGCAACCAACGCCGCAGCGAAACTATGATTTTTTACCGCTGCGAGAGGAATCAGCAGCCAATTCCGGCGGTATGCGGAAAAGTCCGCTGGATTTGGGAAATCTGCTGGGCGGATGGAATCCAGCAGAATTGTTGGAACAGCTCGACAAAGACCAGATTTTGATTTTGGTGCTGTTGGTCATGCTCTATAAAGAGGGCGGCGACAAAAAATTGATGATGGCGTTGGCGTACTTACTGACCTGAAAAACGGAGGATTTTGGCAAGATGGAACAGGTTGTTTTCTGGGCGATTTGGGCAGCATTGGCGGTATTTATGGGCTATTTTTATCTGCATCATGCACATGGCATTCGTTCTTTTTTACGGGGAACGGGAACGGGTCTGGTAGCATTGTTGCTGCTGCATGAACTGGGTGGATGGATTGGATTTGCACCGGAGGTGAACGGTTTCAATCTCATGCAAGCGGGAATTTTGGGTGTGCCAGGGGTTCTGTTGATGATGGCGGTTCATTTTTTTCTGTGAGGTGGCAATGAGAAACGCCGCAGGCGACTGCGGTCAAGCTGTCCCTCTTAACAAAGGTATTGATGAGAGAAATTTGAAATCCAAGAGAGAACCGCAGAAACCGCAATTGCCTTTCAAAATAAAAAGGCTGTAATCAGACACAAGGTTTCAGGGGCAATTGCGGTTTCCCAGGCAAGCTGGGGATGTGCCCCAGCCTTGCCGAACCGGATTCAGGTGGTTTTCCTAGAAGAACGTTACCAGCCACCGGCAGACAGCGAAGCGATTTTGCCGAATCTTACGCAATCGTTTTTCCTAAGAGCAGCTGAAAAACGACCATTTTTTCAATCAAACGACAATTCTGCAAAACTCTGTGCTTGACACGATATAAAAAATGTGTTATAATCAATACAACCATATTTGTATGCAGGTAGAGAAAATTCCTGCAATAGTAGGGGGACTGGGTTATAGCCCAGCAGACGAAAACAAGCATCAAAGATACAATGGAGGCGGAATCCACATGGGTATTTTTTCAAGAATTGGCGATATTATGAAAGCAAATGTCAACGACCTCATCGACAAGGCAGAAGATCCGGAAAAGATGGTCAAGCAGATCATTCGGGATTTGCAGCAGGAAGTTGCAAAGTCTACACAGGCACTCGGCAAGGCAATGGCAAGCCAGCGGATTGCAGAACGGCAGTATAAGACTGCATTGCAGTCGTCTGCTGATTGGGAATCCAAAGCAAAGGCAGCCCTTGCAGCTGGTAACACGGAAATGGCAAAGAAAGCCCTGTCCTATAAGGTTAAGGCAGATAACGACGTTGCATCCTATCAGCAGATGTATGAAACCATTACCACACAGACCGATGCCATCCGGAATCAGGTTGAAACCTTAAAGGCAAAGCTGGAAGAAGCAAAGAGCCGGCAGGCAATGTTGATTGCTCGTTCCCAGATGGCAAAGACCCAGAAAAATCTGGCACAGTCTATGGGTGGTATCAATACTTCCAGTTCTATGGATAAATTTAACCGCATGGAAGAAAAGATTATGCAGCAGGAAGCAGAAGCTGCTGCGTTTGCTGAAATCTCCGGCAATAGCAATGCAGACACCAAGACCTTTGAACAGATGGAAGCAGATACCAAGGTGGATGCAGAATTGCAGCGTTTGATGGCAGAAATGGGCACTTCCACCAGTGATGCAGATTTGGATGCACAGCTTGCTGCATTGGAACAGGGAGGTTCATTATGAGCAAGGAAAAGGATTCTGTAAAGAAAGAACGGCTCAGTATGTTCTATAAAGTCGCACCAGTTGTCGGGGCATTGGTGCTTGCAATGCTGTCCGCTGTCTTTATTGTATGCCGGACACTGAGCAATCGCTCTCATCACGAGAAGTGGAAGGATTACGATGAATGCGGCATTTGAGCCGTATAAAAAAATGCAACAGGGAAACAGGGGTGCTTCCGAATCGAAGTGCCCTTTTTCTGACTTTTTTAAAATAGAAAGCTGTCTATTTTTAGAATCAAGTCGATTGAATTAGTAGGATTGTTTTTCATATTTTTGCCATCATTGACAGAAACAAAAGATTTATGTTATACTATTAATTGTGTGCATTCGATTTCAGAAGAAATCGAAACCACATTTACTTTCATTCATTCACCCAAAACCCGTTTCAGAAAGGACGATGATTATCATATGCTGACAAAAGAAGCCATTTTAAAAAGACCAGAACTGCAACAGATTGTGCAGAAATACCGACACAACATTGAGCGAAGCGAACAGCTTGCTCTGCAATATCAGGAAAACTATCAGATTAACCCGTCTTTCTATGAACAGTACGATGTAAAATGCGGTCTGCGGGATGCAGACGGTAGAGGCGTTCTTGCCGGACTGACGGGGATTAGCAAGGTACAGGCAACCAAGTTGGAAAGCGGCGTGCAAGTACCAGCAGAAGGGGAATTATTCTATCGGGGCTATTCCATTTCGGATTTGGTGAATGGATTCATTCAGCAGAACCGGTTTGGATTTGAAGAAATCATTTATTTGCTATTGACTGGAGAACTGCCGAAAGCAGACGAGTTGAAAGCCTTTCACGAACTGTTGGCAGATTATCAGAACTTGCCGGCACATTTTAAAAGCAGCGTTATCATGCGGATGCCGAGCGATAACATCATGAACGGCATGGAAAAGTGTGTGCTGGCACTGCATTCCACCGACCCGAAACCGGATGACATCAGCATTCCAAATGTCATGCGGCAGTGTCTGGAATTGATTGCCCGTTTCCCATCGCTGGCAGTGTATAACTACCAGATGACGCAGTACTTCCATAAGGGCAGCAGCATGGTATTGCGGAAGCCAAAGCCAGATAAAACCATTGCGGAAAACCTGTTGACTATGATGCGGCCAGATGGCAAATATACGCAGCTGGAAGCACGGCTGTTGGATTTGGCGTTGGTGCTTCATGCAGAACACGGCGGCGGAAACAATTCTACTTTTACCATGCATGTGGTAACATCTTCGGGGACGGACACCTATTCTGCCATTTCGGCTTCTTTGGGTTCGCTAAAAGGGCCAAAGCACGGCGGTGCAAATCTGAAGGTCATGGAAATGTTCCAAGATTTGAAAGCCCATGTAACAGACTGGAACAATCGGGATGCGATTCGGTCATATCTGACCGGACTGCTGAATCGGGAGGGCTTCGACCACAGCGGTTTGATTTATGGGTTAGGGCATGCAGTTTATACCGTTTCTGACCCAAGAGCACGTATTTTGAAAAAGTTTGCCGAGATGCTTTCGAACGAAAAGCAGATGCACGATGAATTTCAGTTGTATCAGACTGTGGAGGAAATCGCAACAGAACTGCTGTTGGAACGCCGCAAGACAAACAAGGGAGTTTGTGCAAACGTTGATTTTTACAGCGGCTTTGTGTATGAGATGCTGGGCATTCCGATGGAACTGTATACGCCAATTTTTGCGATTGCAAGAATTGCAGGCTGGTCAGCACATCGGATTGAGGAACTGACCAACTCTAATAAAATCATCCGTCCGGCATATCGTCCGGTTGGATTGGAACGAACCTATGTGCCGTTGGGAGAACGATAAATTTTTGTGGAATCGGAGGAAAAAATTATGCCATTTATGCAGTTGAAAACGAATGTTGCCGTTACAGAGCAACAGGAAACCTTGTTGAAAACCTCATTCGGCAGTGCGATCACTGCTATTCCGGGGAAATCAGAAACATGGCTGATGGTGGGAATTGAACCGCAGTACACCTTGTATTTTCAGGGCAGCGATGCACCAGCAGCCATGGTAGAAGTCAGCATTTTCGGTTCGGCTTCGGATGCAGCCTATGCAGATTTGACCGCTCGAATCTGTAAGATTGTAGCAGAAACGCTGCACATTGATGCAAGCCGAATTTATGTGAAGTATGCGGAAGTAGAGCACTGGGGTTGGAACGGCTCGAACTTTTAAAACAACATGTTTAAAAATGGACAGAAAAAAGTACCTTGTTTACGAAACAAGGTACTTTTTTGCATGCATAGAAAATAAAACGTCCATCTTTAGGAATTGAAAAAAAGCAAATGGATATGCTATGATAAACAGGAAATGCAGAAAAAAGGGGTTGAAACCTTGATCCAACAAGTACAAACAACAGTAGCAAATCCTGTAGAATCTGAACAAATTGATTTGCCGGAAGTAGTTTTACAGCCGCTGCCGATGAATGCAAAAGTAGCTGAACAGCACCACTTTGCACATGGTTTACTGGAAGAAATGCTATTTAAACGGGGCATTTTCAAGCCCTATTTCATGGGAGAAGGAAAACATGGAAAGCCGTTTTTGTTAGAACATCCGCAAATTCAGTTTAATATCAGCCACTGCAAAAATGCGGTGCTCTGTGGCATTGGCTCGAAACCGTTAGGCGTAGACGTGGAAACCATTCGACCGATGCGGGAACGTGTATTGCGTCGAGTTCTGACCGCTTCAGAGCAGCAGGAAATTTTACAGTCAGAATCACCAGAACTGTGTTTTTTGCGGTTCTGGACACTAAAAGAGAGCTTTGTAAAGGCATTGGGCGTTGGGATTTCCTATCCGATGCAGACGTTGGCATTTTCCCTGCGAGAGCCACTTGCAACGGAAGGAATGCAGTGCCATGTACGGAAGGGAAATGGCGAAATTCTCGTTCCAATGCAGGAATATGCTGCAGCCGGAGCAGGTGCAGGATACCGCTTCTTTCAAGGCATCTGGGAGCAGAAGCAAGTTTTTTCCGTTTGTATTCCCAAGGCAGAATAACAGAAAAAGGGAGCAGAATGTGTCATTCTGCCCCCTTCTTTTTTGGGAATATCCAAGAAAGAAATTAATCCATATCCTTGTAGGTGTCCCGATATTCATCTTCGGTGACATCTTCTTTTGCATCAAAAGCTTCTTTTGCTTCTTCGTCCGCTTCTTCCTCTTCGACTTTTCGGTCAATGGTTCGCAGAGCAAACAGAGCAGCGTAAGAATAAGCTGGCAGAACCAGTTCATTTTCCTTGCAGATACCGGAAGCAACATTGCTCAGAGCATAGTTCTTGAGAACATCCGAATGCAAGCTGAAATGCTGGGTTTGTTCGCTGCGGTTCAGAATCAGGATAACGCTTTCACCGCTGTTCCGATGGAATCGGGAGAATACCAGCAGTTCGTTTCCAGTCAGCAGGAATTCCAGTTCACCGTCCACAAAAACAGAACTGCTCTTGCGGAGAATCCCCAGTTCTCTGGTGTATTCGAGAAGGTCTTCGTCCTCGTTGCCCCATGGGAAGCAGCGGCGGTTGAATGGGTCTTTCCAGCCCTGCAAGCCGACTTCATCTCCGTAGTAAATACTCGGAACGCCCGGCAGGAAGAATTGCAGCACCATAGCAGCCTTTAACAGCTGTTTGCCACGCTTATATTCTGCATCGGACAGCCAGTTTTCTGCCATCCAGTCTTTTGACTTGTCATCGCAGTTCTGACCGCCAAAGCGGTTAATTGCCCGTTCGATGTCGTGCGTGGAAACAAAGTTCATCAAGACATCAACAGTCTGCTTCGGATAGTTTTCGAGAATGCCCATAATCCAATCTTTGAATGTGTTGGCATCCATGCCCTTGATATAGTTGATGATGGCTTCCCGGAACGGATAGTTCATAACGCTGTCCAGCTGGTCGCCGAGCAGATACCGCCGCTTTACGCCGTAGCTTTCCTTATTGGAAGCATCTTCCCAGACTTCACCGATGACAATTTTTTCTTCGCCGTTCTTCTTGACGCATTTCCGCAGAGCATCAAGGAAGCCATCCGGCAATTCGTCTGCAACGTCCAGACGGTAACCAGCTGCCCCGAGGGAAATCCAGTAATCCAGGACACCGCCATCGCCGCAGATATAATTCAGATAATCCGGATTGGTTTCAACGACATTCGGCAGAGTATCAATGCCCCACCATGCTTCATACTGGTGGTCACCAAAGAACGTATACCAGCTATAATACGGGCTATCTGTAGACTGCCAAGCACCAACGGTATCATACCGACCGAACTTGTTGAAGTAGATGCTGTCCGCACCGGTGTGAGAGAAAACGCCGTCCAAGATAATAGAAATGCCATGCTTTTCTGCATCTTCGCAGAGTACCCGGAAATCTTCATTTGTACCGAGAAGCGGGTCAACATTCCGATAGTTGGCAGTATTATAGCGGTGGTTTTCGTGGGATTCAAAAATCGGGTTCAGATAAATGCAGGTAACACCGAGCTTTTCGAGGTAGTCGAGCTTGCTGCGGATTCCCTCCAAATCGCCGCCGAAATAGTCATTGTTCCAAACGTGTCCGTTTGCATCCGGCTTGTAGTACGGTGTGCCATTCCAGTCGTCCCGCAGTACCCGGTCATTCGGAACATTTTCATGCGGCTTTCCGCTCTTGCAGAATCGGTCAGGGAAAATCTGATACATGATACCGCCCTTGAGGAAGTTCGGCGTTTCATAGTGCTTTGCAAAGACGGTCAGCTGATACAATTCGCCGTGGTCGAGAGCTGCTTCGTGAGCAGTGCCACGCTTGATATAGTGCCGAACACCATTGCTGGTATAGGCAAAATAATAGTAATGCACACCGGCATATTTTGGACTATAAGTGACGGTATAGCACTTGCAGCCGTCCTGTTCGCCGTTGGCATTCATCGGCAGAAAGCGTTCCTTAAAGCCAGTGCGGAATAATACCATAACTGGCGGAAAGTCTGGTGTCACGCCAGCCGGCAGATAGATGGTGAAATTGCAGTCAGAACGTCTGCGAATTGCACCGAATGGGAATTTATAGTTTAAATCCCAACTGTCATACATACATGGCATAGAAAAAATCCTCCTTCAAATTTCAATCTGGAACGGGCTTTTGTAAAAAGAAAAACGTGGGAGAAAGCAGCAGCTGCCCGACCTCCCACGCTTTTGGACATTAGAAAAAGAGAAATATTAGGGTTTACTTTACGCCCCAAATATCTCTTGCATATTCATTGACAGCACGGTCAGCAGAGAAGATGCCAGCACCAGCGATGTTGTGAAGGGACATCTTTGTCCACTTTTCAGTATCCTGATACAGTTCAGAGCTCTTCTTCTGAACAGCTGCATAGGAATCGAAGTCAGCCAGAACCATATACGGATCAATGTTCTTCAGGGAATCTGCAACTTCTGCGAACTTGCAGCCGTTGATGCCAGCATACATCCGGTCGATACAGCTGTGAATAATCGGATTCTGTTCGTAGTATGCACCCGGATGGTAACCCTGTGCCTTGAGGGCGTTCACTTCTTCGGTCTTCATACCAAAGATGAGGATGTTATCCGAACCAACTGCGTCGCCGATTTCGATGTTTGCACCGTCCAGCGTACCCAGTGTGATTGCACCGTTCAGCATCAGCTTCATGTTACCAGTACCGGAAGCTTCTGTACCAGCCAGAGAAATCTGTTCAGAAATATCACTTGCCGGCATCAGCAGTTCAGACAGGGTAACCTTGTAATCTTCCAGGAAGTAAACAGACAGCTTTTCGGAAATACGCGGATTCTTGCGGATTTCTTCAGACAGTGCCCAAATCATCTTGATAATCTGCTTTGCCAGATAGTAACCCGGAGCAGCCTTTGCAGCGAAGATGTAGGTCTTTGGAGCAAAGTCAGCGTTCGGATGATCCAGCAAGTACTGATACTGAGCCAGAATGTTCATGACATTCAGGTGCTGCCGCTTGTATTCGTGCAGACGCTTTACCTGTACGTCGAAGATGCTGTCCGTGTTCAGAAGGACACCGCTCTTCTGCTTAACATACTTTGCGAAGCGTTCCTTGTTTTCCTTCTTGATTTTCCGCAGCTGTGCCAGAACAGCCTTGTCATTTTCAAAGACATCGAGCTTTTTCAGTTCGCTGCCGTCTACCAAGAACTTGTTTCCAATCTTTTCCTGCAGCAGCTTGGTCAGACCCGGATTGGACTGATACAGCCATCTTCTGTAAGCAATACCATTGGTAACATTCTTGAACTTGTTCGGGGTATCCAGATATTCATCATGGAAAACAGATTCCTTGATGATTTCGGAGTGCAGCTTAGAAACGCCATTGACGCTGTGAGAAGCCATTACACACAGAGTTGCCATGTGAATCTGATTGTCCTTGATGATGGACATTCTGGTGGTCTTTGCACTGTCGCCACCGTTGCGTTCCATCAGGCTTGCACAGTAACGGTTGTTGATTTCTACGATAATCTGGAAGATTCTCGGAATAATCTGCTTTACAAGGTTGACATCCCACTTTTCCAGAGCTTCTGCCATAACGGTGTGGTTGGTGTAAGCAAAGGTGTTGGTAACGATGTGCCAAGCGTGATCCCAAGTATAACCGCAGTCATCCAGCAGAACCCGCATCAGTTCCGGAATGGCAAGGGTCGGGTGGGTGTCGTTGATGTGGATGGCAACCTTTTCGTGCAGGTTATCCAGTGTACCGTATACGCTCATGTGGTGGTTTACAATATCACCGATGGCAGCAGCACTCAGGAAGTACTGCTGACGCAGACGCAGGGACTTTCCTTCGAGGTGGTTGTCGTTCGGATACAGAACCTTAGAAATTGCATTTGCCATGGAGTTCTGGCTCAATGCACTTGCATAGTTCCCTTCGTTGAAGGACTTCATATCAAAGCTTGGAGCTTTTGCCTGCCACAGACGCAGAGCAGAAACGCCTTCACTGCCGTAACCAGAAACATACAGGTCGTACGGAATTGCCAGTACGGTGTTGTAGTTGTGGTGAGAGAGGTAGTGATAGGAATCCTGCCAGTATTCATGAATTTCGCCTTCAAAGTGTACTTCAATGGCTTCATCCGGCTTCGGGTCGAGCCATACAGAGCCGCCCGGCAGCCAGTTGTCCGGGAATTCCGTCTGCCAGCCGTCCTGGAGTTCCTGACGGAAGATACCGTATTCATAGCAGATGGAATGACCGGTTGCCGGAATGCCCTGTGTTGCCATTGCATCCAGATAGCAAGCAGCTAGTCTGCCCAGACCGCCGTTACCCAGACCAGCATCCGGTTCCTGTTCATAAATCTGGTTGATGTTGATGTGATAATCATTCAGAATGGAAGTCACATCGTCTACCAGTTCGAGGTTGTATAAAGTTGTCTTGAGGGAACGACCCATCAGGAATTCCATGGAAAGATAATAAACTTTCTTTCCGCCGATGGAATTGGTCTTGTTGACGAAATGCTGCCGCATATGCTTCAGACGCTGTACCATCATTGCAGACAGAACCTGATAAATCTGGCTGTCGGAAGCTTCATCCGGGGAAACGCTGCAATCCAGCTGCAAACGGTCGATGAACTGCTGTTTCAGTTCCTCTTTTTGCGTGAGTTGTTTTTTCTCCATAAATTTTTTCTCCGTTCCTCGATGCATGAAAAAATGAATCCTAGTATTGCCGTGCGAGAATTGCCGGCAGGGGAAGCGGCACCTGCATCGTTGATACCACTAATTATATTTATTATACTCTGTTTTTGGTGCATTTGCAATTGCTGTTTTCGCCAAACTTTTCCGACAGGAAGGGCAGAAAATACAGCAGGCATCAAAGGAAACGGATAAAAAGCCAACACATAAAATAAAAGTGTTGGTTTATTATCCCCGCAAATGCTTTTTTTATTGTAGCATGGAATTGTTTCGGGTACAAGTAAAATTCTGTAAATTCTCATGCGGATTTCCAAGATCAGTGGGGAATTCTGGAAAAAAGAAGACTCGGATAGAACCGGGAATTGTTGGGAAAACGGCGATTCCCGTGTGAAATCAACAGAAATTTTTGTATTTCTTGCACAAAATTGTCGAATTTTTTGGATTTCCAACTGTACTTTCTCGATAAAGAACGGAAAAAACCGATGAAAAAGTCTTGCAAAACGGTTACAAGTGTGCTATAATAAGGGCAGTACGGTACAGAAATGAACCATCTTTTCTGCCGTGGGGGACGGCAAGTTTTTATCAAAAACAATGCCGTTTTCTTTTGCAATGCAGGCGATCGGGACAGAGAGAAACCCAGAAGCTCGACAGGCTGTTTCCGACAACGGTAGGTTTTGCAGGACAATGCACCCTGTTGCAACGAATCCGGGCAAGTCTGCTTCCACGTTTTTCCCTGCATCGAACAACTGCATTGCCGACAGACCGGACGGCGTGTTTCGGCTGCCGTACAAGCGATGCAGCCATAGACTGCTGTATACGCACCTGAAGTGAATCAACAAAAGGAGTATACGTTATGTTCAAAAAACTTTCAGCAGTCGCTTGTTCCTGTATCACGGTTCTTCTGCTGCTGTTATCTCTGATTGGCGGTGCAGTACATACTGCGGCAGCAACCCTTGACGAGATGACATCTACTGCAATCTCCTGTATCATGTCCCATGAAGGTTCTTATGGCTCAGTCAACCGCAACGACTGCGGTGCCGTCAGCATCGGAAAGCTGCAATGGCACGCTGGTCGGGCACTGGGCTTACTCCAGAGCATTTGCTATAATGCTCCGGACTTGTCCCAGTCCACTCTGGGCAGCACTCTTTACAATGAAATCCTGTCTTCTCCAAACTGGAATTACAGAACATTCACAGTTTCTGAGGGAAGTGCCGTTGCAACACTGCTGACAACGGATGCTGGTATTGCAGCACAGGACGCACTCGCTTATTCCGATGTACAGGGTTACATCGTTTCCGGTCAGAATAAAGGACTGGTGAGCGAAGGTGCATTGGTCATGTATGCCGATATTTACAACTTTGGCAGCGGCATCGCTTCCAGAATTGCTTCCCGTGCAGCCGGCTATGCTGGTTCTTACGGTGCAGTTTCTCTGGATGATATGTATCGTGCCGCAATGAATGACAGCTACAATTCGGACGCTGCGTTTGTACAGCGTACCAACATGGTTTATCAGAGCCTTCTGAGTATGAACATTGGTGACGGAGATACGGAAACCACCGCTCCAGTTACCGACCCAACCGACGAACCGACACAGGAAACAACTACTGTGGTTACTTCTGAATTTTCGGACAGCTATGCAGGCACTTATGTTGTCACTGCTTCTGCTCTGAACTTGAGAAGTAATCCGTCCACATCCGCTTCTGTTGTTGCAACCCTGCCGAAAAACGCAGTGGTTACTGTAACAATGGCAGATGGCAAGTGGGCAGCCGTAACGTATGAGGGCAAGAACGGTTATTGCTCCATGGATTACCTGACGGTAATGCCGGATGTGACAACCGTTCCGGAAGAAGAAACAACCACCACTACTACTGAAACCACAACCACAATGGAAGAAATGACAACCATTTCTGAAGAAATCACCACAACAGAAGAAACAACCACAACTACAGAAGCAATCACAATGGAAGAAACGACAACTGTAGAAACGGACGCAGAAGTAACAGAAACCGAAACTTCTGCAACCGAAGAAACTGTTACAACGACCACCGCAGCTGCAATTGATGACAACAAGAATCATGGCGTTGCTGCAACCCTCTATGGAGATGTCGATGGTGACGGCGAAGTGACTGCAATTGATGCCGTTCTTCTGCAAAAGCACATCAATGGTATGGTATTTTTATCCCATGAACAAATGGCAAATGCCGATTGTGTTGCAGATGGCGTGTTGGACGAAGCAGACGTTGCTGTTATTTTACAGCACCTGATTGGTCATTACACAGCACTGCCGATTTATTAATGCAAGCTCTCTTACAAAAATGATGAAAAAAAGACCTGTGCAGCCGGAACGAACCGGCGGCAAAGGTCTTTTTTCTTTTGCTTATTTGAAACAAAGTCAAAGCAAAAAGCAGCTGAACTGCTGAATTTCTCAAAACGAAACAGTCACAGGCGATGTGGAAAATTCGTTGAAAGCAGTCTGTATTTTGCAGAGGAATTCTTTAAAATGGGGAAAAAGCAAAATTCCCAGCACAGTTTGTGGAAAATCAACTGTGCTGGGAATTCTATTTGTTTCGCATTGAAATTGAAAGAGAAAATGCTTACTTTCTTCTGTTGTTGTGCTTGGTCATTGGCTTGGAAGTTGCCTTTCTGTTGACCGTCTTTGCAGCAGCGGTTTTCGGTGCAGTTGTAGTAGTTGTGGTAGCGGTAGCAGCTTCCTTCTTTTCTTCTACAACCGGAGCAGCAGCCTTTGCAGTGGTTGCAGCAGCTTCCTTCTTTTCTTCTACAACCGGAGCAGCAGCCTTTACAGGAGTAGTTGCAGCTTCTTTCTTTTCTTCAATAACCGGAGTAGCAGCAGCCTTGCAAGTGGTTTCTTTCTTGGTTTCAGTAGCAGCAGCCTTGCAAGTGGTTTCTTTCTTGGTTTCAGTAGCAGTTGCCTTGCAGCAAGCCGGCTTCTTTTCTTCTGCCGGAGCAGCTTCCTTTTTCGGAGCTTCTGCCTTCTTTGGAGCTGGTACAGCAGCAAACAGCTTTGCAGCAGATTCCATGCATCCCTGTACAAATGCCTTTTCCTGTGCAACGGCTTCCGGCAGTGTGGTTTCTCTCCGCAGCAGTGCAAACAAGGTGCTGTGCGGCAGGGTAACTGCAGCGGTGTTATCACGATAATCATACGGCTGTACATTTAGTACCCCATCGGTTATTTCTGCATAGAAGATGCCACAGCCATCCTCGGTTACTTCAATCTGAATGGCAACGTGACCATTCAGACCGCTGACATTGGCGTTTGCCAATCCAGCTTTTGCTGCGTCAAACATTTCAAAAAACGTCATAAAAAATCGTCCTTTCTGCATGACATCGCTTTTTTTGCGGTGTCGCTTGTCGGTTTGCAGGTTTGATTTCCCGGTTGGAAATTCTTCTGCATATTGTTTATAGTATAGCAGAATTCTGGGCGAAAGTCAATGTAAATGCAGATAAACCGTGAAAAAAACGTGGAAACATTTATCTTGTGTCGAAAAAAGAACCCTGCTTTTGTGCATAATTACAGAAAAAGCGACAGAACCCGCCAAAAGTGTGCAGAAAGTTGAATCTCTGAAAAAAATTGTAAAACCCCCTTGACAAATCCGGAAAAATCCGTTATACTTGTAAAGCAGTCTACCTTTACAGATAACGGAGGGCTGGACATGGCAAAAGATTTGCGAATCATTCTCTTATTGGATTGCTATGGGGCATTCTTGACCCCCCGACAGCAGGAAATGATGACGCATTATTACAGCGAAGACTTGTCGCTTGGCGAAATCGCCGCCCTGACGGGGACAACCCGGCAGGCTGTGCGGGATAGCGTAAAACGCAGCGAACAAGTGCTGAATGATATGGAAGAAAAGTTGCAGTTTGCAGAAAAGCTCTGTGCACTGCGGCAAAATTATGCGGCAATTGCCCAGACAGCGGAAACACTGGCAGCCAATCGTGCCGAACCTGCGGTACAGCATGCCTGTGCTGCGATTTGCAGTTGTGTGAAAGCGGGCTTAGAGCTGCTCTAAACGAAAAACGACAGCAGGGAGGGTTTCACCATGGCGTTTGAAGGATTGTCAGATAAGCTTGGAAACGTGTTCAAAAAACTGCGTTCGCACGGAAAGCTCACAGAAGCAGACGTAAAGGAAGCCATGCGGGAAGTCCGGATGGCACTGCTCGAAGCCGATGTCAGCTATAAAGTCGTAAAGGATTTTGTAGCAAAGGTTTCTGCCCGTGCGGTCGGAGAAGAAGTGTTAAACAGCCTGACTCCGGCACAGCAGGTTGTCAAGATTGTAAACGAAGAATTGTGTGCCCTGATGGGCAACAACAATGCACGCATCAATTTCCCGTCAAAGCCGCCGTGTGTGATTATGTTCTGCGGTTTGCAGGGTTCTGGTAAAACGACCCATGCAGCAAAACTGGCAAAGATGCTGAAAAAAGAGGGACATTATCCGCTCCTCGTTGCGTGTGATATTTATCGTCCGGCTGCGATTCATCAGTTGCAGGTCGTTGGCGAACGGGCTGGCGTAAAAGTATTTGAAATGGGACAGATTTCCCCGATGATTATTGCAAAAGAAGCGATGAAGTTTGCAAAAGACCACGGGCATGACGTTGTCATTCTGGATACCGCCGGACGCTTGCACATCGACTTAGAGTTGATGGAAGAATTGAAGCAGCTGAAAGAACTCACCCATCCAGATGAAATCATGTTGGTTGTCGATGCGATGACGGGTCAGGATGCCGTCAATGTTGCAAAGGCATTTGATGATGCGTTGGGAATCGACAGCGTTTTGATGTCGAAGCTGGACTCTGACACCCGTGGCGGTGCAGCCCTGTCCGTTCTGGCAGTAACTGGCAAGCCGATTAAATACGTCGGCATGGGCGAAAAGCTGGATGATTTTGAACCGTTCCATCCGGAACGAATGGCATCCCGTATTCTGGGGATGGGCGATGTGCTGACGCTGATTGAAAAGGCAGAAAGCACCGTCAATGAAAAAGATGCCAGAAAACTGGCACAGAAATTGGAAGAAAATAAGTTCGATATGAATGACCTGCTGGATCAGCTGCGGCAGATTCAGAAAATGGGTTCACTCAAGTCGATTATTGGAATGCTGCCGGGTGTTGGCGATAAGATGAAAGATGTCGATTTGGATGACAGACAGTTTGTCCGAATCGAAGCAATGATTACTTCAATGACCAAGGCAGAACGGGCAAAGCCCTCTATCATCAATCCATCCCGCAAGCGGCGAATTGCAGCCGGCAGCGGTACAAAGGTGGAAGAAATCAATCGGCTGTTGAAGCAGTTCGAACAGATGCAGAAGATGATGAAACAGTTTGGCAGCAAGGGCGGAAAATTGGGTCGACGTGCCAGAAAGCAGCTTGCCGGCATGAATCTGGAACAGTTCCAGAACAGTATTCCGGGTAACATTCCAGGCGTTCCGCCGGGGCTGATGCCGAAAAAATAATATGCATTCCCGCAGGTTAACTGCTGGAGATAGATTGCACGCTTTCGGAGCGTGTGCCAATAAAAAATTACAAGAGTAACATGGAGGAAACCAAAATGGCAGTAAAAATCAGACTGAGAAGAATGGGTGCAAAGAAGGCTCCTTTTTATCGTATCGTAGTAGCAGATGAACGGTACCCGAGAGATGGCAGATTCATCGAAGAAATCGGTTCTTATGACCCGACCAAGAATCCGGCAGCAGTTGTTGTTGACGCTGACAAGGTAAAGCAGTGGCTGGGTAACGGTGCACAGCCGACCGATTCTGTAAAGTGCATCCTGAAGAAGGAAGGCATTCTCTAAGAAGAATGGATGAGCCGGAACGGAATCGTCAGTGCTGACATCCGTTTTCCCTTTCTGAGAGAAGGAGGAGCATCATGCAGGAATTATTACGGACAATTGTAGCTGGTCTGGTAGAAGACCCGTCTGCAATTGCAATTACCGAAGACGCACCGAATGAAGAAGGCGTGATTGTATATCATTTGCACGTTGCGGCAGACGATATGGGTCGTGTCATCGGCAAGCAGGGCAGAATTGCCCGTGCGATTCGGATCATCATGCGTTCTGGTGCTGCAAAGAGCAATCAGAAAATTGCAGTTGAAATTGATTGAATCACCGCAGAACAGGCGTACCGGAAACGGCACGTCTGTTTTTATAAGCAGAACTTTTTGAAAGGAGCGATTCCCTTATGAATCCGAAAAAGATTGGAATTACCATCGCCTCAGCCTTGTTCGTCCTGATTGGCGGCATTACCGGCGTGCAGTATTTGCAGGATTCGCCGGAAGAATCATCTTCATCTGATGCTCTGACTGCTTCCGGTTCGGAAACCACGGCTGCCGCAACCGAAACCTATCAGACCACCGCAGCGACCGAAACTACGACGGTTTCCATGCAGACAACAGCACCAGCACAGACGGAATCTGCTCCGGCAATGACGCTGGTTTCGGATGCAAAAGGGGCATCCTATTATACATTCCGAACAGATGCGTTGTTGGAAAGCCATTATGAAAAGCATGGAATTGAAATGGGATTTGACAGTGCAGCCGCCTATGAAGCGGCAGCGAATGCCGTCATTGCAAATCCGGAAGTTCTGCACAAGTATGAATCGGAGGACGGCGACGACGTGTATTATTTAGCCGATACCAATGAATTTGTGGTGGTTTCCGTGGACGGTTACCTGCGAACCTATTTTGAACCGTCCGCCGGCATGGCATATTATGAACGGCAGTAAGGAGAGAGAAACGCAGATGAAATCGTATTTAGAGATTGGAAAAATCGTCACCCTGCACGGGCTGCGTGGCGATGTAAAGGTACAGCCTTGGTGTGATGATGCGGAATTTCTATGTGAATTTCCGGTGTTATACTTGGGAAAAGAGAAGAAAGAAGTGGAAGTATCCCACGCTCGCCCACAAAAAAACATGGTGCTGCTGCATCTGGAAGGCTATGACACCCCAGAGCAGGCAGAAACCCTCCGCAATCAGATTTTATACCTGAATCGGGAAGATGTTGAACTGGAAGAGGGAACGTATTTCATTCAGGATTTGATTGGTCTGGATGTTGTGGATGCAGACAATGGAACGGTTTATGGAACACTGAAAGACGTCCTGCAAACCGGAGCGAATGATGTCTATGTCGTACAGGCAGAGAGTGGAAAGGAACTTCTGATTCCAGCCATTCCGGATGTCATTGTAGAAACAAACATAGAAGAACACTGCATGAAAATTCGACCATTGGAGGGCTTGTTGGATGCAAATTGACATTGCAACCCTGTTTCCGGAAATGTGTGATGCGGTTTTACAGGAGAGCATTCTCGGCAGAGCACAGAAAAGCGGTGCGATTTCCGTGCAGTGCTGGAACATTCGGGATTATACGCTGAACAAGCACAAGCGTGTGGATGATGTGCCATATGGCGGCGGACGAGGCATGGTCATGCAGGCAGACCCGATTTATCGCTGCTGGGAGGCAGTCTGTGCCGAACGGCAGTCCAAACCGCATTGTATTTATCTTTCGCCGAAAGGCAGCGTGTTCACACAGCAGAAAGCCGTTGCATTATCGCAGCTGCCGCATTTATTTTTGCTTTGCGGGCATTATGAAGGAATTGATCAGCGAATTTTGGATACCATAATAGACGAGGAGATTTCCATCGGGGATTATGTGCTGACGGGCGGAGAGCTGCCAGCCTTGGTTCTGACAGATGCCGTTGCAAGAATGTGTGAAGGCGTGTTGCCGGATGCAGTCTGTTTTGAAGAGGAGAGCCATTATAACGGCTTGCTGGAATATCCGCAATATACCCGTCCAGAGGTCTGGCATGAGCAGGCTGTTCCGCCAGTTTTATTGTCCGGACACCACAAAAATATTGAAACTTGGCGGTTTGCTGCCAGCTTGCAGGAAACCAAAGAGAAACGTCCGGATCTTTATGCAAAGTATGTTGACAAAAAATAGAGAAAAACAGTTACCCCATTTTAACAAACTGTGAGTGAAAAAAATCAACAGTTTTTAATGTTGTGATTATACACAAAATGGGCTGGATTGTGCAACAGCGTTTGCGACAATGCATAGAATTTTTTTGGAAAAGCACCTTTTTTCGCAAATTGTGCGTTGACAGACCTGGGAAAATCCGCTATAATGAAAATAGTGAAAGGCACTGGCAGCCAAAAGCTGCAATGAAGTTGGGAAAGTAAATTTTCAATATATAAGATGGGAGAGTTTGTTTATGTACAGTAAAGATGTAATGGTACAGAATCAGGTTGGTCTGCATGCAAGACCGGCTACATTCTTTATTCAGAAGGCGAACGAATTCCGTTCCTCTATCTGGATCGAAAAGGAAGAACGTCGTGTAAATGCGAAGAGCCTGCTGGGCATTTTGTCCTTGGGAATCATTGGCGGTACACAGATCAAGATTATCGCTGATGGTGCAGATGAACAGGCTGCTGTAAATGCACTGGTAGAACTGGTAGAAAGCGGCTTTAGCGAAGAAACAAGATAACAGTATGTTGCCTTTTCACAATTGGTAAGCACAATCTGAATGAATCACGAGATTTCGTGAAAACTCACAGGAGAGAACACCCGAAAGGGCATTCGTTCTTCTGTGAGGTTTTTTATATGCTTTTTTGGGTGAGTGGGGGCGGTTACGAGCCAACTTGTCCGAATCGCACCATGTTTTCACAGAAAATCCCATACCCTTTGGTTGGGTCATCGACAAATACATGCGTGACAGCACCGACGAGTTTTCCATTTTGCAGAATCGGGCTGCCGCTCATTCCCTGTACAATTCCGCCGGTTTCCTGTAACAGGGTAGGATCTGTGACAGAAAGCACCATGTTTTGTGTGCTGTCGCTGCCATTGTAATCGATTTCTTCAATTTCGATGGTATACGATGCGGGTTCTGTGCCGGAGATGGTGCAAAGAATGGTGGCTTCTCCGGGGACAACTTCCTGCTTGAACGCCATAGGAATCGCTTCCGTGTTCGGGGCTGGATTTTGGTTCAGCATGCCAAATACCCCACAGCGATTGTTGCAGAGCAGCTTGCCGAATGGCTCGGCATCGTCTAAAAACTGTCCCTGCAACATTCCCGGCTTTCCGGCACTGCCCTTTTGAACGCCTTGAATCTGAACAGGGCAGGCTTCGCCCTCTGAGATGGGGATACACGTTCCGGTGTCCGTGTCGCAGATGGGATGCCCCAGTCCGCCAAATGCACCGCTTTCCGGCTCGTAGAACGTAAATGTGCCAACGCCAGCAGTGCTGTCCCGTACCCATAGCCCTGTTTCATACTGCTGGTCAGCGGTGGAATAGACAGGATGCACCGTCAAAGTCTGTTCTTTTCCCTCTCGTTGAATGGTAATCGAGAGCGGTTCGCTGCCAGCATTGCGAATGGAAGCTTGTACTTCTTCACTGCTGTTGACAGGAACAGTGTTGATGGCGTGAATCATATCGCCTTTTTGAAAGCCGGCATCTTCTGCCGGACAGCAAGTGCCATCGGTACTGGTGACGTTTCCAAATCCCACGACCATGACACCATCCATGTGCAGTTTAATGCCGAATGGCTGACCGCAGGGGACAAAGGACGGGGCTGTAATGGTTTGTACTGAAACGGTCTTAATTGGGACAATGCCGAATAGACATAGTGTATACTGTTCTTCGGTTGCAGCGGTGCTGGAAAAGGCAGCCTTAACTTGTTCTGGTTCAGATTCTGCGGTGATGTGCAGGGCGGTGGAGAGTGCCAGTGCAGAACCATTCCGGACATAATAGCTGTCCGGCAGCCGCCAGGCATAGTATCCGGCAGCTGCATAGACGGGAAGCACTGTCAGCAGCATTGCCGCAGCAAGGCGGCGAAACCATGTTTGCATAAAGAACCTTCTTTCTTCAAATCTAGAATGCAACCCTTGCATTCTGAGAATACTATGTACCGATTTGGGGCGATTATTGTAGGCAAATGACCGGGTAATTTGGATGGAACAATCCGGAAAATCGGCAGCTTGTCCAAATCTCTAAAATGATTGGAAAATGTAACAAGAATGTCGCAAATCCGTTTCATTTGTCTGCGAGAATCTGTAAAAAATGAAAAATCATAGAATTGTTATGAAAAACTCGTTGTCGATTTTGTGATATTTTATGGAATTCTCTCTTTTTTGACAAAAATCGACAACATCTTCTCTTGCAGAAATGTTGTAATTGTGTTAAAATGATACTAGTAGGTTGAGAAAAAGGGAGGAGACCCCAAAATGGACAGCAAAATCAAAGTCTTGATTGGTGATGACAGTGCGGAATACGGCATCGCATGTGCCAGCAGCCTGCGGGCAGCCGGTCTGTACGTCATTACCAGAAGAAAGGATGGACGGACACTCGTAGATGCGATTCAGCATGACGCACCGGATGTAGTCATCGTGGATGCGGTTTTACCGAATCTCGATGCGATGGAACTCATGCGGCGTGTCCGTTCCGGAACGGGCAAGCAACCCTATTTTATTGTAACATCAGCATATGATAGTGCATTTATAGAGAAACAGGCGATGGAGTCAGGTGCATCTTATTTTATGCTGAAGCCGTTCAATTTGGAGATGCTGGGACAGAGAATCATTCGGCTGGTACAGGGCGACCAGAAAGAACCGACCAAAGAGATAGAAGAAGATTTGGAGTTCGTTGTAACCGAAACGATTCATCAGCTGGGTGTCCCTGCACACATCAAAGGGTATCATTATCTGCGGGTAGCCATTTTGCTTTCGATTGACAATCAGGAATTGTTAGAGAGCGTTACAAAAATGCTCTATCCCGCAGTGGCAAAACATTTTGATACTACCTCGTCCCGTGTGGAGCGTGCAATTCGCCACGCCATTGAAATTGCATGGGATCGGGGCGATTTGGATACGTTAAATACTTTCTTCGGATATACGGTCAATACGGCAAAAGGCAAGCCGACCAACTCCGAATTTATTGCGTTGATTACGGATAAATTGCGGCTGCAATACCGCCGAAATAAACGGCGGTGGGCATAAGCGAATTTGGATTCCCTCCGGTTTTTGGAAAGCGGAACATCCAGATTCCAAAAGCCGCATAAATATATTTTATGCAGGAGGCTGAATCAATATGCAGTTTGAACAAAAAACACTTTCCAAAATCCAGTGGAATCCATTTGATATGATTGGAAAACAGTGGTACTTACTGACCGCCGGCGGTCTGTCCGATTATAACACCATGACCGCATCATGGGGCTTTATGGGTGAAATGTGGGGAAAGCCGTCTTTCCTCTGTGGTGTTCGGACGAATCGACATACCCTTCCGTTTATGGAACAGAACGACTGTTTCAGTGTGTCATTTTTTGAGGAATCCCAGCGTGCAGCGTTGCAGTTCTGTGGCACGCATTCCGGCAGAGATTACGACAAGGCAAAGGAAACAGGTCTGACACCAGTCGAACTGGATGGTGTTGCAACGTTTGCAGAAGCAAAGCTGGTTCTGATTTGCAAGAAACAGTATACCGATATGCTGAAGCCGGAGGGATTTTTGATTCCGGAAACTTACCAGAGATGGTATAACACCGACCCACTGCATAAATTATTTGTCGGTGAAATTCTGGCAGCCTATGAAAGAACGGATGCCTGAGCCGATGGTTTGCAAAATCTGTAAGAAATGAAAAGTTTCATCAGAAGAAACGCTGTGCCTGCTCTGTTGGAGTGGGGGACAGCGTTTTCTGTTTTTGTGGGCTTTATGCATGGGAAATGCATATATGCAGGAAAACGCTCCAAAATATTCATTTAAAATGAATATTATTCATAAAAGAGCGGTTAACAAAAATTTTTCATGCATATTTATACAGAAATGCTTGACATTTCCAAAAAAGCGTGTATAATAGAAAGCAGTGACAGCACAACCGCTGCTTTCCGGCGGATGATTGCTGATGACAATTTTGAAAACAAAACTGGAGGCGTTCCCTATGGCAAAGGAAATTAAAAAAGTCGTTCTGGCTTATTCGGGCGGACTGGATACATCCATCATTATTCCGTGGCTGAAAGAAAATTATAATAACTGCGAAGTCATCGCTGTTTCTGCTGACGTTGGACAGGGTACAGAACTGGATGGACTGGAAGAAAAGGCAATCAAGACCGGTGCTTCTAAGCTCATCGTTCTGGATCTGAAGGATGAATTTGTAAACGATTATGTATTCCCGACCGTACAGGCTGGTGCTGTTTATGAAAACCGGTATCTGCTGGGTACTTCTTTTGCAAGACCGATCATCGGCAAGAAGCTGGCTGAAATCGCACTCGAAGAAGGTGCAGATGCCATCTGCCACGGTGCAACCGGTAAGGGTAACGACCAGGTTCGGTTTGAACTGGCAATCAAGGCATTCGCTCCGGATATGAAGATCATCGCTCCGTGGAGAGAATGGTCGATCAAGAGCCGTGACGAAGAAATCGACTATGCAGAAGCACACAACATTCCGCTGAAGATTAACCGGGAAACCAACTACTCCAAGGATAAGAACCTGTGGCATCTGTCTCACGAAGGTCTGGATCTGGAAGACCCGGCAAATGAACCGCAGTATGAAAAGAAAGGCTTCCTCGAACTGGGCGTTTCTCCGATTGATGCTCCGGACAAGCCGACTTATGTAACCATTCACTTTGAAAAGGGTATCCCGACTGCCATCGACGGCAAGGAAATGGGCGGCGTTGAAATCGTTGAAACCCTGAACAAGCTGGGCGGCGAAAATGGCATTGGTCTGGCTGACCTCGTAGAAAACCGTCTGGTTGGTATGAAGTCCAGAGGCGTTTATGAAACACCGGGCGGTACGATTCTGTACCACGCACACGATGTTCTGGAAACCATCACACTGGACAAGGAAACTGCAAGAGTCAAGCAGTACCTGAGCATTAAGTTCGCTGACATCGTATACAACGGTCAGTGGTATACACCGCTGCGGGAAGCTCTGACTGCATTTGTCAACGAAACCCAGAAGACAGTAACTGGTGATGTAAAGCTGAAGCTGTACAAGGGCAATATCATCAACGCTGGTGTTACTTCTCCGTACACCCTGTATGATGAAGAAGTTGCAACTTTCGATGCAGAAGATGTTTACAACCAGAAGGATGCAGAAGGCTTTATCAATCTGTTCGGTCTGCCGATTCATGTAAAGGCAAAGCTCGACCAGAAGCGTGGCAAGTAAGCAGCTGTATTTTTTAGGACGAATCAACAGAAAAGCCGGCTTCCATGCCGGCTTTTTTCGATGGTGCAGAGAAAGAACCCTGCACCGATAGAAAGGACGTTATCGTATGGCTTTATGGGCAGGAAGATTTTCAAAGGAAATTGATGCAGGCGTAAACGCTTTTAATTCATCCATTTCCTTTGATGCAAGAATGTATCGGCAGGATATTGAAGGCAGTATTGCACATGCAACCATGCTGGGCGACTGCGGCATTATTCCGAAAGAAGACAGTGTACAGATTATTCAGGGCTTGAAGGAAATTTTAGCCGATTTGGACAGCGGAAAGCTGGAATTTGACCCGAATGCAGAAGATATTCATATGTTTGTAGAAGCAGAACTGACAAAGCGGTATGGCGATGTCGGAAAGCGGCTGCATACTTCTCGTTCGAGAAATGACCAAGTTGCATTGGACTTGCGGCTGTATCTGCGGACAGAAATCGCAGAAATTCGGGCACTGGTGCGGAAACTCTGCAAAACACTGGTGAATGTTGCGGAACAGCACACCGAAACGGTAATGCCGGGCTATACGCATTTGCAGCGTGCACAACCGGTGACATTTGCACATCATCTGCTGGCATATGTACAAATGCTGCTGCGGGATTTGGGCAGACTGGACGACACCGAAAAGCGAATGAATGTTTGTCCGCTGGGCAGCGGTGCTCTGGCAGGAACAACTTACCACATCAATCGGGAACAGACCGCAGAACTGCTGGGTTTTGATGCTCCGATGGCAAACAGTTTGGATGGCGTTTCTGACCGAGATTATTGTATTGAACTGGCAAACGCCATTTCTCTGATTATGATGCATCTTTCTCGGTTCTCCGAAGAAGTCATTCTGTGGTGCTCTTGGGAATTTAAGTTCATTGAATTGGACGATGCTTTTGCAACTGGCTCTTCCATCATGCCGCAGAAGAAAAATCCGGATATCACGGAATTGATTCGGGGTAAGACTGCTCGGGTTTACGGTGATTTGCAGACGTTGTTCGTGATGATGAAGGGCACACCGCTGGCATATAACAAGGATATGCAGGAAGATAAGGAAGCCATTTTCGATGCAGTGGATACTGTGAAGCTGTGTCTGGAAACTTTCATTCCGATGATTGCAACCATGACCGTTCGGAAAGATAATATGCGTGCAGCTGCTGCAAAGGGCTTTATCAATGCAACGGACTGTGCAGATTATCTGGTAAAGAAGGGTATGCCGTTCCGAGATGCTTATAAGATTTCTGGTACACTCGTTGCGAAGTGCATTCGGGAAAATCTGACCCTCGAAACTCTGCCGCTTGAAGCCTATCAGGAAATGACACCGCTGTTTACAGAGGATATTTATGATGCTATCAGCTTGGAAACCTGCGTAAAGGGCAGAGTTTCTCAGGGTGGCCCTTCTCCGAAGGCAGTTGCTGTTCAGTTGGAACAGGTCAAGAATATTTTAGCAAGCTGGGAATAAGTAAAAATTGCAATGAAAAATCGATTAAAATGGATTGTTCCGCTCTGCCTGCTCGCTGTGCTGGTGTTGGTGCTGGGAGAATGCTTGATTGGTCTGGTCTGGAATCTGGGTATGACAGCTTCTAGAATCTGGCTAATTGTTGTGATTCTGGCAACCTGTGCGGTAAGCGTTTGGCTGGGGCTGCGGAACGAAAAGGAATGAGAAAAGCATGGGCGTAAATGTATTTATTGATGGACAGGCTGGAACAACTGGTCTGCGAATTTTAGACCGGTTTGCAAACCGGAACGATATTACTTTGCTGCAAATTGACCCGGAAAAGCGGAAAGATGCTGCGGAACGGAAACGGTTGATTAACAGCAGTGACTACACATTTTTGTGCCTGCCGGATGCAGCAGCCAGGGAAGCCGTTTCTCTGATTGAAAACCCAGATGTGCGGGTGATTGATGCATCCACTGCACACCGTATCCATCCGGACTGGGCATATGGTTTTCCGGAATTGTCCGCTGCACATCGGGAGAAAATCCGGACATCGAAACGGGTTGCCGTTCCGGGCTGCTATGCAAGCGGATTTAATGCATTGGTTTATCCGATGGTGCAGCATGGCATCATTGGTGCAGATTATCCGGTACAGTGTTTCGCAGTTTCCGGTTACAGCGGCGGCGGCAATAAGATGATTGCAGAAATTCAGTCGCCGGATTGTCCGGAAGAGTCAAAAAGCCCTCGGTTTTATGGGCTGGCAAACAATCATAAACACCTGCCGGAAATGCAGAAGATTTCCGGACTGGCAAACAAGCCGATGTTTACCCCGATTGTAGACGATTTCTTCAACGGCATGGTGGTTTGTGTATCCGTACAGTCTGCAATTGCCGGACATTCTGTTACACCGGAAGCTGTTCATGCAATGTATGCGGAACACTATCAGGGACAGAACTTTGTCAAGGTGATGCCGTTGCTCACCAGCGAAGAAATGACACCGTTCAAGCTGTCCTCGAACGATTTACGGGACACAAACCTGATGCAGATTTTTGTATTCGGCAGTGCTGACCAAGTATTGCTGTGTGCACGTCTGGACAACCTTGGAAAGGGTGCATCTGGTGCAGCGGTTCAGTGCTTGAATATTATGATGGGCATTGACGAAACCACCGGACTGCTCTAATGGCAACGTGGGTCATCCATCTGCGAGTAGCGGATGCTCTGCGGAATCGCTGGCAGCCGCTGCAAACGCTGCCGGAACTGCCGTTTGTTGTTGGGAATCTCGCACCAGATGGCGGCGTGGAGGTCTCTCCGCATGTTTATGTGCCGGATTCTGCAACGACCCACTGGACACCGACCGGAAAGAAACGGGATATTGATGCAGCGGCATTTTGTCGGGCATACCTGCAAAATCCAGCATTAACGCCGGAGCAAACGGCATTTTATCGGGGCTATGAAGCCCATCTCCGGACGGATGTGGAATGGATTCGGCAGATTCTAAAGCCGTTGAAGCAGAAGCTGGGCATTGCTCATTTTACCGGAACACCTTATGATGGACTGCTGCGGCAGAATTTGACGTATTTGGAGCAGGCGTTTTGCCGACAGGCAAAATCGTTTCCAGCGTGGGAACTGGCACAGCAGACAAAAGCATTTCCGAATGATGTTTTGCCGTATTATGCGGAAGACACGCTAACGCTGAAGTTGCAGGAATTGCGTGAGCGATATGCAGAACCCGTTGCACCGCCGGAACCGTATTTGGTTACAGCGGAGCAGCTGGATGCATTTGTCCGGCAGACGGTGGAACAGATTGTCAGCGTGTGGCAGAAAAAGGAAAATCAATTCTCCTGAAACAGGAGTAATCCAACAGGGAAAGAGGAACAAGCATGAAAGCATTTGAAGGCTATACCTATCTGGATGGCGGAATCTGTGCTGCAAAGGGATTTCAGGCAAGCGGTACATATTGCGGCATCAAAAAGGCGATGGCTCCGGACAGCAACGAAGGAGAAATCGGCAAGGAAAAAAATGATATTGCATTGGTGGTTGCAGATACCCTCTGTAACACCGCTGCGGTTTATACACAGAATAAAGTAAAAGGTGCACCCATTCTGGTAATGAAGAAGCACCTGGCTGCAACAGGCGGAAAGGCACGGGCTTTGATTGCCAATTCAAAGAATGCCAACACCTGCAATGCAGACGGCGAAGAAAAGGCAGAAGCAATGTGCAAGCTGACCGCCGATGCACTGGGCATTGCACCGGAAGAAGTAATGGTTATGTCCACCGGTGTCATCGGGCAGATTTTACCGTTAGAGCCAATTGAAAAGGCAATTCCGGTATTGTGTGAAAAGCTCTCTCCGAATGGAAATTTAGAGGCAGCAACTGCAATTATGACTACGGATACTGTTTCTAAGGAAGTGGCAGTTTCCTTTACACTGGACGGAAAAACTTGTCACCTCGGCGGCATGGCAAAGGGCAGCGGAATGATTCACCCGAACATGGCAACGACCTTGAATTGTATCACCACAGACGCTGCAATTTCTGCGGAACTGCTGCAAACAGCTTTGTCCGATGTGGTAAAGGTAACTTATAACTGTTTGTCTGTCGATGGCGACCAGTCCACCAATGATACTTGTATGGTGATGGCGTCCGGTCTGGCTGGCAATGCAGAAATTACCGAACAGAATGCAGATTATGCCGTTTTCCGGCAGGCATTGTATATTGTCATGATGAACCTGACCCGAAAGCTTGCAAAGGATGGCGAAGGGGCTTCCAAGCTGTTGGAATGCACGGTATCCGGTGCAAAGGATTTGGATACTGCTATCATCATTGCAAAGAGCGTGATTTGTTCGCCGCTGTTTAAGTGTGCAATGTTCGGAGCAGATGCCAACTGGGGCAGAGTGCTGTGTGCCGTTGGATATGCACCGGCAGAATTCGACATTCACGCTGTTTCTGTAACGCTCGCATCTCGTGCCGGTTCGGTACTGGTTTGTGAACATGGAGCAGGCGTTGCATTCTCCGAAGAAGAAGCAAAGAAAATTTTGCTGGAAGATGAAATTCAGATTCTGGTTTCTGTCGGCGATGGTGCAGGCACTGCAACCGCATGGGGCTGCGACCTGACCTATGATTATGTAAAAATCAATGGGGACTATCGTTCATAAGCGAAAAGAGAAAGGGGACTTTCCAAATGGAGGAAAATTATAATAAATTGCGTGCACAGGTACTGGTAGATGCTCTGCCGTATATTCAGAAATACAACGATAAAATTGTAGTTGTCAAGTATGGCGGAAATGCAATGACCAACGAAAAACTGAAGCAGGCAGTCATGAGCGACATTGTTTTGCTGTCCCTCGTGGGCGTAAAAGTGGTGTTGGTACATGGTGGCGGCCCTGAAATTTCCGATATGCTGAACCGTCTGCACATTGAAAATAAGTTCATCGGCGGTTTGCGGTATACGGACAAGGATACCGTTGATGTGGTAAAAATGGTACTGGCTGGTAAGGTCAACAAGGAATTGGTGACACTGCTGAGCCGGAATCACGGCAAGGCATTGGGACTTTGCGGGATTGACGGCGATATGCTGCGTGCAGAACGCAAGTTTGGTGCAAACGGCGAAGATTTGGGTTATGTTGGCGATATTACCAGTGTCAATGAACAGCCGATTTTAGATGCACTTTCTAACGGCTATATTCCGGTTATTGCAACCGTTGCTTCTGATGAACTGGGACAGACTTATAACGTCAATGCAGATACCGCAGCTGCTCGGATTGCAGCACAGCTGCGTGCAGAAAACCTGATTCTGATGACGGATATTGCTGGATTGCTGCGGAATAAGGATGACCCGTCTACCTTGATTCCGAACGTGAATGTCAGTGAAGTACCGTTCCTGAAGCGGAAGGGCATTATCTCCGGCGGTATGATTCCGAAGATTGATTGCTGCGTGGAAGCCGTTCGGAGAGGGGTTAAGAAAACTGCCATCATTGACGGCAGAGTTCCGCATTCCATCTTGATTGAAACCTTATCCAGCGAGGGCATCGGTACACAGTTTCGTTAAAAACGCCGCAGGCGAATTGCGGTCGAGCTGGTTCAGCTCGGCGAGGTGGATTGTTAAGGAGGGCAAGCTGCCCTCCTTAACGAAGGT
>OLWE01000323.1_pt1 | contig 32077 bp, 22 predicted proteins | sample 1673591 | NCBI WGS metagenome assembly OLWE01 (sample SAMEA103958116, study PRJEB25191) | human gut metagenome | biome: human-associated habitat [ENVO:00009003]; feature: intestine environment [ENVO:2100002]; material: feces | place: Germany | collected 2013/2015 | reverse complement strand
CCATAAGCAAAACATTTCAGAGTTTGCCGCAAAGGTAACGAAGACGCCTTGAACACGTGCCGTTTCCCGCTAAAAGGCAGCTTGTTGCGCCGTCTGTCCGGGTTACGGAGCCATTATCCGTAAAAATCTTACGTGAGCCACGTAGTGAGCTGTTAAAGCCCCTTTTGTTTATTGCCGAATTTTGCCGCAGAAACAAAAAGAAAGGACTGAATATGAAAGTGATAACGATGGAAAGTTCCGTCTTCCGGTCATTGACGGAACAGATAGCGGAGATTGCGGCACACGTCCGTGCCGTCTCCGGCGACAAGAAAGCGGCATCGCCCGACAGGTTGCTCACCACACGCGAGGCGGCGCAGCTGCTTAACGTGAGTACCCGCACCCTCCAGCGTATGCGCAGCGAGCAACGCATCGTCTATGTCGTGCTTCGCGGTAAATGCCGCTACCGGCAGTCTGAAATCGACCGCCTGCTTGAAGCATGTGCCGTCAACGAGGACGCGGCGACACCGCAGGAATTGAAACGCAACCACACGCTGCGCACGGGCGGCAAACCAAAAGGAAGGAGGACATAGGTCATGGAACTGCTCACACGAAACAACTTCGAGGGCTGGATGCAGAAGCTGATGGAACGGCTCGACCGTCAGGACGAACTGCTGCTGGCGATGAAGGCTGAGGGGAAACAGCCCACTATCACGGAAAGCATCCGCCTTTTCGACAATCAGGATTTGTGCATGTTGCTCCAGATAAGCAAACGCACCCTCCAACGCTACCGCAGCGTAGGCGCATTGCCCTACAAGACGCTGGGCAAGAAGACCTATTACAGCGAGGAGGACGTGCTGACATTCCTTTCCAACCATATCAAGGACTTCAAAAAGGAAGATATAGCCTTCTACAAGGCTCGTATCCATAATTTCTTTCATAAATAACCCATTAAAACATTTTTCAGATGGCAAAGAAAAAAGACGAAAAGGACGTGCTGGTAGTCCGTGACGAGAAGACAGGCGAGATCAGCGTGGTAGCCGGGCTGAACGCGGACGGCACACCCAAGCGCACCCCCGCAAAAGCGGAGAACGCGCAGAGTTTCCTGCAATTCGACCGACATGGCGACGTGCTGGACAACTTCTTCAAGAACTTCTTCCGGCAGTGCAAGGAACCCAGCCGCTTCGGTTTCTACCGCATTGCGGCAGACCAAGCTGAAAATCTCTTAGAGGTGATGAAGCAACTGCTGAAAGACCCCGAAGCGAACAAGGAGCTGCTCGCCCCTCACAAGGTGGACACCTCCGACTATGAGAAGAAGGTGCAGGAAGAGATGGCAGCACAACAGACAGAGAAACAAGAACCTCAAAAACAGGAGAACATGGAACAACGGAAAGAACAGCAACAGGACAAATCCGAACAGATGCAGGGCAAACGTGGCTACCAGCCCATCGACGAGAGTAAAATCAACTGGCAGGAGCTGGAGGACAGATGGGGCGTAAAGCGGGACAACCTTGAAAAGTCCGGCGACCTTACGAAGATGCTCAACTATGGCAAGTCCGACTTGGTAAAGGTCAAACCGACCTTCGGCGGCGAATCATTCGAGCTGGACGCCCGCCTCTCCTTCAAGAAGGACGGTGAGGGAAACATCAGCCTCGTGCCGCACTTCATCCGCAAGGAGCAGAAGCTGGATGAGTACAAGGAACACAAATTCTCCGACAATGACCGGAAGAACCTCCGCGAAACGGGCAATCTCGGTAGGGTCGTGGACATTGTGGACAGGGAAACGGGCGAGATCATCCCCTCCTACATCAGCATCGACCGCAAGACGAATGAAATCACGGACATTCCGGCGAGCAAGGTGCGCATCCCGGAGCGCATCGGCAAGACGGAAATCACCAAGCAGGAGCAGGACATGCTGCGTGCCGGGCTGCCTGTGCGCGACAAACTCATCGAGCGCAAGGACGGCAGGAAGTTCGTCACCACCCTGCAAGTGAACGTGGAGCAGCGCGGCGTGGAGTTCGTGCCGGGAACCGGCAAGTCGCCCCGTACCGCACAGACACAGGAAACCAAAGGCGACACATCGAAAAGTCAGGCGCAGGGCGGGGAAAATGCCGCACAGACCAAGAAGGAGCAACGCCGCAACACGTGGACGAACGAGGACGGCAGCATCCGCCCCATCAGCAAATGGAGCGGCGTGAGCTTCACCGACCAGCAGAAAGCCGACTATGTGGCGGGTAAAGCCGTGAAGCTGGAGAACGTGACCGACAAGCAGGGCTTCCATGCCACGATGTATATCAAGTTCAACCCGGAGAAGGGACGCCCGTACCGCTACGACACGAACCCTGACAATGCACAGCAGGTTGCTCCGTCCAACGAGAGCCGCACGCAGGTGGCGGTGAACAACGATGGCAAGACCAACGAGGCTACAAAGAATCTGAGAGAGCCGTTGCAGAAAGGTCAGACCAACCCGAAGGACGCCCGCCAGCAACAGCAGCAGGAGAAGCCGCAGAAGAAAACGGGCAAGGGCATGAAAATGTAATCCCGTGTCCGCCACTGAATCCAAAATAAAATCCAAAGTATCAACAAAAAAGAAGAAGACATGAAGACAATCATTGCAGAAAAGCCCTCCGTGGCACGTGAAATCGCCCGCATCGTGGGCGCGACAAAGAGAGAGGAAGGATATTTCGAGGGAGGCGGTTATGCCGTGACATGGGCATTCGGACACCTCGTTCAGCTTGCCATGCCCGACGGCTACGGCGTGCGCGGATTTGTCCGTGACAACCTCCCGATTATTCCCGACACATTCACGCTCGTCCCCCGTCAGGTCAGGACGGAGAAAGGTTACAAGCCCGACAGCGGCGTGGTGTCGCAGATAAAAGTCATCAAAAGACTGTTCGATGCAAGCGAACAAATCATCGTGGCGACCGATGCCGGACGCGAGGGTGAACTTATCTTCCGCTACCTCTACCACTACACGGGCAGTACCACTCCTTTCGTGCGCCTGTGGATAAGCTCGCTCACCGACAAGGCTATCCGCGAGGGATTGCGCAACCTCGAAGACGGCGGCAAGTATGACAACCTATACCTCGCCGCCAAAGCGCGGAGCGAATCCGACTGGCTCGTGGGCATCAACGGCACGCAGGCACTCTCCATCGCCGCCGGACACGGCACGTATTCCGTCGGACGGGTGCAGACACCCACGCTGGCGATGGTGTGTGAACGCTACTGGGAGAACCGCCGTTTCACGCCCGAAGCCTTCTGGCAGCTCCATATCGCAACGGACGGTTGCGACGGCAAGGTCGTGAAATTCTCATCCTCTGAAAAATGGAAGTCGAAAGAACCGGCAACGGAGCTATATAATAAGGTAAAGGCGACAGGCTTCGCAACGGTAACGAAAGCCGAGCGCAAGGAGAAAACGGAGGATACCCCGTTGCTGTACGACCTGACCACGCTCCAGAAAGAAGCCAACGCCAAGCACGGCTTCACGGCGGAACAGACGCTTGAAATCGCGCAGAAACTCTACGAAAAGAAGTTGATAACCTATCCGAGAACGGGAAGCCGCTACATCCCCGAAGACGTGTTTGCCGAAATTCCCAAACTGCTCGCTTTCATCGGCACACAGCCCGAATGGAAAGACAAGGTGCGGGCAAAAGCCGCCCCGACACGCCGCAGCGTGGACGACGGCAAGGTGACAGACCACCATGCCCTGCTCGTCACGGGTGAGAAACCGCTCTTCCTCTCCAAAGAGGACAATACCATCTATCAGATGATTGCCGGGCGCATGGTCGAGGCATTCTCTGAGAAATGCGTCAAGGATGTGACCACTGTCACGGCGGAATGTGCCGGAGTGGAGTTTACCGTAAAAGGCAGCGTCGTGAAGCAAACCGGATGGCGTGCCGTCTATGGCGAGGAAAAAGAGGAAATTACCATCCCCGGCTGGCAGGAAGGCGACACGCTGACACCGAAAGGCTCGTCCATTACCGAAGGAAAGACCAAACCCAAGCCGCTGCATACCGAAGCCACCCTGCTCTCGGCAATGGAAACGGCGGGCAAGGAAATTGAGGACGACGCACTGCGGCAGGCGATGAAGGACTGTGGCATCGGTACTCCCGCCACACGCGCCTCCATCATCGAAACGCTTTTCAAGCGCGGTTACATGGAACGCTGCAAGAAGTCGCTTGTTCCCACCGAAAAAGGACTTGCCCTCAATTCCGTCGTCAAGACGATGCGCATCGCCGATGTTGCCATGACGGGCGAATGGGAAAAGGAGCTGGCGCGTATCGAGCGCGGGGAACTGTCCGACGACACCTTCCGCAAGGAGATAGAGGCGTACACACGTGAGATAACCTCCGAACTGATCTCGTGCGACAAGCTCTTCGGCAGCCGTGACTCCGGCTGCGCGTGTCCCAAGTGTGGCACGGGCAGGATGCGGTTCTACGGCAAGGTGGTACGCTGCGACAACACGGAGTGCGGACTGCCCGTGTTCCGGCTGAAAGCGGGACGCACCCTGTCCGACGATGAAATCAAAGACCTGCTCACCGAAGGGCATACCAAGCTGCTCAAAGGGTTCAAGAGCAAACAGGGCAAGAGTTTCGATGCTGTTGTCGCCTTTGACGGGGAATATAACACGACTTTTGTGTTCCCGGAGGCTAAAAAGGACAAGAAATTTTCAGGACGGAAGAAATAGTATTAACTTTGCCACTTGTTCAGAGTAATGAATTGTTCTTCGATACCGGATTACACTCATACTTTGGATTTAGTGGTGGCACTCGGAGGGATACCGAGTGCCTTTTTCTTCCTTTTTCCAACCGATTATCCCGTTAATTATCAATCCGCTAAATCCAAAGTAATGAACAACAAGAAGAAAAACGAGGGTCAGACCGACTTTTCCTATTACGGTCTGTACCTGCTGGACTATCTCCGCACGAACAAGTTTGAACAGGCTGACGACACCGCTTTCATACGGGAACGGGCCGACCGTGCCGCCGAAACGTATGAGAGGGCACGGCTTGAAGGCTATCCCGCCGATGGTGCGCAGGAACTGGCGATGGACACGCTGCTGCGCGGGCTGCATTATTCCCGTTACGCCATCCTCCGCGAAGTCGTGGAAAACGAGTTTGCCGATGAAGTGCCGGAAGAGAAGCGTGAAGCCTTTGTCCTGAAACTGCTGCCGCTTGTCGGCAACGTGTTCTCCGTCTATGACCTCTCGGATGACAATTTCGCCCTGTCTTCCGATTACGACCTGCTCTACACGGAGCTGACGGGAGCAACCGTCCTTTACTTAGACGAATATGGCGTTTAACCGCAAACAGAAACTGCGGGACAACATCGAGGCGATACGGACGGCATTCATCCTTGACAGGGAAAATAGGACAGCGACAACCGAAGAGCGTGCCATACTTCAAAGGTACTGCGGTTTCGGCGGTCTGAAATGTATCCTCAACCCTGCAAAGGAACTGACGGATGCCGTCCGGTGGGCGAAATCCGACCTCGAACTGTTCGCCCCGACGGTGGAGCTGCACAGGCTTATCCGTGAGAACAGCAAGGACGAAACAGAGTACAAGCGGTTTGTGGATTCGCTGAAAGCGTCCGTGCTGACCGCTTTCTACACCCCCAAAGAGATAACCGACACCATCGCGGACGTGCTGGCAGATTACAGCGTCCGCCCCGCCCGTATGCTCGAACCGTCGGCAGGTGTCGGCGTGTTCGTGGATTCCATGCTGCGGCACAGCCCCAATGCGGATGTGATGGCTTTCGAGAAGGATCTGCTCACGGGTACAATCTTGAGGCATCTCTATCCCGACCAGAAAATGCGCACCTGCGGTTTTGAGAAAATCGAAAGACCGTTCAACAATTATTTCGACTTGGCGGTGTCCAACATTCCGTTCGGTGACATTGCCGTGTTCGACGCGGAGTTTCAGCGGAGCGACTCTTTCGGCAGACGCTCCGCCCAGAAAACCATCCACAACTATTTCTTTCTCAAAGGACTGGATGCCGTGCGTGACGGCGGTATCGTGGCGTTCATCACCTCGCAAGGGGTATTGAATAGCACCAAGACCTCCGTGCGTAACGAGCTGTTCAGTCAGGCCAATCTGGTATCCGCGATACGCCTGCCCAACAACCTGTTCACGGACAACGCGGGCACGGAGGTGGGCAGTGACCTGATTGTCCTGCAAAAGAACCTCAGCAAGAAGGAAATGTCGCAGGACGAGCGGCTGATGACCGTGATACAGACGGACACGAAAACCGCCCTGACCGACAACGCCTATTTCATCCACCACCCGGAACGCATCGTGCATACGATGGCGAAACTTGACACAGACCCCTACGGGAAGCCCGCTATGGTTTATCTGCACGAGGGCAAGGCAGCAGGCATCGCCGGGGATTTGCGCCGTATGCTCGACGAGGATTTCCATTACAGGCTTGCCATGCGCTTGTATTCGGGTTCAATCCGGCAGGCAGGAACGGAAGAAAAAGTTGCCGTTCAAAATAAAGTAGAGCGTCCTGCCATAAAATTGGAAACAGTATCCTCGGCGCAGACGGTGGAAACTCCGACAGAAAAGCCGCAACCCGCAGATGAAAAGCCGGAGATAGAACCGCGCCCGCAATATTCCGCAGGCGTGCAGCTCACCCTGCTTGACCTCTGGGGGATGACGGAAGAGGTCAGCCAACCGAAAACCTCCAAAAAGAAAAAGACGGTGAAAAAGGCAGTTACGGCAAAGTCCACTCCGCCCAAACCGAAAGTCACGGTTACACCGACAGCTCCAACTGCAAAACCCGCAATGGAGAATAAGGAGGTGAAAGCGGAGAACACCGCCAAGCCTGCCGACCCGGACGACATCTATGCCACACTGGACTGGGATACCAATCCTCCCATCAACGGTTTCTATGAAATGATGATGGGTTTGACGCCGGAGCGTAGGAAAGAACTTCGGGAACTGGCAAGGCAGCATAACGAGAAACAAGTGGCGGAAAAGACGGAAGTGAAAGCCGTGCCGGAAACTTCCCGTGAGCAGCCACGACAGGAGGAAACACAGCCGGAGGCAGTCGCCGCACCTGCCGTTACAGATACCCCATCGGAAGCGGTGGGGACTTTCCTTTTCCCCGACATCGAAGCGGAAAAGCCGAAGGAGGAAGTCGTGGACCTTTCTCCGCGTGCCTACCACCGCACGCCGGAGATGCACCTGCGCGAAGGGTCGCTGGTGGCTGACCGGGGGCGTCATAACATCGGCTACCTGAAAGACATCACGCCATACGGGGCGACATTCCAGCCGCTCGACCTGAAAGGATACCAGAAGGAAAAGGCGTTGTTGTATGTGTCGCTGCGTGACGCCTACGAGCGTCTGTACCGTTATGAATCGCTCCGGCGCGAGGCAAATGTTCCGTGGCGAGAGCATCTGAATACCTGTTACGATGAGTTTGTCATGCGCTACGGCAACCTCAACGCCAAGCAGAACGTGAAGTTAGTGATGATGGATGCGGGCGGGCGCGACATCCTTTCGCTGGAACGGATGGAAAACGGAAAGTTCGTCAAGGCGGACATCTTCGAGCATCCTGTTTCCTTCGCGGTGGAGAGCCATGCCAACGTAGGCTCTCCCGAAGAAGCCCTGTCTGCGTCGCTCAACAAATATGGTACGGTCAATCTCGACTATATGCGGGAGATAACCGACAGCACGGCGGAGGATTTGCTCACTGCCCTGCAAGGGCGCATCTACTACAATCCGCTCGTGACCGGTTACGAAATCAAAGACCGTTTCATCGCCGGAAATGTCATAGAGAAAGCGGAACGCATAGAGGCATGGATGGGTGACAATCCCGAAAATGAGCGTATGCCGGAGGTGAAGCAGGCGTTGGAGGCTCTGAAAGATGCCGAGCCGCAGCGCATCGCCTTCGAGGATCTGGACTTCAATTTCGGGGAACGCTGGATTCCGACGGGTGTCTATGCCGCCTACATGAGCCGGCTGTTCGACACGGAGGTGAAAATCGCCTATTCCGCAAGCATGGACGAGTTTTCGGTGGTGTGCGGCTACCGCACCATGAAAATCACGGACGAGTTTCTGGTGAAGGGGTATTACCGGAACTATGACGGTATGCACCTCCTAAAACACGCCCTGCACAACACCTGCCCTGACATGATGAAGTCCATCGGCAAGGACGAGCATGGCAACGACATCAAGATGCGCGACAGCGAGGGAATACAACTCGCCAACGCCAAGATTGACGAGATACGAAACGGCTTCTCCGAATGGCTCGAAGAGCAGTCGCCGCAGTTCAAGGAACGGCTGACGACGATGTACAACCGCAAGTTCAACTGTTTCGTGCGCCCGAAATATGACGGCTCACACCAGACCTTTCCGGACCTCAACCTCAAAGGGCTGGCAAGCAGGGGTATCAAGAGCGTCTATCCGTCGCAGATGGATTGCGTCTGGATGCTCAAACAGAACGGCGGTGGCATCTGCGACCACGAAGTCGGTACAGGCAAGACGCTGATAATGTGCATTGCAGCGCATGAGATGAAGCGTCTGAACTTGGCGCACAAACCGATGATTATCGGGCTGAAAGCCAATGTCGCGGAGATTGCCGCCACCTATCAGGCGGCATACCCGAACGCGCGGATTCTCTATGCCTCGGAGAAGGACTTTTCGACCGCCAACCGCGTGCGTTTCTTCAACAACATCAAGAACAACGACTACGATTGTGTCATCATGTCGCACGACCAGTTCGGCAAGATACCGCAGTCGCCGGAGTTGCAGCAGCGCATCCTGCAAGCGGAGCTTGACACGGTGGAGGAAAACCTCGAAGTCTTGCGGCAGCAGGGCAAGAACGTGTCGCGGGCGATGCTGAAAGGGCTGGAGAAGCGCAAGCACAACCTTGTGGCGAAGCTGGAGAAGGTGGAACACGCTATCAAGTCCCGCACGGATGATGTGGTGGACTTCAAGCAGATGGGCATCGACCACATCTTCATTGACGAGAGTCACCAGTTCAAGAACTTGACTTTCAACACCCGTCATGACCGTGTGGCGGGATTGGGAAACTCGGAAGGAAGCCAGAAGGCCCTGAATATGCTCTTTGCCATCCGTACCATACAGGAACGCACGGGCAAGGACTTGGGGGCTACGTTCCTTTCGGGCACGACCATTTCCAACAGTCTGACGGAACTGTACCTGCTCTTCAAATACCTGCGCCCCAACGAACTGGAACGGCAGGACATCCGCTGTTTCGATGCTTGGGCTGCCATCTTCGCCAAAAAGACGACCGATTTTGAGTTCAACGTAACGAACAATATCGTTCAGAAGGAGCGTTTTCGCTATTTCATCAAGGTGCCGGAGCTTGCCGCCTTCTACAACGAGATTACCGACTACCGCACGGCGGAGGATGTAGGTGTGGACAGACCAAACAAGAATGAGATACTGCACCACATACCGCCCACACCGGAGCAGGAGGACTTCATACAGAAGCTGATGCAGTTTGCCAAAACCGGCGATGCCACTCTGCTTGGCAGGTTACCCCTGTCGGAAACGGAGGAAAAGGCGAAGATGCTCATCGCCACCGACTACGCGAGAAAGATGGCTCTTGATATGCGCATGATAGACCCGAACTACGAGGACCATCCCGACAACAAGGCAAGCCATTGTGCCAAGATGATTGCAGAGTATTACCACAAGTACGAGACGCACAAGGGTACGCAGTTCGTGTTCTCCGACTTGGGGACATACCAGCCGGGGGAAGGATGGAACGTGTACAGCGAGATAAAACGCAAGTTGGTGGAGGATTACGGCATACCGGCAAGTGAGGTGCGCTTCATTCAGGAGTGTAAGACGGATAAGGCTCGTAAGGCGGTGATAGATGCCATGAACGCCGGGACGGTGCGCGTGCTGTTCGGCTCCACAAGTATGCTCGGAACGGGCGTGAATGCGCAGAAAAGATGTGTCGCCATCCATCACCTTGATACACCGTGGCGACCGTCCGACCTGCAACAGCGTGACGGACGGGGTGTTAGAGCCGGGAACGAGATTGCCAAGCATTTTGCCGAGAACAACGTGGATGTCATCATCTACGCGGTGGAAAAGTCGCTGGACAGCTACAAGTTCAATCTGCTGCACTGCAAGCAGACGTTCATATCGCAGCTCAAAAGTGGAGCGATGGGCGCACGTACCATCGACGAGGGAGCAATGGACGAAAAATCGGGTATGAACTTCTCGGAGTATATGGCGTTGCTCTCCGGCAATACCGACCTTTTGGATAAGGCGAAATTAGAGAAGCGTATCGCCTCGCTCGAAGGGGAACGCAAGTCGTTCAACAAGGGCAAGCGCGATTCGGAGTTCAAGCTGGAATCCAAGACGGGAGAACTGCGCAACAACACGGCTTTCATCGAAGCCATGACGGAAGACTGGAACCGTTTTCTTTCCGTTGTGCAGACTGATAAGGAAGGCAGCCGCCTTAATCTTGTCAAGGTGGACGGCGTGGATTCAACGGATGAGAAGGTCATCGGTAAGCGTTTGCAGGAAATCGCCAAGAACGCCACGACTGGTGGACTGTACAAGGCTGTCGGGGAACTTTACGGCTTTCCGATAAAGGTGGTCAGCGAGAGGACACTCAAAGAAGGTCTGGAGTTCACCGACAACCGCTTCGTGGTGGAGGGAAACTACAAGTACACCTACAACAACGGGCATCTGGCGATGGCAGACCCGATTGCTGCCGCACGAAACTTTCTGAACGCATTGGAGAGGATTCCGACCATCATCGACCAGTACAAGTCTAAGAACGAAGTGCTGGAAAAGGAGATTCCGCAGTTGCAGGAGATAGCGGGCAAGGTGTGGAAGAAGGAGGACGAGCTGAAACAGCTGAAGTCCGAACTCGCCGCACTGGACCGCAAGATACAGCTTGAGCTGGCTCCGGCTCAGGAAAACACAGAAGAGAACCGGCAAGGCAACGAGAAAAAACAGACGGAACAACAGCCGGAAAGCCCGCACGTGGACTTTGTACGCAGTCATTTAATTATAGGGAGACCCGGTTTATCGGAATCCAAAGGTATAAAACTTTAATATCGAAGTCTTGACAGAAAAAGCCAGTGGTTGAATTTTTCACAACTGGCTTTAATTCTAATAATTTTTCAATCTAATATGACCGAATCTATAACGTTAAATCATAGATTATGTGTCTATTTGTGAAGAAAAAGACGTAACTTTGTATCAAAATCAAATAAGCATAACAATGGAGCCATCTATATACAGTTTTTCACTTTATACCGCACTGCCGTTGATGTTATTCTTCGGCTTTTATTTTTTGTTTGCAAAGACTCCTGAAAAGAAAATTTTCAAGAATTATCTCCGCTCCCGACAGATTATGGGTATAGCTATGCTGCTGCTTTCGGCAAATTATTCGGTACATTTCTTCTTTGGTATCCGATTCAAAAATGCGGATTCTGCCATATTGATGAACATGTCCACATACTTCCTGTGCTATTCTCTGTTCAGTTCGGCATTGATAATGTTGCTTGATCGTTTTTACATTACCAAACGGCGTGTGTGGACACATATCATTTTATGGATTATATTTTCAACTCTTTCCGGAGTTGTGTTGTTCCTGTTGCCAAGCGGAATCATGCAAAAATTCTCTTTATTTGCTTTAGCTGTATGGTTAGTCGTTTTTGGAGTCGTTTTAGCTCGCAGAGTCATAATTGCATACCGTAGAGCCATTCGGATTTTCAATGAAACTCAGGCGGATGATATAGGTACATATATCGAATGGCTTTCCATATTCACTTATTGGGCTGTTATCTTCGGTGTCGGATGCGGATTGCTGACATTTCTGCCAGACAAATATGTTTTTATCTGGATTTTGTCGTCAATACCGTTCTACAGCTATCTTTTCTACAGCTATCAGAACTACCTGCTGTTCTATGAACAGGTGGAAAATGCTTTTGAGCAAGATATACAGTCTGAAGAAGAACTTCTGACAGATACAGAAACAGAACCTAAAATAGTTTCTGAGAAAGAAGTTCCAGTGTCCTATACAGAAATTATAGAGAAAGTGGCCAACTGGATAAAGACAGACGGCTATGTCCAGCAGGGACTTACCATAAAAGAACTGTCCGAAATACTTCATACGAACCGTACCTATCTTTCCGCTTATATCAAGACTACGTATAAAATGACATTCCGCGAATGGATAACCAGTCTCCGGTTGGAGTATGCGAAAAACATACTGAAGGAGCATCCGGAAATCAATATACAGAAGCTGGCTGAGTCTTCCGGCTTTCTTTCCCGCAGTAACTTTATCAAATCATTTACAGAGAAGGAAGGATGTACGCCTGGCAAGTGGAAAAAAGCAAATCTGGAATAATTTGTGTGGTAAAAAGCCGATGAAAAAGGTCTCAGAAGCCCATTTTCAAAAAGTGCTCAAGCGACAAAAAAGTGCTAATTCGACAAAAAGGTGCTCTAACGACAATTTGAAAAGTGCTCAAACGACATTTTTTTTATAAAACGCTGTATTTCAACAGAAAAAGTTTTTGTAATATTTTGGGCGCTGAATGGCATTTATTACCTTTGGAGATGACAAAGATAATGAATTCAAGTTTATATGAGCAGAAAAATCACTTTTCTTACCCTGTTTCTGTGGCTGATGACGCTAACTTTTCCTGTCATTGCGCAGCAGAAAGCAGACACGACCTACACCTTCCGGTTCGTTACGCAGAAGGACATGTTCTACGTGCCTTGGAATGGCAATGACACGGAACTTGCCCGCCTGTTGGAATGTATCGAAAACAACAAAGCAACAATTCTTGACGGCAAACTGCCGCTATTGGTTGACGGATATTGCAATTCGCAGAGCAGTGAAGTCAAGAACCTTGCAACAGCGAAGATTCGTGCCAACCGTGTGAAATCAGAACTGATTACACGAGCGAAAATCAAGGAAGAAAACTTCATTACCCGCAATCATGTGACAGAGGGTGATTTTGTCACCGTGCGCCTGACGGTACCGGTAAAGGAAACAGCCGTGACGGATGCGGAAGCAGAAGCACGACGCAAGGCGGAAGCCGAACGCTTAGAAACCGAGAAGCGTGCCGAGCAGGAACGGCTTGCCGAAGAGCAGCGCAAGGCGGAAGAAGCCCGACTTGCCGCTGAAAAGGCAGAAGCCGAGAAAACCGCTCAACAAAATACACTTGCCGACACGCTGTCGGAAACCAAAATCACAACTGATTATCATCTCTCCCTGCGTGCCAACCTGCTGCGCTGGGCTACCCTGACACCAGATCTTGGCGTGGAATGGCGCATCTGCCCATCGTGGGGCATTGCCGTAAACGGCTCGTGGACTTCATGGACGTGGAGCGACAAGGACCGCCGCTATGCACTCTGGGAAGTGGCTCCGGAAGTGCGTTACTATATGGGTGAGAAGAAAGCCTGGTATCTGGGCGCGATGTTCAAGGCCGGACAGTTCAACTACAAGCTCTCCGAAACAGGCAAGCAGGGCGACCTGATGGGTGGCGGCATCACCGCCGGCTATCAGCTGCGGCTGAACAAGGCACTGGCTCTTGATTTCAACCTCGGTTTGGGCTACCTGAATGCCGATTTCGAAAAATATGAAGTCATCGATGGTGTGCGCGTGCGCTGTGGCAACGAGACAAAAAATTGGTGTGGCCCCATCAACGCCGGTGTGACATTGGTATGGAAGTTATTCTAATACGGAGGAATAGAATATGAAAGCAAGACAATATATAAATATGATGGGAATGGCAGCCGCCGTGCTGCTCTCTTCCTGCGTGAAGGACACGCTTTATGACACGCCGCATCCCGACTATGGGAAGATTGCGGTGACAGCCGACTGGTCGGCACGCGGTGAGGGTATCGACATACCTACCACATGGACGGTTACCATGGGTGACTATACGGGTACGGAGACTTCCGCCACCCATGCCCCCAACCATCTGTTTGCTCCGGGCAGCTACACCCTTGCGGTGTGGAACCCTGCTGAAGGAATCATGGTAAATGGTACCACCGCCACCATTGCCGCAGCCACGGGAAACCGGGCAGGAACGGATGCCTTTGTGAACAATGCCCCGGGATGGTTCTTCACCTATACGAAACAGGTGAGCATCGAGAAAGACAAGGACTATCCGCTGACCGCCGCAATGAAGCAGCAGGTACGCGAACTGACGCTTGTCGTCGAACCTACTGGTGATGCCGCCGGACGCATCACGGAGATTGTTGCCCATCTGACGGGTGCAGCCAGAACTCTCGATTTCGCTACCGATACCTACGGAGCCGCTTCAAACGTCGTGCTGCCCTTCACCAAGATAACCGAAGGTGACGATGCCGGCAAGTGGAAAGCCACGGTGCGGCTGCTGGGTGTGACCGGCACGGAACAACTGCTGACGGGTGAAATCCGCTATGCGGACGGCAACCCGACCCCCACGACGCTGAAAAGCGACATCACGGAAGCCCTCAAGGGGTTCAACACCGGAAAGGGCGAATCGCTGACCCTCGGCGGAACGCTGGTTGAGACTCCCGAAGGCATGGAAGTGGACGGAGTCGAAATCAACGGCTGGGAAGAAGTGAAAGGTGATGATGTAAATGCCGATTTGTAAATAATTAGCAAACCGAACGCAGAAGCAAAGCTTGCTTTGATTTTGCTAAGGTGCAGCAATTATTGAAATGGAATTTAACTAATATAATAACAGAATATAATGAAGACAAGATTTTTTGCACTTGCGATGCTCGCCCTCGCACTGGTAGCCTGCAACAACGACAACGAGAACCTGAACGGTGACCCCGTGGCCGCCCAGTTTACCGCCGACATCGCCCCCGCCACCCGCGCCAGCGGAACCACCTGGACTGCCGGCGACCGTATCGGCATCACCGACATCGGCAACGATTCCCAGTACGGCAACGTGCCTTTCATCCTGAAAAACGGGAAATTTGAGGCAGAAGGAAAGGTTATCTATATCGAAGATACAAAGACCCATACTTTCCGCGCCTACTATCCGTACAACGCGGTGGGAGGCATCCTCACAGCCACGACCGATGCCACGGCGCAGCAGAACCAACCTGCCATCGACTTTCTCTTTGCTTCAGGAGCCACGGGAGACAAAAACAACCCGGTAGTAAGCTTCACCGACAAAACCGCCAAAGGCGGTGAAGACAACTCCTTCCACCACCGCATGAGCCAGATAACCCTTACCTTCGAGGCGGGCGACGGCGTGAATTTCAGCGTGGTCAAGCCTGAACGTTACACGCTGGACGGATTGTTACTCACCGGTACGTTCAACACGGCCGACGGTATTGCCACCGCAGACAACGGGGCACAGACCGGAGAACTGACCATGAATCTGGCAGACGGCAATCTCACGTCATCGATCATCCTCTTCCCGCAGACAGTTGCATCCCTGCCGTTGGTTGTGAATTACAAAGGTCAGGAATATCATGCCACACTCACCATGCCCGAAGGCGCACTGCAGGCGGGCAACAACTATACCTATACCGTCAAGGTACGCAACAAAGTCCTTGAAGTCAGCGAAGCCACCATTGCAAAGTGGAACGATATAGACGGCGGAGAAGTGAATGCTGGCCTGTAAGATATTAATAATTAATTGATTAGGTTGAAGAATTATGAGACATAGAATTTTTATCCCCGCAGCCACCGCACTGCTGTTCGCCCTCGCCGCCTGCACGCAGGACGAACTTGCTGGCGATAACCGTCTGCCCGAAGGTGAATACCCCGTCGTCATCCGTGCCACCGGATTGTCCGTAGAAGCAACGCCGCTGGCAGCCCCTTCCACCCGTGCCTCTGTGGACGGCGACTGGCAGGGCGTCACTTCCGTGGCACTCAAGATGGGCGATGCGGTAAAGGAATACACCGTAACGGCTTCTACCGATTTCAAGAGTGCCACGCTTTCACGCGAGAACGACCCGTACTACTGGACCAGCCGCGACCCGATTACCGTATCGGCATGGTGGCCCTTCGACAAGGCCGACATCACACAGATGCCTGCCGTGAAGGTGGCCGAAGACCAAAGCAAATTGGCTGACTTCCAGAACAGCGACTTCATCTCTGCTGAGAACCGGAAGGTGGAATTTAACAACCCGACTCTTGAATTTACCCACCGCACGGCACGCGTGACAATCGAACTGAAGCCCGGCACGGGATTCACGAGCGTCGCTGGTGCCACGGTGAGCCTCGTGAGTCTGTCCGCCGATAACGGCAACCCGACTGCCATCAAGACCTACAACGCAAGCGGCAACACCTACGAGGCACTGACCGCCCCGCAGACCGTTGCGGCAGGCAAGCCGTTCGTCAAGGTGGAACTCGGCGGCGGCACCTTCTACTTCCGTCCGCAGAACAACGTCGTATTAGAAGCGGGCAGCCGCTATAAATATACCGTTAAGGTGAACACCACCGGCCTGACGTTAGAGGGTTGCACCATCGGTGACTGGGTTGACGGCGGCGGCGAGAGCGGCGAGGCTGAGGATTTGGGCTACATCTACGACAGCAACACCAATACCTACACGGTCTATAACGCCGACGGCCTATTGGCATGGAACAAAGCCATACAATAAAGATGAATCGATAAATTGCACCCTCACCGCCGACATCGACCTGACGGGTAGGGAATGGACACGTTTAGACACATGGCCAGGCTACTCCGGCGTCTTTAATGGGCAAGGACACCGCATTACGGGATTAAACTTTTCAGCAGCGAGTTTTGGACTTTTTTATTTTTTAAATGTAAGTGGAGTGATAAAGAACCTACAACTCATAGATGTGAATCTGGATGGCAGTAGTGGAGGAGCTGCTGGAATGGTGGACCGAAATCATGGCCAAATCATTGCCTGCTCTGTGACGGGAAAACTTACTGTACATAGTGGTGGTATAGCCAATGCAAATTATGGCGATATCATCGCTTGCTGGTTCAACGGCACATTGAAAGATGAGTCTGGCTGTGGAACTATAGTGCGTTTCAACTACAAGAATATAACTTCCTGCTATTGGGGAGGCAATGCCGGGCAAGGAGTATTACGTAATGAAGGAGGAACGGTAGTTGCCACGAAGGTGGACGGCGCGACCGTGAAATGGAAGACAGCCGTCGACGGCATGAACCCCGCCCTCACCGGTAACGACTACCAGTGGGCACTCGGCACCGACGGCCTGCCCGTACTGAAAAGAAACAATAACAACCCCTAAACAACACGCATCATGAAACTAACAACCATCCATACATCCGCAGCCATCGCCTTGTTGCTCGGCCTTGCCGCCTGCACGCAGGACGAAGCGGGCTTCCTACCAGAAGGGGCGGAAGGCACCCCCATCGTCTTCACCGCCACGGGGCTGAATCCCGCCGCGACAGCCACCGCCGGCACCCGTGCCCCAGTGGACGGCAATTGGGAGGGTGTGCAGAGCGTGGCAGTCCTGATGGACGGCACGGTGAAGACGTACAACGTGACGCCCTCCACTGCCGCCCCCACCAGCGCCACGCTGACCTCCACCGACCCGTACTACTGGACCAACCACAAAGACATCACCGTCACAGCGTGGTGGCCCTACACCGCTGGCGAGACAACCCCACCTGCGGTAAAGGTAAAAGCCAACCAAAGTGCCCAGAAAGACTTTGAGGGCAGCGACCTCATCGTAGCCAACGGGCAGACGGTGACCTACGGTAGCCCCACGCTCCGCTTCACCCACCGCACGGCGCGAGTGACCGTCGTTCTGACGGACTACACCGAGGGGCTGGCATCCGTGCAGCTGACGGGCCTCTCCACCGAAGGCGACAACCCGGATATAATCGTCCCGTATGACAAGGGTAGCAACACCTACACCGCCATCGTAGCCCCGCAAAGTGTGGCAGCTGGCACGACCTTCATCACCTGCACCTTCACTAACGGCAAGACCTTAGTTTATAAGATGAAGAATGCTACCGACTGGCAGGCGGGCGGTGAATATACCTACACCGTCTCCCTCGCTGCGGCAAAAGACCTGGGCTATACCATAGAGAGCGACGGCAGCTACACCGTGACCTCCGCCGATGGCCTGATGAATATAGCCGAATTAGTGAACGGAGGTAAGAGCGACATTAACATTACCCTCGACACTGACATTGACCTCACAGGCAAAGACTGGACACCGATAGGCACAGACTACGACAACTCATACAAAGGCACCTTCGACGGTGGCGGCCATACCATTACGGGGCTGACCTTTACGACAAATGACGAATATGCGGGTCTGTTCGGCTGGCTCAATAGAGCTGGTACGGTGAAGAACGTGGTGATGGAGGGCGTACAGATAACAAGCAATCAAATATATGGCGGCAGTATTGGCGGCGTGGTAGGATATAGCTGGGGCACCATTGAAAACTGCTCGGTGTCGGGCAGCGTCAGCGGCACGGTGTATGTCGGCGGTGTGGTGGGTGCTCAAATAGGCGGTTCCATCACCGGATGCAGTTCCTCTGCCACAGTGAAGGGAACGATCAAAGTCGGCGGCGTGGCAGGTCAGACGATTTTTGGTGCCACCTTGACCGCTTGCTATGCCACAGGCAACGTGACCATAGAAATAGACCCCAGACAGAATATCTCTGGCGGCGGTCTGGTAGGATTCAACGACGGAATCAGCCTCCTTGCCTGCTATGCCACGGGCAACGTAACCAGTACGGGTAGTAGCACTGGCAAAGTACATATCGGCGGCTTTTTGGGAAATAACTACACCACCGTGACCGCCGGCTATTGGAAGAACAATCATGAACAAGGCATCGGCTACAATAGGGAAAGCACCGGAGCCACGAAGGTGGACGGCTCTGTCGTTACCTGGCAGAAAGCCGTTGATGCCATGAACACCGCCTTGCAGAACGCAGGCTCAAAGTGGCGTTACGAACTTAAAGGAGCATTGCCTACCTTGAGGAAGCAGTAAGCCGTTGCGGGCGGAAATGTTCCGCCCGCAACGAACATTAACCGAAGTATAACCCCAATAAAAAAAGGAGGACGTGATGGAACACACGGAGAATCCACCATATAGGTTTTGGCATCAAGGCATTGTTAATAATAATATAGACTCCAGTGTAAATATGGAAGCTGTAAGCCGGACATTGTCAAGATTGGTGCTCATTAAAGACAACAAATCAAGTAATTAAATTAAAAACATGGGACTTTTTCACAGAGGCAAGAAAAATAATGACGATGAGCCGGACAGTGTTCAAACCAATTCATTCTCTGATATTATGAATGGTTTGCAATACGCCGTAAACTGTGCACAAGATACATTGCAGAATCATCAGATACAAAATCTGACCAGACTTTTTGAAGGAACAAATGCAAATAACGCAAATACGTTCCAATCGAAAAAAATCATGGTTGGAGACAAGACTATTGATATTCCACTTATAGCTTTGATATCCCATCATTATCTTGCGATGGATAATGTGCAGATAAAGTTCAAGGCGAAGGTCGGAAGCGTGGAATCACAGATTCCAGAAAACAACTTATTGTTATCCAGCCCACAAAGAGCCAATCTCCAGATGCAGATGAGCAACATAAAACCGGATGCGGATGATGTCATGGAGGTTTGCGTCAATTTTAAGGTTCAGGAGACTCCGGAGAGCATTTCCCGAATTATTGACGATTTTGTAAAAAATATCTAACAATTTTAAAATTCAAATGTTATGGCAGAAGAAATAAAGAACCAAGGGCAACAAGAAAATGCGGAAAACTTGAATGAAAATGTAAGCGGACAGGCGAAAGAAATTATCTCCGCTGCATTGGAAGAGACTCAAAACAGAGAAACTTCTCCAGTTCTTAAAGCAGATTCAAACGTGACTGACAAATTCAAGGGGCTTCCCATGCGGGAACTTATTGCAGCTCCACTTATTGCAGCAGCCGAAGCACAACAGGAATTGGCAGCGACAGCATGGAATTTCTACCAGCAAATTGCATTTGATGGTAAAAGCGGCAATAAAGCGCGTATATTGGAATTCGATGTCGAAAGACCGATACAGCAGGATGGAAAAATGACAACAATGTCACAAAGTGTCAAGGCTCCGTTTATAGGATTGGTGCCTATTCCTTCCCTGCTCATAGATCGCGTGGATGTCGATTTCCAGATGGAGGTTACCGATACATCAAACGTAAAAAGCACTACCAACGCAGAAGTAGAGGCAAAAGCTTCTGCAAAACATTGGTTTATAAATGCGGAAATCAGCGGCAAAGTCACGACCGCCCGCGAGAACACCCGCATGACCAACCAAACGGCAAAATACCAGATACATGTGACAGCCAGTCAGCAGCCGCAGACCGAAGGTCTGTCTAAACTGATGGATATAATGGCATCATGTATCGAGCCTATAACAAACGAAAGTAACAGTAAGTAAATATATGAATTTGATTCAAGCATTAAGATTGCCAAACAGTCAAGCAGTAATGACAAATATTGCACGGTTTCATTATCAAAATATTTATAATGTAGGTTTGACCCCTCCGATTGTCACGCAAAGTAATTTGACATTTCAAATAAAAGGATATACCCGTAACTATCGTTTTCTTAGATTAGACTATGCCTGTGTCATATATATTGCGGATAGAATAGCAGTCGTTGCTTCAAATGGCATAGATACTTTAAGTTCAGGTTTTTCGGGGTGTTATATGGCCAGTTTTAGGCACAATGGCATTAGGTATGTTGCTCATATTCCAACGCCTAACAATAGTATTAAAACATCATGGAATCTGGCGGTTAAAAATCGAATAATAGATAATGTTGTTCTTTTTAAACCTACTGAAGGATTGGCGAGAATCCCAGGAACAATTGGTATTTGGGGAATTATAACATTTAACGATAGATGTTATCGGCTTGATGTAAATGAAAACGCTCCTCCAAGTCAAGCCATACGTGGCCAAAGAATTTTTAACTCAATCCCGAGAAATCCCATACTAACAGAAATTCCATCTATCGCCGGTGGTCAGATGCCTTAATAATTATAACAATTGTAAATAAGGGAAGAATGGTTGTTTCATTGAGGAGTAGAATTCTATTCGGATATATAATTCTGGTGGCGGTCATAGGCAGCATGGCCGCCATTCTCATCCATGAACCTGCGAAGTTCCACGACCTATATGCGTATTTTAAATAACGGTATTTACACAAACAGCAAATGAGCGAACAATTCGTTACCACTACCAAGCATTTCCGCAAGCTGCTTGCCGCAGGCTATCTGTTGATAGTCCTGCTGGTGGGCGGCATCATCTGCACGTGGCTCGGAGAATGGCGCGACTTGGAGTTGCTGGAACGGGAGAACCGTGAAATCAACCGCTTCCGCAAGGAAACACACGATGCGTATGTGGGTGTGGTGGAGTTGTCTCTTTTGGGCGAGTCGGTGCTGGAATGGGACGATAAGGATGTGGCGGCATACCGGCGGCAACGGATGACGGTGGATAGTATGCTTTGCCGCTTCAAGAGCCATTACGAATCGGTGCGCATAGACAGCGTGCGCCACTTGCTGGAGGACAAGGAAAAGCGGCTGTGCGCCATCATGGAGGCTCTGGAACAACAGGCGGACATCAACCGCCGGATAGCCAAGCAGGTGCCGGTGATAGTGCAAACGAGCAGGCAGGAAGAGCCGAAGAAACAGAGGAGGAAAGGTTTTCTCGGGTTGTTCGGCAAGAAACAGGAAGCACCTCCGACGACGACCACCACGATGCTCTACACACTGAACCGTGATATGATAGCGCAACAACGTGCCCAAAGCCATCGTCTGTCGGAATATGCCGACAGCCTTGCCAGCCGCAATGCGGAACTGAACCGCCAACTGCAAACCCTTATCCAGCAGATGGACCACAAGGTGCAGGCTGACTTGCAGGAACGTGAGGCGGAAATATCCGCTATGCGTGAAAAGTCGTTCTTGCAGGTAGGTATCATAACGGGTGTCATGCTGCTGTTGCTCATTATTTCATACATCATCATTCACCGCTATGCCACCCGCATCAAGCAGTACAAACGTAAGACAACAGATTTAATCGGGCAACTGCAAAAGTCAGTAAAACAAAACGAATCGTTGATAGCCTCACGCAAGAAAGCGATGCACACCATCACCCACGAGCTACGCACACCACTGACTGCCATACATGGATATGCGGAACTGATGCAGGACAACGAAGAAGAAAAGATAAGCGGTTATGCGGACAATATCCTGCAAGCCTCCAAGAGAATGACCGACATGCTCAACTCCCTGCTTGACTTCTTCCGCTTGGACAGCGGCAAGGAACAGGCGAATGTCCGTCCGTTTCGTTTGGAAAACATCGCGGAGCTGTTGCAAACGGAGTTTACGCAACAAGCAGAAGCAAAAGATCTTAAACTTACCATCGAGTGCCCGGAGGGTATTATCCTGAATGGCGACAAGGAGCGCATCATACAGATATGCGACAACCTGCTGGGCAATGCCGTCAAGTTCACGAATGCCGGAAGCGTTTCACTTGTCATAAGCTATGACGGCAATAGGCTGACCCTTGTAGTAGAGGACACCGGAACCGGCATGAGTGCGGAAGAACAACAGCGAGTGTTCGGAGCGTTCGAGCGGCTTTCCAACGCCGCCACGCAAGACGGTTTCGGATTGGGGTTAAGCATTGTGAAACAGATAGTCGGGATGCTTGGCGGCACTATACGCTTGGAAAGCGAAAAAGGAGAAGGCAGTCGTTTTACTGTGGAGTTGCCAATGAACACTGCCGATATTGGTATTGAAGAACAGACAGCCGCAGAAAGTCTGGCTCATATAGAAAGACCTTATTCTGTCATCGTATTGGACGACAATCCGATGGTATTATCCATGACAAAGGAAATGTATGCTGGTATAGGTGTGCATTGCGACACGTTCACCACTATTGGCGATGCAATGGAAGCCATGCGGCAGCACACATACGACCTCATGATAACCGATATGAAAATGCCGGAGATTAACGGCTATGAGGTGTTGGAGTTGTTACGCTCGTCAAGTGTCAGCAACTCGAAAGAGATTCCCATTGTCGTGGCGACCGCCTCCGGCAGTTGCAGCGAAGAGGAGCTGTTGGAAAATGGATTTACCGCCTGCCTGTTCAAGCCATTTTCCATTTCCGAACTGGTTGCTGTATCAGACAAATGCCTTTTGACAAGTACGGACAAGGATGAACTTCCCGACTTGTCCTCTCTGCTTGCATATGGTGACAAACGGGCGATGCTCGACCGTTTGATAACCGAAACAGAAAAGGATATGCAGGCTGTCCGGGAAATCATGGAGAGGAATGACCGCAAGGCGTTGGACGAATGGATGCACCGTCAGCGAAGTTCATGGGCTGTTATCCGTGCTGACAAACCCTTGTGGAACCTGTATGAACTGCTGCATCAAGAATCTGAATGTTCCGAAATGGAATTGCGGAAATGCGTGGATGCCATGCTTCGTATGGGAACAGTTATCATAGAACTTGCGCAAAAGGAAAGGAGGTTGTCGGATGAAAGTATTTGTGATTGAGGACAACCCCGTCTATAACGATTATGTCTGCAACCTGCTGAAGAAAGACAGCTTCGATACTATGTCGGCATATAATCTTGCCACTGCCAAGAAACTATTGGCAAAGTCAGAGGTGGATGATATTGTCGTTGCCGACCTACGCCTCCCCGACGGTGAAAGCATAGAGTTGTTACGGTGGATGCGTGCCAACGACAAACAGCAGGTGTTTATCGTTATGACCAATTACGGGGAGGTGCATACGGCAGTGGAAAGTATGAAGCTCGGCTCAAAGGATTACATACAGAAACAGTTGTTGGAGGATAAACTGATACCGCTTATCCGCACCCTGCAAAAAGAACATGAAAAGCGACTACAATGGAACATTCCGATATTCGTCCGGCAGGGCGAAGCCTATCAGAAAATCAAGAAACGTGTGCGCCTTGTAGCCACCACCCGGATGAGCGTGCTGATACTGGGCGAGAACGGTACGGGCAAGGAACATATCGCACAACATATACACCAACAAAGCAAACTTGCCGATAAACCTTTTGTGGCAGTGGACTGCGGAGCCTTGTCCCCGTCATTGATACAATCCGCCTTCTTCGGACACGTCAAGGGTGCGTTTACTGGTGCCGAAGCAAACAAGACGGGGTATTTTCTGGAAGCGGATGGCGGCACGCTGTTCCTTGACGAAGTGGGCAACCTAACAATGGAGATGCAACAGATGCTGCTCCGCGCCATACAGGAACGCCGTTACCGTCCCGTCGGTGCAAAGGAGGACAAAACAGCCAACGTGAGGATAGTGGCTGCAACCAACGAGGATTTGCAGAAAGCCGTAACGGAAAAGCGGTTCCGGCAGGATTTGCTCTATCGCTTGCAGGAGTATGTGATAACCATGCCGCCCTTGCGCGACTGCCCGGAAGACATCATGCCATTGGCCGAGTTCTTCCGTGAAATGGCAAACCGTGAGTTGGAACGTGAAGTAAAAGGGTTTGCCGCATCTGCCCGTAATGCCCTGCTCGCCCATGCGTGGCCGGGCAACGTGCGCGAGTTGAAACAGAAGATACAGACGGCAGTCCTGCAATCAGAAGGCGATATGATAACCGAAGCCGATTTGGAACTTGACAATGAACCGTCCGCTACTTCCGCTTGTTTTACATTGAAGAGCGGGGATGAAGAAAGAGGACGTATCCTGCGTGCTTTGAAACAAGCATGTAATCGGTAACTTTGTCTCGTCAAAAATCGGAAAAGTAAAATCGACATGATTAGAAAAAAATAGCATTGTAATTTTGTAGTGCCAACTATTAATTACAATGCTATGACCGAGACTTCCAAATTAAAGAAGTATCTAATGTGGAACAAAGTTAAAGAATTATTTTCATCCGGCCTAAACAAAAGCCAGATAGGTTTGTCTTTAGGCCTTCACCGTCAGACGGTGTCCAAGTATCTGTCTATGACAGAAGATGAGTTCATATCTAGCCAGAGCTATGACCGGCATTACGGGCATAAGCTTGACGCTTACGAGACTTATGTAGTGGAGGAGCTTGTTAAATGGCCTTTTCTGTCCGCCCCTCAGATCCATGACAGGTTAAAGGAGAATTTTGTGGATCTTCCGGCAGTTACTCCCAAAACGGTTTTCAACTTCATCAACCGAATTCGTTTGACACATAATCTGCCCAAAGAGGTGGAAAAGAGTTACCGTCCCTATGAGAAGCAGCCTGAGACTCCTTATGGAGAATACGCCCAATGTGATTTCGGCGAGCGCTGGATGCGAACCTCTCAGGGGCAGTCTCTAAAAGTCTATTTCTTTGCGATGTCCCTGAGCCGGAGCAGGTACAAGTTCGTGTATTTTAGCCGGACACCGTTTACCACCGCACTTGCTGTCTATGCCCATGAACTGGCCTTTGAGCACTTCGGAGGTATACCCCGGAAAATCATTTATGATCAGGACAAGGTATTGCTAGTTAAGGAAAACCTTGGCGATCTGGTGCTTACCAGCAGCTTCCGTGCCCTGGTTCGGGAACATGGCTTCGAGCCCGTATTCTGCCATAAGTCCGATCCCCAAAGTAAGGGTAAGATAGAGAACGTGGTCAAATATGTGAAGTACAACTTCCTTCGCGGTCGTGAGTTTATCGACATCGACCTGCTGAACAAGGATGTCCTGAGCTGGCTGGAACGTACAGCCAACGGTACGGAACACCACGGCATACGTCGTGTCCCTTCCGATGAGTTCGAGAGGGAAAAAACATATCTCATGCCTTATAAAGGAGTCCCTACAGTACCTTGTGAAAAGCTCGTGCCACATCATGTGCGCAAGGACAACGTGATAAATTACAGGGGCAACTATTACACCGTTCCTACGGGAACTTACCGCGGCTATCAGACGCTTGTCTATCTGGAAGAAAAAGAAGGCAAACTGCACATCTATAGCCATGATACGGGCAAAACCCTTGCCAGTCACAAGATAAGCGGTGACAAGGGACGCCTGATCAGCAACACCTCGCACCGGCGTGACCGAGAAGCCTCACTGAACGACTATGAGGCTTCTGTGCGCAAGGAGCTTCCCCAGAGCGCAGTGGTTGACGAATACCTCTCACAACTGCGCGTACATAAGGCTCGCAACTATCGCGACAACCTCCAGTTCATAGCCCGCCGGCATGGGGCATACTCCAATGCCACACTTACCCGATCTTTCACTCAATGCCTTGAGGCAGGCGTCTTTAACGGATGCCGTCTGATGGAGGTAGCCGAGTACCTTAGAGTCCATAATGGGGAGGCTCTTATCGAGGTGCGGACGGAAACGGAACCTTTACCCCAGGCAGACACCTCCGGCATGACCCCTGAGAAAACAGATATATCAATCTTTAATACACTCTTCGTATGACAATCAACGAACAAATCAGAAGCTTGTGCTCACGCCTGCGGCTATACGCCCTTCCACGTCTGTTGGAATCCGAGGCTCATCTGGCACAGGAACAAGGAAAGACCCATGTAGAGTTCCTTCATGACCTGCTGGCCCGTGAGGTGCAAGAGAGGGACAGCAAAGACTTCCAACGACGTCTGAAAGCGGCGGCTCTGCCGGCAAGGCATGATCTCGACCTTTTTGACCACAACTACTCGCAAGGTATAACCGCCCCCAGACTACGCGATCTGCGCCGACTTGGATGGCTCGAGCAGAATTACAACCTGATACTTATGGGACCATCGGGTACAGGCAAGACCTTCATCGCCGCAGGCCTCGTATATGAGGCCGTAGGACAAGGATACAAAGCATATATGGTTACGATGGAGGATGTCATAAACACCATTAAGATGAAAAGCCTGATGCCTTCAGCCATGAGTGCCTATAACCGTCTGCTCAAAGCCGATCTGGTAGCCATCGACGACATCATGCTCTTCCCGGTGAAGAAAGAAGATGCTGCAGGATTTTTCAACCTAATCAACACGCTTCACGAGAAAGCATCGCTGATAATCACTACCAACAAGGCACCAACAGAGTGGGCAAAAACACTGGATGATGAAGTACTCGCTTCCGCTATACTTGACCGATTATTATATCACTGCGAGGTAATAAAACTCTCGGGACAAAGCTATCGGATGGGAAATCGAAAATCTATTTTTGAAACCGGAAAAGACTCATCTTTGGCTGGGGGTACCCCCAGCCAAAGATGACCAGTATCCTAAGACAATCAATATTATAAACGGAGGGTCTCGAATATCATATGTCGATTTAACTTTACCGAAAAATGTCGATTTAAAATTTGCTTATTACAAAGCAGCCGGTAACAAGAAAATGGCTGCAAAGATACTGGGTATCGGCAGGACAACGCTGTATAATAAATTGGTAGAGTATGGATTGAATGAAGAAAACTGACCGGAGTATGGCTGTAAATGGCAATAATTGATTAACTTTGCAATTGTATTTCAGAAAATAGCAGGCGATCGGGTAACTTTTCGCCGATGATATAGACATAAGACCGCAAGGCGTTTCGAGCGAAAATCTGGTAAATTGAAACTACGGAGACGATTGCGTGATGCTTATGCTATGCTTACGCATAGCGTGCATTCACGTACTCTCCGTAAAGGCTTTACCAGAGCCATCGCTTGAAAGTAGTGTGAATTGCACGCTACTTTTTTGCCTCGCCAAAAAGGAAAGAAAATACGTTATGGCGAAAATACAATTACTTGCCGTTATCTCAATAGATGGCTGTCCGATGAAACTGCATCCCCGGAAGCGGTTGCTTCAAACCGAAGATTACGGTATGGATGAAATACGTGCCAATGCCCTGTATAAGCTGACATCCGACTATTCGGTATCCGTGCTTCAAGAATGGAGGGAGGAAGGTGGAAGCATTTGCCATTTGTTGGAAGTAACTGCCGGGAATACCGAATATGCCAACGGACTGTTACGGATGAACGTGATAGATGAAATCATACTATACGTTGTTCCAACCATCGACGGAAACGGAGCGCATTTTTTCAAGTCAGCACTACCTATGAATGACTGGCGGCTTATGGAGAACAAAACTTATAGGGACGGAGTAATCCGGCTTACCTATCATAAAGAGCCACGGGCATAAAATGTTCAGATTATGAACATCTTGGCGGGATTTCCGTGCTCAGAAAGTGAACACATGTTCAGAATCTGAACACATTTCACAAGGGATGCAATCAAGGATAAAATTATTTTTGAATTTTATCTTTCTGAAAAACAATGTAGTACAATTTTCTCACAATCTTTTCTCGTGTTTAGGGCTATGATTTGCACCATATATCAGTGTGCGCACACTGATAAACAAGTGTAAACCCTCAAAACAGAAAAGATAATGAACCATCTCATACTGGCGGAAACACAGTTTTTCGCCATGATAAACGGAAAAGACAACGGTAGCACGGAAACGGCATACGGCGGATTCGTGCAGGAAGTAATAAACCTGTGCTACGGCGGCAATGATGCCAAGCATATTATTGTGGCGTTGGCTTTTGCCGAAATCGAATTACAGCACCATCCACAGAACTTGTCGGTATCGGAGGAGAATGTCGTCACTGTGTATATCCGCAAGGCGTTATCCTTCATCCGAAAGATGCAGAAGATGGTATCCGCTTCTGCAATTACCTCCGTGCCACCACTAACATCCACATCCGAAACCAAAGCCACAGTCCCAGCCCTGCAATGGACCGGTAATGCCGTCGAGTTGGTAGAGCTAATCTATGCCCTCTACGCCACCGGCTGCATCAATGGCGGCAAGGCTTCGCTGAAAGAGCTTGCCCCTGTCCTCTATTCCTTTTTCGGTGTGGAGTCCAAAGACTGCTACCGCTTCTATACGGACATCAAACGCAGGAAAAGCGACAGTCGCACCTACTTCCTTGAAAAGATGCAGGACAAACTGAACGCGAAGATGCGACATGACGATGAATTGGAGCGGATGAGGAGATAAACGAATGCCAAACAAAGGATAAGCGGCCGGATTATACGGTTTCTTATCCTTCTTCATTTACAATCACTCTATTATCTGCCGGAAAGCCGATTAAAATCATTAACTTTGCAAGTATTAATCAATGACGGATGAAAATAGATAACCTCGAAATATTGAACGGACTGATTGCCGGAGCCGAAGGCGGGACAGTTGAGTTCAAAGAAACTACCGGGCAGTTGGAGCGTGGAATGGAAACTCTTTGTGCCTTCTTGAACGGTACGGGCGGCACGGTGCTGTTCGGTGTAACCGACAAGGGAAAGATTATCGGTCAGGAAGTGAGCGACAAGACGAAGCGCGATATTGCGGAAACCATCAGACGAATCGAGCCGTTTGCGACCATTGATATATCCTATACAGACATTCCGGGAACGAACAAAAGTGTTATAGCTTTATCAGCGGAAGAACAACGATATATGCGCCCGTTCACCTATAAGGGGAGGGCTTATCAACGGATAGAGAGCGTTACATCTGCCATGCCGCAGGGTATATACAACCTGTTGGTTATGCAGCGAGGCGGAACCTATGCTTGGGATTCCATGCAAAATCCCAGCTTGAAAATATCCGACCTTGACGAAACGGCAATCTTGGGCGCAGTACGTGGAGGAATCAGAGGCGGACGTTTGCCGGAAGGTTCTATGCAGGAGGATGTCCGAACCATCCTTGAAAAATTTGACTTGTTGAATGATGGAAAGCTGAACAATGCTTCCGTTGTCCTATTCGGACGAAACTTCTACCATTATCCCCAATGTCTGCTCCGTTTAGCCCGGTTCAAAGGAACGACAAAAGATAAATTTTTAGATAATCAGCGTGTGACAGGCAATATATTCAACTTGCTGGATGCTGCAATGGCATTTTTCTTCAAGCATTTGTCCCTTTCCGGTAAAATTGAAGGTTTGTACAGAGAAGAGGAACTGAATGTGCCATATAAGGCATTGAGAGAATGTTGCATAAATGCTTTTGCACATCGTGTTTACCATCGCCCCGGCAGTTCAGTCGGGATTGCTATCTATGATGACCGCGTGGAGATTGAAAACAGCGGAACATTTCCGCCTGATATTACCATTGAGAAACTGTTGGGTGGCCACAATTCCGAACCACAAAATCTGATAGTAGCCAATGTGCTGTACAAAAGTGCAGTATTGGAGAGTTGGGGACGTGGCATAGCCCTTATGGTAAACGAATGTCGCCGTGTCGGTATTCCGGATCCGGAGTTTCATACCGACGGCAATGCTGTATGGATTGTGTTTCATTATACAAGAACTACAGTAGGACAAGACCCCACAGCACCCCCACAGCAACCCTATAGTAACCCCACAGTAACCCCACAGTTAGGAAAACTGTTGTCTGCTATTGGGAACAACACTCTCTCTGCTAAAGAAATCATGGAGAAAACGGGAATGAAAGATAAAAGGAATTTCTTAAAGAACTATATCCATCCGGCAATAAATTCCGGTTTGGTCCTTTCACTTTATCCCATAGGCTCCAAGAGTCCGCAACAGAAATACTATCTTACTGATAAAGGTAAAGGTTTCCTGCAACAATAACGGGTATGGCTAAAAAGAAGAAACATAAGAATGATGTAAAAACTGATTTACCGATAATCATGGATTATGGTATCGGCAGTATATCCGTTTATGACCCGGCAGACATAATGCCATACAACGAGCCGCCAATTAGCGAACAAATCCGCTTCAAGAAACTCGGCAAAGAGATGAAATCCGAGTTCAAGTGGCTGGTATCTTCCGTAGTGATTGAGTATTGGCAAGAAAACCGACAGATACCTTTCGGTGAAGAAATGTCGAAACTCAGAACCAGACTGTTGAGAATGTTTGCCGAAGAATACAGCATACTGCTTAAAGACGATACAGAACTGAAAAATTATTTGCTGATGCTTGCCATTACCACCATCAACAAGCATCTCAAATCTGAGAATAAAAAGAGGGTGTCAAAACTCTCTTTTTAACAAAATTACCCTTGCTACAGATATCTGTGACAGGGGTAATTTTCATATTTTGGGTGTTTTGACACATCCCCTTTTTCATATATAAAGGAATCTGTTATTTCTGCTGCAACAGGTGTTTCAAGTTTTCATCATTTGCGATACGTTCCAGTTCCTCTTGAACAATCTGCTTCACTTCCTCCTTGATGCGCCTGTAATTCGCCTGAACCGTTTCCTTCATGCGGTCGTTGCCGTCCCCGTCCGTAAAGTCGGTAATGACGGGGATTTTCTTGTAGGCTTTCTCCTCGCGCTTCACCTTCTCGGCATCCACGACAATCTCGCAATGGAAAATCTTCTGCTCGATACGCTCGTTGAAGTTGTCGGATACCGAACCGACAAACATACCCTGCGTCAAGCCGGAAATCTTGCTCGGCGGGATGAGTGAATCCATCTGCGTGTTGATGGAGGTGGAAACATCCTGCCGGTTGATGGAGATGGACTGCCGTTTCTGCAACACCTTACCGAACCGCTCGGAGAGCGTCTTGGCTGTTTCCCCCACCACCTGACCGGAGAAAATATTGCCGACAGTGTTCATCACCACTTTCGCCTCTTTGTCCCCGTAGTCACGCACTAACTGGCTGAAATCCTGAAAGCCCAGACACACGGCAACCTTGTTGCTTCGGGCGGTAGCTATAAGATTGTCCAACCCTTTGAAGTATATTGTGGGCAACTCGTCGATGATGACCGATGACTTCAGCATCCCCTTCTTGTTGATGAGCTTCACGATACGGGAATTATACAGACCGAGTGCCGCACCGTAGATATTCTGACGGTCGGGATTGTTACCCACGCAGAGGATTTTCGGCTCTTCGGGATTGTTGATGTCCAGCGTAAACTCGCTGTCTGACATCACCCAGTAGAGCTGCGGTGAAATCATCCTCGAAAGCGGGATTTTTGCCGACGCTATCTGACCCATGAGCTGCTCCGCAGCCCCTCCAAGCCACGCATCCATGAACGGCGAAAGGTAGTTCTCCAGCTCCGGATAAGAGGTCAGTATCGGAAATATATCCTCGTAACGGCGGTTCAGAAACTCGATAGCATGGGGAAACGTGCAAAACTTCCCGTTCTGATAGATTTTGAGATACCAGATAATACTGGCAAACAGAATGATAGGTGACTCCACGAAGAAGTCGCCCTGCTTTTGCACCCACGTTTTATTGAGGTTGAGCA